>Ga0181521_10001062_pt1 | contig 34035 bp, 24 predicted proteins | sample PEATcosm2014_Bin_32_FD_119764 | JGI IMG/M metagenome (GOLD analysis project Ga0181521, IMG submission 119764) | Peatland microbial communities from MTU Mesocosm Facility, Houghton, MI, USA - PEATcosm2014_Bin02_60_metaG | ecosystem: Environmental > Terrestrial > Soil > Wetlands > Peat | place...
CAGTTGCGAACTTTTCGCTGATCTCTCGGATGTCCATGTCAGAAAGATACACCGTTTAGCTATTTGTGTCAAGTGAATAATCTCGTTTCACACCAAGGCACCCCCGCGGGCATTTCCCTTGACTCAAATTGAGATGACCTGTAATTTCCCATTAGATTCAAGCACTTGTGAATCACGAGAACTTTCCTTCGACAGCTGGAGCAGAACTGAGCCTTTCGGGCGGCGACGCCGTCATTTCCTCCAACGTGTGTCTGGCGCCGGGCTCCGATGAAGCCTTCCAGAAACTCTTGCTCGGCCTTGCCGCAAAGGCGAGCGAACGTTCTGACGCAACTGCGCTGATCCAGTTCTTCTGCCGTGCCACCCGGGAGTTCTTTCGGGTTTCCGGAGCTTATTTTTGGCGTTGCCATGCCGGCGACGAACTGGTCGGAGATCAGGCCGACGGGAAGCTGGCGGAGCGTTTTGTCGGCTTGCGCCTGCTTCCGCAGCAGAGCACCGCAACTGCCGAAGCAGTGCGGCAGCGGCGGACCATTTTCGCCAATCGCGTGCACTCGGCGAACTTTCCGGTCGCCCGGGAATTTGGCGCACGGGCTTTGTTGGCTGCTCCGCTGGTGGTCTTCAACGAAGTGATCGGCGCGGTTTCGTTTCTGCACGATTCCGACGACAGTTTTTTCAACCAGGATTTGGCGGCCAAAGCTACGATCCTGGCCGGCCAGTTGGGCAGCCTTCTGGAAGCGACCAGGCTCAGTGAGGCCTCGCGGGAAGAGCATCGCCGCGCCGAGATCCTGGCGGACGTAGCTCATGTGCTGCACGGCACCCCGGATGTCGCAGCCGTGATCGAGGCCCTGGCCGACCGGCTGCGCCTGCTGCTGCGGACCCGGCTGGTTTGTGTGCTGCTGAAACGCGAGGGACCCTTCGAACTGCGCGCTGTTTCGGCTGAGACGCCGCAACTGGCGACGGCGGCGCGTGCCCGCCACGACCGCCAGACGCTGCGCTTTGCCGCGGACTTGGCGCAGCGCGCCGTGTCTGCGGGAGAGCCCGTCACTCTTTCCATCGGAGCCCAGGTGCACTCTCTGGGCAATCTGGTTTTTCCCGGAATGCTGATTGCGGCGCCGCTGCGCACCTCGCGCACGCAGGGAGCGATCCTCGTGTATCCCCGCCAGGATGGCGTTTTCACGGCGGAAGAACAGGCCTTGGTGTCGGCCATTGCCGGATTCGGCGCCGTCGCCGTGGCTCACGCCGAGTTGTACGCTACCGCCCATGCCCAGGCGCACGAACTGCATCAGTTGCTGGAAATCTCCTCCGCCTTGAACTCCAGTGGAGGTCTCGATCACTTTCTCGAGGCTTTCGTTGTCCATGCCGCCGACTTTCTGGGCTACGGGCGTTGCTTCATCGCCCTGCTGGAGGATGACCGTTTCCAGGTTCGTTACGCAGTCGAAAAAGGCGAGCCGCGGCGCGTGGAGGTGAACGTCCCCGAAGGCGTAGCTACCCAAGCTTTGCGCGCCAAGGAAGTTTTCTGGGCCGACGATGTAAGCCGCATCCCCGGAGTCAACCTTGGCGCCATCGCCAAATATCAGGTGCGCCAATTCCTGGGAGCTCCGTTGCTGGGAGCGAGCGCGCAGGTTCTGGGAATGTTCGGCGTGCTCGACCGTCTGGACGGCACCGGCATTTCCCAGGAGGACATCCGGCGCGCCCGGGCCCTCTCCAACCAGGCGGCAGTGGCGCTCGAAGTAGCGAGGAATCTGCATCTCTCGGAACAGCATCGACGCCGTGCCGAGGCTCTGACCGAACTGGCGCGCGAAATCAACGGTGCGTTGCGCCTGCCTGAATTTTCCCGCCGCTTCGTCCGCCGGGTCGCCGATTTGACCGGTTCCCGCGCTGCCTTGCTTGCGGTGCCGCATGAGGGACGCTTTCAAGTGGCTGCCTTGCACTCCCAGCCGGGAGTTCCTGCGCCGATTTCCGAGGCAGTGGCACCTGCCGCGAAGCCAGCATCTGGGCAGGAGCATAATGCGACGCCGGCCGAGGCCCCGCAGGGAAAGCTCGTTCCGGTGAATGATCCCGCGCTCGATCGCGGGCTGGAACGCTCGTTGGCGGCCTCTCTTGGCGAATTTGTCACCCGTCACGCAGAAACTGTGGTTTGCGGCTCAGCGGAGGAATTGCTGGGCGCTGAAGCCGCCTCGGGCCTGCAGTGGGCGGATTGCACGCTGGTGCGCCTGGCTGGCGCGAACGGGGAGTTGGCGGGACTAGTTTGTCTTTCCGGGCGCGCGCGCGCCCTGGATCGCGAGGAGCGCGTTTTTCTGGAAACGATCGCAGGCCACGGCGCCATGGCGCTGGAAAACGCGCGCCTGTTTACGCGCATCGAGCAGGCCAACCGCCACTGGACGGCAATTTTCGATGCCATCAGCGATCTCATCGTGGTGCACGATCATGCGGACAAGGTTCTGCGCGTCAATCGTTCCCTGGCCGCGATGATCGGTGTGCCGCCGGCAGAACTGGTCGGGGTGGACATGCGATCCCTGCTGGCGCTGACCAGTGACGTGGCACCTTACTCCTGCCCCTTCTGCCGCGCCATGTCCGACGATTCTGACGAATTCGTGCATCCCGTGTTTGATCGGACCTACCTGGTCTCCACTTCGCGCGCGCAGGGTGCTTCCGACGAAGGCCTGCAAACCATTCACGTGCTGAAGGACATCTCCGACCGGCGGGAAGCGGAACGGCGCTACCGCGAACTGTTTGACAACATTCAGGAAGGTCTTTTCTTCAGCACGCCCAGCGGCCGCTTTATAGAAGTGAATGATGCCATGGTGCGCATGCTGGGATATGCCAGCCGGGAAGAACTACTGCAGGTTGACATTCCCACGAAGCTCTATTTTTCGCTCGAACAGCGACAGCAGCACGCCCAGGCCATGGAACGGGATGGCCATCTGCATAACTTCGAAGCCACACTCCGGCGCAAGGACGGATCCCCCATCCACGTGCTGATCAACGCTTTCGGCCTCTACGACAATGAGGGCCACCTGCTGCAGATTCGCGGGCTGATGCTCGATGTGACCGGCCTCCGCACCTATCAGTCAGAGTTGCATCGCGAACGTGATTTCTCGGGCAAGATTCTGAGCAATACACAGAGCCTGATTCTGGTGGCCGACACAGCAGGTTTGGTCAGCTACGGCAACCGCCGCTGGTATGACGCCGGGTTCGAACAGCGGGAACTGATCGGGCGTCCGTTGCGGGAACTGGCCGCGCCCGCATATCTCCGCTCGCTGTCCGGTGCGCTGCAGCAGACGCTGGACGGCCAGCAGGTGGACAATCTGGAGTTGGAGATCATGCGGGGCAACGGCGTGGCAGGCAAGTTCTCGGCCAACCTGAGTCCCATGCGCGACGAGCAGGGAAATGTCACCAGCATCGTGGTGGTGCTTACCGACATTACCGATTCCGCGATCCTGCGCGACAAACTGGTGCACGCCGAGAAGATGGCTGCGGTCGGACAGTTGGTCTCCGGCGTGGCCCACGAGGTCAACAATCCCCTGACCGCCATTCTGGGATTTGCCGACTTGCTCATGGAGAATCCCGAGCTGTCCGAAGGGGCGCGCAAGGATCTGCGCGTGATTCTGCAGGAGGCCCAGCGCACCAAGCAGATCGTGCAGAACCTGCTCAGCTTTGCTCGCCAGATGCCGCCGCAGCGCAATGCCGTACAGCTGAATGCGATCCTGCGCCGGACGGTCCAATTGCGCGCTTACGACTTCACCAGCCACGGCGTGGAAGTGGTCGAGAACCTGGATGAGGAATTGCCCGAGGTGATGGGCGACGCGCATCAGTTGCAGCAGGTTTTCCTCAACATTCTTAACAACGCCTACGACGCGGTCCACGAAGTCGGCCGTCCCGCGCGCATCGAGATCATGTCCACGAAGTCCGGCGACGCCGTCGATGTCTCGTTTTGCGACAACGGCAACGGAATCTCCTATCCCGACAAGATTTTCGACCCGTTCTTCACCACCAAAGAGGTCGGCAAAGGAACTGGCCTGGGCCTCAGCATCTGTTATGGCATTGTGAAGGAGCACGGGGGCGAGATTCTCTGTCACAACAATCTAGGCGCCCAAGGTGCGACCTTCATCGTCCGCCTACCCGCAGCGCATGCCGCGTCTTTAAGCGTAGCCGCAGGAGTGATACAAAAATGAGCCTCCCCGCTATCCAACTGTCTTCTCTACCCGTGCTGCTCATCGAGGATGAGCCCGCCGTCATGGCCTATGTCCGGGCCGCTCTCGAGCGCAGCGGATATCCCGTGGTCTGCTGCGAATCGGGCGTGGACGCCCTCCGCCTGCTCGAGAATGGCTCCTTTCTGGGCGTCGTATCAGACATGCGTACGCCCGGCGGCGTGGACGGAGGACAAGTGCATGCCTGGATCGCCCGCCACCGCCCGGAACTGGCGGAGCGGGTGATCTTTATTACCGGCGACATTGCCAACGAGGAGACCGTCGCCACGCTGCGTGAGACCGGCGCGCCGTGCGTCGAGAAACCCTTTCGCGTACAGCAGTTTATCGAAGTCGTGTCCAAGACTTTAGGGAAGGTGTATTGAATAGTCCATCGAGCAGAGAAGACCTGCGCATCCGGTTGCTGATCGTCGACGACGAGCAGTCGATCCGGAAGCTCTGCGTTACCGTGGGCGAGGCCCTCGGTTTCGTCTGTCTGGAGGCTGAGAACGGGGACTCCGCACTGGCCCTACTGGAAGAGCAACCGGCCGACATGATCCTGACCGACCTCGTCATGCCGCATATGTCGGGCCTGGAGTTTCTGGAAAAGGTGAAGAAGCTCCTGCCCCGGACGGAAGTGGCACTCATGACCGGACACGGCTCGATCGAAACCGCCGTGCAGGCCATGAAGCTGGGCGCTTATGACTACATCACCAAGCCTTTTTCTCCGCTGGAAGAGCTGCGGCTATTCTTGCGCCGGATGGCGGAGAAAGTCCGCCTGGTCGACGACAACGAGTTCCTCCGGCTGAAGCCTGCAGTGCACGGCATTGTTGGGTCTTCTGCCAGGATTCAAGAAGTCCTACGCCTGGTTTCACGCCTCAAAGACACTCGCACGCCAGTGCTCATTTACGGGGAAAGCGGGACGGGCAAAGAATTAGTCGCCCGCGCCATCCATTTCCGCGGCGCCTTCGCCGGCCGTCCGTTTGTAGCGGTGGATTGCGGTTCGCTCGTACCCACACTGATCGAGAGCGAACTGTTCGGCTACGAGAAGGGAGCCTTCACCGGGGCGCTGAAGTCCAAGCAGGGATTGTTTCAGGCCGCCGACGGAGGCACGATCTTTCTCGACGAAGTGGGCGAACTGCCTCTGGAGTTGCAGGCCAAACTGCTGCGCGTGTTGCAGGAAAAAGAAGTTCGTCCGGTGGGCAGCAACCAGAGGGTCAAGGTGGACGTTCGCGTCATCACCGCCACCAACCGCGATATCGAGGCTGCCTACAAAACCGGTGCCTTCCGAAAGGATCTTTTCTTCCGCTTGAATGTCGTCGCCTTGCATGTGCCCGCGCTGCGCGAGCGGCGGAGCGACATTCCTAACCTGGTGGATTGGTTTCTTGGCCGGTTTGCTCCCGGTGCAAAACAGTATGTCTCCAGTGCCGCCATGAAGGCGCTGATGCAGTACGACTGGCCGGGCAACGTGCGCGAACTGGAAAACTGCATCGAGCGGGCGATCGCGCTAGGCAATGGACGGAGCATTGACCTCGGCGATCTTCCGCCCACCATCGCCGCAAATACGGCCGCCGCCGCAGCGGGCGCCCGCCCCGTGGCAGAAGAGCCGGCCGCCTTCGATCCTGATCTCGCCGGAGTTACGGCCGTGCCCGCATCGCCCCAAACCTCATCGCCGACCACGGATCTTGAAGACATCGAACGCGCTACAATCCAGCGCGTCTTTGAGCAGGTGAAAGGCGACAAAGCCCTGGCCGGACGCATGCTCGGCATCAGCCGAGCGACCCTTTATCGCAAGCTGAAGCGCTACAACATCAGCATCGGCTCATCCGGACAGGGGTCTTCGAGCCACACGCTGCAGTGAGGCAGGGTTCAGCGATCAGGGGCCAGGGGTCAGACGGCAGCCGCTTCTGCGCCCTTGAGCTGATCTTGATGGTCTACGCAGATGTCGTTTTGAAAACGACGTACATGCGGGTTTCTGACCCCTGACCCCTGACCTCTAATTCGTGAGACTCGCGTCTCAACCTGAGACGCGGATCGCACCGGGAGCTCAACCAGCTCACGCGAAGCAGGCTCTAACCCACTGAAAATGCACTCACCTCAGTGCTAGTCCTTCCGTTCCTAAATTTGGCTGCCGCGTTGCTCCGTTCTTGCTGAACCGCGGATTCCGGCTCCCCGAAGCTCCTCCTAACCGGGAAGAGGGGGAGCCCGACCCGCCTTTGCAACCGGAGTGAGTCTAGGGAAGGGGTCCTTTATCGCTTGGCGCAACAAGCCACAGCAACGGCACGCAGCTCACAGAACGCCAGCCTGGTGGCGGGACTGGCCGGTTTCTTTCCGGAAGCCACGCCGGTGCGCATTCCGGTTCAGCTGGCGCGAACTCTTGAAGCCGGCGACCCTTCCGCACCCAGTTTCAGCGAAAGCACCGTCATCGAATTCGGCACGCCCCGCGAAGTTCTGTTTGCCAGCAACACGCCGTTGGAGTTTGCCGACGCGGTCCGCCTGCGCACTGCCGACGGTTCGCTCGATATCGAAGCCTCGGTCGTGGCAGTGCAATACCACCCCGGCAGAACCGTAGTTGCGGCGCGGTTTCTAAAGGAAGTGCCTAACTGGATCGTAAAATCATGACTGCTTTAACCCCAGCCCAAGAACTCGCAGCCCAGTGGAGTGTCGCCCGCCGGCTGTATCCCATCTACTTCGAGCTCGCGCGTGAGTTCGTCATTGACATCAAGCCCTGCGCCGACCTTGAGGCGGGGGTCGAGACACCCGGAAAGGAGGCTGTCGAACAAGCCAACCTCTGGATCGAAGAGATGGACCAGCGCGTCCAGGTCCACCAATTGCGCCAATTCCTGCAGACCAGCTCCCTGGTCAATCAGGAAGAGCTGCTGGATCTGGTTCAGCATTTCCTGGCGAAGAAGGCCAAGACTGACGCCATCCGCGACAAGATTGATTTTCTGCTGGTGCAATATTTCAGCCAACTGGCGCCCTCCGGCCTGGTGGACGCCGAAGTCGATCTGACCTACGTAGCGGGAGAACTGGAGCCGGTTCTGGGGAAAGTCGAACTGAAACCTCCGGTATGGCTGAACGCGCTCGACCGGGTACTGGAAGCAGCCCGCCGCTGCCGCTCTCTGGATGAACTTCTCCATGGCGGCGTCCTCGAACAGGGACGCAAGGCCAAGAGTCTGGCGGGCGATCTGTTCTATCTGCCGGTTGCCTTGGCCGCCTTTACTCGCTTCGGATATCTCATGCGGCGGGCGTTCTTCCGGCTGATGCTCGGCGACCTGAACATCATTCTCGACGGTCTCAGCGAACTGGAAGAAAAGGGAATCAAGACTATCGACTGCCGGCGCGCCCAGTTTTCTGCCGAAGAGCCGATCCTCCGCCTGCGCATGATCTGCCAGTCATGGAAAGTAATGTTCCAGGCCGAGTACTCCTCAGGGTCGCCCTTGCGCATGCTGGTCGACCTGCGGGCCTCGGTGGACTACGCCCTCGGCCGCGGAAAGGCCGAAGCGGAAACCAAGCCAGAGGCCAAGGCTGCGCCCGCCGGCAAACCGGCTGCTAAGCCGGTTACGAAACAGGCGGCAGCGGCCAAGCCTGCCCCTACCGCAGCGAAAGCGGCTGCCACCGCGGCCAGCGCGAAGGCGCCCGTCGCACACAAACCCGTAGCCAAGCCCTCGGTTGCTCCGGCGGCCGCCGGCAAACCCAAGGCCAAGCCGGCCGTTGCTAGTTCCGATGTGCCCGAAGATGTGCCCGAATTCGAGATTTCGGGCAGTCAGGACTGGGACGCGGACTCTGCCACGCATCCCGGAAAGAAGATTTGAGAAAAAGGAAAGCTTGCCCGTGGACGCTCCGACCGTACTGATCATCTCCGACGAGGCCGATTTCTCCCGGCGCATTACGGCTCGCTGGCAGATGGAACGCACTGTGCCCACCTTCACCCTGCTGAGCGGGGAGTTGTGGCCGCGGTTCGCCGTGGATGTGTTCGACGTGTCGATCGTGGGCGAACTGCGGCGCGACATGCTGTCGGTTGTTCTCGAACCCTTGCATTCCGCGGGCCAGCCAGTTTTTTGTGTCTGCCAGAACGCCGCCACGGCGCAGCTGATACGCGAGCGCTGGCCGCGCATTTCCATCCTGCGTTCGAGCGAGCACTGGCTCGAAACCCTGGTCCTGGCCGCGAGCGAGGCCGTGCACCGTTCCCGGGCCGAGACCCGTGCGCGAGCGGCCGAGTTCTCCTGCGCGGCCCTGGAGCGCCAGGCCACGCTGGGCCGCTACATGCTGGAAATGCGCCACAGCCTCAACAATGCGCTTACCTCGGTGCTGGGAAACTCGGACTTGCTGCTGCTGGAACCCGGCAGCCTCTCGGCTCAGACCCGCGCCCAGATCGAAACCATTCGCAACATGACGCTTCGCATCCACGAAATCATGCAGCGCTTTTCGTCGCTGGAAAAGGAAATGAACGTGGTTGCGCAGCAGGCAGAAAGGGATTCAGGCAAGTCGTATGCGGCCGCAACCGCCGGCGACTAGATAACAAACGAGCAGTAACTGACTAATGATCCTCCCCTGGTAGAGCGCTGATTTTCATATGGTTCGCGTGTGCGTGTGCGCACCCTTCGGGGACAGGATTCATGCATAAACTGATGGCGGGCGTCACCATCCTCGAGCACGAACTCTCCGAGCTGCGCCTTTTAGTCGAGAGGCAAGCGGGAATTCTGCTCGACTGCCCGAACAGCGCTCTGGCCGCGCATGTGGCTGAGTATCTTGAGAGTCACGAACTCGATTCTCCCGCCACGCTGTTGGAACGGCTCAGCGCCGCGGATCAGGATCCTTCCGTGCTGCCGGCCTTTCTGGACGGCGTGCTCAACGTCAAAACCGGTTTCTTCCGGCACCCCGGAGCGATGAACGCCCTAGCCAAGGTCGTCATCCCGGGGCTCTACACGCGCAAGTCAGAGGACGGCCCCTGCGCGTTGCGCATCTGGAGCGCCGGTTGTTGCACGGGAGAAGAGGCCTACTCGATCGCCATGGCCCTGTGCGACGTGTTGCCCAATGGAAGCGGAAATTGTAACGGCAATGGCGCCAATGCCTCCGGGAACGGGTCTGGAGTGAAGGAAAAGACTGCGGCCTGCCGCAACGGCAGCATATCTGAGAATTCCGTGCCGGCGCCAGAAGGGAACGGCACAAAAGATTGGTCCGTTCACATTGTGGGCAGCGACCTGCTGCGCTCCGCCATTGAGGTTGCGGAGCGCGGGCTCTACCCGCAGTCCGCGCTGGCGGGCCTGCCTCCGGCGAGCATCCGCGCCTGCTTCACAAAAATCGGAAACATCGGCGCAGGACAGAACGGCTCGAAAGACGGGAACTGGAGCGACGGGAACTCTAACGGCGCGGCGAACGGATCGGCCGCGGCATCGAACAACGGGTCTAACGGCAGTGCCCACCTGCTGGTGAAGCCGCGCCTGCGTAGCCTGGTCACGTTCAACACCATGAACCTGATCAAGCCGGTCTACATCGGGCGCTTCGACTGCATTTTCTGCATGGATGTGCTGCCTCATCTCTCTCGCGCGCAACGCACCGCGTTACTGGAGCGCCTGCATCTCTACCTCGAACCCGGTGGATATCTCTTTCTAAGCCAGACCGAAAAGCTGTGCTCTTCGAATCTGAACTTCCGCTCCGAAACCTTCGACGGATACACCTTCCATCGGAAACCGCTGGCGGCGAGTGCGGCATACGGACGATAAGAAACGCCACGGATTGACACTGATTCCCACGGATGAAACCACTGCCTTTGACCTAATCCGTGTGAATCCGTACGATCCGCAGAGGGGTTTGTCTACGCGAACAGAAACTCCTTCGTCCTCAATTCCTTAATCGTGTCCCTCAACTTGGCCGCCTTCTCGAACTCGAACTTCTTCGCCGCTTCGCGCATGTCGCTTTCCAGTTTCGCGATGTACGCATCCACTTCCTCCTGCGATTTGAACTCCGGCATGCCGTCCGCCTCACCTCCAGTCAGGTCGGTATAGTCGGCGGCCACGATCCCGGCCAGCGTCATATCCAGAGGACGCACAATCGATTCCGGCGTGATTCCGTTTTCCTCGTTGTACGCCGTCTGAATGGCGCGCCGCCGCAGGGTCTCATCCATGGCGCGCTTCATGGAATCGGTCTGGCGGTCGGCGTAAAGAATGGCACGGCCGTTCAAATGCCGCGCGCAACGGCCGATCGTCTGAATCAGCGATCCCGACGACCGCAGGAAGCCCTCTTTGTCGGCATCGAGAATTGCCACCAGCGACACTTCCGGCAAGTCCAACCCCTCGCGCAGTAGATTGATGCCGATCAATACATCGAACTCGCCCTTGCGCAGATCGCGCAGAATCTTCACCCGTTCCAGGGTCTCGATCTCGGAATGCATGTAGCGGCACTTGACGCCCACTTCCGCGTAATACTCGGCCAGGTCTTCGGCCATGCGTTTGGTCAGGGTCGTAACCAGCACGCGCTCGCCCTTTTCCACTCGGGCGCGAATCTCGTGCAGCAGATCGTCAATCTGACCCTTCACCGGACGGACTTCGACTTCAGGATCAATCAGGCCGGTGGGCCGGATAATCTGCTCCACCACCACGCCCGCCGACTTGGTCAGCTCGTACGGTCCCGGCGTCGCCGAAACATAAACGATCTGGTTGGTGCGGTGCTCAAACTCTTCGAAGGTCAGCGGACGGTTGTCGAGCGCCGAGGGCATGCGAAAGCCGTACTCGACGAGCACTTCTTTGCGCGAGCGATCGCCGTAATACATGCCGCGCAACTGCGGCGCCGTCTGGTGCGACTCGTCAATGAACATCAGAAAGTCGCGCGGAAAATAATCCAGCAGCGTGGGCGGAGGCTCGCCCGGCAGGCGTCCGGTAAAATGCCGCGAATAGTTTTCGATGCCGTGGCAGTAGCCCATGGTCTTGATCATCTCCAGATCAAACATGGTGCGCTGATGAATGCGCTGCGACTCGACCAGCCGGCCTTGCTTTTCCAGTTCGACTTCCCACCACGCCAGTTCCTTCTTGATCGAGTCCACCGCCGAAGCGCGCGTCTCATCCTTCATTACGTAATGCGTCTTGGGATAGATCGGCAGGCGCATGTACTTCTGCTTGACCGTGCCAAACAGCGGATCGATCTGCGAAAGGGACTCGACCTGATCTCCCCACAATTCAATGCGGTACGCCATGTCGTCATAGGTGGGGAAGACTTCGACCACATCGCCGCGCACACGAAACGTCCCGCGCCGGAAGTCGGCGTTGGTGCGATCGTAGAGAATGTCCACCAGCTTGCGGGTGATGTCCTCGCGCTTGACTTTCTGGCCTTTCTCCAGGAACAGCATCATGCCGTAATACGCTTCCGGGGAGCCCAAGCCGTAAATGCAACTCACCGACGCGACGATGAGCGCGTCGCGCCGCTCGAACAGCGAACGCGTCGCCGAAAGCCGCAGCTTGTCGAGTTCGTCGTTGATGGTCGCTTCTTTCTCGATGTAGAGGTCGGCCGCCGGGACGTAAGCCTCGGGCTGGTAATAGTCGTAATAGGAAACGAAATACTCAACCGCATTCTGCGGGAAGAAGTTCTTGAACTCGTGATAGAGCTGCGCCGCCAGGGTCTTGTTGTGCGCCATGACCAGCGTCGGACGGTTCAACGCCTCGATCACCTTGGCCATGGTGAACGTCTTGCCCGATCCGGTGACACCGAGCAGAACCTGATGCTGCTCGCGGTCAAACAGTCCGTGCGTGAGCGCCTGGATCGCGGACGCCTGATCGCCTTGCGGTTTGTAGGTGGAAACGAGTTTGAAATCCATGGAAAACCCAGCTATCAGCTCTCAGCCAAAGGTTGTCATTCCGAGCGCAGCGAGGAATCTGCTGTTGCTCGCGTGGGGCCGGGTCTTCGACCCGGTCAAGCCGAGCAAAGCTCGGCAAGATTTCTTCCGACACCTTCACAGAGCCGGATTTCGCCGACAGAGAATCCTTTTATTATAGAACGCCGGTAAGCGGGTTTAGTTCCGTGGGACTAGAATCCGGGAGGCCTCTCGTTCGCCACCCCCAGCGCGCGTTCCAGAGCCATCCCGGCAGATCCCAGCGTTCCTTCATCGAACAGGCGTCCGATCAGCGTTATGCCGTGCGGCACGCGCCGGGGCGGGTCGAAGGTCGGTAGAGGATGGCTGGGGTCCGGCGCCCAATCGCTGCGCGCCTTTCTGACCTCTACAAATCCCGCGCGTAGGGTCAGCGACGGATGGCCTGTGAAATTCGTGATGACCAGCATTTCGTCGCGCAGGGACGGCACCAGCAGCAAGTCGACCTCCGAAAACACGCGCGCCATCTCCTGAGCCACTTTTCGGCGTAGCCGGTCAGCCTGCACAAAATCCACCGCTGAAAGGAATCGCGATTGACGGAACAGGTTGGGCCAGGCGTCAGGCGCCTGGGCTTTGAGCTGGCTGAGACCGCCACTCAGAGTCAGTTCCTCGAATGCCGCTGCCGCTTCTGCAAACAAAATCAGATTCAGTGAATCGTAGGGCCAGTCGGGAAGGGAAGCCTCGATCAGATCGAAGCCGATTTTCTTCGCGGTTTCGAGCGCATTTCGATCCACCTCCGTTGCCGGACGCTGGTTCATCCACGCAGGGAAGTAGCCCAAGCGCAGGCCCTTTACGCTGGCACTGGCGTCGAAATCCAGGTAGCTGGGCACGCTTGCCGTGTCTCGCGCGTCCGGCCCGGAAATGGCCTGCAACACGAGTAGCGCATCTTCCACGCTGCGCGTCATCGGCCCCAGCTTGTCCAGCGACCAGCACAACGTCATCGCGCCCGTGCGTGGCACTCTGCCATACGTGGGCCTCAGGCCGGTAACACCACATCGCATCGCAGGACTCACTATGCTGCCGCCGGTTTCGCTGCCGATGGAGAACCCCACGAGGCCTGCTGCCGTGGCTGCGCCCGGTCCCGCGCTCGATCCCGACGCTCCTTCTTCGAGCAGCCACGGATTCATTGCCTGCCCGCCAAACCAGATGTCATTCAGCGCCAGAGCGCCCAGGCTTAGCTTCGCCACCAGCACCGCGCCCGCGGTGTCGAGACGCTTCACAACCTCGGCGTCTTCTTCGGGGACGCGGTCTCGGTAAGGTTCCGCGCCGTAGGTTGTCGGGATCCCAGCCGTGTCGAGCAGATCCTTCGCGCCCCACGGAATGCCGTGCAGCGGCCCGCGATACTTGCCTTGCGCGATCTCCGCGTCGGCTTGTTTCGCCCGCCGCAACGCGAAATCGTGTGTGATGGTTATGGCGCAGCGTAACTGGGGATTGAGTTTCTCCAGCCGGTCCAGATAAATGCGAGTCAGACGCTCCGAGCCAAGCTGGCGCGTCTCCATCCAGCGAGAAAGTTGCGTCACGGGCGCGAAAGCGATGTCGTCATCTTTCGCAGGCAGCGGAATTGCGCGCGCGGCGCTGCGCACGAACCTGTCGCGTGACGCGGTAGCCTTCACGCCCGGAAGCATGGGATCCCACCGTGTCGCCGGGGCCAAGGTCGGTTCGAGCGCCAGTTTTCGCGGCCCGGTTCGCCGCTCGTAGACCGACGCGAGGGTTCTGCGCCAGCTCGCCGCGGCCATCGCGCGTTCGGAGTCGCTCAGAGGAAACTGCACTAATTTCTCCGCCTCCGCGAAAGTCGAAACCGAGACTTCCGGTCCTACCGGCGGCCCGGCGCCGAACGCGGGCGGCGCGCCCGGAGGCAAGTTTGCTGGATTCTGGGCCTGGAGCCGGCAGGCGGCGGCCAGCGCGCCCAGCGACGTGATCGTCAGCAATTCTCGACGCGATTTAGGCATGCTCAGCTGCGATGCTTAAAAATCTTACAGGAAGCGGTCGTCGCGTTGCTTCGAGCCGTACTTCGTCTTACAGACTCTGCTCGTGCGGAGAACGCGCAATGCCACACGGAATGCGGCCAGCCTCACTTGTGCAGTTCGATAGCGAACACTCGCGCAACCGCAGACTTGTCGGCGGATTCGGCGTACTCCACTTTGGCCGGACGTCCCTGCAGATCCTTGCAGGGATTGAGATCCCCGGAGGGAGCGAAGTTGAGGGTAGTGAACTGAATCTTGTAGTAATTCTCCGCGTGCAGCGCAACACTCTTTCCGCCGGAGTCAAGCGTCAGGTCGATGCGCATAGCGTCGCAGTGAACATTCTTCAGAACGCCCACCAGAAAACGATGCGGCCCTTTGGCGACGAAGGTGTCGCGACGGGTGAGAGTTGGCACATCGGAGTTGCCGGAGGTCTCCGCCGCCGAACCTGTTTTGCCCCCGGCCTGCGCTCCTTCGCTCAGGCGCCGATTCTCTTCGGCCGCCTGTTCCCGTGCATCAACATATTCCTGCGCATGCATCAGAGCGTTATCCACTATCTCGGCTTCCTCCGGAGTCTTGGCCAACTTCGCCGCGGCGCGGAGCACGGCGATTGCATTTTGTTCCTGTTCCATGTTCATCAGAGTGTTCGCCACATTAATTCGGTAGCCAACGTTTCCGGGGTCCAGCGTGACCGCCGTCAAGCCCATCAAGTGCGCTTCGTCGAGATCGCGATGGTGTATCGCCAGAAAGACGGCCAGTCTGTCAAAGGCCGGCGCAAACGACGGGTTCAGCTTGATAGCGGCCCGCAGACTGCTTTCCACCTGCGCGTCGTCGGCCGACGTGAGCGATCGGCTCATGGAAATTGCGGAAAAGTAATAATGGGCGAGGTAACTCTGCGAATCGAGTTGCACCGCTTGCGCATACCACTTCCTTGCCTCATCCAGATGGCCCTGGCGAAATTCCAGGAAGCCCATGGTCTCGCAGGCCGAAACGTTGTTCGAATCCTGCTGCAGTACCTGGTCGAGCAGAGACCGCGCATCCGTGGTTCGCTGGTTGTAAGCCAGAAAGTCCGCCCGCAGTGCATCGGCCTGCGGCGGCGTGAGCAATTGCGCCTTGAAAGTCGAATCATCCACTTCGGTGACAGTCTTCACCCTGAAATAGCTGAAGGCGCCCTGCTGGACGTAGTTTTCCAGCGACGACTCCAGTTGCTTCAAATCACCGAAAGATCGAGTGGCCGCAGTGACTGGGTCTACCCTTTGGGCCAACAAGTCGCTGTATTGCGGCAACTGCGGAGTTTTGGCTGCGTGATCTTTGACGTAGAGGTAGTGCGTGAGGGCCCACGACTCGGCGTAAAAGATCGAACCCTTGTTTTCTTCGTGGTAGTACGGCGACTTCTCGTCCACGGCGAAGAGAGTCGCGAGCGGCAGCAGTCGGTTCTGCCGCAGCAGCATGATGTTCACTCCACTCGGTTGGCCCAGGGCGGCGTCTTTCTCGTTGATGTCGGTATTCTCGTAAAACTCGGCCAGGCCCTCGTTTAGCCACAGTGGCATCCATTCGGCAGATTTGCTGAGAAGCAGGTGCGTATACTCGTGATAAATGACCGAGTACGGATGTTCTCCCTGGGCATCGAGCTGCATCAGGACATAGTTCTTGTCGGGCGCGTGTAATAATAACCCTCCCAGCCTCAGCGATCCCTTGGCGAGGTAGGCCTCTGGTTCGAGCGCCCGGAAGTCTTTTTCGTCTTTGACGGCCACTACGATGATCGGGGAGGGCGGATCGACCTGCAGCTTGGGGAACGCAGCATGAAACACCGACCGCATGCGCTCGAACTGATCTGCAATCCGGCGCGCCTGCTTCTCGTTGGAATTAGTCGCAACTGTGAAATGCGGGCTTCGGACCTCGATCCAGTTCTCCGCCTTATCGCGCGCTGCTGCCAGCGCGGCGGCAATAAGAAGAGGGAGTAACAGAATTCGCCTCCACATGACATGCCTCTTTGCCCTACCTTCTACCCGACCGCCGGCCGCAACTCCACTTTCTTCGTGGTGATGGTCAGCCGCGTAGCCGGCAACTTCGGTGGCGGCCAGTCTTCGGTATAAGCCTCAACGGTGATCGTCCCCGGAGTGCGGTTCGCCTGCACGATCACTTGCGCCAGGCCGTTGAACAGGCTGCGCCGGGGTTCTTTATCGGACTCCTGGCAATTCGGGTCGCCGTTACCCACGCCGGTCAGCGCGCCTTCGCCTGCTATTTTGAAGCTGATCAGGTTGTCCGCGGTCGGAATCGCCCGGCCTTCTTTGTCGAGCACCTCGACGCGCAGGATCGCTACATCCTCACCGTCGGCGTTAATTTCCATGCGGTCTGCAGTCAGGCGGATCGATTCCGGCTGGCCCGTCGTCTCCCGCTTTTCGGTGAGCACGACCTTTCCGTCTTTTGTGCCGCGCGCCTCCAGGACACCCGGCTCGTACCTGACTTTCCATTCCAGATGCGTCAGCGGCTGGACATTTTTCGAGCCTTGGCTCTTGCCGTTCAAGAACAATTCCACCGAGTCGAGATTCGAATGCACCCATACCGAGACCGGTTCGCCTTCGCGCTCGTCCCAGTTCCAGTGCGGAAACAGATGCAGCATCGGCTCCGAGGCCCACCATGCTTTGTAGTAATAAAAGTTGTCCTTGGGAAAGCCGCACATATCCACGATGCCGAACTGCGAGTTGATCGAAGGCCAGCCATAGGGTGTGGGTTCGCCGCGGTAGTCGAAGCCGGTCCAGGCAAAGCCGCCGGCCAGCCATTCGCGCGCGGCGTAGAACTTCCACCATTCTTCGGCGAGTTCGGCCCACTCGGGATGGTTCAGATCGTAAGCGCTCAGCCAATTGCGCAGCTTGTCGGTCGAATAAATGCCGCGCGTGGCCACGGTGCTGGCCGTTTCCGAGCCCACGCTGGGCTTTTTCGGATGCGCTTTGTGCCAGCCATCCGGCGCGTTCAGATTGTAGTTGAAGCCCATCACATCCAGGGAATCAGGGAAGTGGGACTCGAAGCTCCCGTTCACCGCCGAGGTGCAGGGGCGAGTGGGATCGAGCTCGTGGGTCCGCTCCACCATATCGGCGATCACGCGTTCGCCCTGCGAACTGCTCTGCAGTATCCACTCTTCGTTGCCCATGGACCAGAGAATGATCGAGGGCGAGTTGCGGTAGCGTTTCACCATGAGTTCGAGTTGGGCCAAGCCTTCGGCATTCGAGCTCATCATGCGGGTCTCGCACATCATCATCATGCCCAGGCGGTCGCAGGCCTCGACCCACTCGGGCGTAGGCATGTTATGCGACGTGCGCACGCCGTTCGAGCCCATGTCTTTCAGCACCGCCACGCGGTACCACTGCAGACGGTCTGGAAGAGCGGCGCCGACGCCGGCGTGGTCCTGATGATTGCAGGTTCCTTTGATCTTCACGGACTTGCCATTGAGGAAAAAGCCTTTGTCCGCATCGAAGACGGCCGTGCGGATTCCGAAACTTACGCGCTCGGCATCGCGGGGGCCTCCGCTGGATTCGACAGTTACAACTGCCGAATACAGGCTGGGTGTCTCTGGCGACCACAGCGTTGGATTGGCCACATTCGCGCTTGCCGTGAAAATGCCAAAACCGTCGGCAGCGACGGACTGCGGCGCCGCCTCGCCGGTGGCTACAGCCTTTCCTGCCGAATCGAAGATATGCCAGCGCACGCGGCAGCTTTCGGCTTGCCGGCCTTGGTTCTGCACCACCGTACCCAGGCTTAGCGTGGCTGCAGCGCCCTTTACGGCGGGACGGACATAGCTCTCCCACTGCCCGAGGTGCGTGGCGTCGGTCTTGATGAGCCACACATGCCGGTAAAGCCCGGCCCCTTCGTAGAACCAGCCGTCGCCGAAGCTGGCGTCCATGCGCACGACGAGATAGTTCTTGCCCCCGTAGTTGAGAAAGTCGGTGAGGTCAAAGCGAAATGGTGCATAGCCATTATCGTTGCGGCCAATGAAGTAACCATTCAGGAACACGAGCGCGTCGCGGAAAGCGCCGTCGAACTGCACCGTTACGCGCCGCCCAGCGTCTTCTTTGGGAATATCGAAAACGCGGTGGTACCAGCCCACGCTGGTCTCGGGATAGCTGCGGCCCAGCGGCTTGTAGCCATGGGACTGCAACCCGTCGTCGCGCACAAACGGCAGCTCAACCGCCCAGTCATGCGGCAGGCTCAGTTTTCGCCACTTCGAATCGTCGAATTTCTCCGTGGCGAAATCAAAACCGCCCGACTTGGAAAAATCTCCCTGGTCCTTGCCAAAGCCCAGATCGCGCGCCGGGTCGGTGGCGTGACCCTGGAAAAACTTCCAGCCAAAGTCGAATAGCAGGTGCTCGCGCGGAGCCACTGCGGCCAGAGCCTCGGCCGAGGCTGCGCCGGGATAAGCGGCAAGCAATGCCTGGGCACGGCTCACCGATCCAGCGACCAACGTTGACGCGGAGAGCGCAATACCGGAGCGAAGCAGATCACGACGGGTAAGAGATGACATTCGAGCCTCATTAGACGAATCAGAAATGAATTGCAATCCTGATGTGCGCCCAGATCGAGACTCAGCAACGCGCCCAAGGCCCGAGCGCTCAGGACCTCGCATTATAAGCCTGGGGCGCACGGGTTTGAGGGAGAGAATGGCCTGCTTTGCTTTCTCGGTTGGTAAGGGGGAGCTGTAGGCGGGACTGAGATTGCCCAGACTCTACTTTTCTTCGTGGACTTCGCCCATTCCCACAATCTTCGCCGACGTGCGGAATTTTCTGTAGTCGCGATAGATCTGTTCACCCTCAACGTTGTAGCCCTTAAACAAAGCGACGCGCGCATCGAGCTTGTAGGTCATGTGCTTGGGCAGCCAGATTTCGTCATCCATCCTCATTTGCTCATACGTCATGCGCGTGCCCTTGTGGATGCGCGCCAGCACCCATCCGACCGATGCCGTGTCAATCGCTTCAAGATCCACCTTCGCCAGTTGCATACTTTCCTTGTCGATCCACAATCGCCCGCGAAACTTGGAGACGAACCTTTCTTCCTTATCCTGCAACTCGGGTCCAGGTCGGGGTTCGCCATCGATCACCCACGCTTCGCGTCCGTCCACCAGTTCCGTTCCTACCAACTTGAAATCGTGCGAATCGGCGACGGCACTAACGAACTTGCGGCTGTCCTCGCGCCGTTTTGCTTCTTTGTCTTCCTGCTTTTTGCGGTCTTCCTCCGTTTCTGCTTTGTGCTTGTCCATGATCTTCTGGATCTTCTCTTCTTCCTTGGCAGCCTCTTTCGCGTCGAGCGGTTTGTCGTCCTTCTCAATCATCCGCCACACCTGCTCGCCATAAATCTTGATGACCTCATATGTCCTGATCTCTGTGGATTTCGTCCGGCCACCACCATCGACTGTCTTGTCCACGTCGCGCTCAATGTAGGTGTAGTCACGCTGCTTTTTGTAGTTATCCCGAAAATTCTGTGCCACGACCCGAGTCAATTCGCGCATCTGCTCCGGCGAGAGTTTGCCGGCGGCATCGGGAGTCAGGTCAGGCCGCGGACTTGCGCTGGCTGGGGCGCCTGAGGAGGATGATGCGCTCCCGTTCGGGGTCGCGGCAGCCTCGGGCGGATGATCCGGGGTGGGGGATGGGGCGTCCCGCTGGGCGAGTGCCGGCAAACACATGAATACAAGAAAGGCAAAGACAAGAAGCCGGTTCCCCATCCGCCTATCTTAACGCGGTCCGAGGCGGGGTGAGTCATGAGAAAAATGCGCTGAAGGGCTGGCTGTTTACGGAAGTTATCGAGCCAAGCGCAGCGGAGGCGCAGCCGCAGGTTGCTAGCGCCCGTCAGGCTGCGCAGTCTGCTCCACCGCAAGATGGCGGCAGGTGCGCCCAATGATGTCTTGTGCCGAACTGGACTCCACGAACTGGAAGCCATAGCGGAAGGCGTTCCTCTGCCGAACCAGGGCGTGGACTTCGACCTCTCCAAGCGGCAGGGCGAATTCCAGGCGAACCACTTCGCCGATGGGAACTTCGACCATCAGCATGGCCGAGATTCCCGACTCGCTGATATCCACCGTCTGTCCTCGAACCACAGCGCTGTTGCGCGCGTAGATCCGGACGTTGACTTCCAGCTTGAACCGGCGATGACGGCGGGCTTCCACAAATTCGTGAGCCTGACCGGTCCCGAACTGACCATCAACTTCCAATTCAATGCTCCCGGACCAGAAGCCATGCCGGGCCAGAACTGCCGGTAACTCACTCTCCAGAGTGCGTCTAATGGCAGGGCGAAAGCAAGCCCAAAGGGTCCCTTGTAAGAATCGGCACCATACACGTGGAACTTTAGACGACACGACTCCCGGCCGAAATGGCTAGTCGCTGATGCTTAATCCCTGGTCTTGTAAGCCTTCCCCAGACACTCGGCCTGGAACAGCCGTTCATCCACGCGATGCAGCCGCTTTTCCTGGGCTCGGGTCAAAAGAGGATAGTGCTTAATGTCGAACAGGTGATACACGATGAACCATATCGGTTGATCGGTCGTCATCCAATTCTGCCGGTCGAAACGCTTCAAGTTCACCGGCAACGAGTAGCGCCGCAGCGTGCGCTCCCGCCGCAGATTGAAGTAAGAGTTGAAATAGCTGAGCGCCAACTCGCGCAGCGAGCGATAAACAGGTTCACGCCAGCGGCATCCGGTGTAGTTCGACTTGGCCACGGCGCCCCAGCAACCGTCCTGGCGGAAGATGGCGATCACGTGGTCGGTGTCGTGTTCGGCCTCGAAATCGAGCAGCAGCGGAGGATACCCGTTCACCCGCAGCGCCGCCGCGCCGAAAATCGCCCCTTCCAGGCAGTGCGCGGTCTCTCCCGCCAGGACCTTGCGCGGAGACCATGCCGTGTCCTCCAGGTGATACGGCATCTCGTCGAGAAACTTCTGGATGCCGTAAGGATTCTTCATGCGGCGCAGCTTGCGCAGTTCGGCGGGCGTGAAGCCCTGGTCGGGAAATCCATTCCGGTTAGCCCGCAATTCGTTCAGCCCTCGCTAGTCGATGATAATCGTCTTCCTCTTTTTCACCACGGCTCCGCTCTTGCCGTCAAATGAAATCGAGCAACTCGACCCGTCTTCCTCGAAATTCCAGTTGTCACTCTGCCACTGTCTCTGGTCCACACGCAGTTTGTACCCAATGACCACTTTCGAAACTTCGTCCTTCGTCATGCCGTTCGAAACCCCGTCGCAGACCGACGCACGGTGCAGGTCCATGTGCCCGCCGGTATCTGTTTGTGGCTTCGTGACGGGCTGACTCTCAAGCACTCCACCGGCGCCCGTGATCTGCCGGCGCCACAACTCGCGGCCGTCGGCGGTGAGCGCGCGAACAAATCTGCCCTGCGGACACTCTTCCTCGACGTAGAGGTCGGGCCCGGTGGCGCTGGGTACTGCCTGGGACATCTTTATACCCTTGCAGCCCGGCATTGGGGGAACCGTCCACAGCAGCGTTCCTGCTGGTAGGGTTTGGCCCGAAAGAATGTCAACCGTAGCTTGCGCCGAGTCGCCTTCCGCGTAGGCGGTCAACATCACGGTAGAGGGCCCTTCCTCCGCCTGCACGGTTGCTTCGTCGCCATTCGTCGTGAGTTTGGCCGCATGGGCGGGAGAGATGCTCCAGCGAACGTTGTGGCGCATCCTGCCGTCTCTCCCGACTGCGCGGAAGGTGCGCGTCTCGCCTTGCAGCATGGTGACTTTTCCCGGGGAAATGCTGAGCGTAGGGATCTCCTGCGCAAAACCGGGCACCAGAAGCGCACTGATCGTAATCAAAACGGCAAAAGCAAACCGCTCCAGCCGAACCATAGAGTAACTGCCTCCTACTCTTTGTCTTGTTTTACTCGTGCGCGGGGGCATATCGAAAGTTACTTTGGAGGCGGGGAATCTCGAATTGGCGGATGTTACCGAAACACTTCCGCCAGCTCTCGCGGCGTATCAACGTTTATGTCCGGTTCGGCATCTTTGAGTGTGTGCGGAGCAAATCCGTATGAAACCCCAACCGTCCACAGCCCGGCGTTGCGGCCGGTCTCAATGTCGACGTGGGAGTCGCCGACGATGGCGGTCTGCTCTGGGAGAACGTCATTTTCTTGCACCAGCTTTCTAGCTCCTTCAGGCTCCGGCTTCTTGGTGGCAAAACTGTTGCCGCCATAAACGTGCGAAAAGAACGGCCCCAGTCCAAGTTCCTCAACGATGGCCCGCGACGGATTCACCGGCTTGTTCGAGAGCACGGCCATTTTGCGCGGCACGCCGTTCGCGGAATGCTGAATCGCCGCCAGCGCCTCCGCAATTCCCGGATAGACCGTGGTGTGATCGAGTTTGTGCTCCCGGTAGTAAGCGAGAAAGAATTCCAGCCCCTTGCGCACCAGCGCTTCGTCAACCGCTTCGCCGCCGAGCGCGCGCTGAATCAGGATCGGCGCCCCGTCGCCCACGTAGCTGGCGATGACGTCGTCCGGCAACTCGGGCCGTCCGATATGGCGCAGCGCGGCGTTCACGGAGTGCACTAGGTCGAGGCGCGAATCAATCAGCGTACCGTCGAGATCGAAGATGACGAGTTTGATGGAGCAAGGGTCAAAAGCGCGGCGAATCCGGATCATGCACTCTCAGGATAAAGCACTCAGCAGTCAGCCGTCAGCAAGCAGCACTGACCCCTGACCTCTGGCCCCTGGCCGCTCACTTCCAATGCCGGAGCGCGGGGCTTGACGTTAATCTATATTTCTAGTATTATCGAAATATGACCGTTGCCTCCGCTAACGCCCTGGCGCGCGTGGTTAAGTATGCCGACATGTTCTCCGCCATGGGGACCGAGCCTCGCCTGCGCATCATGCAGCTTTTGCTCTCCGCGCATCCGGAGGGACTGGTCGTCAGCGACATTCAATCGGATTTGGATATCCCCAACTCGACCCTCTCCCACCATCTGGACAAGCTGCGCACCGAGGGTCTGGTCGAGGTGAAACGCGAAGGTACATTCCTTCGTTACACCGCCAATACGGAGGCCCTGCAGGAGTTGCTGCAGTTCCTCTACGCCGAGTGCTGCACTCGCAACAAGGCGCTGAGGCCGCAAGACATCGTGCAAATCTGCAAATAGGAGAAATGTCATGAGTGCAAGGAGTTTGAGGGAGACAGCGACGCTGGAAGAAAACGTCCCTCAGGGGCTAAAGCCCGCATCTTCCCCTACGCCGAAAGGCAGGGCTGAAGCCGTGCCCTTCCCGGAGTCTTCCGACAGCCAGAACCTGGACATTAAGGAAGTTGTGAAACAGAAATACGGCGAAGCCGCCCTGCGCGTGAAATCTGGGGGCAGTTCCTGTTGCGGCGCCACCCCGGGCACGGGCTGCGCCGATCCCATTACCACGAACCTCTACGAAGCTTCGCAAATTGGACAGATTCCTGAGGAAGCCCTGCTGGCCTCGCTCGGCTGCGGCAATCCGACTGCGCTGGCCCAACTGAATCCCGGCGAGATCGTCCTCGACCTCGGGTCCGGCGGCGGTATTGACGTCCTGCTTTCCGCCCGGCGCGTCGGCCCCACCGGCAAAGCCTACGGTCTCGACATGACCGACGAAATGCTGGCGCTGGCCAACGAGAACAAGCGCAAAGCGGGCGCGGGGAATGTTGAGTTTCTGAGAGGCGAGATCGAGAGCATCCCGCTGCCCGACAACTCGGTTGACGTGATCATTTCGAACTGCGTCATCAATCTCTCGGCCGACAAGGACAAGGTTTTGCGTGAGGCGTTTCGCGTGCTGAAACCAGGTGGCCGTTTTGCCGTCTCTGACGTGGTCACTCTCGGTGAGATTCTGCCCGAGATTCGCCGCAGCGTGCTGGCCTGGGTGGGCTGCATGGCGGGCGCATTGGACGAAAACGAATACCGCGGCAAATTGCGGGCAGCCGGGTTCGAGAACAGTGAGATCGAGCCCACGCGCGTCTATCGTGCCGAAGACGCTCGCGAAACTTTGGCCGGGCAGGGAATTGACGTAGACGCAATCGCTCCGCAGGTGGATGGAAAGTTTCTCAGCGCCTTCATCCGCGCCGTGAAACCGGCGGCCGCACGGAAAACGGATCGCTAAGAGCCAGCCGCTGCATTTGGCTTGCTATGGGGAACTCGCATGCCGCACTACAACGTTCTGTTCTTATGCACGGGCAACTCGGCACGATCAATCATGGCTGAGGCGATCCTGAATTTCAGGGGAAAGTCGACGTTCAGCTCGTACAGCGCCGGAAGCCACCCCGCGGGAAAGGTCCGCCCGGAGGCGCTCCGCGAACTCGAAATTGCGCACCTTTCCACCGCAGGTCTCCGCAGCAAGAGCTGGGATGAGTTTGCAAGACCCGGCGCTCCCCAGTTCGACTTCGTGTTCACCGTCTGCGACAACGCAGCCCGGGAAGTTTGCCCGGTGTGGCCGGGCCAGCCGATCTCAGCCCACTGGGGCGTGCCCGATCCCGCGGCCGTTCGCGGGAGCGGCGAGGAAGTCGCACGGGCTTTCCGCGAAGCCTTCCTTATCCTGGAGCGCAGGATCGGCCTGTTTGTAAGTCTTCCTCTCGCCAGCCTTGACAGTCTTGCCCTAAAGAAAGAAGTCGACAGGATCGGACGGCAATGAACCGCAAACTGCGTGCGTGTGGGGTCAGCCGCACCGGCTGTCCGGTCGGGCGATGCTCGACAGCGCAATCCGTCCGAGCCACAAACTTAAGACATTACCTCCGGTCTTTCCCTCCTTTTCCAATCCCTAAGCTCCGTTTACAATGCATCAGGCTAGGACTCGGTGCGCTTCCCATTGTGGTAAGGGTGCCGGGTACGTGAAATCACAGCGAGGCTGCCCGAATCCAGCACAAGCAGGAATCAGGGAACCGGATGGCGACTACAAGAACCGACCCCAAGCTGGCCAGCGGCTCAAAGAAGGCCAGGCTTTATGAAGGCCTCACGCCGGAGCGGCTCATCCAGGCCTACCGCCTCATGTACACCTCCCGGCGCATTGACGACCGGGAAATCCTGCTCAAGCGGCAGCAGAAAATCTTCTTTCAGATGTCGGGCGCAGGGCATGAGGGCATCGGCGTGGCCGCAGGGCTGGCCCTCAAGCCGGGATACGACTGGTTCTATCCCTACTATCGCGATCGCGCGTTGTGTCTGGCGCTCGGGGTCAAGCCCTACGACATGTTCCTGCAGGGCGTAGGCGCCGCGGACGACCCCAGTTCCGGCGGACGTCAAATGCCTTCGCACTGGAGCTATCCCGCGCTCCACATCGTCACTCAGTCATCGCCCACCGGATCGCAAATTCTGCAAGCCGTGGGCTGCGCCGAAGGCGGAAGATATTTTACGCGGCGGCCCAAAGCTGCCGCGCTTCCTGATTCCAAGTTCGCCGACTACCGCCAGTTCAAGAACGCCACCTTCCAGCCCGACGAAATCAGCTACGTGTCCCTCGGCGACGGCACTACCAGCGAGGGCGAGTTCTGGGAAGCCATGAACGCGGCCTCCCTGGAGAAGTTGCCCGTCATTTTCTGCGTCGAAGACAACGGCTACGCGATCTCGGTGCCGGTCGAAGTGCAGACCGCGGGCGGAAGCATTTCGCGCCTCGTCTCGGGATTCCCCAACTTCCATTTCGAAGAAGTGGACGGCACCGATCCTGTAGCCAGCTACGCAGCGTTTCAGCGCGCCGTCGAGTACTGCCGCAAGGGAAACGGCCCCGCCTTCGTACATGCCCACGTCATCCGTCCGTATTCGCATTCGCTTTCCGATGATGAGCGCCTGTACCGTCCCGACGCCGAACGCGAACGCGACGCACAGCGCGATCCTGTCACCCGCACCCAGATGTTTCTGCTGCGCGAAGGCATTCTCGACGACAAGGGCATCAACCAACTGGAGAAGGAAGTCGAAGCGGAACTGCAGGCCGTGGTAGATCTGGCACTCGACGCTCTTCCGCCCGTACCGGAGTCCATCACGAAGTACGTCTACTCGCCCGACATTGATCCGGCTTCGCCCACTTTTGATACCCAGCCGGCGCCGCCGGAAAGCGCGGCCACGTCTGACGGCAAGAAGGCGACGACCAAGACCATGGCCGATCTGATCAACGCCACGCTGCGGGATGAAATGAAGCGCGACGAGCGCATCGTCATCTTCGGCGAGGACGTCGCCGACGTCAGCCGCGAGGAATACTTGAAGCTGGTGAAGGGAAAGGGTGGAGTCTTCAAGCTCACCTTCGGACTGCAGCACGAGTTCGGCAGTGATCGTGTCTTCAACTCGCCGCTGGCCGAGGCCGCCATCGTCGGCCGCGCCACCGGCATGGCCACGCGCGGATTGAAGCCGGTCGTCGAGATTCAGTTCTTCGACTACATCTGGCCGGCGATGATGCAGATTCGCGACGAGCTCAGCGTCATCCGCTGGCGCTCCAACAACGGATTCTCCTGCCCGGTGGTGATTCGCGTAGCAATTGGCGGATACCTCACCGGCGGCGCCATCTATCATTCGCAATGCGGCGAGAGCATCTTCACCCACATTCCCGGCCTGCGCGTAGTCTTTCCGTCGAACGCGCTCGATGCCGCCGGCCTGCTGCGCACCGCTATCCGCTGTGACGATCCTGTGCTCTTCCTTGAGCACAAGCGTCTCTATCGCGAACCTTTCGGCCGCGCTCCGTATCCCGGCCCGGAGTACATGATTCCCTTCGGCAAGGCCAAGATCGTGCATGCCGGCGACGACTTGACCGTAATCACCTACGGCGCCGTCGTGCCCCGCGCGCTGCAAGCGGCGCAAAAGCTCGAGCGCGAGCAGGGAGTGAAGGTCGAACTGATTGATCTTCGCTGCCTGAATCCGTTTGACTGGGATGCGATCGCGGCCTCGGTCGCAAAGACGAACCGCGTTCTCGTCGCCTACGAAGACACGCTGAGCTGGGGCTACGGAGCCGAGATCGCCGCCCGCATCGCCGACCAGCTCTTCGACAAGCTCGACGCCCCCGTCCGCCGCGTCGCCGCCAAAGACGTATTCGTCGCCTACCAGCCCATCCTGGAAGACGCGATTCTTCCCCAGCCCAACGATCTGTACTTGGCGATGAAGGAACTCGCGGCGTACTGAGAGTGGAGCCCCGGACGCCCCCGTCCGGGGAAGAGGCCGGCGGACGAGGGCGTCCGCCGCTCCAGGCAAATCTGGGGCGTGTTCCTATTCCCCGAACAGTGCTTTGTAAATCCCTCCGCCGAGCGCCCCTCCGATCAGCGGTGCGACCCAGAACATCCACAACTGCTGCAGCGCCCAGCCACCGGCAAAGATCGCCGGTCCGGTGCTGCGTGCCGGATTCACGGAAGTATTCGTCACCGGGATACCGACCAGGTGAATCAGGGTCAGGCAGAGCCCGATAGCGATCGGGGCAAATCCTTTGGGCGCGCGATTATCGGTTGCGCCCATGATCACGATCAGGAAAAACGCCGTCAGCACAACCTCGGCAACGAAGCACGCCAGCAGGGAATAGCCTTGGGGAGAATGGTCGGCGTATCCATTCAGGGCAAACCCCGCATGCACGTCGAAGCCGGCCAATCCATTGGCGATGATGTAGAGCACGCCGGCGGCCGCAATCCCACCCACGACCTGGGCGATCACGTAGGGCAATAAATCCGCAGCAGGGAAGCGCTTGCCGACGACCAGCCCCACACTCACTGCCGGATTGAAGTGGCCGCCCGAGATGTGGCCGACGGCATAAACCATGGTTAGAACCGTCAGCCCGAAGGCCAGAGCGACTCCGGCGTATCCGATGCCGACGTTGGGAACGCCAGCGGCCAGCACGGCCGCGCCGCACCCGCCAAAGACCAGCCAGAAGGTTCCAAAGAATTCCGCTACCGCGCGTTTACTGACGGGCATAGGGGGATCTCCTCCGCATTGCGTATGGGAATGTTTATGATGTGGCCCAGGTGCTATGCGGCCAGAAGCGTAGCACAAAGGCCTAGCAATTAGCACTTGGCAATTAGCCCTCGGAAACGCCAGTGTGTTTTGCGCCGATTTCTTGACGATTGACGCCGGCCGATACTCAGCATTGCAACGGTCTGGCTAACTGCTAACTGCTAACTGCTAACTGCTAACTGCTAATGGCTGGTCTTGGTTACGAAGGCTTTCCCCGCAAGCTGATCTTGATTGTCCGTTCTGCCGGGGAATGCTAGGCTCCGAAATAGTGGGTTCTGCATACGCCAATCCGTTGAAGGCGAATCCTTCCCCGCCTGGCCGCCTGGCGCAGTGGCTGCAGTCCGCATCCGCGGAAGTCTGGATCAAGTTTCTGTTGGCCCTGGTGGGCCTGGGACTCGCCTTTGCTGCGGCCCTGTTTTCCACCGTGTCGCGCGACGCCGGCAACGTCTGGGCCACGGTGATTCTGGCCTCGGTTTCACTGGTACTGGCCACGCTCGTCGGGCTGGTCACGGTGCCGTATCTGGCGCGGCGCGTGGCGGTTGAGCGGCTGCGCGAGTCGTTTGATTACGACGTGACGCGGGCCGGCATCGTGTATGCGCTGGTGACATTGGTGGTCGGCATCGCGGCCCTCAACACCGGCAACAACCTGCTCTACATTGTGGTCGCGGCCATGCTGGCGGCAATTCTGGTTTCCGGCATGGTGTCAGCCTGGGTGCTGCGCTGGCTGGAACTCGATATCCGCCTACCCGAGCACGTCTTCGCCGGACGTGCAGTGCTAGGCCGCATCGTTCTCCATAATCCGCGCCGCTTTCTGCCGTCCCTTTCGGTGCGCGTCGTGTCCACCCGCAAGAAGAAGCCGGCGAAGCAATGGCGTTGGGAAAAGTCGATGTTCGGGTTTCCTTTTCACCGTCCGCCGGAGCAGCAATGGTTTCGCCTGCCGGACCGGAACCTGCGCCGGGTAACGGTCACCCCTTCGCCTCAAGGCATTTTTCAGGGCATGGCTTACTTCCCCTATGTTCCACCAAGAGCGGAGCTGTCCGCCGACCTGGAACTGAAGTTTGAGCGGCGCGGCCGTTTTCGCGAAGACAGCTTTGGCTTGGCCACCGGCTTCCCCTTCGCTTTTCTGATTAAGACGCGCCACGTCTCGCTGCTTCGGGAAGTGCTGGTGTATCCCCGCATCGAGCCCACCGATGAGTTCTTCGAGATTCTGCCCCTGGTGCGCGGCGAGTGGGCCAGCTTCGTGCGCGGTCGGGGCTCCGACCTGTACCTCATCCGCGAATACATGTCCGAAGATTCGGCCCGCCACGTGGACTGGAAGGCGACAGCCAAATCGGGCTCGCTGAAAGTCCGCGAATTCACCCGCGAAGACGAGCGCAAACTGTGCATCGTTTTCGATAATCCTGAGGCCGGGCTGATCTCCGAACTTGCTTACGAGAAAGCAGTCGATCTGGCCGCCTCTCTGGCCTGGCGTTTCGCGGAGCAGGATGGAGAAGTATCTTTTGCGATTCCGGGACAGGCCAGAACCCGCGATCTCCACCAGTTTCTGGCCGCGCTGGCGGTGATCGAGCCAAGGTCAACCGCTCCAGCCGTGCCTGCGCCATCGTCACACCGTTCCTCCGGAGACGCGCTGGCGGAGATGAATCTGGCTAGTTCCGGCGACTACAACATCGTCATCACGACCCGTTCCCGTGGAACCCTACCTACGTCTCTTTGGAATTGTTCGTACTTCGTTTTCATCGGCGACGACGCGTTGCCCAAGACGAGTGCGAGCCACTAACCAGTCAGGTTGCCATTTGTTGGGAACCGCCTGGCCGATCAACTGTCCTGATTCGGTGAGAATTCTTGCACGTTCAAACTTTTCTTCTTTCCTTCAACCCGTTTTCGTCATATACTCCCGCCCCGATAGACGCTCGTGGACAAGTTCGAAGCTTCTGCAGTCGGGAGGTGTCGGATGCGTATCTGCGACCTGATTAAGAACCAAGATACTTATCAAGCGGAAATGGACGAAACCGTGCTCGACACGGTGCAAGCCATGGTGGAGCGGAACATCGGCGCCGTGCCGGTCCTGCACAACGGCAAGCTGGTCGGGATTTTTTCCGAACGCGACCTCATGAAACGCGTCGTCGCCGAAGGCCGCGACCCCGGCAGTACCTGCCTGGCCGAAGTCATGACCGACGATCCCCTCACCATCAGCATGAATGAGGAACTGGAAAGCTGCATGGCCCTGATGCGGCGCCATAACTTTCGCCATCTCCCGGTCTGCCACGAGGGACAGCTGATTGGCATGGTCTCGCTGCGCGACATCCTGCTGCACGACATCGACGAGAAAGATGACGAGGTTCGCATGATGCGAGCCTACATTCACTCCATGCCGGACGCCTAAGCCAGCTGGCAAAGGCGATTCATCTTGTATTTCCAGCCGGCTTCGGCTCTCTCCACGAAACCAAGCTCGACCGGAGCTCCCCGGGATGCCTTTTCGCGAGGCCCTACCGGACTAGCACGAAAGTAACGTTGCGCAGGCAACCCCCCCAGAGTAACGTTACGAACGATTACCGAGGTGCATTGAACTGACGTTGGCGAAACGCTAACGTAGCTCTTACCGAGCCAAAGACACCTACTTGAGCCGGATGCACAAATCTGGCCTCGGCCGGCGTTGCCGGGTGCCAGAGCTGGTATTACCCATGGGCGACAAAATTAGGATCCTCTATTACGCGCTCTGGCTCGCGCATCCCGTGTTCCTGTCGGGGATCGCTGCGCTCATGCTCTGGCGGGGATTACGTCGAAAATTCAAGTACTTCTTCGGCTACATTCTCACTCAACTGGTCAGCTTCGCGGTCTTTTTCACTGCCTACTGGCACAGCTACGAAGCCGCCTTTTACCTCTACTGGCTGTGCCAGGCCATCAGCGTGGCTTTCGGCTTTGGAGTGATTCACGAAGTTTTCGTGGACGTGTTCCGCTCGTTTTACACTTTGCGCGATCTGGGCACGGTACTCTTCAAATGGGCCGGCTTGGTGATGCTGCTGGTGGCTGGCGTGGTGTCGGTTTCCACCAACACCACGGCCATGGTGCCATGGATGCAAGCCATCATCACCACACAACGCTGCGTGCGCATTATCCAGGTGGGGATGATTCTGTTTCTGCTCTTTTTCGCTAAGTACCTGGGCATCAGCCGCCGCCAGCACAGCTTCGGCATTGCTCTGGGTTTTGGCTCCTTCGCGGTAGTTGAACTCGCGCTGATCGCCTCGTGGGTTGGGAATCACCTCGGGAATCCCTGGATGAGCATCGTCAACATGGGCGCGTACAACCTCAGCCTTAGCGTGTGGCTGGGCTATCTCGTCGCCAGAAGTCCGGCCCGCGACTCTGCTAATACGCTGTTGCAACCGCAGCGCTGGGAGCAGAGCCTTTCCGATATCCATCACCCGCTGCCGGCGGACTCGCTGATCCCGATGTTTGAAGGCATGGTGGACCGCGCTCTTTCCCGCACCCGGCCGGATGCGCCTCGCGCACTGGAACTGGAGAAGAGCGGAACGGCTGCTAATGCCAGGAGTGCGGCTGCCGGAGCAGGAGGAGGGTTCAGTCTTTCAGGAGCTCCGGTGAGCCCTAAGAGTTAGCCGCGCACCCAGTCTCCCAAATCAGCCTGGCCAACCTTGTGTTCGGAAACTGTAAAGATTCTGCACCCACAAACCGGCCACAAACCGGCCCGGAAAGATATCAAGGTAAGTACTAGATATATGGCCTAATCAGTTGAAGGATAATGCTTTATTGGTTGGCGATGGGGCCTGCGCTGGTCCTCTGCCGTAACCCCTCAATCAGGATGGTGAAAATAATTGCACACGAAGCTTGAAGTGTGCTTATAATGCCTGTCCACGTCGAGTGCAACTTTCTTGGGGCACTCGGCGTGGTAGGCAAGGAGAAAACCCATGAAACGTGCAATCAGGATCGCGATCCTGACTGTAGGAATAGTGGGCACATTCCTCGCAGCCGCCGTTCCTCAGGTTCCAGCCATGGACGGAGGCCCGATTCTTGTGTGCCCACCTAGACAACCGAACTGTCCCATCAACCTGCCACCACCACCGCATTAGAACTGGAGGCAGCTGGTGACCGCAAGGTCACCAAAGTAACTTGGGGTAACTTGGGCCGACCAATGAGGGCTCGCAATATTTGGGCTGACGGGATTCCTAACCCGCCGGCCCCGCTTTTTGTCGTGAGACTGCTAAGCAGATTGCTTGAGAGCGACTCGCAGCGCGCGCGCCAGTCCGGCCGCTTCAAAGACAGGCGGTTGACAGGAGGATCCGAAACAGAGCACCGCGAAAGATCTTCCTGACCCGAGCTGCGGAAGATTTGGAAGGGTGGCCGCCAACACCGGCGGGAGATTCGCCGCAACCACCTGATTAGCCGCCAACCGCAGCGTGGTCTTGTTAAAAGCGAAAGGTGCGATGGCCGCTGCTAAGAGGTCATCCGCGGCATGGTCACCTCCGTTGCCTGCAATTACGGCAACCTGCACCGGACTCTCCAGCCAATGGATCACCGCGATGCCATAGGTTGCAGCGAAAATTCCATACTGTCCCGCCACGCCGGCAAAAGCCTCCAGCGTCTGCTCCGCCTTGTCCCGATAGCCCGCGTCGCCCGTGTAGTGATAGAGCCGCAGCAGCGCGATCGCCGCCATCGGATTGCCCGCAGGTGTCGGTGAGTCTTGCAGAGGCTTGCGCCGCGTCCCCAACACGCCCAGGCTCTTGTGCTGGGCGGGCGGTTCGCTATCGAAGAAGCCTCCCGACGTCGCATCGAAAAACCGAGCGATCATCGCGTCAGCGATGTTCCGCGCAAACTTAAAGTAACTGAGGTCGGTGGTTGCCTCATAGGCATCCAGGCAAGCCAGCGCGGTGAAGGCATAATCATCGAGCAGCCCGGGAACCTCACGATGCTCTGCCTTGGGATCAGAGTACGAAACCACGCGCAAGAGCAGCGGTGGGGCGGGCTCTGGCTGTGTGGCGTGGACACTGTTGCCCGCGTCTTCAACCGATTCCGTTTTCCATGTCTCCGCCAGCACTCGATCCAGCGACCGCAGGGCAAACCGGCGCGCGCCGTCGAGATGGAGCACCTTCGCCGCTTCCAGATACGCCGAAACGCACAGGCTGTTCCAGCCGACGTAAACCGTCTTATCAACGTAGGGCGTGGGTCGCTGCAGCCGCGCCGCCAGCATCTTCCTCTTCGCCGCTGCCAGTAGTTCTTTCACCCGCTCCGGCCCGAGGCTCATCCGCCGCGCAATTTCTTCCACAGGTGCCCTCACGTACAGCACATTCTTCGCCGGATCGTGATGCATTTCTCCAACTTCGTTGATGTCATAATGCAGCGCTGCAACCTGCGCTTCTTCCTCAGTCAAGACCGCACGCGCCTCGTCGAGCGTCCAGGTGAAATAATCACCGTCGTCCTCCATGGAATAGTCGGCATCCTGCGAGGCATAGAACCCGCCGAGCTCGCGGTCGCTCAGCCACTCATCCATCCAGCGAACGATGTCACGTGCCACGTCCGCCAAGAACTCCACCCCCGTTGCCTGATACGCGTGCACGTAGTTCTTCAGCAGTTCGGAGTTGTCGTAACACATCTTTTCGAAGTGCGGCACCACCCAGCGCTCATCCACCGAATAGCGATGGAACCCGCCTGCCAGTTGGTCGTACACTCCGCCCCTGGCCATGTGCTCAAGCGTGGTGACGATCATATTGCGCAAAGTCTCGGCACTTGTTTGGGATGTCTTTGTGGGGACAGCCGCTTCCGGCTGTCCAGCGGACCGAAGCTCCGCCGCTCGCGCATACCTGTCAATCAGCAAATCCAGCACTGACGGATGCGGAAACTTTGGCGCCCGTCCAAACCCTCCCTGCTCAGGATCGAACATCTTGACCGCCGATTCCTGAATAGCCGCAATCACCCCGGCAGAGATCCCTCCGCTCCGCCCGTCAAACGATTCAGACTGCGTGATCGCGCTCTCGACCATCTTCGCCTGTTCGACCACATCGCTGTTCTTCTCCCGGTAGGCGTTGGCAATGCTCAGCAGCACGCGCCGGAAGCTCGGTCGCCCATACCCATCGTTCGGCGGAAAATACGTCCCGCCGTAAAACGGTTTGCCGTCAGGAGTAAGAAAGGCCGTCA
>Ga0181521_10001064_pt1 | contig 34011 bp, 28 predicted proteins | sample PEATcosm2014_Bin_32_FD_119764 | JGI IMG/M metagenome (GOLD analysis project Ga0181521, IMG submission 119764) | Peatland microbial communities from MTU Mesocosm Facility, Houghton, MI, USA - PEATcosm2014_Bin02_60_metaG | ecosystem: Environmental > Terrestrial > Soil > Wetlands > Peat | place...
GGCGATCCCAGGAGTACCAGCCAGCTCGGTCATATCCCATCTGGACGAGCCACGGCCACACACTGGCGGGTGGAGCCTCGATCGTGACGGCCATGGTCGAGGATCGAACGCCGTCGGGGATGAGTTCACGCCCGGGGTAGGTGTCCTCCACCTCCTCGTCGGTGGCCCCCCAGCGATCCATCCGAGGGCGCAGGACGAGCCCGTAAACGGCGGCGGTTAGACCGGCCAACCCGGCAAGCTTGCGACCAATCGCCATACAACAATCGTCCCGCGGCTATCACCGCCGCTCAAGAGGTGGCATGCGAGCGAGGCCGGGCAGACGAATGAGTGGCCACCGCGGCGAAGATCTCGGTCTACCTCGATGGCTCGCTGGACGGCGGCCGCGAACGCCTCGGCCGCCGCCTCCCCGGCGACGTCGAGGTCACCGAAACGCCTGGTCAGGGTGGCGACCACCCGCGCCCATTCCTCGTGGTGGGCCTGGGTGACCGCCTCCGGGGGCCGGCCACGCTCACCGGACCGGCCGCACCTCGACCTTCCGGTTGCAGGCCTTCGACCCCCCGGCGGCAAGCTTGAGCGCCATGTCGGGGTCGGGGGCCTCCATGATCCAGAAGCCGGCCAGATACTCCTTCGACTCCAGGAAGGGCCCGTCGGTGAAGATCGCTTCCTCGCCCCGGTTGTCGATCACGGTGGCCGAGCTGGGCGCCGCGAGGCCGGCGGCGAAGACCCAGTGACCCTCCGCCTGGATGCGGTCGTTGAACGCGTCGATGGCCGCCATCTCGTCGGGGGTGGCGAGGCCGGCCGTGTCGTCGATCACCGAAACCAGGTACTGCATCCCGATCATCTCCCGTGGTCCGGGGCGCCCCTCGTGGGCGGCCTCTCACCCCTGCTACGAACACCTCTGCCCCGATCCGACACCGCCTCCAGGATTTTCTTCCGAGGACTTTCTGGTACGGCGGTCGAGGTGCACGGACTCAGCACCTGCCGACCGGCTCGGCTCGGAGGCAAGGCGGACCCAGCCTGCATTGGTCCGGCAGACCATCGCCGATAGGAGCCACGGCACTTATGCGTTCTGAGGCGCTGCCGTCGCTTGCGGAGCGTGATCCACTCGCGGACGACAGGCATGCGCACTCCCGCCGATCTTGGTCTGCTGCCCGCTCGGTCGCCGCGGCCCACGCCGCCGCACCCGCAAGATCGTTATGAATGGCAGGAGCACCAGACCCGGTCAGAGCCGGGTGAGGCGCCAGCGTATCGATGGCGCCGGCGCGGCCTGGCTGGCGTCAAGGGTGATCTTGCTGACCTGGCTGCCGACGGTGACGGTGGCCCCGGCCACGGGCTGGCCCTGGCTGATCGCCTGCCCAAGCGGACGTGGTGTCACCGTGACGGTGACCGGGGTGCCGGGCCAGCCGGTCACGCTGACCCCCGTGGCCGCGACCGCGGCCGACCCGGCCGTCCACCCGCTGGACACGCTCCCCAGGACCGCGCCCGGCCTGATGACATCGGCGTGTTCCAGGTCCCCGCCGACGCTGCCGAGGAGGTTCTCCGAGGCGGAAATTACGCCGCCGAGCTCGCCCGGCTGGGTAGAGGTTGCCCGCACGCCGAGCACGACGCCCACGATTGTGACCGGGCTGCCCGCCACCGTCCGGATGGCGGCGAAAGCCAGGCAGCCACCTGCCGGCGAGCTCGACCCAGTCTTGACGCCCACGATCCCGTCGTGTCCGAGGGCGGAATTGACGTTATACACCACGCCGGCGACCGGCAACGTGACCTGCGGTATGGCCACGATCTGGCGGAAGGCCGGAATCTGCAGCGCGCGGAGCGCGAGCAGGAACTGGTCACCCGCGGTACTGACTGTGGCCGGGTCCGCTCCGCTGGTGTCGGCGTACCGCGTGCCGCGCAACCCGAGCGAGCCCGCCTGGGCGTTCATCTCCGCCACGAACGCCCCCTCCGAGCCCGCGTCCCAGCCGGCCAGCATGGCCCCGATGTTGTTGCCAGAAGGAATGAGCAGCGCCTCCAGTGCCTGGCGCTCGGTCAGCTTCTCCCCGGGCACCACGCGGACCACCGACTGCCCCTGTCGCTGGTCGCTGGCGTAGGCGGCCGCGTCAGCCGCGGTCGCGGTGATCGTCGGGCCCGACCCGCCGGCCGGCAGCGGATGGTCGCCGAGCACGACATACGCGGTCATGATTTTGGCCAGGCTCGCGATCGGCACCGGCTGGCTGCCGCCGTCCGTGCCGAGCAGGCCGGTTCCGGGCAGCCCGACGGCGGCCTCCGCCTGGCCGGGCCAGTCGGGACGAGGCGGGGCCCCGGGCAGGACGCGCGCCGTCGTGACCGAGGCGGTCAGGGCCATCGAGGGGACAGGGCGCAGCAGTTGCACCACCACCCAGGCCACAGCGGCGGCGAGAACGACGGCACCCGCGATGGTCAGGCGTGACCGTAGCTTGCCGCCACGGCCACCACCCCCCGTTCGGCGCCCAGCGCGGCCGGCGCGGCCCGAGCGCAAAGTGCTTCTGCTGACGGTCCGCGGACGGAACTCCCTGCGGCGCATGACACATCACCGGAACAACGATCAGCCACCCGGTCCAGCGCGGCTCCAGCAGCCTGACGGGAGGCGCAACAGCTTCACAGCCGGTAGCCCTTATGTTACCGGCATTACGGAAGGCTGAGGTCAGCCCGCTCGCCCGCGGGCTCCGCGGCGAAGCCCGTAGAAAGCGCCTTGCGCAGATTCGCTGACCACGCCCTGGCGGGACAGTGGCGGGCCACAGGCCCGGCTGCCCGGTCAACACCGTGACTAGCTGCGAGGTGCGAAAACCAGGCGCACACTTCCGCCGTTCTGGGCGGCTGCCTGGTCGCGCGCCTGGCCGCCGGATTCGCGCCCGAACTGGTCGATCTGGACGCCGGAGGCTGGCTGGTCTGTCGCGTTAACTTGCATGCTGCTCGGCCGCAACCGCAGGCAAGCTCGATGCTGGATTGTGACATTACGGCCGAACTTACGGCCTGGCGCAAGCTCATGAGGTCAATCTGCAACCTTAGGTGACGCAAAAATGACATAGTGTAATCATATGAGTGTGGCAGCGTGGGCGCACGGGCGGTGACGGCCCGTAAGAGGCGGGCGGTTGAGATTGCCGGTCGGGAAGCAGAGCGGGTCCGGCCGCGAAGTGAGTTTGATCGGCATAGCGGGCCCGCGTTCGAGGATACGGGGCGGACGTTGCCCCTCACAGATGCCGGGCGACAGGTTCGCGAAGCGATCCGATGCCGGCCAGCGCAGGGGCACTCGCCAGAGCGGGATCCTCGGCGGCTGGCGTGGCTTCCAGCGAGGGGGAGGCGGCCGGGGCGTACCCCGGCTGGCGGGTCAGCCTCGCATCAGGCTGGCGCCGCGGCCACCGGGCAGCGCCAGGAGAACAGAGGATGACCGGGACTCTCCTGTCCGTCCTGCCGCTGGCCTGCGTCATGGTGGCGGGGCCGCAGATCATCAGCGCGATCTTCCTGGCCACCAGCCCCGGCTGGGCCCGCGACTCGGCGGCCTACCTAGGCGGCGCGGTCATCAGCATCACGCTGGTCGTCTCGCTCACCTACCTCATCACCCGGCTGGCGGGGGCGGCAGCCGGCACCGCGCACCACACACCGGTGCAGAACGGCATCGACATCGGCGTTGTGGTACTGCTGGTGATCCTGGCTGTGCGCACCTTCCGCAAGCGCGGTGAGAGTGGGCCGCCTCGGTGGATGGGAAGGCTGGAGAACGCGACCGGCCGCCTCTCGTTCGTACTGGGGTTCCTGCTGCTCGGCTTCTTCCCGTCGGACCTGCTCACCTCCATCGCCGTCGGCGCCCATCTTGGCGGGCATGGTGACCCGTTGTGGCACGCGGGCCTGTTCGTGGTGGTCACCCTGTTCCTGCTGGCCATCCCGGCGCTACTGGTGCTGGTGCTCGGCAAGCGCGCCGCAGCGGTGCTCCCGGCCATCCGCGACTGGCTGAACGGCAACGCCTGGCTGGTCAGCGAGGCCGTCATCGCGTTCTTTCTCGCCCTCACCATAATGGGCCTGACCGGCGGGTTAGCCCCTCAGGCACGGACAGCCTGTTCATTATCCGGATCGGCGGTCTTCTGATGAAGAGATGCTAGGTGGCACATCATGAGCTGGTGATGCCGTTTAAGATGGATCTTGACTCTGCGCACGGCCCAAACCGCGCACAGAATCGATGCCGCGATGTTAGGCCAGACCGGATCGTAGAAGTCCACGACTATCCAGTGGTGAAACCAGGCACTCATGCGTTTCCCCCAATCTCGTGGGCGCTGCCCCTTGGCCTATATGCGGGCCACTCAGCGCGGCAACGGTCGGATGCGGGGGAGGTCTCCTCCCCGAACTTACAGAGCAGCCGCAGCCAATGCAGATACATCTGGCCTCGGTAACGAAGAGGCAGCCCGCCGGGTGGCTCTTTGCGTCCGCAGGGCCTCGCGGCGTGCCGAGCGGGCGCTTGCGAGGACCTGGAACACTACCGACTATCGAGATGCGATCCTGCACGGCGCACTGGTTCGCATCGGGCACACCAGCGCAGGGTTCGCGATAACCCTGTCGAGAACGAGGAAGCTGGCTATGGCAGAGATAATGCTCGTGATCGGGAGCGAGGCTCGCACCACCGATAATAAGGTCTCCGGCGATGTGAAGTCCGTAGTCGTTAAGCGCAGCACGCGGACGGTAACTCATCTCGTGGTCGAGCCGAAGGGCCGGGAGGGGCTGGCACGGCTTGTTCCACTGGACCATGTTGACGTCCCAGCAGGCAAGATCCGGCTCCGCTACACCGAGGCGGAGTTCAAGGATCTGACCGCCGCTGAAGAGACTCTGGCAGAAATCTTCAACGCCGGCCCACTGGAGCTGGTTACGGAGGGGTGGCGGCCAGCGGACGACGAGCCGGTCGTGGACGGCGGTCAGATCTCGCCGGTCCGGGCGGAGGTACTGACGGGAGAAAGGGACCTCGTTCCCATGCTCCTCCCTGCCGAGGACGAGGAGCGCCGCGGCGATCACGTCCGTGATGCCGATGACGGCGAGATCGGGCAACTACGTGCGCTCTGCATCGACCCCCGCACACACCAGATGACCCACGTGCACGTACTTCTCAAAGAGGGGCATTTGTGGCGTCACAAGGAAGTGGCTATCCCCTCCGGGAATGTGTCCGGATTTACCGGTGGCATCCATCTCAACATCTCCAGGCAGCAAGTGCAGGACTTGGCGCGGGGGGACATCGATCACTCGGGCGAGTAGAGCCGCCCCCCTGGCCACCCGGCGGGAGGTTGGATTGCCGGGGCGGCGCGGCAGCCGGACGGGGCCCGGACTGTCCGGATCCGGCACGATCAGCTCGCAACGCACACCGCAACGTCGCTGGAGCCGGTCACCGCTGGGCGAGGTCAGCGGTGGAGTTGCATAATCGCGTGGGGCGGCGCCGTCAAGCCGGATGGCGGCAGCTGTCCGGGGACCTGGCCTCCGGGAGGAGCTATGACCGACACCAGTATGGCGACCGCCGACCTGGTCGATGCTTACGGGCCGGAAGTGCGAGTCTGTGACGTCCAGTTCCGCCAGTTCGGTGGCCGGCGAATTTTCTGTGGATCGGTGCGTACGGTTTCCTGCCACGAGGACAACGGCCTGCTCCGCGATCTGCTGCGGACGCCCGGCCGGGGCGGCGTCCTGATCGTGGACGGCGGCGGCTCTCTGCGTACAGCGCTCGTCGGCGACCTGATCGCGGGAGCAGCGCAGGCCAACGGCTGGGCGGGACTGGTCGTGCATGGGGCGGTCCGTGACAGCGCGGCGTTGTGTGGCCTCGATCTCGGCATAAAGGCACTGGGCGCCATCCCGCGCAAGAGCGGGAAGACCGGCACAGGTGCTGTCGACGTACCCGTGACGTTCGGCCACGTCACGTTCCAGCCGGGGGACATGCTGCACGCCGACGACGACGGGATAGTCCTGCTGCCGTCTGCCACCCCGGCTGCGGCTCGGTGAATCTGTCTTGCAGGATGGTTCCCGGGCCATCGCAGCCGGGCAGATCGGAGCGAGCGCATGGCGGTCACGCCGACCTTCCCTAGCCGGGACGCGCGGGCGCGGTTCAGGTTCGGGCCCCTGGACGCCGTGGTCGGTGCGGGCGTGTTCTTGCTGCTGTACGTCATCGTGCGGGCGGCGGGTCCATCCCGATGACTCCGGGCCGGCCCGCGAACAGCCGCCACTGTGGGCGGACATCAGCTGAAGCTGCTGATGAGGCCGTTGATCCGCGGAAACACACCGGCCAAGCCGAAGACGGGAACAGCCAGCACCGAGAACAGAGCCAGGCAGCCCGCGGCGCGGAGCACCACCGGGGGCCGACCGGCGAGAGCTCGCATCGCAGAAGCCCGGCCGAAGCCCAGAGTGATCGTATGGATACTGTCAGTAGCATTGCCGAACGTCGTACTGACAGGTCGAGAGCGAGAGAGATAGAGACGAAGAGAGGTAGAGAGATGCCGTGATGGAGAAGATCGACCACTGGGTTGTCGTGATGTTCGAAAACCGCTCGTTCGACAATCTGCTCGGCTACCTCCCGCACCTCCGCTCGTCGGAGGGGATCAGGGAGCAGCACATCGAGCTGCCCTACCCAGAAGGATCGGTCATCGTCGGTCCCACCACGGACCTGCGCGCCCCCATCCCCGACCCAGGCGAGGCGTACGGGAGCATCAACGTCCAGGTCTACGGCCGCTACGACCCTCCCTCGAACGCTGATCGCCAGCCCTATTCGATGATGGCCGACTACTTCGAGGCGCCCTACAACGCGCCGAAGCCCGGCGAGACACCGACGATGGATGGCGCCGCGCTCGACTTCTACAACGTGTACCGCTGGGAGAAAGAGCGCGTGCCGACGCCAGCAGAGATGCAGAGCATCGGTGGCGTGTTCACCCCCGAGACCGCACCGGTCATCAACACGCTCGCCCAGGAGTATGCGGTCTTCACTCGCTGGTTCTGCGAGGCCCCCACCTGCACCACGCCCAATCGGAACTTCTTCTTCTGCGGAACCAACGCAGGTCGGCTCGATAACGAGTTCATCATCAACTACGGCTGGGACTTCGAGCTGCCCAGCATCTTCACGCTGTTCGAGGACAAAGGACTCCCCTGGGCCGCGTACATCGACCCGAGCCAGAAGATCTCGATGTCAGCGCTGAGCCTCGGCGGGTTCAAGCACCGCAGGCTCTGGAAGGACCGCACGCGCACCAAGGCCCAGTTCTTCCGCGACTGCGCGTCCGGCGATCTGCCGGCCTTCAGCTGGGTGGAGCCCTGCATGCTCTTCGGCGATCTCGAGGACTACCATCCACCCACCGACATCCGAACCGGCGAGGCGCTCTTGGCCGCGGTCTACAACGGTGTCCGGTCGTCGCCGGCCTGGGAGAAGGCCGCTCTCCTCGTCCTCTTCGACGAGGGAGGCGGCTGCTACGACCACGTAGCCCCCCCAACCGCGGCACCAGATGGCTACACGAGCCGCGAGGGGTTCGACTTCGATCGCTTCGGGATCCGAGTGCCCTCGATCATGATCTCGGCTTACACCGAGCGTGAGACCGTCATCAGCGACGAGTTCCACCACACATCGTTCCTCCGCTCGATGCGCGAGCGCTTCGACCTGGGCGACGCGCTCACTCCGCGCGATGCCTCGGCGCCGCTGCTCACCCCGGCGTTCAACCGAAACGAGCCTCGTGTGGACGCCCTTCGTCGCATTGAGCCGCCGTCACTGGACGGGGTCGACAAGACTCGCGGGGTGGCCCTCGGCGACAATCCTGATCTCACGCTCCTCACGGCGAAGGGCCGCGAGCTCGTCAGCGACAAGGTCTCGCACCTGGGCGCCGTTGTCCTCGACAACCTGGTGAGGCTGACCGGCCGCTCCAAGGAAGAGGTTCCCCGGGAGCATGCAGCCATGACGACGTGGGTGGCCGATCGGACAAGGGAGCTTCACGAAGGCGCCTGAATGCCGGATGGACGGAAGTCCCCCTGATGCCGCAAGTCGCGGGCCCGGCCGATGTTGAGGCGCGCGGCGCCCGCCCAGCTCAAGGCCGCTCCACCGGGCCCAGATGGGTGTCACCGGAAAGCCGGCATTTCGGGGAATGCGATGTAACTTGATATTTACCGGCGCCGCGGCCGCGGCGAGGCTGACAAGGGCGGAGCGGGGCATGTTCGAGCGGGTGCGGCGGCTGGCGGCGCCGGGCGCTGGAGGCGCTGTGGAGCCGGGCGGCGCCAGGTTCTGCCCGGCCGGGCCGGCGAGGGGCAGCCATGTCTTCGGCCGCTGAACCCATCCCGCGGGAGGCACGGCCCGGCACGCGGACGGTCGTCGTGGCCGGGACGCCGCTGCGGATCGCGATCCGGCCCGGCACCGGGGCGGGGCCCCCGCTGCTGCTCGCCAACGGCATCGGCGCCAGCCTGGAGGGCTTCCAGCCGTTCGTCGACGCGCTCGACCCGGCGATCGAGGTGATCCGCTTCGACGTCCCCGGCGTGGGCGGCTCCCCGCTGCCCGCCCGGCCCTACCGGTTCGCCACCCTGGCCTGGCTGCTGCGCGGGCTGCTCAATAAGCTCGGCTACCGGGCCGCCGACATCCTCGGCATCTCCTGGGGCGGCGGGCTGGCCCAGCAGTTCGCCCTGTCCAGCCCGCTGCGGTGCCGGCGGCTGATCCTCGTGGCGACAGCAACCGGGCCGCAGACGATGGTGCCGGGCAATCCCCTGGTGCTGGCGAAGATGCTCACCCAGCGCCGGCACCTGGATGCGGATTACAGCCGCCGGATCGCCGGCGAGCTGTACGGAGGAAGCGCGAGAACAGATCCGGACACGGTCACCGGGATCCTCCGACAGTCACGCCCCGGCCCGTTCCGGGGTTATCTCTACCAGCACGCCGCCGGACTGGGGTGGACTTCGCTGCCATTCCTGCGGCTCATCCGCCAGCCCACCCTGGTGCTCGCGGGCGACGATGACCCGATCATCCCGCTGGCCAACGCCAAGATCTTGGCCGCGCTGATTCCCAGCGCACGGCTGCAGGTCTACCACGGCGGCCACCTCGAGCTGGTGACCCGCCCTGACCTGCTCGCGCCCGTGGTCGCCGGCTTCCTGGCCCAGGACAGCCCGCGCGAGGCCTCATCCTTGCCCAGATAAAAACCCCTGAGGGCAGGTGCGGGAGATGGCGAATCCCGGGCCTCCTGGTGGCGCCGGCTTGCGGCCAGGCATACGATCGCATAGCTCAGCAGGGCATATCGAGTGCGGTTTCCTCGAGGCAGCGCGAGTCCGAGGGTTCGCGAGGTCGCGGAGGACTCCCGAAGCGCATGGGCTCGAGGAGGGCGCCGGCCGGTGACGGACGAGCTGTTCCGGACGATTATTGAGCCGTTCCGGATTCATTCGGTCGAGCCGATGCGGCTGACCACCCGGGCGGAGCGGGCGGCGGCTCTGGCCGCCGCGGGATACAACCTGTTCGAGCTGCGCGCCGAGGACGTGCTGATCGACCTGCTCACCGATTCAGGGACGGGAGCGATGTCGGCCGAGCAGTGGGCCGGCATCCAGCGGGGCAGCGAAGCCTACGCGGGAGCCCCCTCGTTCTATCGGTTCCGCGATGCGGTGACCCACCTGTTCCCGTTTCGGCACGTCCTGCCCACCCATCAGGGCCGTGCGGCCGAGAAGATCCTGTTTACCGCAGCCGCCGGACCCGGCCAGGTCATCCCGAACAACACCCATTTCGATACCACCCGCGCCAACATCGAGTTCACCGGTGCGCAGGCCGTCGACCTGCCCATCCCGGAAGGGCTCCGGCCGTCAATGCGGTACCCGTTCAAGGGCAACATGGACGCCGGAGCGCTCGAGCGACTCCTCGCCGCGCGGCCTGACGCGGTCCCGCTGGTCATGCTGACGATCACGAATAACTCCGGCGGCGGCCAGCCGGTCAGCCTGGCCAATATCCAGGCGGTCCGCGAGGTCTGTGACCGCTTCGCGACGCCGCTCTTTCTGGACGCCTGCCGTTTCGCGGAGAATGCGTGGTTCATCAAGACCAGGGAGCCGGGGTACGCCAACGTCTCAGTCACCGACATTGTCCGGAAGATGGCGGCCCTGGCCGACGGAATGACGATGTCGGCGAAAAAGGACCCGCTCGCCAACATCGGCGGCTGGCTTGCACTCAACGACGACAGCCTGGCCGAAAGTTGCCGCAACCTGGAGATCCTCACCGAGGGCTTCCCCACCTATGGCGGGCTCGCCGGCCGTGATCTGGAGGCGATCGCGCAGGGACTGCACGAGTGCGTTGACGACGACTACCTGTGCTACCGGGTACGCTCCGTCGCCTACCTCGGCGAGGCGCTGGAATCGGCGGGGATCCCGGTCGTTGTTCCCTTCGGCGGCCACGCGGTCTTCGTCGACGCGCGCGCCATGCTGGCTCACCTCGACCCGCTGCATTACCCGGGCCAGACACTGGCCTGCGCGCTCTACGAGGAAGGCGGGGTGCGGGCCTGCGAGATCGGAACCGTGATGTTCGGCCTGCACCCCGATGGCACAGAGACCCCGGCCGCCATGGACCTGGTACGCCTGGCCATCCCCCGCCGCACCTATACCCAGAGCCACATCGACTACGTGATCGAGGTCGTCCTCCGGGTGGCCCGCCGGGCCGCCGGGCTTCCCGGCATGCGCATCGTGTCGCAGCCGCGGCAGCTCCGGCACTTTACCGCACGGTTCGCGCCGCTGCGCTGAGTGGCGTCGAGAACCCCGGCACCCGGAAGGCCGCGGACGTGGTGGCAGGCCCGGCGCGGGCCTTGGGTGCCCGGGGAGGGCCGAACCGCACCGCAGTCCGGCCGCTGGCCCGCGCCATGGGCGCTACCTGTGCGGCTACGCGTGCGGGAGCGTGGTCATGGTTGCTGGCGGTCAAGGCGTCACCACTTGTCCCTTGCCGACCACGGTGATGCCGCCGCTGGACACTATGAAACCGCGGGCCCTGTCGTGCTTCTCGTCCACGCCGACCGTGGCGCCCTCCAGGATGACGGCATTCTTGTCCAGAATGGCGTTCTGGACCACGGCCCGCCGGCCGATATGGGAATTGTGCAGTATCACGGCCCGGTCCACCCGGGAAGAGCTGTCCACCCGGACTGCCGGCGACAGGACTGAGTTACGCACCAGCCCGCCGGAGATGACGACGCCGTTGCTGATCACACTGTCGATCGCCTGCCCCGCCCGGCCGCCTTCGTCACGCACGAGCTTGGCCGGCGGCTGCGAAAGCACCTGGGTCAGGATCGGCCACCGGCCGTTGTTCAGGTTGAACACCGGATGCAGCGCGCACATGTCCATGTGCGCGTCGAAATAGGAATCGAGTGTCCCGACGTCCCGCCAGTAGTCCACGTCGCACGCCTGGGCACCGGGAACTTTGTTCTGCCGGAAGTCGTAGACGTGCGCGGCGCCCTGTCGCACCAGCATCGGGATGATGTCACCGCCGATGCTGTGCCCGCTGCTGTCGTCGGCTGCGTCCTTCTTCAGCGCCTCCACCAGTACATCCCGGTCGAATATGTAGTTGCCCATAGACGCGAATGCCTCATCCGGCTGGCCAGGCTGCCCCGGCGGGTCGGCGGGCTTTTCCAGGAACCCCCTGATGCGGTGGCCGTCCGGTGCGGTGTGCACCACGCCGAAGTCGGTCGCCCGCAGCCTCGGTACCGGGATCGCCGCTACCGTGACTCCCGCGCCCCAGGCCGTGTGCTGGTCGATCATCTGCGTCGGGTCCATCCGGTACACGTGATCGGCCCCGAAGACCGCCACGAGGTCGGGCCGGTCGTCATAGATGAGGTTCAGCGACTGGTAGATCGCATCCGCCGAGCCGGTCTGCCAGCGCGGGCCAAGCCGCTGCTGCGCCGGGACCGGCGTCACATAGTTGTCCAGCAGGCTGTTCAGCTGCCAGGTGGTGGTGATATGCCGGTCCAGGCTGTGGCTCTTGTACTGGGTCAGTACGCAGATCCGGCGGATACCCCCATGGACCAGGTTGGACAACGAAAAATCCACCAGCCGGTACAGGCCCCCGAAGGGAACAGCCGCTTTGGCCCGGTCCGCGGTCAGCGGCGCCAGGCGCTCACCCGCCCCGCCTGCCAGAATCATTCCCAGGACTCGCTGTCCAGCCATCTCTACCTCCTGGCGCTCAGCCTGGGTTCCGCGCCCGGCAACTCCGGGCGCGGGCCACCGCTTGCCGCGAGCAGCCGATCTCCAGGCGAGCCGGTCCGCAAACTCGCGTGCAATTCCTAGACGGACTGTCTAGATGCCCAAATTTTCCGGCCTCGGGAGCTATCCGGCAAGGGCGGCGCGCCCTGGTTAGGGCTGATAGCCGGCGGGCCACTGCTGCAGAGCCCACAGGTTGCCGTCCGGATCGCTGAAATAGGAGTAGAGGACCCCGCCCATGTCGTCGACGTCGCTCAGCTCGATGCCGCGCGCCGTCAGAGCGGCCCGGGTCGCCGCCATGTCCGCCACGACAAGATGGATGCCCTTGACCGAGCCCGGGGTCATGTCGGTGATCGGGCCCATCCCCGTGCCGAAGACGATGGCGCAACTCGACCCCGGCGGGGTGAGCTGCACGACGCGCATCGTTTCCGTGACCTGGGTGTCGTGCAGATTCCCGAAGCCAGCCTGCCGGTAAAACGCCTTCGCCCGGTCGACGTCGGACACCGGAATCGGTACGAGTTCCAGCCGCATGTCCGGCACGGCGGTGTTGTCTGCCAATGATCCAGCCTCCCTGGTGATCCGGCCCCGTCCCTCTCTTTCCAGATCCATCGCGCTGATACTGCCTCCCTGGTTCCGCTCCGCTGAGTGTTAGGACGTTACCCGGGAGGAAAAGTCATCGGTCAGTCAGCCCCCGGCTGGACGGCACATAATCGGGCGAACAGCGGCGATTTGGCGCACCCGCCGAGGGTAGGGGTGACGGTGGTCTCAATCCGCCAGGGATCACCGAGCGAGCGCTCTGTTCGTTTTGCCAGGAAGGATCTGCTCGCATGACTGACGTCCCGACCATGGATGAAGTCCTCAAGGATGCCCCGAAGAACTGGGGCAAGTGGGGCGACCAGGATGAGGTTGGCGCGCTGAACTATCTCACCGCCGAGGAAGTCTTCCGCGGGGTGCGTGATTGGAACTCGTGAGCACCGCTGACCTGGTGCGGCTGGACCTGTTGGGTCCGGCTTTGGCCGAAGCGACGGGTGATGGGCGGTGGCGTTCGCTGGACGCCGCTCTGATCGCCGGGGGCAAGTCGAACCTGACGTTCGAGGTCACGAGTGAGGCGGGCGCCGTGATCCTGCGCCGGCCTCCGTCGGGTGAGCTGCTGCCGAGCGCACATGACATGGGCCGTGAGGCGCGGATCCAACGAGCGCTGGCAGGCACGCAGGTGCCGGTGCCAAAGGTCATAGTGCAGGAGGCCAGCGGGGACCTGCTGGGCGTGCCGTTCTACGTGATGGAGAAGGTGCCCGGTCACGTCATCCGGGCCGAGCTGCCGGACGGGTATGCGGAGACGCCGGCGGAGAAGCTGGCGCTGGCGGACGCGCTGGTCGACGTACTCGCTGATCTGCATGCGGTTGACCCCGAAGCGATCGGTCTGGGTGGCTACGGACGGCCGCACGGCTACCTGGAGAGGCAGTTGCGGCGCTGGAACGGCCAGTGGGAGAAGACCAGGACTCATGAGGTGAGGGCGGTCGATGAACTCGGTGGCCGGTTGGCGGGGCTACTGCCAGAAAGCCAGCGGGCGTCGATCGTGCACGGTGACTACCGGCTCGACAACTGTTTGATGGCGCTGGCCGACCCGTCGCGGGTAACTGCCGTCCTGGACTGGGAGCTGTCCACACTGGGTGACCCGCTAACCGACCTCGGGCTGCTGCTGTTCTACTGGCGCGAGCCGGGGGAGGACCAGCCAGTGCTGACTCCCGCGGTGACGCGGAACCCAGGCTTCCCGGGAAGGGCTCATCTTGCGGAACGCTACGCACGGCGGACCGGCGCACAGCTGGACGACATCGCCTTCTATCAGGCGTTCGCGCATTTCAAGTTCGCAGTGATCGCACAGGGCATTGCCGCGCGGGTGGCGGGCGGCTCGATGGCCGGGCAGGACTTCGGCAACCTCGACCAGGAGGTCCTGAAGATCGCCGAAGAAGGCCTCAGCAGGCTCGAGGAGGATTAAGAAATGGACTTCGGGCCGTCGCCGAGGGCGGAGGAAGTGTGTGCGCGGATGTGGGGGTTCATGCGTGAGGAGGTATTCCCCGCGGAGACGGAGTATGAGCAGTGGCGGGCGAGCAACGATGCGCATGCGCATCCTCCGGTGCTGGAGCGGCTGAAGGCGTCGGCGAAGAGGCGGGATCTGTGGAACCTCTTCCTGCCCGGGATATCAGGATTGTCGAACCTGGAGTACGCCGCGGTCGCGGAGGTCTCCGGATGGTCGCCGGTCATTGCACCGGAGGCCATCAACTGCCAGGCCCCGGACACCGGCAACATGGAAACACTGCACCTGTTCGCGACGCCGGAGCAGAAGAAGCAATGGCTCGAACCGTTGCTCTCCGGAGAGATCCGGTCGGCGTTCGCGATGACCGAACCGGACGTGGCGTCCTCGGATGCGACGAACATCACCACCCAAATGGTCCGTGACGGCGACGACTATGTGATCAACGGCCGCAAGTGGTGGATCAGCGGAGCCGCCGACCCGCGGTGCCGGGTCTTCATCGTGATGGGCAAGACCGACCCGACGGCGGAGACGCATTGTCAACAGTCGATGATCCTCGTGCCCCGGGACGTTCCGGGTATGACTATCGAGCGGCAGCTGCCCATCTTTGGTTACCAGGACCAGCACGGGCACTCTGAAATCGTGTTCCGTGACGTGCGGGTGCCGGCGTCGAACATGCTGGCCGCCGAGGGGGATGGGTTCAGGATCGCCCAGGCCCGCCTCGGTCCGGGCCGAGTTCACCATGCGATGCGTGCTATCGGGATGGCCGAACGTGCCCTTGGCCTGATGGTGGATCGCGCGAAGTCGCGAGTGGCGTTCGGTAAGCACCTATCCCGCCAGGGTGTGGTGGGGGAGCTGATCGCCCAGTCCCGTATCGACATCGACCAGGCCCGGCTGCTGGTGTACAAGACGGCATGGCTGATCGACAAGTACAGCGCCAAAGGGGCGCGCACAGAGATCGCGGCGATCAAGGTAGCGGCGCCGGCGATGGCCACGGCGGTGATCGACCGGGCGATCGAGGTGTTCGGCGGCATGGGCGTCAGCGACGACACGCCGCTCGCGTATTTCTACGCCTGGGCCCGCAGCCTGCGCATTGTTGACGGGCCCGACGCCGTCCACCGCCGCTCGATCGCCCGCGAGGAGCTGAAGCGAGAACGGCCGTTTGTAGGTTGACCAAACGGTGGGGAAGCCGCTGATTGCACCGCGGGTTTACCGGTCCGGGTGCGCCATCTCGTCGATCACGCAGGTCGTGGCCCGGGTGAGCCTAAGCAGCGCAGCGCATCGTCCCGGGGATGGGCAGGGCCGTGGCCGTCCAGCTGACGAACTCAAGTCAGCGGGGCCTTGCTCAATCCAGCCAGCCCCGCCGGCGGAGGGCCTCGGTCCAGCGGCGGTAGCCGTCCTCCAGGGCGTTTCGCGTGGCGCTGTCCGGCTCGATCATCTGCGGCGGCCGCACCATGACACTGGTCGCGGCCGTGAGGTCCGGATGGATGGTGCCGGCCGCGGCGAGCAGGCACGCGCCCATCGAGGTGCTGGCGCCGGCCGCGACCGCGACCCCGTCGCCGAGCACGGTGGCCCGGATCACCGACCAGACGTGGCTGCGGGCTCCACCGCCGGCGGTGATGACTGGCTGATCGCGGACCGCGCCCAGCGCGGCCAGCCGCTCATAGCCGAGACGCTCCAGGTAGGCCACTCCCTCCAGGTCGGCCCGGTAGGCGTCGGCCTCGTCCACGGGCGTCCCTTCGGTGAAGCCGACCGCATCCGGCCGGAGGATGGGAAACCGCTCACCCTGCCGGCGGAGGGGCCAGCTGATGACGGTCGAGGGTCCCCGGGCGGCCGCCGCGCGGTCGAGACCGGCCAGCCGGTCCCCGCCCCAGCGGGCCAGGGCGTCGCCGCCGGTATTGGAGGCGCCACCGGGAAGCCACATACCCGCCGGATGCCGGTGCGAATAGACGCTGCCCTGCGGGTCCCGGACGAGCGTGCCCGTCACGCCCTTGCTGACCAGCGTGGTCCCGAGAACCGTGGCGAACTGGCCCGGTCGTTCCGCGCCGGCCGCCAGCTGGCCCGCGCAGCCGTCGGTCATGCCCAGCTGGATCGCGCACCCCTCCGGGAGGCCGGTCTGGTCCGCGGCGCCGGCGCAAACGTCGCCGCCCCGCGCGGCCGGGCGGTCGACGTCCGGCAGCACGTTGCGCGGCACTGCGAGGGCGTCGAACACCTCGCCGGCCCACTCGCCGTCCAGCGAGTCGTATCCGCTCTTCAGGGCGTGGCTCCAGTCGAGCGGAACACGATGGCCCGCGAGCCGCCATCCGATGAAGTCCGCGACGTGCGCGAGCAGCCAGGGCCGGCCGGCCTGCCGGGCGGCGAGCCATCCGATGCGCGGCAGGCTGAACGAGGCGGTCATGGTGACGCCCATCCGCTGCCACCGGGCGCACCCCGCGGCCTGGGCGATCTTGGTCTCGGCCAGCGCGCGCCGGTCGTCATACATCAGGGCGGCCCCCAGCGGGCTGCCCTCCGGGCTGACGGCCACGACGGTTCCGGACGTGGCCGCGACGCAGACGGCCGTCACCGTGCCGTGTCCGGCCGTGCCGGACAGCGCCTCGCGCAGCGCTGCCACGGTGGCCGGCCACCACGCCGACGCGTCCTGTTCGGACCAGCCGGGGCGCGGCCGGCGGATCGCCGGGAGGGGCTGCTCCGCGCTGGCCACCACGGTACCGGCCGGATCACAGACCGCGACCCGGACGGCGGCGGTGGCCACGTCGATGCCGGCCACGAGGTTAGCGGGCATCATCGCGGCCATCCACGATGGAGAAGACCACGTTCACCGCAGACACCCACCCTCGCAGAAGCCACATCTCCGCAAGCGCCCCACCTGCCCCACTCGCCGCGGGGCCGCCGGTGCCCGGATGAAATCCGGGCGCGATGCAGAAGCTTCTCACGGCCAACTCCTGCCCGAAGCACATGGTGATGGGGCCATCTGGAGCGTCGGTTATTGGCTAGCGCTCAGCACGGCGATGCATTCCGCGCTCCCGCAGGTCCGGCCGGAGCCGAGGCGGGGCTTGCCGCACCGGCAGGTGGGCCGCAGCCGCGCCAGCCAGGCGTCATACGCGAGCAACTCGGTCGTGCCGTCATCGGCCGGAACAGAGACCACGGGCCGGATCCGTCCGCCGGGCATGGCTAGCCATTCCCGTGGCCTGGCCACCGCGGAGCCATCCGGCGCGAAATCCATAACCCCATTTTCCCTCGCTCCGCAACCCCAGCAGGTGTCCGGCTGCCGGCTGCACCCCTCGCCCCAGTCCAAACAGGGCCACGAGCCACGCGGCCGCCATGATGGCGGCCATGACGTACCGCACGGTCCGCGTTGGGTAAGCCAAGTCCAGCCGGCAGAAGTGCCGAATCGCGCCCACACCGCCGCCCGATTGTTCGGCGAGCGCAGTTACCGCCGCACCAGGGTGGCCGAGCTAGTACTGCGGCGCCCACATGGCGGCGTCCACCGCCTCCTCGGCGTCGAGCCCGGGATCCATCCGCGCCAGGCCCGCCTGCTCAGCCTCCCGGGCGACCGCGATCGCGATCGCCCGGGAGATCTCCCGGAGCCCGGCCAGCGGCGGGTACAGGGCTCCCTCGTCGAGCCGGGATCCGGGCACCAGGCCAGCCAGGGTGGTGGCGGCGGCCAGCAGCATCGGGTCGGTGACCGAGCGGGCCCGCGCGGCGATCGTGCCCAGGCCGAGGCCGGGGAACGTGTACAGGTTGTTGGCTTGCGCGATTACCCGGGTACGGCCGCCGGCCTCGACGGGAGCGAACGGGCTGCCGGTGGCGACCAGCGCGCGGCCGTCGCTCCAGGCCAGGATGTCCGCCGGGACGGCCTCGGTGCGACTGGTCGGGTTGGATAGCGGGAAGACGATGGGTACCGGCGTGCGCGCCGCCATCTCGCGGATCGCGATCTCGCTGAAGGCCCCGGCCGTGGCGGTGGTGCCGATCAGAATGGTCGGCGCGACCTGCCGGATCACGGTCTCCAGGTCATAGCCCGGGGCGGAGGTGAAGCCGTACCGGGCCAGGGCGTCCACTGGCAGCGCGAACCACTGCTTGTCCACGTCCAGGTGGTTGCGGTCCTCGAAGACCAGCCCGCGTGAGTCGGCCATAACGATACGCGTGCGCACGTCCTCGGGCGACGCCCCGTCGGCGCGCATGGCCTGGCCGACGAGCCGGGCCATCCCGATTCCCGCGGCCCCTGCCCCGGCCAGTACCAGCCGCTGGTCGCGCAGGTTCCGGCCCAGCGAACGCATCGCGGCGAGGATCCCGGCCAGCACCACCACCGCGGTTCCCTGGATGTCGTCGTTGAAGCTGGGCAGCGTGTGCCGGTAGGCGTCCAGCAGCCGGATCGCGTTGTGCTGCTTGAAGTCCTCCCACTGGAGCACGGCAGCGGGAAAGGTGCCGCGGACGGCGCTGACGAAGCTTTCGATGAACGCGTCGTAGTCGGGGCCCCGCAACCGTCGCTTGGGGTAGCCCAGGTAGAGCGGATCACCCAGCAGCTCGTCGTTGTCCGTGCCGCAGTCCAGGCAGATCGGCAGGGTCCGCGCCGGATCGATCCCGGCGCCCGCCGTGTAGAGCGAGAGCTTCCCGATCGGGATGCCCATCCCGCCGGCGCCCTGATCGCCGAGCCCGAGAATACGCTCGCCGTCGGTCACCACGATCAGGGCCACGTGCGGGCGGTCGGCCTGGCGCAGCATGTCCGGTATCCGGGCGATGTCCTCGGGCGTGATCCACAGGCCCCGCGGGCGCCGCAGGATGTGGCTGAATCGCTGGCAGGCCTCACCGACCGTCGGCGTGTACACGATCGGGGCCATTTCTTCCAGGTAGTCGCTCAGGAGCCGGTAGAACAGGGTCTCGTTCCGGTCCTGCAGCGCCATCAGCCCGATGTACTTTTCCATGTCGGTCTGCTTGCCGCGCAGGTGCTCCAGTTCCAGTTCGACCTGCTCGTCGATCGTCGCCACCCGCCAGGGCAGCAGGCCGCGCAGCCCGAGCTCGTCCCGCTCCCGCGCGGTGAAGGCCGCGTCCTTGTTGAGCAGCGGGTGCCCGAAGATCTCCGCGCCGCGAGGCCCTCCCGGCGCCGTCGTTCCGCCACTGGCACTGAACTGCATGACAGCCTCCCCCGCCTCAGGGGTACCGGACCGCCTCGTTGCGTTCCGGCGGCCGGCTCATCCGCTGGTGGTGGGCTGGCCGGCCGTGTGCTGAGAATCAACCGCCCAATGCCGCCCGGCTAGGGTCCAATGGCCCTATCCCCGGTCAATTGGCCCAGCTCCTAACTCCCGAAATCCTTGTCCGCGTACTTGTCCGCGTACTTGTCCGCGAGGGCCGGCGGCGCGCAGGCCAGCCAGCCGTCCGTGATCGCCTCCCGCAGTGCCGTCCCGGAGATCTTTGGCAGCTGGATGAGGATGGCGGAGTACCCGTCGAAGTGCGGGATCGTGAAGCAGGCCCCGGGATTCGCGGCGAGCACGGCTTCCTTCTCGCTGAGATCAGCGACGCGGACGGCCAGAATGGGACCCTCGGGCGGTGCCTGGTCACCGAACCGGCGTACGTCCGCCTTGCTGAACGGTCGCTCCCAGGCGAACGCCTTCCGCGCCACGAACCACGTCCGGTTGCCATGACGCTCATCCTCGGTGACCCCGGGCAGTTCCAGGGCCATGGCTGCCACGTCGTCGATCGTCGCCACCCTCGTACCGTACTGCGCGGCCAGCACCGGCTCCGTCAGCACCCGCGCGGCCGAGTCACCGAATCCCCAGGCGTCCAGCAGCGCCCCCCGACGGATCCAGCCCCCACACCAGCGGCCCGAACCGGGCGCGCACCGACGCGAACCGCGCCGCGAGCGAACCGGCCATGCCCTCAGATTGCCAGGCCCGGGGTCAGAGCACGAGACCAGTGACGATCAGCGCGACGATTACCGCCAGCGTCGCGGCGAAGATGAAGCGCCGTTGCGACCGGTAGGACTCCTCCTCGACCGGATCGGTCACGATGCCTCCTCGGTCGGCGTGCTGCTGTGGCGGCCCAGCACCCAGCTCATCAGCGCCGGGATGGATTCGTGCATGTCCTCACCCGTCATGACCGAGGCGGTGAAGAAGAACCGGGCCTCCCCGAAGTTCAGCCGCGCCGACCGGACCAGGTTGCCCAGGCCCAGGACGTCACTCGCCCACTCGGCGATATCGGTGCCCGGGGCGTCGATCAGGTCGGCCCGGCTGAAGACGACGGCGAGCCGCACCTTCCGCAGCTGCACGCCCATCCCCTCGATCTCCTGGTACGCCTGCTGGTAGGCCAGGTCGGGTGACGGGGCGGTCGAGCGCATCTCACCCAGCGCGGCCTGGCGGCCGGGGGGCAGCCGGTTCCAGAAGGCCGGCACCGACAGCGGGTCGATGACGAGAATGAACGTGCGCGCCTTGCTCAGGTACCGCAGTTCCTGAGTCCGTTCGGTGCTGTAGAAAAGTTCGCCCGCCGCGTCGAACATGAGCAGGATGCGGGTTCCGTGCGCCGGGGTCAGCCGGATGATGTAGGCCCGGGGAAGCTGAACGGCGGTCTTGGTCGTGGCCGTCTGGGAGCGCAGGATCGAGCCGGCCACGCTGAGTTCGCGGGTGGTGGCGGCGTCGCCGAACTCGGCGGCGAGTTGCCCGCTCTCGTTCCACATCTGAAGCTGGACGACCATGCTGAACAGCAGGCGCGTCTTGCCCGCGCCCGCCGCGCCGAAGAAGGGCAGTACAATTTCCGGCGCCTGGCCCGGCCGGTGCTCCAGCACATGCCCGCAATACGGGCAGAACGCGCTCATCCGCGACGATCCGAACAGCAACAGGGTGTTCATCCGGGTGCCACAGCGGCAGCGGCGCCGCACGATGCCGAACCGTCCCGGCCGGACGTCGAGGTGACGGCGCGTACAGCCGGGGCACTCGTACCCGGGGTACGGCACCCGCTCGTAGCAGTCGGGGCAGACTATCCGGATGTTCCTGACCCGTAGCACCGCCGAATCGGCCCCGCGCAGGACCGTTCCGGCCGCCCGCACCGCCGCGGCCGAGACACCGACCGTGAGGAGATGAACGATGGCGCACCCGGCCGTGACGACGGCGCCGGCCGCCGTGCCGGCGGCCATTCCGATGGCGCCTCCGATTCCGAGGGGGCAGGTGAGCAGGACGGTGTCCGTGCTGAACGCCGCCAGGACGGCCCGGGTGCCTTGCTGCCAGAGCCTCCGGCAGTTGTCGTAGGCGACCCGGACGGCGTGATCCGCGTCGACCACGGCGGGGCCGTAGAAATACTGTGGTACGGCCGGGTCGGCGTCCGCGGGCAGTTTCAGCCGGCGGCCCGGGCTGGGCAGCCCGGCGGGCCGGACGACCAGAACCTGGGCCAGGCCCGCGAGGTAGGCGACCGGCATCCCGAGGCCGTAGCTGACGAAGCCGGATATCACGGCGATCGGCAGCGCGCAGGCGAAGTAGGCCAGGTAGACCAGCGCGGCGACGATGAAGAGCACCGCGTAAATGACCGGCATCGGTCTGGCTTCCCTTCGTGCGGCTGGCGGTTATGACTGCTCTTCCGGTGTCCGGGAGCTTCCGCCTAGGAGCTTCCGGGTCAGGGCGCCACGGTGAGCGTCCCGCCAGGCCCGGAAGGACCGCGCCAGCTGTTCGTCGCCCTCGAAGGTCTGGCCCAGGGCGGCCAGATCGCGGCGGCGCCACTTGGTGACCTGCTCGAAGGCACCCGACAACCACTCCACCAGGACGGGCTGGGCGAGCACGTCCGGATGGGCGAGCGCCACGAAGGTCCGGCGGGCGAGCCCGACGTCGGCCGGCAGCGGCGCCAGCCGTTCGCTCAGGCTCAGGCAGAGCACCGCCGCCACGTCTTTGGGGCAGCCGCGCAGGGCCTCCTCCAGCGGGTCGGCTTCGGCCAGCAGCCCGGGCAGTTCCCGTTCCAGCAGGCGGCGGGTGTCCGGGTCGGCCGCTGTGTACTCGCCGAACAGGCGCGGGAAGACCGCCACGCTGCCCTGCGGGCCGCCCCGCTGCGCAAGATCCAGCAGCGGCAGGATGCGGACCGCGTTCCGCACCGGGCGGCCGGCCTCCTCCGGCAGCATCTCCAGGATCGGCTGCCCGGTGAGCGCCTGGGCAAGCCGCAGCCAGCCGTCCGTCGTGGTCCCGCGGGCCGGGACGGCTCCGATCTCCGCCCCCAGCCAGTCCAGGACGTCGGGCGTCGCGGGATCGGGCCCGGTGAGCGCGCCCAGTAGCGCCGTGATGTCGTCCGCCGGGCAGCCCCCGGGCCACAGCAGGCGCAGCAGGGACACGTCGACCCGGGGCGAGCGCTGGGCGCCGTCCCGGACGTCGACGATCTCGTCGAAGGCCCGGAGTGGCTCGCGGTCACCGCGCGCCACCGACTGGATGAGCCACAGTTCGGTCAGCTCCGGATGCCCGGCAAGGTCGTCGCGGTTGAGCAGGCCGCCGAGGGACCCGCGCAGCAGCATCCCGGTCACCTGCGGCGGCTCGGCGGCCAGCCGTTCGAGCAGCCCGCGCAGCACGGCCGGGTAGCACCGCAGCAGCCGGGGGGCCTCCGGGTCCGGCAGCGCCGGATCAAGGCGCGCCCGCCCGTACCGTTCGAGTTCTTCCTCCGGGAGCATGACCCCGGAGGCGGCCGCCCACTCCAGAACGGCCATCGCGGTCGCTGGCGTGGCCGTGCCCAGGAGCCCGATGGCCGCCTCGCCCGCGATCTCCGCGGCCGGGCTGCCGAGCGGGACCGGCGTGGCTGGCTCACCCGCGCGCAGATGCGCGACGGCCCGGCCGGTCAGCAGGCGTTCCAGGTGGTCGGCCCGGGCCGGGGCGGGCAGCCGCCGGGCCAGGTCCAGCAGGCCCATGAGCCGGCCGTCCGCCAGCGTGTCCGCGGGCTGGGCGATCGCGACGCCGAGCCCGACGTCGGTGACCTGGGCCGGCAGCCACCCGGCCGCGGCGGGCAGCCACCCGGCCACGGCGTCGGCCTCGCCGGGGGACAGCGGCCGGCCGAGCAAGCCCGCCGCCACCGCGACTGGCGCCAGCCAGTCGTCCAGGTTTTCCTCCGTCCCCGACGAGAAGACCGCCGCCTGCTGCCACAATCCCGTCGTCGCCATCACCCCGGTGTTCGCGAGCAGGGCGGCCAGCGGATGGACGCCGCCGTCCGGTGTCTGCCCGGCGGCCAGGTCGAACAGCTGGAAACCGGTGCCCGCACCGGGCGGCACCATGCCCGGCAGGACCCCGATGAGGTGGTAGCGGGCGTAGCTGGGCCGGTGGCTGTAGGTGGTGAACGTCATCCGGCGGCCCAGGTGCTCACCCAGGAGGTAGCAGACGGCCGCGATCCACCAGGCGTTCTCGGTCACGTCGTGGCCGGCCACGAGCACGGGCGGCTCTCCGGCCATCGCCCGGCTCACGGCCGTGAGCAGCTCCGGCAGGACATCCCCGGCCCCATGCGCGTCCAGGAACGCCTGGGTGCCCGGCCGGTCGATGACGCCTCGCGCCGGCGGCCCGGGCAGCGGCGGCAGTTCGGTGCCGTCGGCCGGGCGGCCGTGCCACAGCCCCGACCCCCACAGCTCGACCGGCAGCAGCGAGCCGAAATCCTGCTCCGGCGTCCCGGTGACGAGGGCATGGACGAAGTAGTTGCCAGGGCGTCCTGAATAGTCGGACCCGGTGAACACCACGTGCGTGGCGATGGCCGTGCCCGGCACCTCGCTCGTTCCGTACGAGAACGCGACCGGGTAGGCCTCCGGCTCATCAGGGCGCGGCTCGGCCAATAGCCAGCGTGGTGGCTCGTAGACGGTCCGCTCTTCCACCTCGCGCAGCACGGCCGACGCGACTCCGGGGGTGACCGCGTTGAATTGGTATCCGCCGTACCCGCCGAGGCCGTGCTCGCAGGACGTGTAGTAGAGCTGCTGAAAGGCCATGCCCGCCTCATTTCACGCCGATGATGCCGAACTGCGCGAGGATCCACAAGATCGGGCTGGTCACCCGGTACGGGCGGATGCCGCGGGCGCAAATGCGGTTGTCCGCCGTGGGTGATTCGCCGAGCGCGGATACCCCGAAATAGCGGTAGTGGCGATAGTTCAGCTGCGCGATCTGATCGATCCGGGAGCCGTTCCACCGGGCGAGCAGCCGTTGCATCTCGGTGTGCACCTCCAGGCTGTCGCGATCGTCAAAGTACGGCGTCCGGGGCGGCGGCCGGAGCAGCGGGCTGGTGTCCTTCAGGTCATGCAGCAGCGCGTCCATCTTGGTGAACACGATGGCGAGCGGTTTGCCGATCCGGTCGCGCGGTTTTTTTTCCTGGGCGCCCAGGATGAGATCGGTGACGTTCTCCAGCACGTTGGCCGGTTCGTCGCCGGTGGTGCCCGGCGTGGGCAACCGGCTGCCCACCGCGGCCAGTCCCCGCGCCCCCGGCATCTGCAGCGGGTCCAGCAGCAGCAAGATGCCGTCGGCCGCGCCCAGGTAGCGGACGCCTCGCTCCACGGACCGCTGCGAGCGCAGGTCCTCACCGGCGGTGTCGAAGAACGACAGCAGCGTGCGCTGCGGTGCACGGCGGCCACGGCCCTCGGTGGTGAACCGGAACACCAGCGGTGCCCGGTGCGGCGTCGCGGCCGCCGTCGTCGTCGGGGCCAGGAGTTCCGAATCCCGGTACATCGGCTGCTCGTAGTCGCGCGTGAACCGCTCGCGAGTGGAGTCATCGGCGCCGGTGATCGCCGCGTTGAGCCGCTGCCCCGTCTGGTGCATCAGTTCGTGGACGAGGACCGTCATGAACACCGTCTTCCCGGCCTCCTTGGCGCCGACCGGCACGATCAGCCGGCTGGGTACCTTCCCGAACTGCACGGGAAGCCGGCTGTGGCAGACCGGGCAGATCCTGATCGTGGTCTCGTCCCCGCAGCCGGGGCAGGGCGCGGAACTGCGCCGCCCGTCGCCGTCGAACGGCGGCGGCAGCGCCTCGGTGCGGCCGGTGCGGTCGCGCAGCACCGGGTCGACCTGCGGGGCGCAGCGCCGGCCGGACCGGCTGATCCGGCCGGCGCACCGGAACCAGATCTGCCGCGCGGAGGTTTCCTCGTAACAGTACGGGCAGTACAGCCGCGTGCCGGACCCCAGCCTCACCGGATCCTCATCTCGGCCGCGGGCGGCGGGAAGAGCAGGACGTGCCCCGCCCCGTCCGGGCCGCCCGGGCCGGCGGTGGCGGGGTCGACGAAGCAGGCCAGCCAGACGGGCCGCTTCGTCACCTCCACGGCGATCGTCACCGGCTGGCCCGGCGCGATGGGCTGCGGTCCGGCCCGCTCCACCGTTTCCCCCTCGGCCGGGTCGTCCGGAGCGTAGGGGCCGGTGGACTGCACGACGATCAGGGCGGGCAGCCAGGTTTCCCGCTCGGCGGACAGTGCGACGAGCCGCCGCTGCGGGTACCGGCGGCTCGCCCGGCGGATCCGGTAGTGGACCGCCATCCCCCGGGCGGGCACCCGGACCTGCGCCGCCGGTGCGGTGAGCCGGCCGCTGGGCTGCGGGTAGAGCGCGCGGACCTCGATGGCCAGCTCTGTGGGCCCGACCGTGACCACCACGCCGCCCTCGTCGTCGTAGACGCGGCGGGAGCAACGGTGCTCGCCGCCCGGCCACCGCACCAGCGCGTCGGTCGCGCCGCCGGGCCAGACCCAGCCCAGCCGCACGTCGTCGTGCATCCGGTGCGCGGTCAGCTCGCGGACCGGTTCGGCCAGCTGGACCTCGGTCGCCTGGCCGACCACCGAGACGTTGCTTCCCACGGTCAGCGCGAGCAGGTAGTGACGGCCCGGCCGCAGGCGCACCTCCAGCGTCTCGTGTCCGTCGCGGCCGCGGCGCGGCACCCCGGAGACGATCCGGAGCCCGGCCGTTTCCCCGGGCCGCAGCACGGTGCCGGGCGGCCACGGTGGCGGCTCGCTCCCCAGCGCGAGCCGCACCTGACCGTACGCCGGAGGCGTCCAGCGGGCCGTCACCATGCGCGCGCCTTCGGCGGGCCCGGCGATGCCAAGGTCGGTGACGGCCTCCAGTTGGGGCTCGGGTACGGCCCGCTCGACGACTCCGGGCGAGAGACGGTGCCGGCCGCCCCGGGTCCGGTAGGCGGCCACGATCCGGTAGTAGTACTCGGTCCCCGTGCGCAGCCCGGTGTCGGTAAACCCGGTCAGTACCGCCTCGACCGGCGTCCCGTCGTCCAGGGCCCGTGGCGCGCGGCCCTCATCCCGGACGACCAGGACCCGGTCCGTCCCGGGATGCGGCCGCCAGGTAAGGGCGGCCGAGGTCTCGGCGGCCATTACGGACATGTCTGTGACGTCCGGTGTGAACATCAACGGCGGTGTCACGGCGGGCGGCGACCAGGCCTCGCCGCCGCGGCCGGCGAAGACGCTGTAGAAGAGCTCCGCCCCCGGCGGAGCCTCGGTGTCCTCGGCGCTGTGCGGTCCGGTTCGCGTGAGCACGGGCGTGCCTTCGGCGGGCGAGGCGGGGGCCAGGTCCTGGCCGCGCACGACCCGGTAATGAACGCGCCCGGCCAGCTCCGGGCTGGGGGTCCAGGTGACCACCACGTGGTCCCCGTCCAGCCGGGCCGTTGCCTGGCGGGGCGCCGGCGGCGGCAGCGCGGCCAGCCGCCCGGACAGGCCGGCGTCGTCGCGGGCCAGGTTCAGGGCCTGGGCCAGCAGGCTGGCCGCCCGTTCGGGCTGGTCCTGGGCCCCTTCGGCGTCGGCGCGCCGGCTGAGCTCGGCGACCTCGGCGTCCAGGGCCGCGAGCCGCTCGTGCAGCGGATCAGTGGCGGGCAGTCCCGCCCCGAGCCGCTGCGCGCTGCGGAGCCTGCCCCCGGCCAGCTCCTTCGTGACCTGCTGGCGCTGGCTCTCGAGCACGTCGGGGGCGAGGACGGCGGCCGCGATCAGCCCGGCCTCGTTCTCGTCCAGGCCGAGCTCGGCGGCCTGGCTGGCGATGCCCCGCTGGAGGAACCCGGCGCGCGCCAGCTGCCGCAGCGGTTCGACGACCTCAGACAGCAGCAGCGTGTCCAGCTCTCCGGGCTGGCGCCCCGCGGTGCGCAGGATGGCCAGGACGTTTTCGCTGGGCACCCTGGCCGGATCCGTGTAGGGCAGGGCGTCCACCCGGCCTCGCGCCGCGGCGATCGCGCCGGTGTCCAGCGACCGCCCGTCGGCCAGCCGGAACCCGCCCAGGAGCCGGAAGCCGGCGGCCACGGCGTCACCGAAGACGACCTCGGCCGACAGTGACCGGCCGAGCGGCTTGAGGTACCGGGCCAGGTCGGCCTGCTTGGGGTGCGGAGCGGGGGGCAGGGACGGGAATTCCGTGACGACCCGGACACCCGCCGACCGCAGCGCCGCAGCGACGTCGGCGTCGCTGAGCGTCCCGCCGGCGGCGTCGCGCAGCCGGGTCACCGTGGCCGGCCCGGCGTGGGTGGCCGCGCCCGCTTCGGTGTCGGCCAGGCGCGTCAGCCGTTCCAGGGACTCCTGGCGGGCGTGCGCCTGGCCCTCGGCGAAACGTCGCAGGGTGAGCCGCCCGCTGCGATCCAGCGTGCCGTGCGCCGCGATCAGGGCCTGGGCGAGCGGGGCGTACGTCCGGCTGTTCGCCAGCTCGCGCCAGTAGCCGAGGACCGTGGCAACGTGCGCGGCGAACACCCCCGGGTCGCCGATGTCACCCGGCAGGCCGTACCGCACGTACAGATCGGGAGGAGGCACGTTGCCGGACCGCCGCGCCGGGTCCAGTACGTCGCGGCGGTACCCGTCCCGATCCCAGTCCACCTATCCGTTCACCTCGTAGCGGGCCACCGCGCTGGTGGCCCGCCGCATCTCGGCCTCGCCGAGACCGCCGATCTGGATCTCGAAGCGCACCTCGCGGCCGGAGTCGGCGTCGTGGCCGTGCACCTGCAGCAGCCCGGTCTCGGTCATGTGGAAGACGACCTGGAACGGTGCCCCGGCCGGGCGGGCCGGCAGCTCGCTGAGCAGGCCCTCGCCGATGTGCGTGTTGTGCTCGACTTCCTCGGACGCGACCGAACCCGCCTGTTCCCAGACCTCCAGGCTGACCTCGCGCTGATCGTCCTTGACCGTGCGGAACGTGGCCGGCCCGGTGTCGGCCGGCAGCGGGGTGTTCGCCGTGAGCAGGTGCACGATGTAATGCCGGGCGCGGTGCGGATCCGTGGCGAACAAGGGGTCCTTAATGTCGACGACCTTGAGGCCGAAGGCACGCGGCACGACGGTCGCCACCCGTTTGCGCGCGATGCTGCGGACCTGCTCCTCGCTGATCCCGAGCTGGTCCGCCACCTCCCGGGTGGTGCCCGGGTCCGTGCCCGCGCCCGTGCCCGTGCCGTCCTCCGCGATGCCCGCCAGACCCTCCTTCACCTTCTGCATCAGAGCGAACAGGGCGGCGCCCTTGGCCACGGCCAGATGCGGATCCTGCAGCCGGGCCGCCAGCCCGAACCGCTCCCGGAGCGTCTGCGCGATGACCGGCGCGATCGTCATCCCGCCGACCAGCAGGACGTCGTCGAAGTGCTCGACGCCCTTCTTACGCGCGGTGGCGATCGTCCTCTCGGTGATCTCCATGGTGCGTTCGAGCAGCTCCGACGTGAGCTCCTCCAGGTGTTCCCGGGTCAGCTCGAGCGGCTCGACCTGCCCGTCGAACCGCACGTTGTACCGGCGCGTCTGGGTGGCACTGAGCTGTTTCTTGAGCTGCTCCGCGGAGCTGGCCAGGTCCTGCATGAACTGCTCGTCGGCCGCCGGATCGAGCTGGGGGTGCTCTTCGGTAAAGCCGTTCAGCAGGAAATTGATGACCGCGGAATCCCAGTCGGCCCCGCCCAGGTGGTGGTTGCCGTCGGTGCACACGACCTGGACGTCGTCACCCTCGATGCGGATAACGGTGGTGTCGAACGTCCCGCCGCCGAGGTCGTAGATGAAGATGTGCCGCAGGTCGCTGCCGTGATCGAGGGTCTCGTAGTTCAGCGCGGCGGCCACCGGCTCGGCGATGACGTCCAGCACGTTCAGCCCGGCGATCTGCCCGGCCTTGCGGGTGGCCTCGCGCTCCAGCACGCCGAAATAAGCCGGCACGGTGATGACCACATCATGGACCTCCTCGCCGGTCTGTTCGCGGGCGGCCCGGGCCAGCTCACGCAGGATCAGCGCGGAGATCGACTCGGATGTGTGGTCCTGCCCGTGGAACGCGTAGTGGACGTCCTGTCCCATCTGCCGCTTGATCAGCTCCACGACCAGGTGGGGGGCGAGCAGGGCGGAATCCTTGGCCTGCTGGCCGACGACCACGTTCTCGGGCGACTCGAAGTACACCACGGACGGGGTGGTGTCTTCTCCCACCGCGCTCTTCAGGACGACCGGCCGTCCCGTCTCGTCCACATACGCGATGCAGGAGTAGGTGGTGCCCAGGTCAATTCCGTAGGTAGCCATGTCGCCTCACTGTGCGTGCGCTTCGCCGGGGGCGTGCCCGGTCCCGCCGCTTCCGGGGGAGTACTGGTGAAAACGGGCGTGCAGTGGCCGCCTGACCCGGCCCGTGTCGCGCTCGACGAACCCGGCCGCGACCACCTCGGCCACCGTGTTGTGGCCGGATTCGTCGTCGCAGGCCACCACGGCCAGCGGGCGGTGCCGCTCGCGCAGAAAGGGATCGCCGGGCTCGGCGGAGAAGACCTCGTATCCGCACCGGTCCAGGATCTGCGCGACGTCCTCGGCGAACGACGACAGCAGCCGCTCGTGCTGTCCGCCGATCCGGCGTGCTTCGCGGCTGAGCTGGTCATACAGTCGGATCAGGTCCGCTACCACGGGCTCCAGGACGACGCGCCCGATTCCGCCGCGGAGCCGCTGGTTCTCCTCGTGCAGCCGGTCGATGAGCGATTCGCGATGCGCCGAGCGCCGGTGGAACTCCGACAGCTGCCCCTCCACCTTGTCGAAGCGGCCGGCCAGTTCGCCCAGGACCGCCAGGGCGTCGCCGCCCGCTGGCGGCGGGGATTCCTCCGCCGGGCCCGGTTCCCCCGCCGGGTGCGCCGGTTTCTCTTCCACCGCGGTTCGATCCTCGTCTTTCTCGGTCACGGCGCCACCTGGGTGCTGAGGATACAACAGAAAAAGCATCGCTTACCTGCGGCAAAGTCACCAGACCCGGGCGAGCCTTATCGCCTGGTGACAGACGCGCCGATCCGGGCTTTCCCGTTTATAGCAGAAGCTGTGTGCTGGTTATAGCTGACCTTAATGACGAGCGGCCAGTCGTAATGGCGAGACAAGTATGTGCGCGCCCGCATTCTTATGTCCCGGAAAGGCCCAGACCCATCGGAGCGCAACGGTGTCTTAGTTCGGGTCCAGCACGGGAACACCCGCCTGCGCAGCACCTGACCCCTCCGGCCTCACCGACCGGGCGACCTGCCCCGACCAGCGGAATCATCCGCTTCGTAGGCGGCGGCGCGTCCTTCGCGGCGCAGCAGCCGCAGCTCCCGCTCGTCGTAGCCGCCCCAGATGCCGAACTCCTGGCCGGTGGGGCGGCGGCGGGAGCCCGCCTTAGCGGGCCGCCCGCGACGTGAGCCCGGCCGTCCAGGACTGCACGCCCTCGTCGGTGAGCACCCGGTCGAAGCACAGTTCGGCCGCGCCCAGCAGCGGTCCGTCGCCGGACAGCCGCGCCGGGATCAGCGGCGGGGCCGGCAGCGAGCGGAACGCCATCAGCCCGTCCTGGTAGGCGGCCAGGACGTGTCCCCCCGCAACGTCAAGGAACTCCGTGCCGAGGCCGCCCACGGTGATGAGGTGCGGGTCGAGCGCGTTGACGAGGCCGGCCGCGCCCCGCCCGAGGGACCGTGCGGCGGCCTGCACCGCCCGCGTGGCCGCCGGCTCGCGGGCCCGGGCGGCGGCGAGCATCCGTCGGATGTAGCTGACCTCGTCCGCCGGCGGGGACTCGTGCTGGGCCCGGGCCAGGGCGTACCCGTCCACGCTGGTGTTCCAGCAGCCCATTGCCCCGCACCGGCACCGCTGCCCCGGATCCCCGAACGGCATGTGCCCGAACTCCCCGGCGGTTCCGGTGGCGCCGAGGACCACCCGGTCACCCTCCACGATGGCCCCGCCGATGCCGGCCTCGATGTGCAGGTACACCATCGTGCCCGCGCCGGACCCGGCGCCGTGACGTGATTCGGCGATCGCGGCGAAGGTGGCGTCGTTCCCGGTGATGAGCGGGACATCCTGGTCGTGGCGGGGCCACAGGACGGACAGGTCGACATCATGCCAGCCGAGGTTGGGGGCGTGCACGAGCCGGCTGCCGACCACCGTGCCCGGCCCGGACACGGCCGCGGCCCGGATCCGCGTGCCGAACCGGCCGGACAGGCCGTTCAGTTGCGCGGCTACCGCCGCGAGCACCCGGTCCGGGTCGCGCTGGTGCGTTCCGGACCCCGAGGCGATCTGCGTCCCGCCGAGCTGGACCGCGGCGACGTCCCAGGTTTCCTGCGCGATGGCGGCCACCGCCACCAGCGGGCCGTCCGGATGCGGCTGCAGCGAGGTGGTCGGCCGGCCCCGGCTGCCGGTGGGCGGGGCCGGCTGCTCGGCCAGCAACTGCATGGCGACCAGGCGGGCCACGGTCTCGGCCGCGAAGCCGCTCGGTATGCCGAGGTCGTGAGCGAGCGCCGCCCGCGTGCCGCCCGGCTGGTCGTGGACCGCGCGCAGCAGCGCTGTCTGCGCTGACGTCCGCAGGGCCGTCATGGATGTCATCATCGCAGCTCTTAATATAATCGCTGCACGACCATAAAATGCTGTACGTGACGCAACCCGCCTCGCGCCACCCCGCGCGTGGACGCCGGCTTGCTGGCCGGGCGCTGCGTGACCGGGGCGGCGCTGGGGCTGGCCTGCTGGCCGTCCTGGCCGCGCGCCAGGCGTTGCCGCCCGGGACCCGCCCGGAGAGGCTCCGACGGGACTGCCCGCCGGGCGGCTAGGCTGTCGGCTGTGCGCAGCCGGGAACCCGTCACCGCGCCGGAAGCGGCCGCGCGCCGCTCACCCGGCCCGGTAAAGGCTCACCGCCCGGCCCGTGCCTTCAGCGTCCGGAACGCCCGGACCTCGGGGTGGGCCGTGGTGCGTGCCACGGCGGTGCAGGCGTGGGCCGATCGCGTCTTCGGGCTCGCCGCCGAGGCTGGATTCTGGGCCCTGCTGTCGCTGACGCCGCTGCTGCTCGTGCTGGTGGCCGCGGTCGGCTACCTCACCCCGCTGTTCGGCGCCCATCTTGTGGTCGAGCTGGAGAGGGACATGCTGCGCGGCGCCGGTCACTTCATGGCCCCCGCCGCGGTGCAGCACGTGCTCACGCCCGTGCTCACCGACGTGCTCCAGCACGGCCGGGGCGGGATCATCTCGCTGAGCTTCCCGCTCGCGCTGTGGACCGGGTCCACGGCCATGAACACCTACGTCAACACCATCACCATCAGCTACGGGATGCGCCACGTGCGCTCCGCGGTCCGGGCGCGCCTCGTGGCCTTCGGTCTGTACCTCGGGGCCCTGGTCGCCGGCGTGGCCGCGCTGCCGCTGCTGGTCACCGCGCCCCGGTGGATCGCCGACGTCGCTCCCGGCCCGGTGCTGTCGGTGCTGCGGCCGGTGGTGGCCATCGCCCACTGGCCCGTCCTCGTGCTCGTGTGCACCGGGCTGCTGGCCACGCTGTACCACGTGGCGGTGCCGGTGCGCGGCCGGTGGCGGCGCGACCTGCCCGGGGCCGTCGCGGCGATGCTGATGTGGCTGGCCAGCAGCCTGCTGCTGCGTGCCTACCTGGCCTTCGCGATCGGGCACAGCCCGACCTACGGGGCCCTGTCCGCCCCGGTCGCCATTCTGCTGTTCCTGTATTTCAGTGCGCTCGCGGTGCTGCTCGGCGGCGAGCTGAACGCCCAGATCGCCAGCTGCCGCCCGGCCCCGCCCAGCCGGGACATGCTGTCCGTCCCGCCCGCCGCTTTAGACGAACCGGCCTGAAGTAACGCCCGCCCTCGGGCCTCCGGGCGCCGGGCGGCCTGCCCGCTGTCCACGAACGTGTGCCGTTTCCCGCTTCACGTCAGGGTTCGTCACACGGCCGGCGGGCTTCAGGTCCCGGCCTTCGGCGGCCGGCCCATGTTCAGCATCAGTCCCTCAAGCTCCGCCCAGCGGCCGCTCCACTCGGCGAGCGGGCCGAGGATGCCCTCCAGGACCTCGAGCTGCTGAGCGAAAGCGGTGAGCTGTGCCTGCAGGGCCTGAATGCTCTGCCGCTGCGCTTTGACGTTGGTGGCGATCGAGTTCAGTTCCTTAGCCGACAGGGCCCCGGGCATCGGCAGCCCCGGCATCAGGGGCACGGTGGTCCGGGGCGGAAGCGGGCCCCCGAGACCAGTCAGGCTCTCCAGGTCCGCGGTCATCCGGCGCAGCTGATTCACGAACTGCTGCATCGGGCCGGGAATGCCGCCGGTCGCCTTCTCCTCGTCAGCCATCGATCCATCCTCCTCCCGGCCGGTGCCGCCGCCCGGCACCCGCCCCGCCTAGCGTGGGCTCTTAGTCGCCGAGAAGCAAGGATGCCTAGGCTTCGCCGGCCCACCGCGCCGTGCGGAGGCTGGGCAGGCCGGCCAGCCCTGCGGTGAATTTCCTGAGCGGCACCTCGGTCGCAGCCGATATCAGCCAGTCACATTGACCGGTGTCCGACCACAGCAGGACCCGCACATCTGGATGCTCGAACCGGTACTGCCGGTCGCCGGGCCACCCCTGCGTCGTGACCGACGGGGTACAGTGCGCCCGCAGGTAGCCGAACGACGCCTCGTCAAGCGGCGCGGCCTGGGCTGCGACGCAGAACGCGGAGTTGACGCACTGGTTGTCCCATCGCCGGGCGACGATGAAGTCCTCGACCGATGCA
>Ga0181521_10001069_pt1 | contig 33925 bp, 29 predicted proteins | sample PEATcosm2014_Bin_32_FD_119764 | JGI IMG/M metagenome (GOLD analysis project Ga0181521, IMG submission 119764) | Peatland microbial communities from MTU Mesocosm Facility, Houghton, MI, USA - PEATcosm2014_Bin02_60_metaG | ecosystem: Environmental > Terrestrial > Soil > Wetlands > Peat | place...
CTGGACAAGGCCGCCTGACCGCACCGGCAAGGAAACAGCGCACGCCGTCGCACGCATCGGGATTCTGAGACAGAAGCGAGACGGCCCTGGCGCGCGGCACCCGGCCGCCGCCGGACTGCGCGCCGATCGTTGGCAAGGACCGCACCGCGTCGAACCCGGCGGTTCAGACCAGCCGACCCGGTTGCCGCTGCTTTGGGGTCGGCGGGCGACGTTCAGACTGCCCCCCTGCCCGCTCCGCGGATGGCAGGCGGCTCTGGCAACCCATGCCGCAGGCGGGCGCGCCACGCGCCACGCTGCCAGGCAGTGCGACAGCCGCCCTTGCGACCCGGGCGTGCCTCTGCTAGACGGCCCGCCTCGCGTTTATGTCCAAAGAGTGAACGCCCCTCGCCCGGATCGCGGGGCCAACCATCGCAAGGGGGCGCTGTCCCATGGCTGTTCCGAAGAGAAAGACCTCCCCCTCCCGCCGCGGCATGCGCCGCAGCCACGAGGCCCTGCCGCACGAGGCGCACGCCGAGTGCCCGAACTGCGGCGAGTTGAAGCGCCCGCATCACATCTGCCCGCATTGCGGCTTCTACGACGGCCGTGAGATCGTCGCTGCCGGCAAGGCGCTGAAGGGCGCTGTCCGGGTCTGATCTCGGGCCGCCCTGTGCCGCCCGCCCGATAGTGACCGCAACCTTCTCGCTGGCGGTGGACGCCATGGGCGGCGACCACGCGCCGGCCATGGTCATCGCCGGGTTGGAGATTGCGGCCGAGCGCCACCCCAAGGCGCGCTTCCTGCTGGTCGGCGACGAGCCGCGGATCGCCCCGCTGTTGTCCCGGCACCGCCGCGCCCTCGCTGCCTGCACCGTTCGCCACGCGCCGGACGTGATCGGCGGCGACATGAAGCCGACCGCGGCGTTGCGCGCGCGCCAGTCCTCGATGCGCATCGCGATCGACGCGGTGGCCGCGGGCGAGGCCTCCGGCGTCGTCTCCGCCGGCAACACCGGTGCCCTGCTCACCCTGGCCAAGATCGTGCTGAAGACGCTGCCGGGCATCGACCGCCCGGCCATGGCCGCCATCGGGCCGTCCGCCCGCGGCGACGTGGTGATGCTCGACCTCGGCGCCAACGTGCAGTGCGACGTGCGCAACCTGGTGCAGTTCGCCATCATGGGCGACGTGTTCGCCCGCACCGTGCTCGGCCTGACTGCGCCCTCGATCGGCTTGCTGAATGTCGGATCGGAGGAGCTGAAGGGCGACGACACGCTGCGGCAGGCCGCGGAAATCCTGCGCGCCAGCCATATCGGCCCGCAGTTCCGCGGCTTCGTCGAGGGCCACGACATCGCCGCCGGCACCACCGACATCGTGGTGACCGACGGCTTCACCGGCAATGTCGCGCTGAAGACCGGCGAGGGCGCGCTGCGGCTGATCCTCGACCTGCTGCGCCAGGTGTTTTCCAACAGTTGGTCAGGCAAGCTCGCCTACCTGCTGGCGCGTCCGGGGCTGGAGCGGCTGCGCGAGTGGCTCGATCCGCGGCGCTATAACGGCGCGGTGATGGTCGGGCTGAACGGGGTGGTGGTGAAGTCGCACGGCGGCGCCGACGCGGAGACCTTTGCCCATGCGGTCGATGTGGCGATGGACATGGTGGTACACCGCTTCAACGACCTGATCCGCCAGGACCTTGCGCGCAGCGGGCTGGACAAGCCGGCGCCGCAGGACAAGAACGAACCGAAGGACAAGCCCAGCCCGAAAGACCAGGGCGGCCCGCGACTCGCGACCGCCTGACCGCACCACGCCACAGCTTTCTCGCTCCACAGGGTGCCGATGCCCATCCGTTCCATTCTCGCCGGTGTCGGCGCCTATCTGCCCGAGCGCATCGTCAGCAACGAGGAACTGGCGGCCACGCTGGAAACCTCGGACATGTGGATCCGCGACCGCACGGGCATCCGCCAGCGCCACATCGCCGGCCCGCACGAGACGGCGGCATTCATGGGCACCGCCGCGGCGCGCGCCGCGCTGGCCGATGCTGGCGCCGAACCTGCCGAGGTCGACGCCATCATCCTCGCCACCTCCACGCCGGACCAGGCGTTCCCGGCGACCGCGCTGCGGGTCCAGGCGGCGCTCGGCGTGCCGGGCGGCTTCGGCTTCGACCTGTCCGCCGCCTGCGCCGGGTTCATCTACGCCCTGGCCACCGCCGACAGCCTGATCCGCACCGGCGCGGCGCGCGGGGCGCTGGTGATCGGCAGCGAGGTCTATTCGCGCATCATGAACTGGCAGGACCGCGGCACCTGCGTGCTGTTCGGCGACGGCGCCGGTGCGGTGTTCCTGCGCGCCGGCGAGGGGCGTGGCTCGATCGACCGCGGCATTCTGTCCACCCACCTGCACGCCCAGGGCACGCTGGGCGATATCCTGTATGTGGACGGGGCGGTGGGCCGACCGGACAAGCCGGGGCACCTGGTGATGAACGGCCGCGAGGTGTTCCGCCACGCGGTGACCCGGCTGTCCGAGGCGGTGGACGAGGCGCTAGCCGCCAACGGGCTGACCCGGCGCGACGTGGACTGGCTGGTGCCGCACCAGGCCAACCTGCGGATCATCGACGCCATGGGCAAGCGGCTGGGGCTGGCGCCGGAGCGGGTGGTGGTGACGGTGGACCGGCACGCCAATACCTCCGCCGCGTCGGTGCCGCTGGCGCTGGCCGAGGCCTGGAAGGACGGCCGCATCCGCCGCGGCGACCTGGTGCTGATGGAGGCGCTGGGCGGCGGCCTGACCTGGGGCTCGGCACTGGTGCGCATGTAGGCCGCTCGGCACTGGTGCGCCTGTAGGCCGCTCGGCACTGGTCCGCATGTAGGCCGTAGGCCGGGGCTTCGCCCCGGAGGCATCAGGCCAACCGCCGCTTGGCGCGGTGCCAGGGGCCAAGGCCTGGCCGGCGCTTTATTCGGCTCATCCGACTGTCGCTCGTCGGACGGCCCTGGTGCACCCAGGGCGCGGTTGCGTCGCGGGCCCGGCGGTCCGATGCTGCGTCGATGGATACGCACGATGTCGATGTTACAGTGATCGGCGCCGGCATTGCCGGTGCGACCGCCGCCGCCATGCTCTCTGCCGACCACCGGGTCGCGCTGATCGAGGCCGAGGACGCTGCCGGCTACCACAGCACCGGCCGCTCCGCCGCGCTGTGGATCCTCAACTACGGTCCGCCCGACGTGCGCACGCTGTCCGGCTTGTCGCGCCCGTTCTTCGAGCACCCGCCCGCGGGCTTCGCCGAGGTGCCACTGATGTCCCGGCGCCCGGTGGTGTTCCTGGCACCGGAAGCGCAGCGGACGCAGCTCGCGGCGATGCTGGCCGAGGGCCAGGGGCTGCGCGACCTCGCCATCGCCGACCTGCGCCGGCGCGTGCCGGCCTTGCGGCCTGGCTACGCCGTGGCCGCGGCGATCGAGGAGGACGCGTTCGACATGGACGTCGCCGCGCTGCACCAGGGCTTCCTGAAGCAGCTTCGCGCGCGCGGCGGCGCACTGGCGCTGCGCCATCGCGCCGGACGCATCGACCGCCGCGCGGGGCGCTGGGAGGTGGCGACCAGCGCGGGGAGTGTGTTCCGCGCGCCGGTGGTGGTGAACGCCGCCGGCGCCTGGGGCGACGCGGTCGCCGCCATCGCCGGCGTGGCGCCGATCGGGCTGACGCCATGCCGGCGCACCGCGGCGATCATCGATCCCGCGCCGTACGACGTGACCGGATGGCCGCTGCTGAACGATGTCGGCCACACCTGGTATGCGCGGCCGGAGGCGCGCACCCGGCTGATGGTCTCGCCCGCCGACGAGACGCCGATGCAGCCGCACGACGTGCAGCCGGAGGAGCTGGACGTCGCCATCGGCATCGACCGGATGCAGCAGGCACTGGATATCGCGGTGCGTCGCGTCGAGCGGAGCTGGGCCGGGCTGCGCACGTTCACCCCGGACCGTAGCCTGGCGTTCGGCTGGGATCGCGCTGCCGAGGGGTTCTTCTGGTGTGTCGGCCAGGGCGGCTACGGCATCCAGACCTCGCCCGCGGCCGGGAAGCTGGTCGCCGATCTGATCGCCGGGCGCGATCCGGGGGATGCGGCGGGGATCGTCGCGGCGGTGGATCCGCGCCGCTTCGCCACGGCGGGACAACCGCCCTGAGCGCCCCATACGCAGCAGGGTAGGCGGGGTGTCGCGAAGAATTCTCCCCCTCCCACAAGGGGAGGGGGAGTCTCCTGATCTCCGGTGACCTCCGCAGTTTCATCCAGGGCGGGTCGGCCGCCGCCAGCCGGTGGACAACGCGCAACGACCGAGGCATCGACGCCTCCCGTCAGGCCGACAATGCACTGGCCCGCGCCGACCCCAGACATCGCCGCCCGGCCGAACCGTGCCGGCATTAACCGCTCGTTATGCGGCGTCCACTACCCTCCGCTGCCCGCCATGACCGTGCCCACGTGGCAGCACCAGCCGGAGGCTTCCGCCCATGTCGCTCACCCGCCGTCATCTGCTCGCCGCCTCCGTCGCCACCGTCGCGCTCGGGCCGCGCCTGGCCCGGGCCGACGCCGGCGTGACCGAGGGGCGCATCCTGTTCGGCGAGGCCGCGGCCTTCGACGGCCCTGCCGCGGCGCTGGGCACCGGCATGCGCACCGGCATCCTCGCCGCCTTCGCCGAGATCAACGGCCAGGGCGGCATCGCCGGCCGCAAGCTGGAGCTGGCCAGCATCGATGACGGCTACGAGCCGACGCAATCGATCGAGGCCACCCGCAAGCTGATCGATGAGGACAAGGTCTTCGCGCTGATCGGTCCGGTGGGCACGCCCACCTGCGCCGCCACCCAGCCGATCGCCGCCGCCGCCAACGTGCCCTTCATCGCCCCGTTCACCGGCGCCGAGTTCCTCCGCGCCGCCGCCATGACCAACGTGGTGAACCTGCGCGCCTCCTATTTCCAGGAGACGGAACATATGGTCGAGCGGCTGACGCACGACCTCGGCTGCACGCACATCGCCATCATGTACCAGGACGACGCCTACGGCCGTGCCGGGTTGGACGGGGTGAAGGCGGCGCTCGGCCGCCGCAACCTGCCACTGGCCGCCGAAGGCACCTACGAGCGCAACACCGTCGCCGTGAAGGGCGCGGTGCTGGCCGTGCGCAAGGGCAATCCGGACGCGGTGATCATGATCGGCGCGTACAAGCCCTGCGCCGAGTTCATCAAGCTGGCGCGCAAGACCAGGCTGGATGGGCCGTTCGTCAACATCTCGTTCGTCGGCAGCGAGGCGCTGGCGAAGGAGCTGGGACCCGAGGGCGCCGGCGTGGTGATAACCCAGGTGGTGCCCTTCCCCTACGATGGCGCGATCCAGGTGGTCGGTCGCTACCAGGCGGCGCTCAAGGCGCTGGATGCCGCGGCGGCGCCCGGCTTCGTCTCGCTGGAAGGCTACCTGGCCGGGCGCCTGGCGATCGCCGCGCTGCAACGGCTCAGCGGGGAGCCGACACGGGCCGGGCTGATGCAGGCTTTCATCCAGGGCGGGCCGTTCGATTTCGGCGGTTTCGCGGTCCGCTTTGCCCCCGGGCACAACCAGGGCTCCGACCAGGTGTTCCTGACCGTGCTGCAGGCTGACGGCAGCTTCCGGCCGGTCACCGCGCTGACCCGCGGCGCCAGTTGAAGGTCCGTCCCGTGGCCGTCTCGACCACTGCCGCCGGCGCGGCTCCTTCAGTTGCGTCTGCCGTGCCCTTGCGTCGCAGCATCCGCGCCGCCCTGTACGGCGCCGCCGCCGCCATGGCGCTGATGACAGTGCTCGCCTGCGGTGTGGGAGAACTCTCTGCCGACCGGCTCGGCATGCTGGTCGACCGGCTGGCGAGCCGGGCGGTGCCGCAATTGCAGGCCACGCTGCGCCTGACCCAGGCCGGGGCGGAGATCGCCGCGGCTGCGCCCTCGTTGGCAGCTTCCCGGACGGCAGCGGAGCTGCAAGCTGCGCAGGCGACGCTGGCGCCCTACCAGGCCGGGCTCGACCAGGGCATCGCCGCGCTGGCGGCGTTGCCCGGCACTGCCCGGGCGGCGTCCGACTTGGCACAGGCGGACCAGGCGATGCAGGCCTTGCTCGGCCGCATCGTGGCACTACAGCAACGCCGGATGCAGCAGGCCGCCGCCCGTGCCGAAGCGGTGGCGGGGATCGCCGCCGCGCATCACGACATCGCCGCCATGCTCGGGCCGATGCTGGATGACGCAGGCTTCGACCTGACCACCGCGCTGTCCGTGGACGACGGCGCCGACACCAAGGCGACGGCGGCGGCGCTGGCGGAGGTACGCGACAACCAACTGGAGACGCTGCAAAGCGCCGGTGGTCTGCTGGCGGATGCCAATCTGCTGATGGGCCTGCTGACCGCCGCGGCCAGCGCGCCCGACCGGGCGATACTGGCCCCGCTCGCCGACCAGGCGACCGCCGCGCGCGGGCGGATCGCCAAGGCGCTGGAGGCGCTTGCGCACCACCAGGACGTGAAGCCGCTGCAGGCAAAGCTCGACATGCTCTCTGGCTATGCAGCCGGCGCCGCGCATGACGTGTTCGCGCTACGCGGGCAGGAGCTGAACACGACCGATGAGGCGCAGAAGGCGCTGGCCGAGAACCGCACGCTCGCCGGACAGATCGGCGCCGGCGTGCAGGTGGTGGTGCAAGGTGCCCGAGAAGCCGCGCAGGATGCCAGCAACGCTGGCCGCGCCGCCATCTTCGGCGCGCGATGGACGCTGCTGGCGATCGCCGGCTTCAGCCTGGTTGGCTCCGCCCTGCTCGCCTGGCAGTTCGTCGGCCGCCGCGTGGTGCGCCGCCTGACGCGGCTGCAAGTGAGCATGGTCGCCATCGCCACCGGCGATCTGGAGGCCGAGGTGGTGTGCCGTGGCAACGACGAGGTGGCGGCGATGGCTGCCGCCCTGGCCAGCCTGCGTGACGGCCGCCGCGCGGCCCAGGCTGCCGCGGCGCAGGCGGAGGTGGAGCGGTTGGCGCGCGCCGAGGAACGGCGGGCGGAGTTGCTGGCCTTGGCCGGCGCTTTCCAGCAAGGGGTGATCGGCACGGTCGACCGGCTGGCCGACGCCGCCGGGCGGATGCAGGGCACGGCACGAGTGATGGCCGGTGAGGCTGACGCCACGCTCGCCTGTGCCGACGCAGTGGCGCGCAATGCCGCCGCCGCCGCCGAGACCGTCGAGACGATCGCAGCGGCCACCGGCGAGATGGGGACAGCCAGCACCGAGATCGCGCGGCAGGTGGCGCAATCCGCCGCCATCGCCCGCCAGGCGGTGGATGAGGCTTGCCGCACCGACGCCGCGATCGGAGCGCTGGCCGAGACGGTCGGGCGCATCGACACGGTGGTACATTTGATCGGCGACATCGCCGGGCGCACCAACCTGCTGGCGCTGAACGCCACCATCGAAGCGGCCCGCGCCGGCGATGCCGGCAAGGGCTTCGCCGTCGTCGCCGCCGAGGTGAAGAACCTCGCCACCCAGACCGGCCGCGCCACCGAGGAGATCGGCGCTCAGATCCACCAGGTGCAGGAAACCACCAGCGCCGCGGTCACGGCCATGCGGGCGATCGGCGCGCGCATCGGCGAGATCGACGGCATCGCCGCCGCCATCGCGAACGCCATCGAGCAGCAGGGCGCCTCCAACCAGCGGATGATGCATGGCATACAGCAGGTCGCCGACGGTGCCCGCGCGGTGAGCGGCACGATCGGCGAGGTCGGCACCGCCGCGGGGCGGACGCGCGACGCCACCCGCGACGTGCTGGAGGCGGCGGGCACGCTGCGCGGCGAGTCCGACACGCTGCACGCCGGGGTGGAGGATTTCCTGGCGCGCGTGCGGGCCTGATGGAACCGGCGTGGCACCCGCGTGCAGCGCACCTGCATCGACCGCCGGCGGTGCGTGGACTCCGGCGCGCGGCTGAACTCAGCGCGGCTGCCCGCGTCCCGCCAGCTCGCCGCGCACGGCGTCAGCCAGTTCGGGATTGGCACGGCGGATTTGCGCGATCCGCAGGACCGTCGCCACCTCCGGCGTTGGCGACGCCTCCCGGGCCTCCAGGACCAGCAGGTCGGCGACCGCGGTGCGGCAACGCACCCGTTCCGGCGCCCGTCGCACCGCGGCGGTGCGCGCTTCCAGGCGGGGCGCGGCCGACTGCATCATCGGGACCAACCGGCCAGACGAGGAAACCCGCCCGTCGCCGCCACCGCGTGCTCGCCCGAACGAGTGTCTCTCGCCTGGTTCGCACCGATCGCCCCACCCGTCATGGCCGGGCTTGAGCCGGAGGTCGATGCAGCCGGGGTGGCGCGATCGATGGCCGGGTCGGGCCAAGCCATGACCGGATGGGGCGGTCGGTGCGGTACGTCGATCTTGCGGGCGCCTGGTATCAGACGACGCGGCCGGTCTCCGGCTCCATCAGGTGCATCTGATTCAGATCTGCGGTCAGCGGCAGCATCTCGCCCGGCGCGGCCTGCGTCGCCGGATCGACGCGGGCACACACCGGCTCGTGGCCGATGAAGAAGTGCACCATCGTCTCCATGCCCATCGGCTCGACCACGTCGACCGGCAGGTCAACCCGCGCCCAGCCGGGCTTGCCGGTCTCATGGTACTCGAACAGGTGCTCCGGCCGCAGCCCGAGGATCATGTTGTGACCCTTGTGCTTGGCGTAGCGATCCACCCGCGCCTGCGGCACCGGCAGCACGATCTGGTCGGAGACGCGCACCGCCAGCCCACCGCCCGCGCCGTCTTCGACCCGCACCGGCAGGAAATTCATCGCCGGCGAACCGATGAACCCGGCCACGAACCGCGTCGCCGGATTATGGTACAGTTCCTGCGGCGATCCGACTTGCTCGATCACGCCGCCATTCATCACCACCACGCGGTCGGCGAGCGTCATCGCCTCCACCTGGTCGTGCGTCACGTAGACGGTGGTGGTGCGCACCGTCTGGTGCACCTTCTTGATCTCGGTGCGCATCTGCACGCGCAATTTGGCGTCGAGGTTGGACAGCGGCTCGTCGAACAGGAACACCTTGGGGTTGCGCACGATGGCACGCCCCATCGCGACGCGCTGCCGCTGGCCGCCCGACAGGGCGCGCGGCTTGCGCTCCAGCAGTGCCTCGATGTCCAGGATGCGCGCGGCCTCGTCGACCCGGCGCTTGATCTCGTCCTTGGGGAACTTCCGCAGCTTCAGCCCGAACGCCATGTTGTCGTACACGCTCATGTGCGGGTACAGCGCGTAGTTCTGGAACACCATGGCGATGTCGCGATCGCGCGGCGGCACATCGTTGACGATGTCGCCGCCGATCCAGATCTCGCCGGCGGAGATTTCCTCCAACCCCGCGATCATGCGCAGCGTGGTCGATTTGCCGCATCCCGATGGACCCACCAGGACGACGAACTCTTGATCGGCGATCTCGAGATCGATGCCCTTAACCGCTTGCACGCCGCCCTCGTAGGTCTTGACCACTTGGCGGCAGGAGACTTCAGCCATTGTCGTTCGGTTCCCTCGATTAGTGTTGGGGGCTTCAGCCCTTGGTCGCGCCAGCGGTCAGACCGGCCACGTAGTAGTCCATCAGGCACGCATAGATGATGATCGGCGGCAAGGACGCCAGCAGGTTGGCGGCCATGATCTTGCCCCACTGGAACACGTCGCCGCGGATCAGGTCGGAGACGATGCCGACCGTCAGCACCATCTGGTTGGAGGTATAGAGATACGCCAGCGGATACAGGAATGCCCCCCAAGCCACGGTGAAGGCGAAGATCGTCGCGGCGATGATGCCCGGCATCGCGACGGGGATGAAAATCCTCCACAGAATCTGCAGGTAGCCGGCGCCGTCGATCAGCGCGGCCTCGTCCAGCTCCTTGGGGATGGAGCTGAAATAGCCGATCATGATCCAGGTGCAGAACGGCACCGCCAGTGTCGGATACAGCAGCACCAGGCACCAGTAGCTGTTGATCAGGCTGATCCAGCCGACGATCTGGAACAGCGGCAGGAACAGTAGCGAGGGCGGGATCAGGTAGGTGAGGAACACGCTGGTGGACAGCGTCTGGCTGCCCCAGAAACCCATGCGCGCCAGGCTGAACGCGGCCAGCACGGAGATCGTCATGCTGATGGCGACCGTCAGCACCGTCACGATGACCGAATTCAGATAGTAGGTCTGGAAGTTCGGGTAGGTGATGAGGTACCAGAAATTCTCCAGCGTCGGATGGTGGGCGTACCACGGGTTGCCGGATTCCGACGAGATTTCGGCCGAGGATTTCAGGCTGGTCATCACCGTGTAGAACGGCGGCGCCAGGAAGATCACCACGAACACGCCCAGCGCGATGTAGCTGCCCCACAGCGCCCACTGGCGCTGCCGGTGCAGGCTGTGGCGGCGCGCAATGTGGCGATCCTGCGCCGATCCGAGCGTTGTCGCGCTCATGCCGCGATCTCCTTGGTGCGCCGTGTCACCCCGCGCAGCACGAAGAATGCGGCGAAGGCGAGGATCGGGAACATGAACAGGCTGTCCGCCGCGCCCAGCGGAATGTCGCCCGACTGGATGCCGACCTGGAACGCGTAAGTCGCGAACACATGCGTCATGTCCTGCGGCCCGCCCGAGGTCAGGATGCGCACGATGTCGAAATCGGCGAAGGTGACGATCAGGCTGAACAGCACGGTGATGGCAATGATGTTGCGCATCATCGGCAGGGTGACGAAGAACAGCTTCTGCACGGTACCGGCGCCATCGATCGCCGCCGCCTCATACAACTGTTCGGGCACCGACTTCAGCGCCGCCAGATACATGATCATGAAAAACGGCGTACCGAACCAGATATTCACCGTGATGGTGCAGAACCGCGCGATCCAACCCACGCCCAGCCAGGGCACGCTGGCGAAGCCGAGCCGGTTGAGGATCCAGTTGAACGCCGAATAGGACGGATCGAACATCCACCACCAGGTCAGCGTGGACAGCGCCAGCGGGATCACCCAGGGCACCAGCAGCAGGCCGCGCCAGATGCGCTGGTTCTTGCCGGCCAGGTTGTGCATCAGGTGCGCCAGGATGAAGCCCAGCAGAGCCTTGAACACCACCGCGGTGATGGCGAACAGGCAGCTCTGGAAGATGACAAGCTGGAAGGTGTGCCGCTTCAGCAGGAAGGCGAAATTGCCCAGCCCGACGAAGGCGGTCATCTTCTTGTTCAGCATGCTGAGATAGATCGCGTAGAATGCCGGATACACCACGAACCCGGCGACCAGCACGATCAGCGGCAGGCACAGCAGGAAGGCGGTGGTCGACTTCCGCTGCGCCAGCTTCTTCATGCTGCTGCGCGGCCGCGCGACGGCCCCGGTGGGCGAGATCACGCCAATCGGAACGCTCGTGCCATCAGCCATCGTTACCTCCCTTCCGCTAGCGGTCCAGGCGGGCCAGGTCTTGCGCCTGGCGCCGCCCTACCCGGATCAGCGGGTGAAACCTTCCAACTCGTCCGACGCCCAGGCGATCACCTGGTCGACCGTCTGGCCGCTCTGCAGCTTCGCCATCATTGTCGGCATTGTCCCGCGGTTGTAAATCTGCACCGCGATATCGGGCGGCGCCGGGGAGGCTGCGATGTGCGGCTTGGCGTTGTGGAACGGCCGGATCGGGTAGTTGTACACGGTTCCCTTCGGCGGCTCCACCTCTTCCCACACCTTGAAGTCCAGCATCGAATCGAACGGCGGGACGTCGTAGCCGGCGACCTCGGCGCAGCGCGCCTGCACGTTGTCGCGCTGCATGAGGTATTCGATCAGCTCCTTGGCCGCCGTCTTGTTCTGGCTGAACGACCAGACGCCCCAGAAGAACGGCAGATACGGCGTGAATCGCCCGACCGGACCGGCACAGCCGGGGAAGGTCCAACAATCGGCCGCGACCTGCGGGGCATCGCGCTTGGCCACCGCCCACGCCGAGGGCGGATTCCAGATCAGCGCGCTCTGGCCGGAGATCAACGCGCGGTTGTTCGACGCATCGTCGTAGCTCACCGCATCCTTCGGCAGCACCTTCACCAGCTTCGCGGCGTATTCCAGGACCTGGCGGACCTTGTCGGACTTGATCGTGACGTTGCCGTCCTTGTCCACCAGCTCGGCGCCGTAGGCGGCGAACAGCGCGCCGGCGGTATCGACGGAATCCGATGTCTGGCCGAGGCCTATGGCAAACGGCATGCCCGCCTTGGCGCAGGCCTCGGCGGCCGTCAGGTGGGTATCCCAGGTCCAGTTGTCGGATTCCTTGGTATGGCCCGGTTTGGCCGGATACATCTCGACCACGTCGAGCCCGGCCTTGTCCTTCAGCACGCTGATGCGGGCGCAGGGCCCCTTGTATTGCGTACCCGAACTGGTCGGCACACCGAGCCAGTGACCCTTGATCTTCGCCAGATAGTCGCAGACCTCATTCACCGCACCGTATTGCCCGGTGAGGCGCTGCATGACGTCGTCGATCGGTTCGAGCAAATCGGCGTGGTTGTGGATTTCCCAGGTGGGAAAGGCCTCGATGTCGTGACCGGTCTTGGCCTGCGCCTCGGCGGCGATGGTCAGCAGGTTCTTCTGGCCGACGGCGGTGATGAAGTCGGACTGCACCTCGAGCTGGTTCTTGGCGGCGAAGGCGGTGACCTGCTTTTTCATGATGTCGTTGCCGGCGGGCACCCAGTGGTCCCAGAAACCCACCGAGAGTTTGCCGGCGGCGCGTCCGGTGCGGATATGCACCAGCGGCAGCGCCGTGGCTGCGGCGCCCAGCTTGAGCGCTTTGCGGCGGGTCATCCGAAAGGCGTTCGTCCCGGAGGGGTTCATCATGGTCACGGAATGGCATTCCTTCTGGTTCGGCCCATCGGGGGAACCCGCCGGGCGCGTCTTGCGGTAAGCCCGACCCGGATGCGGAACGCCAAACGGCGCGACGGCATCGGAGCCGTAGCGCTGTCCTGCCGTGTAGCCGCACCCTTGTAAACCCGCACACCACCTCCCTCGCCTGCCGGGTCGGTTGCCCGGAGCGCCCCGCGAAGCCTGACCCTGCGGCGACCATCGGCCGCCCTGCCCGGCTGAACACCGGCCATGGGACGCCTGGGGCCCACGGCTGTTCCTGCCGGCGCTATTATTTTTGATTTTGGCTTACTAGCCCGTGGCGTCCCCAGATGCAACGCCACGCCCATCTCGCCTCAGGGCAATCGCATTTGGGGCAATACGTCGAGACCCTCCCCGCGTCATGGCGGGCGAATGCGATTGCCCTGCATTTCGCCTACGAAGCGCACGTGGGTCGCAGAGCAGACCCGGGCCATCACGTGGATCGACGCGGTTGGATCACGCAGCGAACCAGCCGCGAGCGGCGAGGAGAAGGGTGCAGCGAGGCGACCCGATCACCCTCACCCTCGCCCCTTGCGGGTCTTGACCTCTCCCGCACGTAGCGCGGGAGAGGTTTACGGTCAGCGCGTGTAGCCCTGGATTTCGTCCGTTGCCCAGGCGAGGACCTCCTTGATCGACTGGCCGCTCTTCAGCCGCGCCAGCATCTGGGTGTGCACCGCGCGGTTATAGATCTGCACCGCTACGTCTGGTGCACCCTCGGACGCCGTGAGGCTCGGCTTGGCGTTGTGCCAGGGCCGGATCGGATAGTTGTAGACCGTGCCCTTCGGCGGCTCGACATCTTCCCAGATCTTGAAGTCGTTCAACTTCTCGAACGGCGGAATGTCATAGCCGGCCACCCCATTGTCGCGTTCCTCGATCTGCGGACGCTGCATCAGATATTCGACCAGTTCCTTTGCTGCCGTCTGGTTATTGCTGAAGTTCCAGACGCCCCAGAAGAATGTCGCGGTCGGCACGTAGCGCCCTTTCGGGCCGGTCGGTGCGGAGAAGGTCCAGCAATCCTCAGCCACCTTTGGCGCATCGCGCTTCGCCACCGCCCAGGCGGAGGGCGGGTTGAAAATCAGCGCGCTCTTGCCGGAAATCAGTCCCCGGTTGTTGGAGGCGTCATCATAGCTCACCGCGTCGTCCGGGAGGAACTTCACCAGCCTTTGCGCGTATTCAAGACACTGCATCACCTCGGGCGAATCAAGGTGCAGCGTGCCCTCCACGTCGATCAGGTTGGCGCCGAAGGCGTGGAACATCGCGCCGACCTGGTCGATGCCGTCGGTGTTGTTGTTGCTGCCCAGGCCCATGGCGAAGGTCAAATTGTCCTTCTGCGCCAGCTCGGCGTATTTCAGCAGGGCGTCGTAGTTCCACTGGTCCTGCGCGGCGACGTGGCCTGGCTTTGCCGGGTACATCGCCACCAGGTCGAGCCCGTTCTGTTTGAACCAGGCGATCCGCGCGCAAGGCGGCTTGGTCTGCGTGCCGGAACTGGTCGGCACCGCGGTCCAATGCCCTTTCTGGAACGCCAGGTACTTCGCCGTGTCGTTGGCATTGCCGTGCGCGGCCTGCAACCGCTGCATCACGTCGTCCATCGGCGCCAGCGAATCGTGGATGTTATAAGCGTCCCAGTTGTAGAACGTATAGACGTCGTGCCCGGTCTTCGCCTGGGATTCCGCCACGCCGGTGGTTTGCAGCTTGCCGCCGTTGCCGGTGATGAAGTCGGCGTTGACCTCCACCTTGTTCTTCTCGGCCCAGGCATTGACCTGCTTTTGCATGATGTCGTTGCCGCCCGGCACCCAGTGATCCCAGAAGCCGATCGACACCTTGCCGGCCGCGCCCGCGGTGCGGATATGCACCAACGGCAACGCGGTGGCCGCCACGCCCAGCTTCAACGCCGAGCGTCGCGAGAGTCGCTTTGATTGCGTCATGGACTTGTGTCTCCCTTTGCGTCTCCCTTGGTCCATCCCGGCGGTTGCGATCCTCCGGTGCGCAACGTCGATCAGGCCCCCCGGCGGAATGCCGGGGGGCCTGCCTGTTGCTCTGGGACCGGATCGTGATCCGGTCGAACGCCCGGGGAGAGACGTTACGCGGGCCGCATCACAACGCGGCCGCGCCCCTCCCCGGCCAACTAGCGCGTAAAGCCTTCCAGCTCGTCCTTCGCCCAGGCGATCACCTGCGGGATGGACTGGCCGCTCTGCAACTTCGCCAGCATGGTGGACACGGTGCCGCGATTGTACATCTGCACCGCGACATCCGGCGGCGCCGACATGCCGGCGATGTTCGGGGTCGCCCCGTGGCTCTTGCGGATCGGGTAGTTATAGACGGTGCCCTTCGGCGGCTCGACGGTTTTCCAAACATTGAAGTCGAGCATGCTGTCGAACGGCGGAATATCATAGCCGTCCACGATATTGCAGCGCGCCTCCACCTGCTCGCGTTGCAGCAGGTATTCGATCAGCTCCTTGGCAGCGGTCTTGTTCGGACTGAACTTGAACAGGCCGAGGAAGAACGTCGCGTACGGCACGTAGCGGCCCTTCGGCCCCTTCGGCGCGGAGAAGGTCCAGCAATCCGCCGCCACCTTCGGCGCGTCCCGCTTGGCGACCGCCCAGGCGGACGGAGGATTGAAGATCAGCGCCGACGTACCGGAAATCAGCGCACGATTGTTCGACGCATCGTCATAGCTCACGCTGTCCGGCGGCAGGAACTTCACCAGCTTCTGGCCGTATTCCAGCGCCTGCTTCACCGCGTCGGAATCGACGACGACATTACCCTTGCCGTCGACCAGGTCGGCGCCGAACGCCGAGAACATCGCGCCGGCGAAATCCACCGAGTCCGCCGTGGTGCCGGTGCCGATGCCGAAGGTCATGTTGGCCTTGTGGCAGGCTTCGGCGGCCTTCAGGAACGTGTCGTAGGTCCAGTTGTCGGCCTCCGGCGTGCCGGAGACTTCTTCCGCCGGATACATCTTCACCACGTCGATGCCGGCGGCTTCCTTCATGACACTGATGCGGGCACAGGGCGGCTTGTTCTGCGTGCCGGAGCTGGTGGGAATCGCCAGCCAATGGCCCTTGATCTTGGCCAGATATTCGGCGACGTGGTTGGTGGGGCCGTACTTGGCGGTGAGCCGCTGCATCACGTCGTCGAGCGGTTCGATGTCGTCGGCGTGGTTGTGCACTTCCCATTGCGGGAATTGCTGCACGTCGTGACCGGTCTTCGCCTGCGCCTCGGCGGCGATGGTGAGGATGTTCTTGGACCCCATCGAGGTGATGAAGTCGGCCTGGACCTCCACCTGGTTCGCCTTGCCGAACGCCTCACACTGCTGCTTCATCACGTCGTTGCCGGCCGGGACCCAGTGGTCCCAGAAGCCGATGGACACCTTGCCCGCCGCGTGGCCGGTGCGAATATGCACCAGCGGCAACGCTGCGGCAGCGGCGCCGATCTTGAGTGCGGTGCGGCGTGAAACCGATTTTGGCTTGGTCATTTGTCGTTCCTTCCCGTTGGCGGCGCTGGAGCCGCAGACCCAGCGCGGCGAACGGACTGCGCGGCGCGTCTGACGTCGCCCACCGTAGAACCAAGCGTGGCCGACGCGCAACTTGTGGCAAAACCTCTGCCGCCTGCGGCGGGAGCGGTCGGCGCGCAGCCCGGGTGGGGCTGCGACGAATGCCCCATCCGCAACTTCGCCACGGCACGCCGGAGTGACTTCGTGCCGACCCGATCGCCCTCACCCTCGCCGCTCACGCGTCTCGACCTCTCCCGCGAAGCGGGAGAGGTTAAGAAGCAATCAGTTCGTCAGGTTGTAGAACTTCGCGGCATTCTCGCAGGTGATCTTGTGAATGTCCTCGGCGGACAGCCCCTGGAATTGTTCCTCGATATACTTCGTCGATTCCGGCCAGATCCCGTCGGTGTGCGGGTAGTCGGAGCCCCACATCAGCGTATCCGTCGTCATCAGGTTATTGACGTTGAGCAACTTCGGTCCGATCGGATCGAACTGGAACGTTGCCTTGCACTGGCGCTGCCAGTACTCGCTCGGCTTCAGCTTCATCAGGTCGCGGAAGCGGTCCTCGAATTCGAAATCCATCCGATCCAGAGCGTAGGGAATCCAGCCGATGCCGCTCTCGCCGAACGACACGCGCAGGCGCGGATAGCGCTCGAACACGCCGGCCCCCATCATCGCCGCCAGGATGTGGATCAGCCCCATCTGGAACGCCGACACACCGGTGAACATCGCCGCCCGCCGCACTTGGCCGGACGTCATCTCGCGCGCCCGCGGCGGCGTGGTCGGGAAGGTGTGGAAATGCAGCGGCAACTGCACGTCGTCCACCGCTTTCCACAACGGCTCCCAGCACGGATGCCACATCGGCTCCATGTCCCAGGAGCAGGAGAGTTCGAGGCCTTTGAGACCCATCTTGGCGACGCGATGGATCTCGGCGACCGCCCACTCCACATCGCCATAGGGCAGGCAGGCGAGGCCGATATGACGGTCCGGATAGTGGCTGCAGAAGTCCTTCAGCCAGTCGTTATAGATTCGGAACATCTCCGCCGCCGCCTGGTGGTCCTGCAGCTTCGAGGCGGAGCCCAGGATGCCGAAGATCACCTCGGCATCGACGCCGTCGCGCTCCATGTCCTTGAGCCGCAAATGCGGATCGCTGACCCGGCGGATGTCCTTCTGGCCATCGGCGAACAGGCCGGTCTCGGCCATGATATCGACGCGGCGGTTCTGCCCCGGCACCAGCTTGGCACCGCTCGGGCCCACGCCGTTCTTCAGGCCGAAGGTGGCACCGGCCTTGGTGACCCATTGCGGACCGTCCGGCCCGTCGGCGACGAAGGGCATGCGGTCCTTCATCTCCCGGGACGCTTCCGACGTGAACAGGTCGGGCGGCATCCAGGGCATATCCAAATGGCAATCGGCCGAGATTCTGCGGTAGCGCATGGCGTTTCCTTCTTGGACCTGGTTTGGACAGCAGCGGCGTAGATCGCAGTCGCGCCAGCTTCGATCCGCCGCCGCGCCTTGGCAAGAGAGGCGGGTTGCCATGCCGGCCGATCACATGTCGGTGCGCTTGCAGCCTGCTGCAGTGCAGCGCGTTGTCATCCGCATGCCGATCACCCACCGGTTTCGCAATTCCTGGGGCAAACTGCTGCACGCACGGAACGCGGCGCGTGCGGCGGCAGCGGACAAGGCAGCCGCGCGGGACATCGCGCAGCAGCAGATGCCGATGCAGCAATTGGCCGAAAGATTGCGGGCCGGCAGCGGGAAAGCGCCGAGCCTGGCCGCAGCAAACTGGCATCGCGCGGCGCGCAGCGACGCAGCAATCACCCCGCCTGACGCGCCGCGACCTCCAGGCAGGGAAGCGCCGGGTTGGCTTCGCTGCTGGCAAGAAACGAACGCCCCCTCCCGGTGAGCGCCGCAGTTTGCTTCGGGGCGGGTCGCCGGCCGGTGGTCAACCCGCAATGCAAGGTCGCAGTCGGGCGTGACCGATGGCTGCGGTCAGTGCCGACGCTTGCCGCCGGGCGACCGGCTCGCCGGCCGTGCGTCGGCACGTTCCATCCAGAACGCCCGCAAGCCGAGCACGCATCCCGGCAGCAGGTCGGCGGCGCGCTCCATCAATTCATCGAGAAACTCATCCGACAGCGTCGCGTCGTTCAGCCCGATCTCCGGCTCCGACAGTCCGGCGATGATGCCGATCGGGATCAGCAGCATCGCGGTCTCGTCGTCGAACAATGCCGGCTCCCACGCATCGGAACGCAGCGCGACGGCCTGCATGAAGCCGACCGCCCAATCCTCGGTGATGCTGTTGCCGGCCTGGTCCTGCCAGAACACCGGCGCGTAGCTCGGCGGCACGGCATCCAAACTCTCGGCGATTTCATTGTAGCGGCCGAGGATCGACCCGAGGATCGCCTCGGCTTCCGCCGCATCGGCGAAGTCCGGTTGCGCGCCCGCCCAGATGACCGGCAGGAATTCGCTCGGCACGATCATTTCCGGGCCGACCAGAACGCCCGCCAGGAAGCCGTCGAGTTGCGACACGTCCATGCACTCGGGCGGCGAGCGGTCCGACAGCAGGTACTCGTTCAGCGCATCGAGGTCGACCGGGCCGGGCTGCGAAAACGGTGGCAGCATGCTGCGGTACTCCTGGGCCGGCGTGCGGCGTTGGCGCCGCGGCACTCTGCTACCATGAGGTGCCGGCGTCGATAGGCATCCTGCTGCCCTGTCCTGCTCCCCCGGCACGTGATGGCCGACGCGGAGCTTCGGCAACGACCAAGGTGCTGGCGGTGCTGCCGCTGATGGGCGGGAGCGACCTTGCGCGTCACGGCCGTCACGGCCGGTCGCCCCGCCTGCGCGTGCACGAGGCAGCAGCCCCGCATGGCGCGCCCGCCGATCCGGCTCTATATCCACCGGCATGCGCGCCCCCTTCCGTAAGATGCACGGCTGCGGCAACGACTTCGTCGTGTTCGACGAGCGGTCCGGCGGGCTTGGCTTCACCGCGGCCCGCGCCGCCGCGCTCGCCGACCGGCGCACCGGCATCGGCTGCGATCAGTTCATCACCATCGAGCCTCCCCCCGCCGGCTCGAACGCCGATGCCTTCATGCGCATCCGCAACCCGGACGGCGGCGAGGCCGGCGCCTGCGGCAATGCCACGCGCTGCGTCGCCAGCCTGCTGGCCGCCGAAACCGGACGGCCGCACCAGGTGATTCGCACGGTCGCCGGCAACCTGCCCGCCGACGTGCTGCCGGACGGACGGGTGCGGGTGGACATGGGGCCGGCTCGGCTCGACTGGACCGACGTCCCGCTCGCCCGGCCGATGGACACGCTGCACCTCGACCTGGCGCTCGGCCCGGTGGCCGACCCTGCCGCGGCCAGCATGGGCAACCCGCACGCGACGTTCTTCGTCGCCGACCTGGCCGCGCTGCCGATCGAGCAACTCGGCCCGGTCCTGGAGCATGACAGGCTGTTCCCAGAGCATGCCAATATCGGCTTCGCCCAGGTGCTGGCACCGGACCGCATCCGGCTGCGCGTGTGGGAGCGCGGCGCCGGGCTGACGCTGGCCTGTGGCTCCGGCGCCTGCGCCGCGCTGGTCAATGCCCACCGCCGCGGCCTCGCCGCTCGCCGCGCCACCGTGCTGGTGGACGGCGGGGAACTGACCATCGAATGGCGCGACGACGGCCCCGGGGGAAATCGCGTGCTCATGACCGGGCCGGTGGCCACCGCATTCACCGGCGAGGTCATCCTCGAGGCCTATCCCGCATGACAACCGAGGTGCTCACCTTCGGCTGCCGGCTGAACGCCTACGAGTCGGAGGTGATACGCGAACTCGCCGCCCGCGCCGATGCCGGCGCCCTGACCCGCGCCGGCGGCCTGTGTCGCACCGCTGCCGGCGACGCACCGCAGACCGATGCACCGCAGCCCGATGCACCGCAGACCGACGCACCGCAGCCCGATACCATCATCGTCAACACCTGCGCCGTCACCGCCGAGGCCGAACGCCAGGCCCGCCAGGCGATCCGCCGCGCCGCCCGCGAGCGCCCGGACGCGCGCATCGTCGTCACCGGCTGCGCCGTGCAGCTCAACCCCGCCGCCTGGACCGCACTGCCCAACGTGGTGCGCGTGCTCGGCAACCAGAACAAGCTGGAGCCGGAAAGCTGGGCGCCGGGTGCGGCGTCGGCGGTGTCCGACATCATGGCCGCGCGCGACACCGCGCCGCAGCTTGTCACCGCGTTCGCCGGCCGCACCCGCGCCTTCGTCCAGGTGCAGCAGGGCTGCAACCATCGCTGCACCTTCTGCATCATCCCGTTCGGCCGCGGCCCGTCGCGCAGCGTGCCGATGGGGGCCGTGGTGGCGCAGGTGCGCGCTTTGGTGGCGGCCGGCTACCAGGAGGTGGTGCTCACCGGGGTGGACATCGCCTCGTACGGTCCCGACCTGCCCGGCGCACCCGCGCTCGGCCAACTGGTGCGCCGGCTGCTGGCGCTGGTGCCGGACCTGCCCCGGCTGCGGCTTTCCTCACTGGACCCGGCAGCGATCGACGACGACCTGTGGCGATTGCTCTCTGACGAACCGCGCCTGATGCCGCATCTGCATTTGTCGCTACAGGCCGGCAGCGACCTGATCCTGAAGCGGATGAAGCGGCGGCACCGGTGTGCCGATGCCCGCGCGGCGATCGATCGCGCCCGCGCACTGCGCCCGGGCATCGCAATCGGCGCCGACCTGATCGCCGGCTTCCCCACCGAAACCGACGCGCTGTTCGCCGAGACCCTGGCCTTCGTCGAAGCGGCCGAGCTGCCCTTCCTGCACGTCTTCCCGTACAGCGAGCGCCCGGGGACGCCAGCCGCCCGGATGCCGGTGGTGCCCGTCGCGCAGCGCCGCGCGCGCGCGGCGCGGCTGCGCGAGGCGGGACGGCACGCCGCACGCCGCTTCTTCGCCTCCCAGGTGGGGCAGACCATCGTACTGCTCACCGAGACCGGCGACACCGGTCATTCCGAGCATTTCGCGCCGGTGCGACTGCTTGTGCCCGTGGCGGCCGGGACGCTGATCGCGGCGCGGGTGGTCGGGGCGACGGACGAGGGGCTGGTCGCCGAGCCAAGCAACCTCTCCCGCCCCGCAGGAGCGGTATAATCCCATGGCACTCGGCGGCTTGTTCTCGCGCCTGAAGGAAGGGCTTTCGCGCTCGACGCAGAAGCTCACCGAGAGCATCACCACGGTATTCCAGAAGCGCCGGCTGGACGACGCCGCGCTGGAGGAGCTGGAAGAGCTGCTGATCGCCGCCGATCTCGGCACGGAAGCCGCCGCGCGCGTGATCGCCGCGTTCCGGCGCTCCCGCTTCGGCAAGGAGGTCACCGACGCCGAGGTCAAGCAAGCCCTGGCCGAGGAAATCGCCGCCATCCTGGCGCCGGTCGCCAGGCCGCTGATCCTCGATCCGGCGAAGCAGCCGCATGTCGTGCTGGTCGTCGGTGTCAACGGCACCGGCAAGACCACGACGATCGGCAAGCTGGCGCTGCAATACCGCGCTGAGGGCAAGCGCCCGGTGCTGGTGGCGGGCGACACGTTCCGCGCCGCGGCGGTGGAGCAATTGCAGATCTGGGGCGAGCGCGTCGGCGCCCCGGTGGTGGCCGGCGGCCCCGGTGCCGATCCCGCCGGGCTGGCGTTCGATGCTCTGACCCGCGCCAGGGCCGACGGCGCCGATGTGCTGCTGATCGATACCGCCGGGCGACTGCACAATAAGGCCGCTTTGATGGAGGAGCTGCGCAAGATCATCCGCGTGATGCGCAAGCAGGACGTGACGGCGCCGCACTCGGTCTTGCTCGTGCTGGACGCGACCACCGGGCAGAATGCGGTGCAGCAGGTGCGCGTCTTCAAGGAGATGGTGGACGTGACCGGCCTGGTGGTGACCAAGCTGGACGGCAGCGCGCGCGGCGGCATCGTGGTGGCGCTGGCGGAAACCTTCGGCCTGCCGGTGCACGCGGTGGGCGTCGGCGAGCAAGCGGCGGATCTGCGGCCGTTCGACGCCGAGGAGTTCGCGCGGGGTTTGGTGGGCCTGTAAACCCTGCTCCCGCCATGGCGAAAAAAAGCGCGAAGTGAGTCGCCTTGCGGCTCACTTCGCTCCCTGGACGACACCCGGCGTGGCCAGGCGTTGCCGGATCGGTCCTCACCGCCACGGGCGGGACTTCCTCCCCGGCATCGGCTGTCATCCCGGGAAGTTAGGGCTTGGGTTCCGGGAAATGTGCCACACCATGCGGCACGCCAGGGACATAGGCCGGCGGCGGAACGTGACGCCACTGGAAGTATCGGGCGCCAATCCTGGGGGACTATGCCGCGTGGTTTTCCGGTGGCCGGGCCGGGAGATTTCGCCAAATCAGACTGGCAGGGTTCGCCGATTTTCCGGTTTCGTTCAGCTTGTCCTGCGGCGCCGCGCCTGGCCGGCGCCGGCCGGGAAGCCCGGCATCGTACCCTCCACGTCCTCCGCCGGCTCCCAATGCAGCCGGAAGGGACCGATCCGCACCACGACACCCTGTGGCAAGGCGACGGTGCCGGCGATCCGCTTGCCATCGACGAAGGTGCCGTTGGTTGACTCCAGGTCGGCGATGCTGACCGTCTCTCCCACGGCGGCGATGCGGCAATGCGCGCGCGACACCTCATGCGCCGCGAGCATCAGCCCGCTCGACGGGGCGCGGCCGATGACCAGCGGCTCGCTGCCCAGCGCCACGCGTTGCTCCGGCTCGCCCTCGCGCGTGACGACCAGCACGCGCGCCGCCGCAGGCTCGATCGGCACGTGCGATATGCCGGTCTTGTCGATATCCGCCTCGCCGCCGCCGAGCGTCGTCGCAAGCTGTGCCAGGTTCTGGGCGGCCAGTCCCAGGGCGGCGTCCAACTCCACGGCGGCGCTCTCCGCCAGCGCCACGCGCAGAGCCCGCCCGGCGCGGCGTTCGAGCAAGCCGAGCTGCAACAGCCCGGCGATGTGGTCACGCGTGGTCTGGAAATTCTGCCGCTGCAGCCGGAGCAATTCGGCCGCCATGTCGTCGGCGAGAAGCCCTTCGCCCTCGTCCTGCGGCGGCAATCCGTACCAGTTTCCCAGCGCGATCAGCGTCAGCAGGCGATGCGACGGAGACAGCAGGTGGCGGCGCGCTTCAAGGCGGCGCGCAACCGAAAGGCCCATCGATTCGAGCACTCGCTCCAGCGCCGCCACCCAGGCATGGTCGCAGGCCTCGATGGCCTCGAGCAATTTGCGGCGCGTCTCGGGATCGATCTGCGCCGGAGCGGCGCGGCGGCGCGGCGCGTTGCCTGCCAGCGCCGTCTCCAGCAGGCGGCCGGCCGTCTCGATCAGATGGCCGTCGAACTTGGCCGTCAGCAGCGGCGTCGGCACCACCAGCGTACGGGCGGAGACCGGCCGGTCGGCCGGCTCGATGGCGGAGAACCCGAGCCGATACAGCTCGCCCAGGCGTTCGCGCACGGTGGCATCGTCCAGCAGGAAGACCTGCTTGACCATGCCGGAGAGTTCGCCCACCGGTGCGCCGGCGCGCGCGCGCACGCACAGGTGGCAGACCAGATGCCACTGGCCGCGGCGATGCAGGTCCGGGAAGAACCTGTGCCAGATTTCCTGGTATGCCGACAGAAAACCCACGATTTCGCGCTGGGCCTGCAACCGGATCTCCGTCCCTGATGATCCCCGCAACGATCCTAGCGAAGCGCACCGGGCTTGTCTCGGCTCTTCCGGGGGCAGTCCGGGCAATCGGGTGAAGGAAGCAAGACAGGGGCTTCGCCCCTGGAACCCCACCAAGGGGCTCTGCCCCTTGGATCCCCGCCAAGGGCGGAGCCCTTGGGACCCTTCAGTTGGCTGGGTGGACGGGAGGGGGCCATGTGATGCGGGCGGAGCAGCGCCGGCCGGCGGCACGCCGACGCCTGCGCGCTGCGGTCGCGCGGCCCACCCCAGAAATCCCGCGAAGCCACTATTTTATGCAATGACATGGCGAATATTAGACGGCTCTCACTCCCGGGCGACCGGCGTGGGGTTACAGAAAACTCAGCGCTTCCAAGGTATTATAGTGACGCTCTGCGACCTTGGCGGCTTCCACGGTCATGCCGGCGGCAGCAAGGTTGGCTGCGGCCCGGCGAAACCGCCCGGTTGTCCCGAAAATGCAAGAGTGTCGTAGCTAATTTCGTGGCAAGCTCGTCTTGAACATAAGGCAATGTATCATTTATGATGCAGTCCTGGCAGGTCCCCAGCAGGCGCCGCTGCTTGCAACCCCAAACGGTTGCATGAGCGCCAGCCGCTCGCTGACAGAGCAGAGGATGGATCGCGCCCGCCTCGCCGGCAGGACGACGCAGTACTGGCTGGTCAGAGCCCTGATGGTGTTAGCCGTCGTGGCGTGGGCATCGACGATCAGCACGACCCTGACCCGCATGTTCACCTACCTGAACGGACTCCTCTGAAAGCCCTGGCCCGGCGGCAAATCGCCCGCCACACGCGGGTTGCCTGGCGCGGTGCCGCCACGATCGATCCGATCTCGGCATCCGATTGCCGGCAGCACTTGCCGGCGGACCGGGCGACGCGCCGCTCTCCGAAGCATCGAAGGCGTCCGCCAGGGCCGTGCTTGCCGCACGTCCATCCCTATCGAGGCCAGTCGATCGAGACCGACGCCGGTCACGCCGGGCTTGCGCCTGCAACGGCGTAGGCTCGGAACGGGCCGCGCCAGGCTTGCGGCAGCAGCGGCAACGCGTGTGCCGCCGCCAGCAGCCCGACGCGTCGGAGCGACGGTGCGGCGGCAACCGAGCGCGTCAACCAACGCTGTCCCTCTGCCCTTCGCCCCTGGCGCACCAGTTCGCGGCCGATGATCCAGGCGTTCTCCGCCTCGGCCAGGCGGCGCAGTCCCGCCAGGCGGGTGGCGCCGAGCCGCGCGACCAGATCGGGATTGCCGAAGATCGCCGCCATGCAGGGGGCAAAGGCGTCGGGCTCGGCGGCAAGACGACGATACGCCCCCTCGGCGCGCGACCGGACGAACAGCAGCGGCACCGCCGTTGCGACGAACGCGAACGGTCCCTGTAGCGCCAGGCGCACGAAATAGTCCCAATCCTCGCCATAGACGACGCCCGGGCGGAACATGCCGGCTTGCCGCGCGGCGGCGTGGCGGATCAGCACATGCCCGCCATTGGCAAACTGGTTGCGTACCACCAGCGCCGCGAGCAAGTCGCGCGGCGCGGCGGGCAGGCGGCGGTTCCGGCGCTCGGTCCGGTGGCCCCGGGCGTCCACACGCACATAGGGACCGACTGCGGCAACCACCTGCGGTGCCTGGCCCAACGTGGCAGCGAGCAAGGCGAGCGCGGTGGGCGCCAGCCAGTCGTCGGCATCGAGGAACAGCAGCGCGTCGCCAGCCACGGCGGCCATGCCGCGGTTGCGGGCGGCGGCGACACCGGCATTGCATTGCCAGATCAGCGTCAGCCGCGGGTCGGCAAAGCCGGTGACAACAGCGGCAGTCGCATCGGTAGACCCGTCATCGACGACCACCAGACGCAGGTCGCGATGCGTCTGTCCCAGCACCGAGCGGATCGCGTCGGCGATGAACGGGGCGGCATTGAAGGCCGGGGTAACGACGACTATCCGCAAGCAGCGTCACCGCAAAGGCACAAGGGCACCAAGGGGACCGAACCCCTGGTGTCTTTGCGCCGTTGTGGTGAAGGTTTGCTTAACGGCCGCGCGGGGCTTGCACGCCCCCCGCACGCTCCGTCACTCCGCTGCGCGGCCTGCCCCTGCGCCGCGGCAGAGGACGCTAGGCAGCTTTGCTGTGCGGGACGCCCTTCTCCGCCAGCAGCGTCTCCAGTTCGCCGGACTGGAACATCTCCATCACGATGTCGCAGCCGCCGACGAATTCTCCCCCGACATAGAGCTGCGGGATGGTCGGCCACTGCGAGAACTCCTTGACCCCCTCGCGCAGTTCCGGCTCCTCCAGGACGTTGGCCGACTGGAACGGCACGCCCAGATGGGTCAGGATCTGCACGACGCGGGCGGAGAAGCCGCATTGCGGGAACAGCGGCGTGCCCTTCATGTAGAGCATCACCGGGTTCTGCCCTACTTCGCTCTCGATCCGGTCGAACACTTCAGCCATTGGCAATCTCCTATGCGGGTGCGGATGTCTGCAACGCGAGGGCGTGCAGCTCGCCCCCCATACGGCCGCGCAAGGCGGCATAAACGATCTGGTGCTGCTTGACGCGGGGGATGCCGCGGAACGTCTCGGAGACCACCGTCGCCGCATAGTGGTCGCCGTCGCCGGCGAGATCCTCCACGGTGACGCGCGCGTCGGGAAGCGCGGCCTTGATCAGCGCCTCGATTTCGCTCGCCGCCATGGCCATGCGGGCATCTCCCTTCAGGTCGCGTCCATCCAGAGCGGAAGGAAGCGTTCGTGCGCGGCGCGTAACGCCTCGACGGATATTGTGCCACCATCCGGCAGTGTCAAATCCTTCCCGCCGGATGTTCCTATGCGCATGGCGGGGATGCCGGCGGCCTCGGCAGTGCGGATCAACGCAGCCGAATCGGGGACGGCGACCAGGTAACGGGACTGGTCCTCGCCGAACCAGAAGGCGTGGCCGGGGACGTCGCGGGGGTGGGTGAACAGGCGGGCGCCGACGCCGCCGGCCAGCGCCATCTCCGCCAGTGCGACCAGGATGCCGCCGTCGGACACGTCGTGGCAGGCGCGCGCGCCGCCGGACTGGATCAGACCACGGATGAAGTCGCCGTTGCTGCGCTCGGCCGCCAGGTCCACCGCGGGCGGCGCGCCTTCCTCGCGGCCGGCGATCTCGCGCAGCCAGAGCGATTGGCCGAGCCACCCCTTGGTGGCGCCGATCACCACGATGTCGAGCCAGGGCGGCAGCGCGATGCCCACGGCGGTGGCGGCATCCTCCAGCACGCCCAGGCCGCCGATCACCGGGGTGGGCAGGATCGCGCGGCCCTCGGTCTCGTTGTACAGGCTGACATTGCCGGACACGGTGGGAAAATCCAGCGCCTCGCAGGCGGCGGCCATGCCGCGGATGGCGGCGGCGAACTGGCCCATGATCTCCGGTTTTTCCGGATTGCCGAAGTTCATGTTGTCGGTCAGCGCCAGCGGCCTGGCGCCGACCGCGGTCAGGTTGCGCCAAGCCTCGGCCACCGCCTGGGCGGCGCCGGCTTCCGGGTCGGCGGCGCAATAGCGGGGCGTGCAGTCGGTGGTGAGCGCCAGCGCCCGGTCGTAGCCGTCCAGCTTCACCACGGCGGCGTCGGCGGCACCCGGACGCTTCACGGTCAGGCCGCCGACCGTGCTGTCGTACTGGTCCCAGATCCAGGCGCGCGAGCACAAATCGGGGCAGGCGATCAGCTTGAGCAATCCCGCGGCCAGGCCGAGGCGGTCCTCGATCTTGGCCGGGTTCAGCATCGGCTGCTTCGGCGTCTCGGCGGTGGGACGGTGGTACAGCGGCGCCTGGTCGTTCAGCGGCGCCAGCGGGATGTCGGCCTCGACCGCGCCGTGGTGGCGCACCACGATGCGGCCGGTATCGGTCAGCAGGCCGATCACCGCGAAATCCAGCTCCCACTTGTCGAAGATGGCGCGGGCGGCGGCTTCGCGATCGGGGCGCAGCACCATCAGCATGCGCTCCTGGCTTTCGGAGAGCATGAACTCGTAGGCGGTCATGCCGGTTTCCCGGGCTGGCACCTGGTCGAGGTCCAGCTCGATGCCGACGCCGCCCTTGGCGGCCATTTCCACGGACGAACTGGTCAGGCCGGCGGCACCCATGTCCTGGATCGCCACAATCGCGTCGGTCGCCATCAGCTCCAGGCAGGCCTCGATCAGCAGCTTCTCGGTGAACGGATCGCCGACCTGGACGGTGGGGCGTTTCTCCTCCGAATCGGCGGCGAACTCGGCGGAGGCCATGGTGGCGCCGTGGATGCCGTCGCGCCCGGTCTTCGAGCCGACATAGACCACCGGATTGCCGATGCCGGCGGCGGCACTGAGAAAAATCCGGTCGGTGCGGGCGATGCCGACGGTCATTGCGTTGACCAGCGGATTGCCGTCATAGGCGTGGTGGAAATTGACTTCCCCCCCGACGGTAGGGACACCGACGCAGTTACCGTAGCCGCCGATGCCCCGCACCACGCCGTCGACGATCGCCCTGGTGCGCGGGTGGTCCGGCCGGCCGAAGCGCAGCGCATTCAGGTTGGCGATCGGCCGGGCGCCCATGGTGAACACGTCCCGCAAGATGCCGCCGACGCCGGTCGCGGCACCCTGGTAGGGTTCGATGAAGCTCGGGTGATTATGGGATTCCATCTTGAACACGGCGGCCAGCCCGTCGCCGATATCCACCACCCCGGCGTTTTCCCCCGGGCCGTGGATCACCCAGGGGCGCCTGGTCGGCAGTTGCCGCAGCCAGACGCGGGAGGATTTGTAGCTGCAATGCTCCGACCACATGACGCTGAACACGCCGAGCTCGGTCAGGCTCGGGGTGCGGCCCATGATCTCCAGGACCTTGGCGTACTCGTCGGCGCTGAGGCCGAACTCGCGCGCCAGGGCCTGGTTGACGGTGGGGGCTGGGGTTGTGGCTTCGGTCATCGGGGGGGATTGCGCATTACGGGGGTGGTATAGCGGGCGCGATGGCGGGCGGCCATCCTCGACGACGGCCTTGAAGACCCGCTGAACCGGCAGCGCCATCGTGCGGGGCTGCTGGTGCCGGCCGCGCCGCCGATGGCCGGGCAGGCGACGCGCGGCCACCCCGGGGGACACGGGGTCACTGCACGATCCGTCCAGAATCGAGCGCCGAGCGATGGACCGATCTGATGCAGGTCAGTCAACCGGTCGCCGTTCGTCCATGACCCCTGGCCAGCGGGAATTTCGCCAGTTCCCGCTTGCGAAATCCGCGGTGAAAACCGTTTTCAGGGGCCACGAGTTTATGCAACAGGACGCGCTCTCTTCGCGTTCCTCGGGTGACCACCATGCGCGTTCAACGTTGAACGGATCGTGTCATGCCCCGATCTACGCCGCCGCCAGTGCGTCGAACAGGGGCTTGCCGTCGGCGCCGCCCATCAGCGGATCGACCAGGTCCTCGGTGTGCGGCATCAGGCCGAGCACGCGGTGGTTGGGACTGAGGATGCCGGCGATGTTGCGGGCGCTGCCGTTGCGGTTGGCTTCCGGGGTGATCTCGCCGGACGGCGTGGCGTAGCGGAACGCCACCAGGCCGTCGCCCTCCAGCCGGTCGAGCGTGGCGTCGTCGGCGAAGTAGTTGCCCTCGCCATGCGCCATCACCGAGCGGAAGGTTTCCCCCCGCTGGAATTGCGCGGTGAATACGGTGTCGGTGCGTTCGACCCGCAGGTGGCAGTCGCGGGCGAGGAAGCGCAGCGTGGCGTTGCGCAACAGGGCGCCGGGGAGCAGGCCCGCCTCGGTGAGGATCTGGAAGCCGTTGCAGACGCCGAGGACGTAGCCGCCATGCTCCGCATGCGCGCGGATGGCGGACATGACCGGGGAGTGCGCCGCCATGGCGCCGCAGCGGAGGTAGTCGCCGAAGCTGAAGCCACCGGGGATGACGATCAGGTCGAGGCCGGCGAGGTCGGTCTCCTTGTGCCAGACCATGCGCGGTTTGGCGCCGGAGCGTTCCAGCGCGATCGCCATGTCGCGCTCGCGGTTGATGCCGGGGAAGACGACGATGCCGGTTTTCATGCGTGCCTTGGCGTTGGGTGGGGTTGCCGTGGGGGTTCTTGCCACGTGTGCGGCTGGTCCGCCAGCGGGGAGTGGCGGGTCGGATGGCGCGGGAGAGGCGGTTCCGAGAGGGGGCGAGCGTTGCACGCTTTCGGCACGGTGGCCGGTGCTGGCCGGAATCGGAAGGGCAGCTTCCGGCGCACGGAGAGCGGATGCGGACATTCACGTTGACTCAAGCGACGCCGCGCGAATGTTCCTGCCGCGGCGAGTGCCATCGCAAGAATTTGCACCCACCCTCCAAGCGATACAAAAGAAAGTTGCCCACTGCACGGGAATTCGTCCCTCCAATCGCTGATTGTAACGCGAACTAGGAGAAGACCAATGGCAGTACGATTCGGCACCACGGTCCTCGAAGCGGACCCGCGCATCGACTCGTTGGTCGGCAAACCCCTTGACCGGGCAGTGCCGGCCTTGTTCAAGGCCGACTCAGACGCAGGTAATTGTACCTTCGACCCGAACAGCATCCCCACCTATTATGTGGGCGACGCCGTCACCGAGAAGCACTTCGTCCTGCTGGCGAATGAGAAGCGGCAAAGTCGGCCAATGGAGCCTAATGTTTGTCCCCTCGACTTGCCAACAATTATCGCAGGGGGCGCACAACACTGGCTAAAGTTCCGCCTTGAGGACGAACCGATGGTGGGTCTCACCAATATCTTCGGGTTTCTGCCCAATCACGCGACGATCGCCACCGAACAGCACGAACCCCAGTCCTGGCGCTCGCTGCATCCCGCCAAGCAACGCCCGATGATCGAGCGGACCCTCCGCCAGGTCTCCCGCCTCGCTTTGGTTTTGCCGGGCTACATCGCGTTCTTCAATGCCACGGCAGCATCCGGTGCGTCCTTGTCTCAGCACCGCCATTTCCATGTCGGCCAGCCACAGCCCGGCTTTGGCGACCTGCCCATCCAGCGCGCGGCGGCAAATCGGCCGCCGGCGCTATTCACGCCAATCGGCTTTGAAGGCGACTACCCCCTGTGCGGAGCCAGGTTCAGCGGCCCGGCAACGGTATCCATTGCTGCAGACTTCATCGAGAAGTGGGAGCGCACCGTGGGGGACGCTGCGACCGTGAATATCATTGCGCTTATCGAGGGATCTGAGGTCGCAATCTACGTGGTCCTGCGCACCGCGGCGTACCGGTTCGCACAAGGCTTCAAGGGAGTGCCGGGTTCGATGGAGACGGCTGGCGTTTTGGTGCTCTCAGCCGATTTCGAACTGCAGGCTCTTCGTGAACGGCGATTCGACTTTCACCGCGTGTGGAGCATGCTGTCCGACATCCGACCACCGGAAGCCAGGTTGATGCTCTAACGCACGATCTAGAAAAGGGGGGACAACAAATGCCGCGCAACGAGCGAACCTGCTCGGAGGAGAGCGACATCGGCGATGTGTTCGTCAATCTGTTGGGCCAGGGGCTCAGCCAGGCTGCAGCGATCGAACAGATGGGCGGCAAGATCAACGTCGACAAAGCGCACCGTCTGAAAGAACTGGCAGAGCAGCAAGGCCAGATCGTGACTAAGCTCAACGAGGAAGAGTTTCCGCCTGATCGCCTTCGCGCAATACGCGAACTTGCCTCGAATGCTCCGTGGGTCTCCGGACTGCAAAAGCGCCTGCGCGAGGAATCTGGGAACGTACTCAAGGAGGTTTGGGTCTTCCACGCGGGCCGCACCAGACATCCGGGCGACGAGCTTGAATGGGCCCGCCAGATCCGGACCTTCTACCGAAATGCGACGTGGCTGGTCGAGGCGCTGCTGCAGCGGTCCCAAACCGGTATCCTCGTAGCCTGGGGAAAATCGATCAAGGCACCGATCGACGAAATGGGATACCGCTCGCGGATGGGGTACGCCGAGTGGAAGCCACGGCGAAACAAACTACTTCCAGTGATTCCCGCAATCTGCACGCCGCCGGGGATGCCGCCGACCGACATCGAGCATTCGGCGACAAAGTTGGCCATGCGCCTGAGCGAAATCATCAACGGGACCAGCAAGGAGTGCCTTTCCCTGGACAACGGGTGGCCTGTCCTTCCCCCTGGTCTCGACGACAGGGAGCGGGAGGGGTTCTTGCGAGCCCACTGCCTCGGGGCGCCCGGGTACAAAGCAATCTTTGGGCTGGCAAACGATCCCCGGAGGGAGGCACCTCTTATCGAGGCGGTGGACACCGCATTGTCCGGCGCTGGCCAGTTCCATAATGATTCGTTCTTCCTCCAGCAGCTGGAAAAAACTGGCTTGGTCAGCCGCAATGAACTGAAAAGGCTGGCGGTAGGCGACCTTGGAGGCGGTCTGGTTCAATCCGACGAAGCGAGAGATCATCCTCATCTTAATAATCGATTCAATAAGGTAGTGAACCAGCTTCTCGGCGTCCGTCTGGACCACTACCAGGAAATAGCGGCGCGCGCGGCCAAGGGTACTCCAAACGGCCCGGCCGGTGTCATTCTAACCGCGATCAACGGCAACAAGGCAAATATTGTGCTTAATTGTGTGCGCAAGAAGGCGGTTTCATATTTACTGGTAGACTCTCACCTTAGCTGGGAGATGGAAGTAATGCTGGGATTGCGGTAACTCTGGGCCAGGCTGGGCTAGACGGGCAGGAATGCGCCCTTTTGCGGGCACTTGGCCGAACGTCTGCATTCGAGCGACGGCGACGCGGCATAGAGCAACCCCCGTAGGCGCAAAGCAGCCCCAAACCGAATCCACCGCCCACGTCGGCGCGCCGCGCCAGCCTCAATCTGCCGGCCCATCAGCTTGCCCCATGCATCGGATTCATAATTCGAAGCCCGGCGAAATCCCTCTCGTTGTCCGTGACGATCGTGCACTCATGCGCCACGGCGACGGCGGCGATGATCATGTCGAGCGCGCTGCGTGGCCGACCGGCCACCTTGCCCTCCACCATCAAGCGCGCCCAAACCAGGCCCGCCCTGTCATCGAACGGCAGAATGCGACCGGCAAACAGCGCCTGTGGTCCCTCTGGCCCGGAGAACCACGCATCGAGCAGGGCACGTTTCCTGCCATGCGGCTTCTCCAGAATGCCGCGGCGGATTTCTGCCAGGGTGAGCGAGGCGATGAACAAATCCTCGTCACGCTGGGCCGCCATCCAAGCGACGAGCGACTCCGACGGCTGTGGTTTGACAGCGTTGCTGATAATGTTGGTATCGAGAAGATAGCGCGTCACAGGTCGACTTTGCGCCCCGCTTCACGCGGGCGCGTCAGATCGAGATCGGCGCCGACGAGTGGCGACCGACGCAACGCGGCCAGGATGCCGCCGGGTTTGCGGGATTCGCCGGAGACGGCTTGTTGCACCGTCCGCCGGATTTGCCCAACATCCGGCCCCGCCTCGACCAGCTTGCGCGCCAACGCTCGGATGAGGTCGCGGTCGGCTTCGAAAGCCTGCAGTTCGAATCGAACAATGCCCCGCCCCGTCAGCCCGGACCGGTAATTCGCGATCGCCCTTTTCTGTGCACGACTGGCCATTCGCCACGATCCCCACCTATCCCTGGATATATATCCGGATGTTGGTTCCGGTGCAAGTCTGCAGCTCACCCACGTCAAGTCGGCAGCAGATCAGGGACCGAATCTGTTACCCACATCCGCTCCCCACCCAACGCTGCACCTTTCCGGAAAATAGTCCTTGACTTCCCCGGCACAGTCCGTTAGTGTACCAAACCGTGTCCGCTGCGCAGAACACCGCCGGCCTTGCTCCCCCATCCGCTCCCCCACAGGACCGGCCCGGCAGGCCCGCGCCCGCGCGCATCGCGGAAATCCTCGCCGTCGTGTCCGTCCTCGCCGGCTATGGCCGCCACCTCGCCGAAACCCTGGAACAACGCGCCGTCGCGCGCGGCTTCGCCACGATCGCGCGGTGCTTCGGCACCGTCGCGATCGACACCATCCTGGCCCACATCCACCGCGGCCTGATGCGGGCGATCGCGCTGGAGCGCATGCTGCGGACCCGC
>Ga0181521_10001070_pt1 | contig 33908 bp, 29 predicted proteins | sample PEATcosm2014_Bin_32_FD_119764 | JGI IMG/M metagenome (GOLD analysis project Ga0181521, IMG submission 119764) | Peatland microbial communities from MTU Mesocosm Facility, Houghton, MI, USA - PEATcosm2014_Bin02_60_metaG | ecosystem: Environmental > Terrestrial > Soil > Wetlands > Peat | place...
CACCTGGGGCGTCAAGGTGACCATGGTGGAAGTCAAGCAGGTGGACCTGGCCGAGCAGATGATCCGCGCCATTGCGCGGCAGGCCGAGGCCGAGCGCGAGCGGCGCGCCAAAGTCATCCACGCGGAAGGCGAGTATACGGCGTCCACCAAGCTGGCCATGGCGGCGGAAGTGATTCAGAAACAGCCGGCGGCCATCACGTTGCGCTACCTGCAAACGCTGGTGGAAATCGGCACGGAGAAGAATACGACCATCGTGTTCCCTCTGCCACTGGATATAATTGCATCTCTGGGGCGCGCGCTGGATCGGGCCGGCACGCCGCCGTCCGGAGCAGACGGCTCCAAGCCGGCGTAACGAATTGCGCGGCGATGCGGTTCGATGCAAGTGTCAGCGGGAAAACAGGTGTGGTGTAAATGAGGCGAGACAGCGAGACGGGTGAAATCGAGCTGGTGATGGGCAACGGGCAGCTTCTGAGCGGTCTGTTTATCGTGGTTCTGTTGTTCGCGGTGTTTTTTGCCCTCGGGTACGTGGTGGGCCAGAATTCCCCGCGCTCGGCCAAGTTGTCCGAAGCGGCCTCCGCGCAGTCGACCGACCGCCCTCAGCCGGTTGCGTCGCCGCAACCTGCGGTGCAGCCATCGGCCGCCGGGGTGGAAACGCCGCCCGCCCAGCCGCCGCCCGATTCGACCGCCACTGCCGGCCCGGAGGCGCCCACACCGCCGGTAACCGCCGCGCCCGAAGCCGGCGCAGCGGCCCCCGCGGCCGATTCCGACGAACTTGCGCCCGGCTCCTATTGGCAGGTGATGGCGCTCAAACAGGGGGATGCCGAAATGGTGGTTCGCACCCTCAAGAACAAAGGGTTTCCGGCCCTGATGACGCCCGGCCGGATGAACCTGACGCGGGTGCTGGTAGGCCCGTATAGCGACACGACGGCGATGAGCAAGGCCAAGACCGAGCTGGAAAACGCCGGATTTCGTCCCGTCAAAAAGTAGCCGGCGAATCGGCAAGCCCCGTACCGCCCGATGAGTTTGGAACCCAGCCACGGCCGAGAAGAGCGTCACGGCGGATCGCCCGCCGAGACGCCTCTGCCGCCGGTCGCGGAGCTGGTGCGGATTGGCGCGCCGCGGCCGCGGCTGCCGGATTGGGCACGCAAGCCGCGCACGCATCATGAATCGCTGCACCGGCTCAAGCGCGGGCTGCGGCAGCGGAACCTGCACACCGTGTGCGAATCGGCGCGCTGCCCCAACATCCACGAGTGCTTCCACCGTTCGGCCGCCACCTTCATGATTCTGGGCAACCGCTGCACGCGCGGCTGCGGTTTCTGCTCGGTCCCCAAGCTCAATCCGCGCCGGCATGACACGCATCTCGACCCGGCCGAGCCGGCTAACGTGGCGCGCATGGCCGCCGAAATGGGCCTCCGGTACGTGGTGATCACCAGCGTCAACCGCGACGACCTGGAAGACGGCGGCTCCCATCATTTCGCCGAGACGGTGCGGCAGGTGCGGTGCGCGCTGCCGGAAGCGCGGGTGGAAGTGCTGACGCCGGATTTCTGCGGCGACCTGGATGCCGTGGCGCGCGTCCTCGAGGCCGGTCCGCACGTTTTCAATCACAATCTGGAGACCGTGCCGCGGCTGTATGGACGCGTGCGGCCGCAGGCGGGCTACCGGCAGTCGCTCGCAGTGCTGCGCTTTGCCCGCTCGCACGCCCCCGCCGTGCTGACCAAGTCCGGTTTCATGGTGGGGCTGGGCGAGACCGCCGACGAAGTCCACTCGCTGCTCGGCGACTTGCGGCAGGCGGGCGTCGAAGTGGCCACCATCGGACAGTACCTGCAGCCCACGCGCCGCAATCTGTCGGTGGTCGAATTCGTCGCGCTCGAACAATTCGAAGACTACCGTGCGTTCGGCATGGCGCTCGGATTCAAGATGGTGTTCAGCGGCCCGCTGGTGCGCAGCTCCTACATGGCGGACGCGGTATGCGAACAGGCGCGCCGCGGCTCGTGCTGAACTGGCTGCTGGCGTTGGCTTCGGCCGGCCTGCTGGTGCTGGCCTTCCCCGGCTTCGATTTCGCCTGGCTGGCCGCGGTGGCGCTCGTCCCGCTGCTGGTCGCGGTGGCGCGCGAGCCCAGGCCGTGGCGGCGCTTCCTGCTGGGCTGGGGCTGCGGCATCGTCTACTGGTTCGGCGTCTGCCACTGGATTCAATTCACGCTCGCGGTTCACGGCGGGATGGGCAATTCGACCGCCTGGGCCATGTTCACCCTGTTCGCCCTGGCCAAGGGCCTGCACATGGCGGTGTTCGCGCTGCTGGCCGGAATCGTGACCGGCCGCTGGTGGGCCACGCCGGCAGTGGCGGCGCTGTGGGTCGCGGTGGAATCGACGCACGGATTTTTCGGTTTCGCCTGGCTGGCGCTGGGCAACGCCGGCATCGGGATGAGCGTGCCGATGCGCCTGGCGCCCTACACCGGCGTGTACGGCATTTCGTTTGTGTTCGTGCTGATGTCGGCGGCGCTGGCGCCGCGGTTGGTGGGACGCCCGCGGCGGGAGCTGGCGTGGCTGGCTGTGCTGCTGGTGCTGCCTCTTTTGCCTCCCATGCCGGACGCTCGGCCCGGACGCGAAAGCGCTCTGCTGGTGCAGCCCAACCTCTCGGAAACCGAGGAGTGGACCGCCGAATCGGTGGAGCGGGCCCAACGCGTGATGGCCGAAGACACGGCCCACGCCGCAGCCATCGAAAGCGCCCATCCGCCCTCCATCGTGGTATGGCCGGAAGTGCCGGCGCCGTTCTTTTACGATGAAGACCCGGGCTTTCGCGCCACCGCGGCCGCGCTCGCGCGTTCCACCCACGCTGCACTGCTGATGGGAACGGTGGCGCGTACGCCCGCCGGCGCGCCGCTGAATTCGGCCACGCTCGTATCGCCCGAAGGGTTTCCAGTCAGCCGTTACGACAAGGTGAACCTGGTGCCGTTCGGCGAGTTCGTGCCCTGGCCGCTGGGAGCGTTGACGGAAAAGGTCTCGAAGGAAGCCGGCGATTTCGCCGCCGGACGCCGCGTGGTGGTCTCGCCCGTGGGCGAGCACAAGATCGGCACGTTCATCTGCTACGAGTCGGTGTTCCCGAACTTCGTGCGGCGCTTCGCGGCCGGCGGGGCGCAAGTGCTGTTCACCATCTCCAACGACGGCTGGTTCGGCAAGACCGCTGCCCGCCGCCAGCACCTGGAAATCGTGCGCATGCGCGCCGCCGAAAACCGCCGCTGGATTCTGCGCGCCGCCAACGACGGCATCACCGCCGCCATCGACCCCGCCGGCCGCGTGCGGTCCGCGCTACCGTTATTCGTCGAGGCGACCTCCGCCGCCCATTTCAACTACGAAACCGCCCAGACGTTCTACACCCGTCACGGCGACTGGTTCGCCGTCCTGTGCGCGCTGCTGGCCGCCGCAGGCCTGGTGGCTACGCGGGTGCGATGAGCGCGCGGCAGCCCAATGACAAGCGCGTGAGGCGTGTTCCATAAGAGCCCTGACTAGCCTAACGCCGGCCGCTCGGTTCGGGCTGCCCTGCTCTGCCAAAGGTCGGAACTCTCGGGCTCCGGTTCTCGTATGTGTTGGCATGACGAAGCGCGCCCTATTCTCGCGTGGAATGACCCTCCTCGCGGTGCGGATAACTTTCTAACCCATCGGGCCAGTCGGAGCGATGCCATGACACAGATTGGAATGGAAGACCGTTCGACGGAAAGAACGCAACGGATTTACGCGAGAGTGGCGGGCTTCTTGTTTCTGTGGCTGATCCTCACGGGTCTGGCCGGTGCACTCACTATCTCCCATATCGCTGGGTCTGGGACGTTCGCAGAAATAGCGAAGAGAGTCGTAGCGTCCGAACACTTATATCGGCTCGCGCTCTGCGGTGAGCTGATTGAGACTTTGAGTGCACTCCTGCTTGCCTTCGCTCTGTATGTGACGCTCAAGCCCGTCGATAAGCTTCTGTCTCAGATGGCAATGTATTGGAGGTTGGGAGAATCATTCATCGGCGGCGTGGGGGTGATGTTCGGCTTTCTGACGCTCCATCTTTATACTTCCCCACAGTCGGTCGGAGGAGCGGGAACCAGCCAATCCGAGGCCTTGGTGGATCTTTTGGGCCATGCGGGTTCGAACATCAGCGCGTTATTCTTCAGTATCGGCTCGATTCTGTTCTTTTACGTGTTTTTCAAATCGAGGTACATCCCGAGGATCCTGTCGGCGCTCGGTGTGTTTGCCTCGGTCATGGTGACGATCGTGTGTTTTGGCAGTCTGATCTTTCCCGAACACGCAGTGACGCTCCAGTATGGCTGGGCACCGATGGCCATCGCCGAAGTCGCAACCGGTTTCTGGCTGATGTTGTTTGCGGTAAAGACCCAAGCCCGTAGCGATCGGCAATCCGCCCGAGCGGCCAACATCCGCAGTTAGCGCCTTAACCGGTATCTCCGGCCCCGCCAATCGATCGAGGTGCCGAATGCGGAGGCGAGCAAAACGGCGAGCCACAACCAGGTAACGGCGGGAGTCAGCAGCGTATACGTCCAGGCCCAGCGCCGGAACCAGGCGGCATGGCCAGGCAACGCGGCGCGGGCCAAGCGGGCGCGCAGGAAACCTCTCGTCATCCCAGGCAAAAGTTGCGCGGCGAGCAACCACGGAGCGACAGCCGAGCCGTGAAGCCACCCGGCTACCGCAGCGGCCATGCCGCCGCAATAGAGTATGTGCGCGGCCAAGGCGGCTCGCCAGAGAGCGGGGCGGTAGACGCGGGTCAGCAGCAACTGGCGGCGCGACCATGGGAAGAAGCGGCGCGCGGTGATGGGCTCCGGGCTGGGCGCCAGCGCGCCTGGGGCAAATGCAATGCGCAGGCCGGCGCGGTGCACGGCGTCCGATAGCGCATAGTCGTCGCTGATGGCGGTTCTCCAGGACACGGGAACGCCGGCGGCGAAGAATACGTCCTTGCGAATGGCCATTGCGCCGCCCCAGGCGAAAGGGTTGTCGCCGGGACCGAGCAGGCCGAACGCCACGCCGTCCCAAACCGCGCGCAGCAAGCTACATACCCCGGCCGGTTCGGGCATGAACCATCGATAACCGGTGGATGCGCCGACGCCCGACTCCTCGAGCGGCGCGGCCAGGGCGCGCAGCCAGCCCGCGGTGACGCGCGCGTCGGAATCGGCAAAGGCGTAGATGGCGCTGGAGCGGCGCGCGGCTTCGGCGGCCGCCGCCAGGTTTTGCACTTTTTCGCTGGCCTCCGGGCTGCCGCCGTGAGCCAGCACCACCTTCACCCGCCGCGGCAGCACGCCGGCGGGAATATCGGCGGCGGATTGCGCAGCCACAATCAACTCGTAGTCCGGATAATCGAGCGAAGCCAGCGCGGCCAGGTTCTGGCGCAGCCCCGCATCCTGACCCTTCACCGGGACGATCACCGTGGCGGGCGGCAAAGCGCCCGCGCGGCCGGCCAGGCGGGCTTTGACGTAAGCCGCGCGGCGGCGCTCGCCGTGCAGCGAGCCCAGCGCCAGCAGCGCCGCCGATCCCGCCATGAGCCAGAGCCAGAGCACGCGATCCCCTCACTTCACGGTCAGCTCGAAATCCACCACCAGCACTAGCGCATCGTTGGTGACGCGGATTTCGGGCACGCGGAACTGGCGTAACTCGCGCCGGTAGTCCGGTTGCATGCCGGGATCTTCGAGCGCCCGTTGCGCCTCGGCCGCCAGCGGGTAACGGAAATCGCGCTCCAGGCTGGAAGAAAGCGCCGTGCAGACGCGGCGGATGTAGAACCCGGTCTTACCATCGCCGGCCGCGGTCACCCGGGCGAGCGTAACGTTGCCCTGCTGAAAGACGGGCGTGGCGGTGATGACCACCGTGAACGCGTCTCCCAGGCCGACGCACTGGCCCAACATGTTCAGCGCCGAGCGGCCGCTGAAGCGCGCCCGGATCACCAGCCGGCCATCCTTGCCTTGAAACTGCGGATGTTCCAGATAGGCGAAATTGCAGGGCGTTTTGACGCTGCCCTTCACGTACTTGCGGCCGTCCTGCGTGAAGACCTGCTTCGAGAGCATGCGTTCCAGCGCGCCGAACTGGAGATGAACCTCGACCGCGCCCAAATCGAATGCGGCGATCGACAGGAGTGCCGCAACACCGAAGACTCGCCGGATCTGCACGCGCCGGATACTCATCGCCCGGGCTCGCGAAATAGTGCGAACTCGGTCAGCGCCGGGCTGGCCGAAGCCTGCGTTATGCGTAGCCGCAGGCGCGAAGCGGTGGCCGGTTGGTCCAGCCGGATCAAGCGGCGCGGGCCGATGCTGGTGGCAGCCGCGAACGGGCGCCAATCGCCGTTTTCGAAACGATCCACGGCGACCGAGTCGATACGCTGGCCGAAGCGGATGGCCTCACGGATGCGAATCACGCTGAAGGTGATTTCGCGTGGCAGGTCCACGATGATCCCGGCGGCGTGCGGGGAATCCACGGCGGCCCAGTATGTGTCCGGGCGCCCATCCAGCAGGTTACTGGCGGGGCAGCCTGCCAGCGCGCTCGATGCGTGTGCGTGGCCGCCGGCGGCCAGGTCGGCGGCAAACGTAGCGTGGCGATAAGCGCCGAAGCCGCGCAAGCTCGAGATGTCTTCCGCCGCCAGCAGCCCATCGCGATTGGGCGGTACGTTCAACAGCAGCGTGGCGCCGCGTCCGACGGATTGATAGTAGAGCGCGATCAATTCCTCCGGCGTTTTCACCTGCGCGTTTTGATCGGCGTGCCAGAACCAGCCGGGGCGTATCGAGACGTCGCACTCCGCCGGCAGCCAGCGCGAACCGTGCCGATGGCCGGCGGGCGAATCGCTCGCGCGCACGTTGCCGGACGCGGCCGGGCCGCCATCGGCGCCCACTGGATCGTAAGCCGCCCAGCACGGGTCGCCGGCAATGCCGCGTTCATTGCCCACCCAGCGGACGTCGGGACCCACGTCGCTGAAAATCACCGCGCCGGGTTGCAGCTTACGCACCAGGTCCCAGGTGCGCGGCCAGTCGTAATAAGAGTTCTTGTCGATCAGCCGCTTCTCGCGCGCGCCGCCATAGTAGCCATCGCCGCCGTTGGCGCCATCGTGCCACACCTCGAAGATAGGACCGTAGCCGGTGAGCAGTTCGGTGAGCTGCCGCCGGTAGATGTCGATGTACGGCGCGCGGCCGTACTGCGGGCTGTTGCGGTCCCAGGGCGAAAGATAGACGCCGAAGGCGAGCGAGTGGCGGCGGGCGGCTTCGGCGATCTCCCGCACCACGTCGCCGCGGCCGCCGCGCCACGCGCTGGAACCGACCGAGTGTTCGGTGGTCGCGGTGGGCCACAGGCAGAAGCCGTCATGGTGCTTGGCGGTGAGGATGACGCCTTTCATGCCGGCCTGCGCCAGCGGTTCCACGATCGCGTCCGCGTCAAATCGCGCGGGGGCGAAAACGTTGGGGTCTTCGTCGCCGTAGCCCCATTCCTTGCCGGTAAACGTATTTACCGTGAAATGCAGAAACGCGGTGGTTTCGAGTTCGTGCCAGGCAAGCTGCCGCGGAGAAGGGATGGCGCCGTAGGGCGCGGGGGCGGCGGCGCCGAGCGAGCGAACCGCGATGCCGGCCGAAGCTGCCGCCAGAAACGTCCGGCGCTGCATGTCTACTTGCGTGCCTTCGCCTTGGCTTTGACTTTAGGCGTGGCCTTGGGCTTCGGCTTCGGTGCGGCAGCCGCGGGCTGCGCGGCCGCTTTCGCCTTCGGCTTTTCGGCAACCACGGCCACGGCTTCCACGGCGTCCACTTCCAGCGCGATCGCCGGCAGTTCCTCTATGGCAACCTCGACGACTTCGGCTGCCAGCGGGTTGGCCTTCTTGAGCACCTCGTTGAACAGCGCTTGTTTGCGCGCATCCACTTTGGGCGGGGGCGCCTGCTCATGGCGGAAATCGTGATCGCTGTGGCAAATGCGGCAGCGCACTTTGGCGGGCACGGCGTTGACCACCGACACTACGGAGTGGTTCATGATGCGCTTGCAGCGCACGCAATAATCGTCGATATCGTCGCCAAGCCTCGGTTCGCGCATGGTGCCTCCTAATGCCTAAGCCGTGGTGGACTGGGGCGCCGGCTCAGGCTCCGCGGCGTGTTTGGGTTCGGGAAGCGCCCACTCAGCCGGTTCGAATCCCACGTACTTGCAAATGCGCAAGCGGCCATCGTCGGACTCCAGCAAATCGCCCACCTCGAGCGGATCGGCCGCTTCGCGCGCCGCGCGCCAGGCGTCGTACTCGTTCTGCCCTTCCACCTGGCCGACTTGCTCGAAGTCTTTCGGTTTCACCGAAACGGCGCCGCTCACATGAGGCGCCAGGCGGAACTGTTGCCGCGGCGCGTCCTTCATGCGGTAAATCCGATACAACGCCATAGCCCTACATTGTAATCGATGTAATCGAGCGAAGCGCGCGCGTCCCGTCCCGTTCGCCCAAGGTGAGCCAGCGCGCGATGGTTGGCTCGCTCCAGACCAGCGCGTCGCGCAAGCTGCCGAGCGGCTCGGAAGGCTCGATGCGAATCACTTCGAGCGCCGCGCTCGCGCTGCGCCGGTCCAGGACCGTGTGCGCGGCGCGGAACAGCGGATGAGTGAGCGAATTCACCGCAATCGCGCGGGTGGCTCCCATGGCTTCGGCCGCCCACAGCGGCAGCGCGCCCAACAGGCCGCCATCCACATAATATTTGCCACCGATGCGCACCGGCGGAAAGAAGAATGGGATGCTGCCGGAAGCCGCCAGATGTGGCGATGTGATTTCGGAATCGCGCACCAGGCACGCGCGCAGGCGCGGCACTTCCACCACGGTCAGGCCGAACGGAATGCGCGGGCGATAGCGGACGAAGAGATCGCGCGATTTGTGGAGCAGCCCATCCGGCCGGAGCAGGCCGGTGGAATGCGGGCCCCACTCGAGAATGCGGCCGGTCGCCGGATCGAGCCAGTCGCGCTCGAGTTCGTCAGGCGTAGCGCCGCCGGCGATGGCCCATCCATTCCACGCGCCGGCCGAAGCGCCCACCACCAGATCGATGGCGATCTGGTCGCGCAGCGCCTTCCAGACGCCCACTTCCCAAGCCGCGTACATGCCGCCGGCGGAAAGCACCAGTGCGGTGGCCACGTTCCAATCGTAGCCCAGCGGCGCGCACCCGCGCCCGTCCTCGACTCTACCCGCCGGTCCTTGCGAATAAACGTTTGTGCGCGGGCGCAGGTTTTCACCGCTCCGCTCCGCGCACGCGCCGCAATTGTATTCTGAATGAGAGGCTCAAAACTTGATGACCAGGGACGAGATCGTTCTCGCCAACAAGGAATTTCTGTTCCCGGCGGTTTTCCATTACTACAAAGAACCGCTGGTGGTGGCGCGGGCCAAGGACCAATATCTCTGGGACGCCGATGGCAACCAATACCTGGATTTCTTCGGCGGCATCGTCACCGTGAGCGTCGGCCACTGCAATGACCAGGTGAACGCCGCGGTGCACCGGCAGCTCGATACTTTGCAGCATGTCTCCACCCTGTTCGCCAACGAGCCGCAGGCTGCGCTAGCCAAGCAGATCGCGTCGCTCACGCCCGGCGGCCGGCTCACCAAATCGTTCTTCACCAACAGCGGGACAGAGGCCAACGAGACCGCCATTCTGACCGCGCGCTGCTACACAGGCAACACCGAAATCGTGGCGCTGCGCCACTCGTATCACGGCCGCAGCGCGATGGGCATGTCGCTCAACGGCGTCGGATCGTGGCGGCTCGGGCCTCCCTCGGCCGGCATCGTGCACGCGCATAACGCGTATTGTTACCGCTGCCCGTTCGGCCTCGCCTATCCCGACTGCGAAGTGCGCTGCGCGTCGGACATGGAGGAGCTGATTCGCAGCTCCACCGGCGGGTCCGTGGCCGGCTTCATCGGCGAGCCGGTGCAGGGCGTGGGCGGGTTTATCACGCCGCCCAAGGAATATTTCCAGATCGTCGAGCGTATCGTGCGCAACCACGGCGGCATCTTCATCAGCGACGAAGTGCAGACCGGTTGGGGACGCACCGGCGGCAAGTGGTTCGGCATCGAACATTACGGCGTCACGCCCGACGTCATCACCGGCGCCAAGGGCCTGGCCAACGGCAGCCCCATCGGCCTGACCGTCGCCAAACCCGAGGTGGCCGACGCCGTCACCGGCCTCACCATTTCTACTTTTGGCGGTAACCCGGTGACCGCCACCGCGGCCAAAGCGGTGATCGATTTCATCGAAGAGCGCAACCTGCTGGCCAACTGCGCCGAGACCGGCGCCTACCTGCGCGCCGGCCTGGAAGAGTTGAAAGACCAGCACGAACTGATCGGCGACGTGCGCGGCATGGGCCTGCTGCAGGCCGTCGAACTGGTCACCGACCGCCAGGCGAAGACGCCCGCAGCCAACCAAGCCGCCCAGGTGATGGAGGCCGCGCGCGAAAACCGGCTGATCATCGGCAAGGGCGGAATGTACGGCAACGTACTCCGCATCTCGCCGCCCATGAACGTTGGCCGCGCGGACGTGGATCAATTCCTCCGGCTGCTCGACCGCAGCTTGGCGCTTGTGCGCAGTCAGACCCGCAATGGAGGGTGATTCGCAGTAGCCCATAAGGGCTACCGCGCCGAACTGTTACAACTGCTAACATGTTGTTTGCAAAGCTGGTTGTCCGTTTCCGGCGGAGGGGCTCAGGCTATCATGCCAGGTCGAAAAATCCGGCTTGGGATGCATGTTTAGCAACCTCTTCTCCCCCGCGGGCGTCTGATAATGGACTGCGCCTCAAATGGAAGGGTTAGGACCAAAACGATGAAGATTGCGGTTTTAGGTGGTGACGGCTACTGTGGATGGGCGACCGCGCTGTACCTGTCCCGGCAAGGGCATTCGGTAGCCATTGTCGACAACTTCCTTCGGCGGCAGTGGGACCGGGAACTGGGAACGGAAACACTCACGCCGATTCGCACCCTGGCCGAGCGCATCGAGGTGTGGAAGCGCGTCACCGGCGATCGCATCCGGGTCTTCGAGGGCGATGTCACCGATTACGGGTTTCTCTCCTCCATGTTCGGCGAGTTCCAGCCCGAGGCGCTGGTGCATTTTGCCGAGCAGCGCTCCGCGCCGTATTCGATGATCGACCGCCAGCACGCCGTGTTTACCCAGGCGAACAACGTGCTGGGCACGCTGAACGTGCTGTTCGCGATCAAAGAGTTCCAGCCCGAATGCCACCTGGTGAAGCTGGGCACGATGGGTGAATATGGCACGCCCAATATCGATATCGAAGAGGGCTACATCACCATCGAGCACAACGGCCGCAAGGATGTGCTGCCGTATCCCAAGCAGGCCGGCTCCTTCTACCATCTGTCGAAGGTGCATGACAGCCACAACATGCTGTTCACCTGCCGCATCTGGGGATTGCGCGCCACCGACCTCAACCAGGGCGTCGTTTACGGAACCATGACCGATGAGACGGCGCTGGACGATGCGCTGATCAACCGGTTCGACTACGACGAAGTCTTCGGCACCGTGCTGAATCGTTTCTGCGTGCAGGCGGCCGTCGGCTACCCGCTGACCGTCTACGGCGAGGGCGGGCAAACCCGTGGCTACCTGGACCTGCGCGATACCGTCCGCTGCATTGAGCTGGCTTGCCTGAACCCGGCGGCCAAGGGCGAGTGCCGCGTGTTTAACCAGTTCACCGAGCAATTCTCCGTGCTGGACCTGGCGCGCATGGTGCAGACGGCCGGGCGGAAGCTGTCGCTGAAGGTCGATATCCAGCACCTGCCGGACCCGCGCGTGGAGGCCGAACGGCATTATTACAATGCCCGCCACTCCAAGCTGGCCGATCTCGGCCTCCAGCCGCACCTGCTCTCCGAATCGTTGCTCGATTCGCTGATGAACATCGCCATACGCTACCGCGACCGCATCGACGAATCGCTCTTCCTGCCGCGCATCAACTGGCGCGAACCGGTCAACCGCCGCCAGGCCAGGGAAGAGCTGGTCCTCACCGCCGGCGTGTCGGAGCCGTAGTTCTGCCGTCACTGGAGTGGTTTTCCCGCATGGATGGGGCATGCTTCAGCTTGCCAACGCCCGCTTGCGGGCGTCTGGTTCACGGCTTTTGACCGCGCGGTCCAGTCTCCGCATACGTCGGGTAGGTTGCGATTTCCCGCGGTGAGGTCCTATATTAGGGTCGAAATGCTTCGACAGCGCCACGATGCTCCGGTCGTTCTGTCCGTTCCCACGGAGCCGGCCCCGCGAGATCCGGCCGAGTTGTACCTCGATTTGATGAAAAAGGTCCTTACCCGGGCACTGATCGCGCGCGGGACGGAGCGACACACGATTCGGCCACGCGGGCCAAGATCGCGGCTCCTGCACCAATTCAACCGGGTGGCGGCCCGCTTTGGGTTGGAACTGGTGGGCTTGGTGCCCTCACAGGCCGGAGACTATCTGGAATCGGGGCATGAAGCCATGAATCGCGTCGAGGACGCGGAGACCATGCTGGGAACACGCCAGTTGGATCATATGCAGCGGTGCATTCTCGATGTACTGGATCGGAGCGTCCCGGGCGACCTCCTCGAAGCCGGGGTCTGGCGCGGCGGTATGACAATATTCATGCGCGCGGTGCTGAAAGCGTATGGGGTCACGGACCGGAAGGTCTGGGTGGCGGATTCGTTCGCCGGACTACCCGAGATCGATGGCCAACTCGAGACCTTCGCTTGGCGTAGCGGAGACATGGCGGCTTCCCTCGATATGGTTCGGGACAATTTCGCCCGGTATGGGCTGCTGGACGAATCGGTCGAGTTCTTGCCGGGCTTCTTCAGCGAAACCTTGCCCAAAACAACCATCGGGCGACTGTCCATTCTCAGGGCTGATGCGGACCTCTATGGATCCACCATGGACGTCCTTTGTAACCTCTACCCGGCACTGTCTGTCGGTGGGTATGCGATCTTCGACGATTACCAGAACCTGCCCGATTGCCGCAGGGCGGTAGACGAGTTCCGCAGCGATCACCGCATTACGGAGGAGATCTGCCGGATCGATGAGCGCGCCGTGTACTGGCAAAAGAAATTCTGAATTCGGCTTATTTCCCGCTGGGCGCCAGTTTCAAACTGTCCATGACCTCGAGTGCGAACCGGGCGGATACGGTGGCGCGGCCGCCTCCCATCTCCATGGCAACTTCGACGGCCTCGAAGACTTCCTCGAAAGACGCCCCGGCGGCGACCGCTTGTTCGATGTGCCATTGCATGCAGGATTCGCAATCCTTCACGACCGAGATGCCGAGCGCGATCAGCTCTTTGTGCTTTTTCGGCAGGGCGCCATCGGCAAACGCCGCCCGCTCCATTTCGAGAAAACCGCGATACACCTCGGATTTCAACCCAACCAACCTGGCGTGCGCCCGCTTGCGCTGCGCCGTGATCTCTTCCAACTTGTCCATGGACCCTTCCTCGTGACGATGAAGTAGGACAGGCCATCGCTTATTGGGGCCTGTCGCTGCCAGCCTAACACAGGCGACAAAGACCGATCGCCTGTCCTATCAATGCACTCACGATAGGGCTTCTGAGAGTGATAATTGTTTGGGAGAGCTCTTCAGATTTCAAGTTCATGAGACTTGTGTGGCTTTGGATTTCGATGGTTGGTTTGCTCGCTGGAGCACCGAGGGGCGCTCCGGCGCTTTCTCCGTGGCAGCGGATTCGATTTGACAAGCTGATCAAAGAGCCGGCGCTGGTGACGCGCGACGACCGGCATTACGTCATGGCGCTCGAGTTTTCTCCCGATGGAAGTCGGGTCGCCGTCCTGGTGGGACAGCATCGCGAAGAGCGGCAGAGCCTGGTCCATCTGCTGTTGGTCAACTTAAACGGCGTCGAGAGAGCGCCGCTCGAAACCGATCTTGTCGCTCCGGTACCGATGTTCCTTGAGAAGGTGCAGTGGTCGAACGACGGCAAAACACTATTCGTGCAGTTCGTGGACCGCGTCCTCATCATCGATCCCAACACCGCCGCGACCACCTGCGAATCTCGCAGCGACCTGCCTCGCAAGCTGTATAGCATGCCAGGCGGGCTGATTGGTCCTGGTTCGTATGTGGTCGGGGATCGGGGAGACCCGCTCAAGCAGAATGGCTGGCTGTGGTTCTATGACCTGGGATGCAGGCCGTTTAAGGAAATAGAAGCGGACGCCGGCCCGAGTTCGGGCGATACCGCTCCGGCCGTGGGTTTGCTCGCGATGGCTGACGAAAACGTCAGGATCGTTGTGGTCCACCCACGCCGTGGGCGGGTGCTATCGATTCCCGACGGCCGGTCGCAGGTGCGAGTTGCGTTTCTCAAGTCGGGCAGAATGCTCTGCAGTGGCAAGCTCCCGGACTCAGGAGACGGCTCGCTGCTGTGCTGGAAGCTTGACAGCAAGATTGGCGGAGCATTCAGGAGGTTCGAGGTGGACAACGGTGGAACAGCGCCGTTTGCCACGTCATCCGATTCGAGCGTAGTGATGATCCCCGAGCGGACATTCAACTATGATCCGTTCACGGACAATATTGGCGGGCGGGTGAAACGGTATGTAATCTGGGACGCCGAAAGCGGCGCCACCATCGCCACGATTGCCCCAAGAAAGCAGTGGCTTCCCGGGAACTCCGAACACACTCCGCGTATAGTTGGGGACTCCCTGGTTTTCGCGGTGTCACGAGATGGGGGACTGGTGGCCTTGGCGACCGAGGATTCTATTGAGATCTTCAAGGTTCCGGGTCCATCGGCGAGCGGAGAGAAGCAGCGGCGGTAAGAAATCGACGAGGATCGCGTGCCCGGAGCGGATCGACCCTACCGCGGCGCGATCTTCACTGCGGTGGCCACGATCCGGGAACCTTGCACGTGGCCGGTCACGGTGACGATGGGCTTGAAACCGGGGCCTTGGCCGGCGAGCATGGCGCGGCCCTGCGGGTCGGCTTTCACGGCCGCATCGGCGAAGGTGTTGCCGCCTTCATCCAGGTCGGCCACGCGCCCATCGGCCAGCAGCAGCGCGTAGGCGTGCGTGTTGCCCTTGATGGCGCAGGTGGGATCGGATTGCCGGCTGACCAGGTCGGCCACCTGGTGCGGCATGGCGTCCGCCCGTTCCGCATCCAGCGTGCGCGCATCCACTGTAATCCCCGAGGCTGTGGCGCCGCCGCCGGCCGGTTTGGTATCGGCTTCCTTGGCCGGGGCGGGCAGAGCTTGCGGAGAGAGGCGCAGATTGTAGCGGGAAAAGTCGCGGCACCCGGCATCGATCAGGATGCCGCGCAGGGTCGCCGGCCCCTCCGCCGAGGGCGCCTCGGCGCGCGCATGCTCCCGGTCCGGCTTAGCGGAGTCGGGCGTCTGCGCCGGCGCCGCCAGGCAGGCGGCCGCTGCGATCACCAGAACTTGTAAGCGAGTTTTCATCTCAGCCATCCATTCTGCCACGTTATGATGGATGCGTGAGGCCCCGAACCCCAGCGCCTGCCGGGAACCAGGTTCCGTTACGCTCAGCCGCCCGTTGGCGGCTCTGACCGCGTATGCCCTCTTCCGCCGAAACGCCTCCGCAGCGGCGCTCGATCCCGGCCTGGCTGCCGCAGGCGATCTTGTATTGTTTTTCGGCGGGATGCCTGGTTTGGGTGCTGCACGGCTATCCCCTGCACGACCTGGTCAGCGCGATTGCCGCGCTGGACTTTCGCTGGGTCCTGCTGGCCGTGGTCTTCGATCTTTCCGTGTACGTCTGCCACGCCTGGCGCTGGAACACCCTGCTGGCCCCGGTGGTGCGGCTGAGCTTGTGGCGCACCGTGCAGTCGGTCTACATCGGCCTGTTCGCCAACGAACTGCTGCCGTTGCGCACCGGAGAAGTGATTCGCTGCTACCTGCTGGCCCATTGGAACAATTTCCGCATTTCGCTCAGCCTCTCCTCGGCCGTGGTGGAACGGCTGATGGATGGGCTGTGGATGGTGGCGGCCTTCGCGGTGACGGCCGGCTTCGTCAGAGGAATTCCGCGCGATCTCACCCTGCTGGTGAGGGCCCTGGCGGCGCTGTTGATAGCTGGCGCCGGCGTCTTCTGCTGGGTGGTGTGGCGCAAGCAGGATGTCCACGCCCCCATCGGCCGGCACCGCTGGTCCTCCACTTTGCGTCACGTCGAGGAAGGGCTTCACCTGATGGGAGGCCTGCCCACGCTGAGCAAAACCATGCTGCTCAGCCTGCTGTACCTGGCCCTGCAAGTCGCCACCGTGTGGGCGCTGATGAAAGCCTATGGCCTGGACCTTTCCTTCTGGGCGGCCGGCGGCGTGCTCACCGTGGTGCGGCTGGCGACGGTGATACCCAACGCCCCCGGCAACCTGGGGCTGTTCCAGGTGGCGTGCGTGGTGGCGCTGCACCTGTTCGACGTGGAAAAGAACGATGCCAAAACATTTTCGTTTATCATGTTCTTTTCGCTCACCGTGCCGCTGCTGGTCGGAGGCGCCATAGCCACCGCGCTGGCGCGGTTGAACCTGGGCGAATTGCGCCACCGCGCCACGCGCACCGCGCAGGCCGCGCGCCAGCAGGCGCGGTTGTAGCTATTTCGCGTGAGAGTCGGCAGTCGGTGCAGGGGCGGGTCCAGGGGGACCCGCGCGGACGCGGGCGTCCGCCCCACTCTACGATCTCCGGTAAGTGGCGCTACAGGTATCAGTCTCCCACAGGCGAACGAATTGGATTTCGACGCCGGAGCGCGCTGGCAAAGCGGCTTCCACTTCGTCGTAAATGAAGCGGGCCATGTTCTCGGCCGAGGGGTTCAGCTTGTCGAACGGCGGAAGGTCGTTGAGCCACTGGTGATCCATGCGGTCGATCACGGCGTGGACGGCTTTCTTCAGCTCCACGAAATCCACCAGCAGGCCGATTTCATTCAGCGTCTCTCCCTGAAGCGATACCTGGCAGCGGTAATTGTGGCCGTGCACGTTTTCGCACTTGCCTTTGTAATTGCGCAGCGCGTGGCCGGCGGCGAAAGTCTCTTCGATGGTCACTTCAAACATTGAAAAAGTCCTCCACGTCGTCCAGCCGGGTGGTGAACCGGTAATTCGGCAGGCTGTCGAAAAACACCTGGCCGTAACGCTTTTGGGTGATGCGGTTGTCCAAAAGCACGAGCACCCCGCGGTCCGATTTGCTGCGGATCAGGCGGCCAAACCCCTGCTTCAAAGCGATGGCGGCTTGCGGAATCTGGTAATCGTAAAACGGGTCGCCACCGTCCGCGCGGATGGCCTCGATGCGCGCGTTCACCACCGGATCGTTGGGCACCGCGAAGGGCAGTTTGTCGATGATCACGCAGCTCAGTTGATCGCCCGGCACATCCACGCCCTGCCAGAAAGACGAGGTTGCGAACAGCACCGAATGCGGCGTGGAGCGGAACTCCTCGAGCAGCGCGGTGCGCGGGCCGGTGCCTTGCAGCAGCGTCGGGTAATCGATCTCGATCGACACCCGGTCATAAACCAGGCGCATCTGCTGATAGCTGGTGAAGAGCACGAAAGCGCGGCCACGGCTGTGTTCCAGAATGCGGATCACTTCTTCGGCGGCGGCTTTGGTGAAGGCGGGGCTGCGCGGCTCGGGCAGATGCTGCGCCACATACAACAGCGCCTGCTTGTGATAATCGAAATGCGACTGCACCACCAGCGTGCGCGGATTTCTTACCCCCAGGCGGCTCTCGACGTAATCGAAGCTGCCGGCGACAGCCAGGGTGGCCGAGGTCAGCACCACGGTTTCGACCTTGTCGAACAGGCGCTCGGAGAGAATGCTCGAGACCTCGATCGGGGTGGCTTGCAGGAAGCAGCCGCGGCCGCGCTTTTCCACCCAGAAGACGTACCGCTCGTCGTCCTCCTCGAGAATGAATCGCAGGCCCAGCGCCAGTTCCTGGTTGCGCCGCGCCAGCGGGATGATCTCTTCCGGCGGATTCTGGAGCAGCTTGAGGTGCGAGCCCACCAGCTCCAGCGTGACCATCAGGTTTCGGTAAACCTCGTCGTTTTCCTCGCGAAAAGCCTCGCGGCCCTGAAACGCCACGCGCCGTTCCTGCTCTCCGAACAGGCCGAAGAACTGCTCGGCGAGCTGGCCGAGGCGCTCCAGCACGCGATCAAGCTCGGGCGTGCCGAATTGCTTCATGCGGCTGACCACGGCGATGTCGCGGCGCAGTTCTTCGACGCGGTAACTGCTGACGGAAACGCCGAAATACTGACCGGCCACGTCTTCAATCTCGTGGGCTTCGTCGAAAACCACCGCGTGGTACTCGGGCAGCACGCCGCCTTCGCGGTTATCGTCGCGCAGCGCCAGATCGGCAAAGAACAGGTGATGGTTGACGATGATGATGTCGCTCTCCGCCGCGCGCTGGTGCATCAGGGTGAGGAAGCAGCGGGAGAAGTTCGGACACTTCTGGCCGGAGCAGAGTTCGGCGCGGGCGTCCATCTTGGCCCACGCGGTGGAAGACTCGGGAAGGGTCTTTATTTCCGCGCGATCGCCGAATTCGGTGGTCTTCTCCCAGGCGCGGATGATCTCGAAATCGGCGACCTCTCCCAGGCCCGCGAACACAGCCTGCTTTTCGCCATCGTAGATTTTCTGCCGGCAGGCGTAATTGTTGCGGCCCTTCATGTAACAGACTTTGAGCGGCCGTTCGAAGTGCTGCTGGAGGAACGGGACGTCCTTGAAAAAAAGTTGTTCCTGCAGATTCTTGGTGCCGGTCGAGACCACGATGCGCTTGCCGGAAGCGAGCGCCGGCACCAGGTAGGCGAGAGTCTTGCCGGTGCCGGTGCCGGCCTCGACAATCAGGTGGCGCTTACCGGCGAGAGCCGCTTCAACGGCTTCCGCCATTTCCACCTGCCCGGCCCGGTATTCGTAATTCGGATGCCAGTGGGCCAGCGTGCCGGAGGCCGAAAAGAATTTGCGCGCGCCACTGGTGCGGGCCTGGGTGGGCATGGGAATGACTTGATTGTAGCAAGCGCCCGGAATGGACCCTTTACAGCTAGAGCGCCGGCACGCCGGGAAAAAAACGGCAAGCTAAAGCATGACCCACCCTACAGCGGCAATTGCCGCAGCAGAGCTGGAAACGCAGCCTGCACGAAGGCGGCGCCAGTCTGTTCCGCGGCGTCGATGCCCGCCGGTCCCACGGGGACCATGATCCTCACCAGCGCCGTGTCGCTGCGCCGGTAACGAATGGAATCCGCCACCGCCCAAAACTTGGCGGCATACTCGCGTGCGATCACCCGGTTGTGGCTTTGATACCAATACAAGGTTACGCTTCTCTCGTCTCCGTGCTCCACCACGTAACGGTTCACCGTGATCGGCGCATCCCAACCCGGCACGCTTACGGAGAGGAGATCCGACTTGATTGGCTCCCAACCGCCGCCCGGCAGGCAATTCTTCGGGGAGTGGGGCGCCTGGCCGTAACGCTGCGTTCGAAAGTAGGCGATGTACAGGCCGGCTAGCCCTTTGGTGCTCTGGTTCACATAGAGCCGGTTCAGAGTGTCGTCCGCTTTGAGGACTTCGAGCGTGTCCGGCTCGATCGGGAAATCGCGATAAATCAGCCAATCGCCGATCACGGAGGGAAACAGCAGCAGCGGCTCTACCGGCGGCACGGTCTCCGCACGCGACGCGAAGGCGTAGAACGCCAGCGCCTCCAGCAACAGGATCACGGCTACCACACGCACGTACGGATTCTTAGTCATATCCGCGCCCGCCCTCGCCTGGCTGCAAGTTTGATGACGAAAAGAATGGCCTGATGAAAGAGAAACAGGATTACTCCAGCGGACAGGAATATTGCCATGCCGGTCGACTCGTGGAAAAATCCTTCGGCGAGGTCGCTGCGGACCTGCGAAAGAACCCCGGTCACCATCACACGCCCGGCGTTGGCAGCCAAAGCGACCGGAATGGTGGCCAGAAGCAGCACGATCCGCAGCCAGGTTCGCTTCTCGAAGAAATAGCCGTACACCAGGGACAGAAACGTCAGCGAAAGCAGCGAGCGGATGCCGCTGCAGGCTTCCACCACGGAAAGCTGCTGGCCGGGCAGATCGAGGATGTTGCCTTCGCGCAGCACCGGAATGCCGATGGTGAGCAGTCCCGCCGCCGCGATGCGGGTGGCCAGGATCTGGAGCGGGAAGGTTAGGCTGTTGTAGACCACGGTGGGAATGGGCACCATCAGAAACAGCAGAAACAGGGGAAACGCGAGCTTGCGCAGCACCGGCGTGCCGCCCACCGTCCACACCGCGCCAATCAGGGTGACCACCAGCGCCGTCCGCGCCGTAAACAACTCCACTCCCAAGGTGCCGATGAGAAGCTGCAGGCCGCCCCAGACGACCAGCAGCAGGCCCCACCAGGTGGGCCGCGGCTCGGTGGCCAGTAACTCGCCGCGGCGCTGCCAGACGATGTAACCAACCACCAGAGGGACGAAAAACCCGTGGCCCATGTCGGGATCGTTCCACCACTGGAGGATGAGCCTATGGAGAACCGGTGCGTAGCAGATCAGCAGCGGCACCGCGATCCAGGCGATGGCCGCCCAAGGCACGCGCGTCTTTGGCGTGGGTTCCGCAATAGCGGTCATAGGTCTGCGCTTATCATAGCAACCCTCGCCTGCCAGGCAATCCGCGCCCGGGATCGCTGCACACGTGTGCGCAGGTCCCGTGCTGACGGTGCAGCGGCAAGCGGCAGTGGGCTGCAGGCCATCGGTGCGCGAATAACTTGTGCGGCAGACGCGGCATCAATTGGGGCGATCTGGAAGCGAGAGTCCTTGGGATTCGAGCCAGGCCAGCGCCCGGGACACGGCGTCGTCGCGTTCCTTCAGCGTCTTACCACCGGCGCCAAACTGCCGGCCCACTGCTCTTTCGAGCACGCCAACGGCGAAGTCGCACTCCCTGATTTCGCCAGAGACTGTTCGCCGATCGTGAAGCACAACCGCCAGCACTCGTGCTTCGCGGGGATTTCCATTCTCAGTGGCATACTGCCACAGCACGCCATAGAACTTCGGATCCGCTGTTTGGTATTTCCGCACGAGAGCCGCCAGTTGTTCCAGGTCCCGATCGCTTCCGAAATCCCGTAACAGAGCCGCCGCCCCCTGCAGATCGGTGAAGTCGACGTCCGAGCGGTCCGCAACCTTTAGTGCCCGGGCCAGGGCTTCCGGGAGAATGGCCAGGTGGCCCGCGTGCGCGAACGTCCACGCAATGTAGGACGATCCGGCAAGATCGTTCCGGAGCGCCTGCCGAAGAGTGTCGATGGTTATGGGATTGTCCGCATATTCCAGCAGACAGCCCGCCGAGCCCCACGCGTGCAATGGCCCTTCGGCAATCCACGTTTTGATCAGAAGAGCATCCGTTTCGGGAGATGCTTTCAACTCGCGCAGCGCGGCCTGTGCCAGGAAGAGGTTGGGGAGACCAGGACCTTTCGGTTCAGCCTGCGCCGAGAGGAGATCCGCGACACTTGGCCGGGGAGTGCCGTAAGTTGCCAAAACATCTGTAACCATTTCCGCCCAACGCTGCCGCTCGTCGCCACTCAGCGGCCTCAGCAGAGGCAGGATCTCGTCACTCAGATTCTCGTATTGACTCGCCACATAACCGACAGCCGCGGAAACCTCGCGGGGTGTTCCCCGGCTAAGCGCGTTGACCATCTCACGGATGAGAAAGGCACGCGCAGTGGGCGGCGGTGGGCCGGAGTCTGTGATTTCCGCTCGCGTTGGGATTATTAGGTCCACACCGGAATCGGCGATGAGTTTCCACGACTGCGAGGCCGGACTTTTGTTCTCCTGCAGCGGCAGAATCAGCACTTGACCGGATTGGATGTTGGGAAGCGGCGGCGGATAGCCGTTGATGAACATCGTGACGCTCGGCCCGTAGGCGAAGAAACCGACGTGAAGGCGGTCCGCCGCGATGGGCGCTCCGGAACCTGGATAAGCGCGCAGCACCTGGAACTCGGCCGTCATCGCCCATGTCTCGGCCTTCCAGGGCAGCGACCCCTCCGGGACACGCTCGCCTTTCTGGACGCCGAGGACCCTGCCGACCACGAGCACGGGGGCTGCCGCCATTTCTTTCAACTGCCAGACTTTCATGAATCCCGCCTCGACCCCGACCGGCATACACGCCATGAGCGCCAGCAGGATGAGACAATGTGCGGCGTGCGTTCTGGCCCGGATCTGCACGCTGCGCGTCATCATTTGTTCTTCAGCTTATCAACTGGCGAAAGCGGCCACGCTGAGCGGCACGCCCACAGATCAGCGCTTAGCCCGCTCCAGGGTGTCGTAGAGCGGTTGGGCGGCCTTCAACTCAGGGTTGGTTTCGGCTACCGAAACGGCCAGCACGCGGATTTTGTCGTTGTCCGGCAGGGTCAGGGTTTTCGTCCCTGCGGGCAGATCGATCGAGTAGGCGAACAGGTACGAATAGCCGTAGGGAACGTTGGCGCCCTGGGCATCGTGATGATGGGAGGCGTACCAGGCGATCGCGGCGGGCTTGATGTAGCCGGGCGTGAGGCCGACCATTTCGCGGTAGGGATCCGGCTCGGTTCGGCCTTGGCCGTCGGTGGACTGGCCGGCCTTCCAGACGCGATTGTCCCACTGGCCGACGAAGCCGCCCCAGTTTTCCACGGTGACTTCCTCGGTGCGGCCGCCGGCGCGAAAGGCGGCTTTTTGATCGCCATCGGCGGAAGCGGCCAGCACGTAGGCGCGGCGGAACGAGCCGGCCGGCAGCGCCAGGGCCTGTCCCTTGGCGGACACCGCGTTGGGCGATCCGGTTGCGGCCGGCGCCAGGCGGAACGAGACGCCATCGAGGGCTAGCTCGGTGGGGAGCATTTCGGCGGGATACGAATTGCCATGGCCATCGAAGCCGGCAGCCGATTTCGCGCCGTCCCCGGTAGTGGTGGCGAGATCGTAGGCCAGATCGACTGGCAACGAGCGGACAGCCGGGACTTTGGACGCTGCCGGGCCGAGTTTCAGAGCGAAGGTGCGCGGCTCAAAAGCGGTAAACGAAGCTACCAGGGCGCCGGCCGCAATGGTGGCTTCGCCGGCGGGTTGCTCCTGGCCGTTGACTTCGCGCGCGGCAACCACCGGCCCGGCCATCGAAATACGCACGATTTCGGCGGGGCGTCCGTCGAGCTCCACCAGGCGCACGATCACTTCGTCGCTAGCCTCGGCCTTCTTCACCGCCAGCACGCGGATGCGGGGGTTGGAGATTTTGAGCAGCGAGAACTGCTTGCCGAGCGCACCCGCATGTTTGGCCGATTGGAAGGCGATCAGCGGCTGGTTCAGGCGCCATGCCTGCCAGTCGGTGCCGGCGTGCATGCGGTTGCCAGCGTGTCCGGCGATTCCGTAAACGAATTCGTGGTGGCCGATATCCTGGGTGCCCTGATCGGCATACCCGCCGCGCGTGCCGGGCGTGCGCAGCAGGGTAAGGCGAATCACGTTATCGCGCGGTTTATCGGAGCCGTTCTTGCAATCGGTCAGGATGGTGGCGCCGAAGGTGGCGGACGCGTCGGTCAAATCGATCCACTGGTGGGAAGGCACCTCGAACTTGGCTGGTTGGGCGGTAGGCCGCTCAATGGTGCCGATGTCCCAGTTGTAAGTGGCCATGCGGTTGGAGGCGGTCAGGGGGAACACCGCTTTCAGGTTGGCCCGGCGGGTGTTCCAATCGATCACGCTGCCGATCTCGATGCGATTGCCAGGGTCGCCGGCCGACAGGCTGACCGTCTGGACAAACTGGGAGCCTTCGGTTTCGCGGGCAATTTCGATCGACACCCGCACTGGGCCGCTCTCGGTCACTTTAATGGTGGCAGGGCCGCTCACGTAGGAGCGCGGCGGGGCCTGCTCCTGGTCCCAATCCATATTCCAGGCGGGCCACTGCGCAGGATTGTCGTTGGAAATAGCCAGGCGCGCCGGCGCGGACAGGAGTTCCTTGTGGATGGCCTTGTCGAAGATGCTGGCGATGTCGCCGTTGGGATCGATGCGGACGCGGTAGCGGGCGTTCTCGAGAGTGGATACTGAAACGTGGAGGGCGGAGCCCGAAGCCGGCATAGCGGCTGGTTCCACATCGTACACCGCATAACCCACCGAGGGAACTTTGGCAAGGAACAAGACGCGGCCGTTCGCGAGTTGCGCCGGCACGGCGATGCCATCCGGCCCAATCACCCGAACCGCCTTGGCGCTGGCGGGCAGGTCGACTTTGGCCTCCACCAGATCTTCGCGAGCGACGTTGAGCGGGTTATAGACCACCAGTGCGACGCCGCTGGTTTGCGTGTCCAGGCCGGCGGCCACCGCTTCACTCGCGTCCGCCATCACGCCGGCGAACTGGTTCATGGCGATCACGTCGTCGTTCCAGGCGAACTCGTAGGACTTGGGCGTGGCGGTGCCGGCGGCAATATCGTGAAAATGGGCGCCCATGGCGAGGGTCCAGGCATTGTTCAAGCGCTCACGCGGATAGGGACGCCCGCCCAACCATTCGGCCGCGACGGACGATTTCTCGGCGGCATCGGCGAGTAATTCCTGCTTCCGTATCCAGCGCTTCTGATAAGCCTGGGACGTGAGCGAGCCGGCCGAGTGGTTCGTCAACTCCATTTCGCCTGTGTAGCGCGGCAGATTGGCGGCTTCGGCGAGGGTGATGTCGAGAAACATCTGGTCGGCTTTGGAGGAGACGACTTGGACGGGGCCGTTTCCCACGCTCACCTTGGGATCCTCTCCGATTTGTCCCGTGCCCTTGGTGACGATGGCTTCGAGCAGCCTCACGGATGGCTCGCGCGGGGCGCCACCGATATCGCCGACGCCGTAATAGTGGTAGTCCGTGTAGACGCCGGTGAGTTTGCCGTTCTGCTCAACGCGTGCGGCCCAATCGCCCTGATAGCGGCGAAAAGCCTGGTCGGCGGTGAGCTTTTCGGTAGGCACGGGGAGCGGTTGGCTCAGATCGGTGTCGATATCTCGATCATAGGCGCCGGGGTTGAGCCCGGCCAGGACACTCTTCCCATCCGGCCCGACCCACACGCCCACGGCGAAGGGCGTGCCGGCGGGAGTCTTTTCCAGGCTCGCGGGGCCGCCGCCATCGGCGGAAGAGCCCCACTCGAGTTTCTGAGTGGAAAAGCCTTTGACGCCGGCGTGGGCCAGAATGCTGGGCAGGGAAGCCGGAAAGCCGAAGCAATCGGGCAACATATATTCGGCGCTGGCCGTTCCCAACTCCTTGCGGAACCAGTTGTTGCCGTAGAGAATCTGGCGAATGATGCCTTCGGCGCTGGGCGCATTGACATCGCCTTCCTCCACCGACGAGCCGGCCGGGAACCAGCGGCCGGAATCCACGTACTGCTTGACCCTGGCGAAGTCAGCCGGGAAGTATTCTTTCATGAAGCGATAACGGTTCGAACCGGAGAAATTGAAAACATAGTGCGGGTACTTTTCGAACAGGGCAAAGTTATCGCGCATGGTGTTGAGGATGTATTCGCTGATGACCTGCGGATACTCCCAACGCCACTCCGTGTCGAGGTGAGCGTAGCCGACCACATACAAGGTGGGTTGGCGGGTGAGATCCGGCGCGGGTTCCGCGGCACTGGCGTGAACGGGCCAGAATGCGAGAGCCGCGACGCAGAGGGGAAGCCAGAAACGCGTCTGTTTTGCCATGGGTCGATTCCTGCACCTTTCATCATAAGGCGGATCGCTTGCAGAGGCGGCGGGCGGCGATCGGCGGGTCGCAAGGAACCAGCGGCAATGACCGCGGCGTTGCAAGGCACCGGCGGCAAGGACCGCCGGCGTTACAAGGAACGGCAGGGCCCTAGCCGCAGCGCCGCTGTTTTTTTCCGTAGCGCCGGCGGTCTCCGCCGCCGGTGTTTTTTCTTTAGTCGTCGGAGCCAAGTGGCATTGCGCAGGTGCGCGTGCGCCAGGTTCGCCCCGTTACTCCTGCTGTTCCCACTCGGATTCCAGCAGCCGGGAGTATTCTCCGGAGGCGTACAACTGGAAGTGGAAATTGGCGGTCGTGATGGCGCTGTGAGTCTCGGCTGCCATGAAACCCTGATAGAGCAGGTCGCCGTAGTTGTGGTAGTCAAAGAGGAAATCCCTCGACAGGATCTCCAGCGGCGGCGGCTCGACGAACAGAGCATTGAAACCGATAGCGCGGGAAAAGATTGACAGGAAGTCGGTGACTCCCCAGCGGGTGAGCTTCTCGCGGACCTCTTCCGGCGGGCAGACGGTGATCAGGCGGGCGAAGCTTTGGCGGCGGGCGCAGGCATTCTGGAGTTCAGGGACTCGCGAGGCCCATTCCGCGCATTGATCGAGCCAGCGCATCACGTCCTTGCCAATGAAAAAAAGCATGCGAAGTTCGGCATACCGGCCGGCCAGCACGCGGCAGTGCAAGCTCTCGTCCTCGGTTCCATCCCGCGCGGCCAGACCGGCCAGCATCACCGCGGCCTTCGAAGTTTCGATCAGGGTGGCCGGCGAGACGCGTTCGTTGAACGGATGCAGAATCAGCGGCGGCAATTGCCATTCGGCGCCGCCGAAGTCATTCTTGGGCGTAGGCATTATGCTCCAGCATCCTTATCGGCCACCGGCGGCAAAGACATTAGGGGCCAACGGCTGGGCCTGGGCTGCGCAGCCGGCCGCCGCCCTCAAGTAAGATCTAAACCAAAGAATCGAAAAGCATTACCGTAGCAGATGTCGCGGATCACGGGCCCCACCAGGGCGTCGGAATCGGGGAGTTCGCCGGCCTCCATGTCTCTGCCGAACAGGTCGCACAGCACGCGCCGGAAGTACTCGTGGCGCGGATAGGACATAAAAGACCGCGAATCGGTGATCATGCCGATGAAACGCGAAATCAGGCCGCAATTGGAGAGCGCGTTCATCTGCCAGGTCATGGCTTCCTTCTGATCGAGAAACCACCAGGCGCTGCCGAACTGGATTTTGCCGGCCACCGAGCCATCCTGGAAATTGCCGATCATAGTGGCGAGCACGTAATTGTCGGCCGGATTCAGATTGTAAAGCACCATCTTGGGGAGCGCGCTTTCGCGGTCCAGCCGGTCCATATAAGTGGCCAGGGCGTCGGCCTGCGGCCAGTCGCCAATCGAATCGAAGCCGGTATCGGAGCCGAGTTCCCGGTAGCGCCGCGTATTGTTGTTGCGGCGCGCGCCGAGGTGAAGCTGTTTGGTCCAGCCCTTGGCGGCATCCCAGCGGCTGAATTCGAGCAGCAGGAAGCTCGAAAAACGCGCCTGCTCGGCGGGTGTCGCCGCCTGGCCGGCGCGGGCCTTATCGAAGGTCTGAGCGGCCTCCTTTTCGTCGCAGAAATCGGCGAAGGCGAAGTTGAGTCCGTGATCGGAGAGGCGGCTGCCCATCTGGTGGAAGAAATCGTGCCGGCGGGAAAGCGCATCCACGAAATCGTGGAAACTCGAGATGGACGCGCCGCTGACCGCCTCGAGTTTCGCGACCCAGGGGTTGAACAGCTCGGGCAGATGGACGTTGAACGCTTTATCGGGGCGAAAAGCGGGGAACACCTTGGTGGCCAGGCCGGAGGCGGCCAGCGCCTTATGGGAAGCCAGGTCGTCGGTGGGATCGTCGGTGGTGCAGAGGGCGGTGACGTTGAATTTGCCGAGGATGCCCTGGGCGCGCAGTTCGTCGGTGGCCAGCCGTTCGTTGGCGCTGTCCCAGATCCGCTGGGCGCTGGATTCGTCGAGCAGTTCATCGATGTCGAAATAGCGCTTCAGCTCCAGGTGCGTCCAGTGATACAGCGGGTTGCGCAGGGTGTTGGGCACGGTGCGGGCCCAGGCCAGGAACTTCTGGTACGGATCCACCGCCCCGGTGCAGAACCGCTCGTCGACGCCGTTGGAGCGCATGGCACGCCACTTGTAATGGTCGCCCTCCAGCCAGATCTCGGCGAGGTTGGCGAACTGCCGGTTGCCGGCCAGGTCGGGCGTCGGCAGGTGGCAATGATAGTCCAGGATGGGCTGCCCCTCGGCGTATTCGTGATAGAGCCGCCGCGCCGTTTCGTTGCTCAACAGAAAATCGTCGTGGATGAAAGACATCGACCGACCGCCTCGAATGGAGCAGCATAGCATGCTGCCGGGAAGATCGATCTGCACTCTCCCGGCTGTGGCACTGCGCCGGCATTCGTGCCGTCGCCGCAGACCGGATCGATCTGGCTCGACCCAAATTACACGGTGCGTGCGCCACCGCAGCCAACCTAGCGGGCGCCGGGGAGGGTGAGTTGCACGGTGATGCCATCTTCGTCGTTGACGATCCTGCTGTCCTTGCCCGGGGTGGGGCGGGCGTGGACGGCTTGAGCCGGCGCCAGGGCCTGCGCCGGACCGGCGAACGCGCTGAGTCCCTTGCCCGACCTGGCGGCGGCGATCTGTTGCGGCAATTGCGCCAGGCGCTGGGCGATCATGGCGCGCTGCTGCTCCCATGCCTGCTTCAATTCTTCTTCCGGAACCCGCAGCGAGACATCCAGCGTCTTGCCGGTAACGCGGCTCTCGATCTTCATCTGGATCGCGCCCGGTGGCTGGCTCTTATTCATCATCTGCAGCAGTCCCATGGTGGCCAGCATCTTCTGCGCGTCTGCGGGCGAGCGCATGTGGAGTTGCGCCGCCAGATCGAGGTCATGATTCAGGGCCAGGCCGAATTCGAAGCTCTCCACGCCAGGGTTGCCCTGGGATGCGCTCTTGGGCGCGGGAGGTCCATCCAGACGATCGGCCAGCGCCCAGATCCAGTAACGGGCGCGCAATTCGGTGGCGGCGGCCGCCAGGTGCGAATCCACCGTATTCAATCCGTGCCGGTCAATCGCCCGTTCCACGATGAAGCGGTCGCCGGCGAGGAGGGTGGAATCATCCACGATGGCCAGCAACTGCTGCCGCTTCGCGTCCACCGGGATGAGCGGCACGGCGTGATAGCGGCCGGTCGCAGCCGGAAGCCGCGATTTGTCGAACCGGCCGCGCAGAATGGCCAGCATGGGCGCCGTCTTGTCCGTCGAGGAACCCGCCAGCCACAGTTCGTCCAAGTCCTTGAGCGGATCGAAGCCTTTGAAGGGTGCTTGCTTCAGCCAGGCATCCCCGAAGGTGATTTTGATCTGTTCGATGACGGCCTTGCCCCAGTTCGAATCCATGATCGTGCGCACTTGCACGCCAATCAGAATTCTGGTGTCGGGCGGAACATATTCCGGCAAGGATGGATCGGCGGCCACCAGGGCTCGGGCCGAAACCAAAAGCGCGATCAGCGCAGTCGAACGCAGCACGAGAATGACTCCTTGTAACCAGCATGGCCCGGCACAAGGCGGAGCGCCAGATGTCTTGGGTTAGCAGCCGGGTATTGACAATTCGGGAGCGGTGGCAAACCGGGTACAGGCACGAAGTTTCGCAAAGGCGGCGAAATTCGAGCCAGTCCCCGCTTGGCGGCTTCTTCAGCCGGTCTTGGCTTTGCGGGCGCGGGGCTTGGGGACTTCCTGGACTGGCGGCTCGGCGGCTTCGGCTGAGGTACCTGAGGCGGCGGTGGCGACCTGGGCGGGCTTGCGCTTCTCGGCCAGGCTTTTCTTCAGCGCTTCCATGATGTCGATGACCGGAGCGATGTGCGCCTCGGGCGTCTCGACTACCTTCTTACCCTCGATCTTGGCTTCGATCATCTGCCGCAGATTTTCGCGGTAAGAGTCGTGGTATTTCTGCGGTTCGAACTCGGCCTCGAGAGAACTAATCAGCATCTTGGCCATGTCGAGCTCCTTATCCTTCACCAGGCTGGTGTCGGTGCGGAACTCATCCACCTGGCGGATCTCATCCTGGTAGTACATGGTGTGGGATAAGATGCCCTTGGCGCCGGGCCGCAGCACGATGACGTGCTCGCGGTTATGCATGGCCACCTTGGCTAGGGCGAAGTAATTCGATTCGCGCATGGCCTGGAACAGCAGCGCGTAGGGCTTTTCGCCGCCCTCGTCGGGCGCCACGTAGTAGGAGCTCTCGAGGTAGACCGGGTCCACGTCGCTGGCCTTGACGAATTCGAGGATCTCCATCACCTTGGCGGTCTTGGGCGCCACCTTCTTAATATCCTCGTCGTCGATGACCACGTAGCGGTCCTTCTCGTATTCGTAACCCTTGACCAGCTCGCTGCGCGGCACCGGCTTATCTTCGGCCTGGCAGTAAGTGACCTGGCGGATGCGCGAATTGTCGTCCTTGTGGAGCTGATTGAAGCTGAGGGTTTCGCTGCGCGCGGCGCTGAACAAGCGCACGGGAAACGAAACCAGTCCAAACGTGATGTGTCCCTTCCAAACGCTGGATGCCATAAGCGCGGCTCCCGGACCGCGGTAGAACTCTGAGGCTCCCAACATACTACAATGCCCCATAAGATGTAAACGGTGAGTGGTTACGGTACTTATGCCGCTGGAAGAGTACGCGAAGAAACGCCGCTTCGGCAACACGCCGGAACCTGCGCCGGGAAGCCGGCAGGGATCCGGCAACTACTTCTGCGTGCAGCGGCACGATGCGACGCGGCTGCACTACGATTTTCGGCTGGAGATCGACGGCGTGCTGAAATCGTGGGCGGTGCCGAAGGGCCCCACGCTGGACCCAGCGGTGAAGCATTTCGCGGCGCACGTGGAAGATCACCCGATCGAGTACGGCGATTTCGAGGGCACCATACCGGCGGGCAATTACGGCGCGGGCAGCGTGATGCTATGGGACCGCGGGACGTTCGAACTGCTGGGCGATGCTTCGGGCGCCGAACAATTGGCGCGCGGCGATCTGAAATTCCGCCTGCACGGAGAAAAGCTCAACGGCGATTTCGCGCTGGTCCAAATGAAAGGCCGCGGCAAGGGGAATGAGTGGTTGATCCTCAAGAAGCGCGACCAGTTCGCCACCCCGGACTGGGATGTGGAGGGGCACGCGGCGAGCGTTCTTTCCGGGCGCACGCAGCAGGAGATTGCACAGAACCTTCCGGCGCGCAAGAGTAAACGCAAAACCGCGGGCGCGGCGGACCGGGTGTGGAAGAGCAGCCGTCCGGCGCGGGTCAGTGCCAGGGCTGCGGCCGCTGCGCAGCCGGCCCGGACGAGGAAACGCACCACCGTCGATTGGGAAAAGACCCCAGGCGCGCGCGCCGCGGAAATGCCGGCAGCCCTGGAACCGATGACGGCCACGCTCGCCGAGCAACCGCCGCGCGGCACCGAGTGGCTGTTCGAAGTGAAGTGGGATGGCGTGCGCGCGATTGCGTTCATCGAAAATGAAGAGATCCGCCTGACCTCGCGCAGCGGCGTGCGTTGCGAGCGGCAGTATCCCGAGCTGGCGGTGATCCCGCACCAGATCGCCGCCGCCCGCGCGGTGCTGGACGGCGAAATTGCGGTGCTCGATGCCAAAGGCGTCTCGCAGTTTCACCTGATCCAGCCGCGCATCTCGAACACCGATCCCAACGCGGTGGCGCACCTGGCGCGCGCGCATCCGGCCATCTATTTCGTCTTCGACCTGCTCTACCTGGATGGTTACGACCTGCGGCGGGTGAGCCTGAGCGAACGCCGCAAGCTGCTCGATCAAGTGGTGACGCTGGGCCCGGCCCTGCGCATCTCCGAAGCCTTTCCGGGCGCCGGCGCGGAGCTGCTGGAAGCGGCGCGCGAAAACGGCCTCGAGGGCGTGATGGCCAAGCACGCCTCGAGCGTCTACGAATCGCGCCGCAGCCGCGAGTGGCTGAAAATCAAAATCACCGGCAGCCAGGAATTCGTCATCGGGGGTTTCACGGCACCCGAAGGCGCGCGCTCGCATTTCGGTGCGCTGGTATTGGGCGAGTACGACGAGGGCGATTTGCGCTGGGTGGGCAACGTAGGCACCGGCTTCGATCAGAAACTGCTGGAGGCGCTGCACGCCAAGCTGCGGCCGCTGATCGCGAGCGACTGCCCGTTCCGCGAACGGCCCGCTCCGGACCGCGGCATCACCTGGGTCAAACCCGAGCTGGTCTGCCAGGTCAAGTATGCCAACTGGACGCCGGAGCAACATTTGCGCGCGCCGGTGTTTCTCGGGCTGCGCGAAGACAAGCGGGCGGCCGAGACGGTGCGTGAAGAAGCAGCGCGCGAACCGGAAGAGCTGCTGGCCGCCGGCGAGAAAGAGGCCACGCGCGAGATCGACGGGCACACGCTCAAATTCACCAATCTGGGCAAAGTGTTTTATCCGGACGAGGGCTACACCAAGCGCGATGTGCTGAATTATTACCAGCGCGTGGCGCACCTGATTGTGCCGCACCTGTTGGATCGGCCGCTATCGCTCAAACGATATCCGGACGGGATCGGGAAGGAGTTCTTTTTTCAGAAAAACGTGCGCGAGAATCTCGCCGGATGGCTGCGCACGGAGCTGATCGAATCCGACCACACCGCCAAGCCCATCAAGTATTGCTTCGCGCAGGACCGCGCCAGCCTGCTGTACCTGGTGAACCTGGGTTGCATCGACCACAACCCGTGGATGAGCCGGTCGCCGCGGCTGGACTATCCGGACTACATGTTGATCGACCTGGACCCGCAGGAATGCGCGTATAACCGCATTGTGGAAGCGGCGCTGGTGGTGAAGGGGCTGCTCGACCGGGTTGGGCTGACCGGGTATCCCAAAACCACTGGCGGCGACGGCATGCACGTGTATGTCCCCGTGGAGCCCGTGTACACGTTCGAAGAAACGCGCACCTTCGCCGAGCTGCTGGCGCGCATGGCGGATGCCGGGAAGCCCGGCTTGTTCACCATGCCGCGCACGGTCGCCAAGCGGCAGAAGGACCGCGTGTATTTCGACTACATGCAGAACGCAAAGTCGAAGACCATCGCCGCACCGTATGTGCTGCGGGCATATGCGGGAGCGCCGGTGGCGACGCCGCTCGAATGGAGCGAAGTGCGGGCGGGCCTCGATCCGGCGCAATTCAACATCGAGAATGCGCCCGACAGGTTCACCGAAAAGGGCGATTTGTTCGGCGGCGTGCTGACGAAACCGCAGCGGTTGGAAGACGCGCTGGAGCGGCTGGAGCGGCTGTTGCGGTGAAGCGTGGGGCAGGGGCTTTCGCCTGCCAACCCCGTAAGCTCCGACAAGATCTCCCTGCGGCATTTCGTTGTGCTTGGAACAGGTCGGCTTCGGAGCTTGCCTCCGAGCCCGTCGATGCCCGGCCATTCCGGATTCGCGACAATCGACCGTGACCGGCATGGCGAAATGGCGCATTTAACCTTCCTTAACCTTCGGGGGGGCTTGACAAGCCAGCGCAGACGGTTAGAATATTTCTCATCTACCGCCTACCTATGCAACCCGCCTGCGAGCACACGCACACCCAGGTCCTGGCCCGAAGAGACGGCGTGGACTACGTGGAATGTCTGGATTGCCGTCAGATTTTCGAGGCCGAAGACCTGGAACCCGTCAACACCGAGGAAGAGGAAGAATAGCCGTCCCGGCGTACGCTAGCATGGAGGGAAATGCTCGATCTCGCATACGTCCGGAACAATCTCGATGCGGTTGCGGCCCGTCTGGAGACGCGCGGCGGCGGCGCTGGCCTGGAACAATTCCGGGAGTTGGACCGGAAGCGGCGGGCGGCGATCACGGAATCCGAACAACTCCAGGCGCAGATCAACGCGCAGAGCAAGAAAATCGGGCAGATGCGCCAGCAACACCTCGACACGACGGCCGAACAGGAGGGCCAGCGCGCTCCCAAGGCGCGGGTAGCCGAGCTCGAAAAGGAGCAGAAGGCTCTCGAGGACGGCTTTCGCGAGCTGCTGGCCGGCATCCCCAACCTGCCGCACGAATCGGTGCCGGTCGGAAAGAGCGAAGCCGACAACCTCGAGGTGCGGCGGGTGGGCGAGCCGCGCCAATTCGATTTCCCTCCCAAGGCGCACTGGGACCTGGGGCCGGAGTTGGGCATCCTGGACCTGGAGCGCGCCGCCAAGATTACCGGGGCGCGGTTTGCCCTTTACTGGGACATGGGCGCCAAGCTGGAGCGGGCGCTGATCAACTTCATGCTCGACGTGCACACGCGCGAGCACGGCTACACCGAGGTGCTGCCGCCGTTTATGGTGAACTCGCGCAGC
>Ga0181521_10001071_pt1 | contig 33891 bp, 28 predicted proteins | sample PEATcosm2014_Bin_32_FD_119764 | JGI IMG/M metagenome (GOLD analysis project Ga0181521, IMG submission 119764) | Peatland microbial communities from MTU Mesocosm Facility, Houghton, MI, USA - PEATcosm2014_Bin02_60_metaG | ecosystem: Environmental > Terrestrial > Soil > Wetlands > Peat | place...
GATCTGATCGGAACTCTCCCCTTGAAGTCCCGCAATCCCAACAACGGAGTGAATAAAAAATAACTGAATGAGCTTTACCGTTTTCCTTGGCAACCTTCCCACATGGGTCACCGCCGATGACATCAAACAATGGCTCGCCGCCGAAGACTTGGTGGCCGATGCCGTAAAAGTGATCCGAAACCACGAAACCCAGGAATCGAAGGGCTTCGCATTTGTCGAAGCACCGACCAGCGATGAAATGCAGGCGATCATTCGCCGCTTCGATCGCGCGCCATTGGAAGATCGCCTGTTGCGAGCGAACCCGGCGCAGCCTCCCAAGGGCAAGGAACCGCCGCGCGGACCCCAACAGGCAGCCGCGGTATCCCATGCTCCTCGCGTGCAGCCTCGTCCGGACCGCAAACGCCGCGGCGGCAAAGAGCGCGAGCAATCGCCGCGCAGCGCTTTTGCCACTGAATTGGCAAAAGTTCTTTAGGTCCACCCGGTCCGTCCCGGAAGAGACCGGAGTATCTTTCTACAGTTCCACACCTGTGAACGGCACGCACATCGTTCCGGAGAGTATTTCTTTTTCCCACAACAGTTTACAATTGGCACACGGCGTGCGCTCGGAGCCCGCATGAAATGTGTCTGGCTCGGCAGTCTTCTGCTCACCGGTCTGCTCGCCGCCCCTCCGCAGGACTCCGATAGCAATATCAACTCGCGTTATACCGTAGAAACCGTAATCCTCTCCGGGAAGGGTTGGACTACCAATCTCCAGTCCGAAACCACCAACAAAATCAGCAGCAGCCTGCTCCACGACCTGACCGCTCTCATCGGGCAGAAGCTGAATTCTTCCCACCTAGACACCCTGGCACAGAATCTCAAGAAAGAACTCAGCGCCCGCGAAGTGACCCACCGGATTGTGCGCGGAGACGTTCCCGAGCAGGTTCGCGTGGAATTCGAAGTCCGGCCGGCGCGCGCCAGCCTGGGAATGAACGTCAACCAGTTCCTCTATAACTCGAAACAGGGGTTCAGCGGCAGCGGCGAGGCTGCGGTCACCACCGGCCCGCACGTTATTGCGCTCGGCTTGGTGAGCAATGGCGATTGGCTGCCGGAGCGGTTTTCGGGCGTGGTGGCTCGCTACGAAGACAAAAGCGCGGGCACCGACCGGCTGAGTTTCAAATTTGAAGCCGAAACCTTCCACGCCCAGTGGAATCAGGCGACCACGGCAGCCATGGCTACCAATCCGCTGGACGTACCGGAGCTCTATCGCGCCCGCCAGGCGTTCCAGCCCACCGCCACGGTAGTCTTATTCCGGCCGCTTACCTTTACCCTGGGCGCACGCATTGAGCGCTTCGAGGATGAAGGTCCCGCCGGCCAGATCACCGCCGCCGACGCAGCCATCGCCGATCTGCACTACCACCAGAGCATCGAAGGCGCCGGTACCCAGCAGGATTTCGACGCCGATTGCTCCCTGCATTCCGCCACCCGGGCGCTGAACACTGATTACGTCTATTCGCTGCGTACCGCGGGTGTCCGGTACCAATACCGCCATGGCAAACATGTCTTTCTGGAGAATGCCTGGGGCGGGTACATCACGGGACGGGCTCCGCTTTCTGACCGTTTCGTACTGGGTAACACGGAGTACCTCCGTGGCTGGAACAAGTACGAGATCGATCCTCTCGGGGGAAACCGGGCGATCTCCAATTCCGTCGAATACCATTACGGTCCGCTCCAGGTATTCTATGACGCGGGCGCCATTTGGGATGAAAGCCAACCTATCGTTGCGAGGCACTCGGTGGGGCTAGGCCTCCGGGAATCCGTTTTCTCCCTGGCGGTGGCCATTCCGATACGAGCGGGGCACGTGGAACCGATTTTCATGATGGGCATTCTTCCCTGATGGCGGAACCCTCACGGGGTCTACAGATCAGCCGCAGAGGCTGGCTTATGGCCGGCCTGTTGGCTCCTCTATTCCGTGCACGGGCCGCCGATTCGCTCATCGTAACTTTCGATGGAGACAACCTCCACATCTCCTCCCTGGGCATTCATTTCCTGCAGGGAAAATCGCTAAATCGTTTAAAAGACGGCTCGACCATAGAATATGTGGCGACGGTCGGCCTCTACCGCGACCAGTTCGCCACCTCGTTCAAACGCAGCGAACACCATTTTTTCGTGAGCTATGATGTTTGGGGAACGGGAGACGTATTCGCCGTGTCTACTCCCGGGCCACCGCTGCGCCGCGCTACCAATCTCTCGCTTTCCGCCACCGAAACCTGGTGCATGGAACACATGCCCGTCAGTACCACGGGAATCGCCCGCGACGAACAGATCGGGCTGCAACTGGAGTTGCGGACCGTGCCCCCCCCGCTATCCCCCATCTTGGGCCCCGGGGGAATCCACGTGGATTTCATGGAAGTCTTAACTCCCGGACAGGACGAGAAGCAGATATTGCGTTGGGGTCCGAGGCCCCTTAAAGACCTCGTTATTACGCGCCAGAGGGGACGATCCGGATGAATCGCCTGCGCAACAAACTAATCCTGATCTTCCTGGCGGCCACTCTGGTGCCTCTGGCGGCCACCATGTGGTACACCGCGTCGCTGCTGACCCTGACCAGTCTCAAACCGGCGGCCGACCAGGTGAAGATTCTTGCCGATTCGTTGCTGCGCACGAGCAGGGAGCTCTACCAGCGGGACTCCGCCGATCTCAAAGCGCGCGCCCAAAAGGGCGACCTTCAGCCGCAAAAGTTCGCCGCCGCGGCCGGCGATTCCTGGCCGGATGCCGTCCGGAGCTTCCACGAGAGCGAGGCCGCCGAGCGGTTCGATTACAACCAGGAAACCAGCCGCATGGACTACCTCGTGCGCCACGGCGGCGACGTGTGGGTATATTCCACAACCCTCGCCGACATAGCCGGGGTGCGCAGCCAGATAGCCGCGGCGCGCGAACTGGTGGACGTTGCCAGCGAGCGCGATGTGCGCCGCGGATTCCAGCTCTATTACATTCTGGCCGTATCGTCCATGTGGCTGCTGTCGCTCGCCCTGCTGGTGTACATGGCGCACCGCCTCAGCCGGCCGATTCAGCAGCTTACCCGGGGGCTCACGGCGGTTTCCGCCGGCGATTTGAACGCCCGCGTGGCCGAGCGCCGCGACGATGAGATCGGACGCGCCATCAAGGCCTTCAACGATATGGCGGAAAAACTCCAGGAGAGCACCGAACGCCTGGTTTACCTTCGCCAGCTCGCCAGTTGGCAGACGCTGGCGCGCAAGATGGCGCACGAAGTGAAAAACTCCCTCACGCCCATCCGCCTCACCGTGGAAGAAATGATGGCCCGGTACGAGGACAAGGATCGCAGCTTCATGGAGCAGGCCACGCAAATCGTGGTGGACGAGATCGAGACGCTCGAGCGCCGCATCCGCGCGTTCTCGCAGTTTGCCGCCGAACCGCCGGTGCGTCCCGGCGAGGTGGATGTGAACTCGCTCCTCCAGGAGCGCGTCGCGTTCCTCAAGACCGCGCATCCCGAAGTGGCGTACGAGTGCCGCTTGGGCGACGGCGTTCATTCCGTGATCGCCGATCAGGATCTCATCAAGGGCATTCTCACCAACCTCCTGGAAAACGCCGCCGAGGCTGCCGGCGAGGGTGGAAAGATTCTGGGCGTGACGGCCGAGGACAACGGCCGCGTGGCCATCGAGGTCCACGATTCCGGCCCGGGATTGAGCGAGCAGGCGCGTAGCTCGTTGTTTCAACCGACGATTTCGTTCAAAAAAAGAGGGATGGGGCTGGGCCTTTCCATCGCTCGCAAGAGCGCGCTGTTGTCTGGCGGGGACATATCACTGGTAAAAGGAGAATTGGGCGGCGCTGGATTCCGCGTGCTGCTGCCCATGGCGACCAATGGCTTCCAAACGCGTGCTGATCGTGGATGATGAAGAGAATATCGGACGCTCGCTGCGCATGATTCTGGAGCGCGAGGGCTATGCGGTGAACGTGTGCCGGTCGGTGGCGGATTTCAGCAAGCATCCGGACTCGAGCCGCGCCGATGCCTATCTGCTCGATATGAAACTGCCGGACGGCAACGGCATCGACCTGCTGAAAACCGTGCGCCAGAACGGCGCGGCCTCGCCGGCGATCATGATCTCGGGCCACGGAACCATTGCCGACGCGGTGGAAGCGACGCGCGCCGGCGCGTTCGATTTCCTGGAGAAGCCGCTGAGCCGCGACCGCGTCCTGCTGGCGGTCAAGAACGCCATCGAGCAGGCCAGCCTGCGGCAGGAAAACGAGCGTTTGCGCGAACTGGTGGGCGGCGCGCCGAAAATGATCGGTTCCACGCCCGCCTGGACGCGCGCGGTGGAGCAGGCCACCATGGCCGCGCGCTCCGATGCCCGAGTGCTGCTGATTGGCGAATCGGGCACGGGTAAGGAATTGCTGGCGGCGCATATTCATAATTCCAGTCCATTTTCTTCGGGGCCGTTCGTGAAGGTGAATTGCGCCGCGATTCCCACGGAATTGCTGGAAACGGAACTGTTCGGCCACGAAAAGGGATCGTTCACCGGCGCCACGGCGTCGCGCCGCGGAAAATTCGAACTGGCCGATGGTGGAACCATCTTCCTCGATGAAGTCGGCGACCTGCACGGGGCGTCGCAGGCCAAACTGCTGCGCGTGCTGCAGGAGGGGGAATTCCATCGCGTGGGCGGCGAGCAGATCATCCGCGTAAGTGTCCGTGTGATCTCGGCCACCAATCGCGATCTCGCCGCCATGGTGACGCAGGAGAAATTCCGCGAAGATTTGTATTACCGCCTGAGCGTGGTGCCCATCCGCGTGCCCGCGCTGCGCGAGCGCCCCCACGATATCCGCCTGCTCGCGGAGTACTTTCTGGAGGAATTCTGCTCGCGCAACAATTTCCGCCGCAAAATGCTCGATGAGACCGTCTTCCCTGTGCTCGAGACCTACGCCTGGCCTGGAAACGCGCGCGAGTTGCGCAACGTGATCGAGCGCATGGCGATCCTGACGCCGGGCGATCGCTTGACGCGCGACGCCATCCCGGTGGAGATTCGCGTGCAGCGCGAGGCGGGGCCGAAATCGACCATCCAGGAGGCGCGCGAATCGGCCGAGCGCGAGCACATCCTGCGCGCGCTAGAGGAATCCAGTTGGAACGTGTCGGGCGCCGCGCGAACGCTGGGGATGGAGCGGACGAACTTACATAAGCGCATTCGCGCGTTGGGGCTGGTCAGGGGGAAGTGAGATACTGGACTCATGGCGACGCTGACTGCCATCCCGGTTGAAGAGTACCTGAGCACGTCATACGACCCCGACATGGAGTACGTGGACGGGCAGCTTGTGGAGCGCCACGTGGGCGAATACTTCCATAGCCGATTACAGTTATTGATTTCTCTCGTTCTGGGATCGCGGGAGCGCGAACGACGGTTCCGCACGTTCACTGGACAACGGGTGCAAGTGAGCGATGAACCCCGCTATCGCATCCCCGACATTTCCCTCAAAACTCTTCCCCACCAAACGACACCTATTCTCATCAGGCCGGACCTCGTAATCGAAATAGTCTCGCCCGACGACGAACCTGCTGAGATGCTCGCCAAAGTCGGCGATTATCTGGCCGCCGGCATCCCCTACGTTTGGGTGATCGATCCGTATAAAAAGACGGTCGTCGAGGCGACTCAGTCGGGGATCCGGAAAGTCATTTCCCAAAAACTCTCGACACCGCTGGTGGGAGAGGTCGATTTCGCGGACCTCTTCGCGCAACTGGACGAGCCCAGTCAATAAAGCGTTCGGCTCTCGCACATCTCCCCGGCGCAGTATTCCGCGCTGGGGAGATGCCGAATGACTGCGAGAAAAAAAGCGTCGCGGTCCGTCCGATAATTAAATCGGGCCGCCAACGGCTATTCGCTTACCTGCCGCGATTGACGTCAATTGTTTGTCCAGATCTTCCAACGCCTTGGTCAATACTGCCTTATAGCGTGGATTCTGGGCGGAATCCAATTCCCGCACCACTCTGGTACGGGAGAGAAGGATATTCTCCTTCTTGCGGATCAATTCGAGCGATTCAGGACTGGGCGCAGTTGCTTGCTTGGTCGCACGATGGGATTCGGCCATGTCGATCTGCGCCTCGATCGACTTACTTTCCCAACCTCGGGCCATGATTTAATTGTACTCTTCTGAACGTGAAATGGGAAACAGGTCGGCCTGGCGCGCTTGGCGCGGCGTGTGGTGAGTGAAATAATCGAAAGATTATGCCCCGGATCGCCGTCTGTGCCCTGGTGGCGGCGCCTCTATTCGCTCAGGCGCCCGCCGCCGTGCCGCCCGACCTGCGCTTTGAAGTTGCCTCGCTCAAGCCCAGCCTGCCGGGAGCGCGCACCAGCGGGATCCGTCCGGCGGAAGGCGGCATGCGCTACGTCGCCAGCAATGTGCCGGTCAAAGGGATGATCATGGTGGCATATCGTGTGAGACCGGACCAGATTGTCGGCGGATCTTCGTGGCTGGATTCCGAGCGCTACGATATGGAGGCCAAAGCCGAGAGACCTTCCACCCCGGACGAACTCCACACCATGCTCATGAACATGCTGGTGGACCGGATGCAGTTGAAGTTTCACCGCGAACAACGAGACCTACCCCGGTACATCCTGACGGTGAGCAAGGACGGGCCGAAAATGACGCCTCACCAGGCCCAGACCGCGCACGATCCGTGGGCCGATCTCACGATGGAGAAATTTCTCCATCTCAAGTTGACGGTAACGGCCGCGCCCATCGAGTACGCCGCGTTTCAACTGGCGCAGCAGGTGGACCGGCCGGTGGTCGATATGACGGGTCTCAAAGGCGGCTACGATTTCACTCTATCGTTTACGGCGAACCTGCCGCCTGGATTTCCGGATGGCGGAAAAATCAACGGTGAAGATCCGGACACATCAGGTCCCACCATCTTCCAGGCCGTCAAACAACAATTGGGCCTGGAGTTGAAGCCCGACAAGGGTCCGGTCGACGTCATCGTCATCGATCATGTCGAGAAGCCCAGCGCGAATTAGGGTCCCGGTAAGCCGGCCGCCGTGGCGCGCTATAGTGACTGCTTGCAGCCCAAATCAGACGTACGCCACGCGGCGCTGGCCGCGACTCTGCTGGTACTGATCGCATCCGCCCGCATCGTCTCGACGTACACGATTTTCAACCATACCGTGGACGAACCCGCCCACCTGGCGGCGGGCATGGAATGGATTTCCGCAGGCAAGTATCTCTACGAGGATCAACACCCGCCGCTCGCGCGCATCATGGGCGCGCTGGGACCGTATCTGGCCGGCGAGCGATTTTATGCCGGCCCTAATTCGTATTTCGAAGGCTTCCGCATTCTGGGGTTCGGCGCGCATTACGACCGCATGCTGGCTTTAGGCCGCGCGGGCATTTTGCCGTTCTTCTGGATCGCTTCGGCCGTGGTATTCCTCTGGGGCCTGAGGATCGCGGGTGCAATCGGCGCGCTGGCGTCCACGCTGTTTTTTACCAACCTGCCGCCGGTGCTGGCGCATGCCGGACTGATCACCACCGACATGGCCGTCACCGCATTCATCGGCGCGGCGGCGCTGGCGTCCCTTTACTGGGCGGACCGGCCCGACCGGCGGCACACCATCGTCTTCGGCATCGCGCTCGGCCTTGCCTGCCTCTCGAAGTTCTCGGCACTGTTGTTCCTTCCTGTCGCCTTGCTTCTGATTCATCGCGGGCAATTGTGGCGGCGCAGGCGGTCGCTCGCGGCAGTGTGCGCGATGGCTTTCCTGGTGATTTGGGCCGGCTATCGATTCACCTTCGCGCGCGTCGACTATCTGCACCTTCACCTCCCCGCGCCGCGCTTTTTCACGGGGATCGCCTCAGTGTGGGCCCACAACGCGACGGGACATCCATCATATTTATTGGGCCGGCGCAGCCCGACCGGTTTCCGCTATTACTATCCGGTGGTGCTCGCGATTAAGACGCCGCTGGCATTCCTGGCGCTGGTCATCGCCGGCTGCCGGCGATTCACAGGCGCCGCGGCATTTGCGGCGGCCATCCTGATTTGCGCCTTCACCAGCCGGATCAACATCGGCGTCCGGCACGTTCTGCCGATCTATGTGGGGCTCGCCGTGATCGCCGGAAGCGCGGCAGCGTCCATGCTCGAAAGGCGCGCCACACGATGGATTCTCGCCGGCCTGATGCTCTGGCAGATCGCCTCAGGCGCTCTCCAGCACCCCGACTATCTGGCTTACACCAACGAAATTACCGGCGCGCATCCGGAGAATTTCGTGGCCGATTCCGACCTCGATTGGGGCCAGGACATGAAACGGCTCGGCAAGCGCCTGGCGCGCGCCGGCGCCACCGAAGTGACATTCGATCCGTTCAACAAAACGTACGCCACGCTCGCCGGCGACCCCTTCCCGCGGATTCTGCCCGATGACCCCGATCGTCCCGCGCCGGGGTGGAATGCCGTTAGCGTCACCACCTGGAAGGTTTTCGGAGTACCGAAGTGGCCCGACGGGTTTCCGCCGCAGGAACGCATCGGCCGTTCGATTCTGTTGTGGTATTTTCCGAACGCCCGCCGACCGTCACTTCCTGGAAGCCGGTGACGTTGCTCGCTGACTCGCAGCCCTCGCGTCGACCTCATCTTCGGGCTTAGTTTAGCAGGCTGCTGAAAAAGGCAAATAGGCCGCGGATAAACGCAGATCAACGCGGATAAGTTGTTGGTTTTCCATCGGCGTTTGTCAGCGTTCATCGGCGGCTGGGTCATTCCCAGTGTTTTTCAGCATTCTGATAGAGGAGAAGGAAGCTCCGAAGGCATTAAGTAACTCCCCGGGCGCTCTGTTCCGCAGCCATCTTTGTGGCCAGACGTCAAATGCTAGATAGCCACCTCGCAATCAATACGTTGAAGTGACTTTATGAGTATCATGCCGGGAGGGATTGCGTATTCGACACGGAATCGCATGGGGCGGGAACATTGGGCCAAGGTTATTCGTATTGATGACCCTACCGAAGGGGTGCACATCCTGGAGTGCCGTGACGTTGATCTTATTGACAACGACGGTCAATTCAAGGGCATGCCAGCTATACCGTGCAAGCCGTGAGGATGTAGTATTGTGGTGGAACCGCCCCGAACCGGATGCGCGGGAAGAGTATGCGATTAGTAAGTCCAGCAATCGGCGGCCGGATCACTTCGCCGTGAAACCGAGTTCCTGAATGAAGCCCTTGATCTGCACTTCGCCGATCAGGTCCGGATTGTATTCGATCACCGCGGTCCGATCCGGGTAGCTCGACTTAGACCCCACAATCCCCTTCTGATCTTTGAGCAGCGTATCGAGCCCGACCGCGCAGGTAACGCACGTAAATCCCTCGATGCGATACGTCACAGTCTTAGTCTTTGCCCCGATGGCGGCTTCCGCCGCTCCCAGACCGCAGGCAATGCCTTGGATGAATCTTCTACGGACGATCATCTGAATCTCTCCTTACTGCGCCGCCCCAACGCCGGCTTCATAACGCCATGCCGTCTGGCTTTTGGCTCCGTCGGAGAAGCGCGTATCGGTATAATCTTCGAACGCGATTTTCTTATTGAGAACGCCGGTTTCGATCATGAGATCGCGCACCAGGTCGAAATCGGCTTTGTGGGGCGCAAGCGGCGTGTACATCACGCGGTCGATGGGCTTGGTGAGCGCCCAGCGCAAAAGCGCGGGCTTCTGGTTGTAATAGAACCGGCCCACGAAATCGGCCGCGTCCTCGCGTTCGCGCCTGCCTTTGTCGAGCCACAGGCCCGAGCGCGCGATGCCGTCTACCAGTTCCTGCACCACATCCGGCCGACTGTCGATCAGGCTTTGCTGCACCACCAGAATGCACGACATGTAATCCGGCCAGTATTCGCGCGCCTGAAACAGGATGCGGCCGTAGCCGCCCATTTCCGCCTGCGAGGGGAACGGCTCGCCCATGGAATACGCGTCGATGGCGCCGGCGGCCAGAGCGCCCGCCACGTCGGGCGGCGCCATTTCCACCATCTTGATTTCGCCCGGCTTGATTCCGTACACCTTCATGGCGCGGAACAGCAGCAGGCGTTCGTCGGAGAAACGGCTGGGAATGGCCACCGTTCGGCCGCGCATATCGGCGAACGTCTTGACGGGCCCGTTCTTCTTCACCACCACGGCGCTTCCGTAGCGGTGGCCCAGGTAGACCACTTTGATAGGCACGCCTTGCGCGCGCAACGCGATGGCCAGCGGCGCCACGATGAACGCCGCCTGAATGCGGTTGGAAATGAGCGCTTCCTTAATCTCCGGGAAGCCCTGGAACAAGCGCGGGAGGAAAACTTCGCCGCTGTCGGACAGCTTCGAAATGTAGTCGGTGACAGGGCAGGTGAGCTGGCAGGTGACGGGAATGTACGCCACCACAATCCTGCGTTTCGCCGGCGGCCGATAATCGTTCAGAACGGCCGTCCAGTTGACGTTGAGATAGGCGTGCAGCGCTGAGATCAGCACCAGCCAGCCGCAACCGAAGACGATGACCTTGCTCTTAAGTCCCATCGCGGAACCCCCAGCGGACCGAACGGATTTCGCGCAGGCGGCGGAAGCCGAGATCGAGAGCCAGTCCGATGAGCCCGATGGCCAGCATCGCCGCCACGACGAGGTCGTAGCGTTTGCCGGAATTGCGGGAATCGATGACCAGGTATCCCAGGCCGGAATCGACCGCGATCATTTCCGCGGCCACCATCACGATCCACGCGATGCCCAGGGCGATGCGCAGGCCAACCAGAATTTGCGGCAGCGCCGCGGGAAACACCACGCGCGCCAGAAGCTGCGGGGCGCTGAGGCCGAAATTGCGCCCGGCGCGGCGATAGATCGCAGGCACGTTGGCCACGCCGCTCACACACGATAAGACGATGGGAAACAGCGCCGAAAGGAAGATGAGGAATACCGGCGTCAATTCGCCCACGCCGAACAGGAGAATCGCTACCGGAATCCATGCGATGGGGCTGATGGGCCGCAGGATCTGCAGCGTGGGGTTGACCACCTGGTTGGCGCGCGGATACCAGCCGAGTGTGAGCCCGAGCGGGATACCCACGATGGCCGCCGCCAGGAATCCCAGCGCCACGCGCCGCAGCGAATCGCCGATGTAGGCCCACATGACGCCCCTGTGCGCGAGTTCGGCCACGCCGCGCTCCACCGCCATCGGCGATGGGAAAACCTTGGTCTTCGTCCACAGCACCGAATAGTTCCACACCAGCAGCAGCAGCGCCGCGGCCACCAGCGGCCAGAGGAACTGTTCCCACTTTCGCGGTTGTGCCAGCGCGCTCATATCTGATGGGCCAGGCCGAGCTGCTCCAGAATGCCGTTGCGCAGCTCGAGATAACGCGGCGAGCTGAGGTCGCGCGGATGCGGAATATCGATATCGACAATCTTCTGCACGTTCGCCGGACGTCCGCTCATCACGGCGACGCGGTCCGCCAGTTGCACCGCTTCGTCGATATCGTGAGTCACGAAAATGACGGTGTTGCGCTCTTCGCGCCAGATGCGCAGCAGCTCGCCGCGCATGATGAGGCGCGTGATGGAATCGAGCGCGCCGAAAGGCTCGTCGAGAAGCAGCATGTCGGGATTGACGGCCAGCGCGCGCGCTACTTCCAGGCGCTGCTTCATTCCGCCCGAAAGCTCCGCGGGGTAAGCTTTCTCGAACCCTCCCAGCCCGACCATCTTAATGTAATGCGCCACGCGCCTGGCCCGTTCCGCCTTGGAAAGTTTGAAAAGTCCGAACTCGATGTTGCCTTCCACGGTGAGCCACGGAAAAACGCCGCGCTCCTGAAAGACGAAGATGCGGCGCGGGTCGGGTCCGCGGACGGCCTCGCCGTCGATGCGGATTTCGCCGCCGGTGGGCGATAGAAAGCCGCCGATCGCGCTCAATAGGGTCGATTTGCCGCACCCTGAAGGCCCGACGATGCACAGAAATTCGCCCTTGGCGACATCCAGATTGACGTCGTTGAGGACGGGCGTGCTTTTGCCATCGCGCGTGAACGTCATGTGGATGTGCTGCGCCGATAGCTTGGTTTCCAACTGCTTCATGACCGTTCCGCTCGACAATCAATCCTCCGAATAATCCCAGCGCAGGGATTTCGACCGCTCGAAGGATCGCATTCCCTGGTCCAGCAGCAGACCGATCACGCCGATGATGACCATCCCCGCCACCACGAGATCGTAGCGGTTGCCGGCGTTGCGCGCGTCCACGATCAGAAATCCCAAGCCGGAGTTGACCGCGATCATTTCAGCCGCGACCACTACGATCCACGCCACACCCAACGTAATGCGCAGGCCGGTAATCAACTGCGGCAGGACGGCGGGATACAAAACGCGCCAGACCACGCCGGCCTGGCTCAGCCCGAAATTGCGCCCGGCGTTTACGTAGACCGCGGGAATCCGCTGGACGGCATTGATGGCGGTGACCATGAGCGGAAAGAAGCAGCTCAGGAAAATGAGAAAGATTGCCGCCAGGTCGCCGACGCCGAACCAGAGAATGGCGAGGGGAATCCACGCCAGCGGAGAGATGGGGCGGAAGATCTGAATCAGGGGATTGAGGGCCATCTCGGCGCGCCGGTGCCAGCCGACGAAAAGACCCAGCGGGATGGCCAGCGCGGCGGCGAGGACAAATCCCCAGGTCACGCGGAAGAGCGACGCGGTGACGTATTTCAGGAGCAGGCCGTGGCGCACCAGGTCGGCGATGCCGCCGAGGGTCTCCCACGGACCGGGCAGCAGATGGGTGGAGCTGCGGGCGGCGGCAAATTCCCAGAGCGCCAGCAAAAACGCGACGAATGCCATCGGGCGTACCCAGCCGACCAGGCGATGCGGCATGAAGGCTAAGTTATCGCTTTGAGGTAATTCTCGACAATAGTATGAATCAGTTACTGAGCCGCGACCGCGAGGGAGCGGTGCCTTTCTGCCATAAAACTTAGCTCGCGTGAAATCCGCAGCGATCGAGCACGCGCGCCACTTCGCCGCGGCTCGCCCCGAGCTTCGAAGCGGCCTCGAGCATATCGTTGGCATCGGCGGGATACCAGTTGCGGCGCCGCGGGTCGCCCAGGCCGGCGACGTTGAACGGCTCGATGAAGCGGCGAATTTCGTCAGCGAAGGCCAGTGATTCGGCCTCGGTGCGGACCGTGCGGGCGCGCTCCAAAATCGGCGGCATCTGGAATTGCGGATTGTCGTGCAGTAGGAATGACGGTGCGAGGTGCGGTTTGCCCAGGCGGCGCGCGGTCTCGGAGAAGCTTGCGGCGGCGAAATAGAGGAGCGAGAGCGATACGAACACCGGGAAGTTCGACATCGAAGCGTAGAGGCCGCCGATCAGGCGCGCGGTAGCGAGCAGTTCGTCTTCGGTTTGCCGGGCGTAGGTGGACAACTCGCCGTTCCCCGCGAAGATCTCCGCCAGCCGCGCGACGCCGAGAAGCGTCAGCGGAAATCCCGTGGAAAGCAGCGGGTCGACGAATCCGGCAGCGGATGGCAGCAGCGCCCAATGCCTGCCGATGATCGCGCCGCTGCGAAACGACAGTCGCGGAGCGTGGATAAATGGCATCGCCGGTTCGGCGGATGCGAACTGGGCGCGAATTGTGGGAAAGCGATCGATCAATTGCTGCCACGCGTTCATTCCGCCGAGATTGAAGCTGGCCGCCACTCCCGCGCTCGTGATTCCGTTGGCGAAGCGCAGCACCCAGATCCAGCCGCCATCGAAAATGTGATGCACCGCCGCGTCATCGATCGGGTAAGGCGGCGGCTCGGCCGAGGAATCGAGTTCGTCGAGGCGCCGGACGCCGGTGAAATGCGTGTAAAGAGCTTCGGTGGGCGGCACACCCGGCAGCGGCAGTTCCGGTAGCGCGAAGGCGCGATGCAGGAAGCCGCGCAGACCGCTGGCATCGACTACGAATTTCGCCGTGATCGCGAGCCGGTCGCCTGCGAGCGCGATGCCGCCCTCATGCTCTCGCGCGGTCTCCAGCCGTACTTCGTCGCGATAATCGACACCGCAGTTCTGCGCTTCCTGCGCGAAAAACGCGTCGACGTCCGCGCGATACCAGTGGGTATCCGCAATCTCGTCGCGCGGGCTGGCGGCCACCAGCAGTTGGTCCTCGCGCCGCGGCTCGCGTCCCGGCTGATGACGGTAGAACGTGAAGCCGCGCTTGAGACCGCAGGCCAGCTCCGGATGCGCTTTCCGCCACGGCCCCCATTTGCACAAGGAAAGCAGATTCGGAAGATCGTACCGCGTCGCCAACTCTTCCAGCAGAAGATTCGAAAGTGGCGTGGTCGATTCGCCGATCGCGAAACGCGGATGCTTGCCGCGCTCCAGCAGGACGACCGATTTCCCGATACGGCGCGCGATCATGGCCAGCAGCGAGCCGGCGAATCCCGACCCGATGACAGCCAGGTCGTAATCCGCGCTCACCGGCATGCTCCGCATGCGATGGGCGGCGTGACCGCCTGATCCAGATTCATGCGATGCAATCGCGCGGCGCGGGCATCGAAGCAGACATCGCACGTGGAGAAGCGGCGCAAGTCCCACAGGTCGGCGAAGACGCGTCCCTTGCCCAACGCGATGCCGTATTCCACCGATTCTTCCAGCATGGCGATCGAGGGCGGTGCGTTCCCGCGGGTGGGAATCAACGTCGCGGCCGAGGCTCGGCACTCGAACGCGAAGTCGATGGATCGGCAAGCCCATTCGACAGCCTCATCCGCGAGCATAAACGGTGGCTTCACCAGGATGAACGCTCGCAGATCGATCCCGTTCGCGCGCAGAAACTCCGCCGCCTTCCCGAATTGATCGAGTGTCATGTGCTTGTTCAATCGCGGCAGCACGCCGGGGTGGACCGTTTCGAGCCCCATGGCGACCTCGAGCCTTCCCGATAGCAGATCGCGGAAACGCAGGCAATCGTCGCCGACAAGACCAGGATGGCTTTCGACGATGACGTGCTCGAAGCGTGCGACCAGCGCGGCGATGGCTGGATAATCCGCCACAGGAATTGCGCGCGGGTCGAAGAAGCTGCCGCTGTTATAGAGCTTGATGTGGCGGGCGGCGGGCAAGCGCGCCAGCGCATATTCGATCTGTGTAGGAATCGCTCCCACGGGCACCGATTCCGCGAGCGTGTTCTTCCAGAGATCGCACATCACGCAGCGCCACGGGCATTCGCGATTAGTGAGAAAAATCGCGTTCACGCTGACGATTTCGCCCGCGCGCGAACGCTCTTCCTCGGCAAGAAACGCGTACGGGCGGAACGCATCGAGCGCCTCAGGTGGGGCGGCCAATCCTGGCTGCAGCCGCCTTTCCAGGCGGCTCGGATCAGGCTTCAGCCTGCTTGGGATTTCATTTTCCACGCGCGCTCACGAATACAACGAAAGAAAATGCCGCCGGTATTCCGCCTCGCGGAACGGCAGGTGTTCGCGCAGGCGTTCCGCCGGCAGCGCGCCATGCTGGAAGCGGCGCTTGGGGAACACCGGCATCTCGAGCCCGGTGAGCGCGCGAACGCCACGGCTTACGATCTCGCCCTTCAATTGATACAGCCGCGGCACGTCGTATTTCGTCAGTTCGATGAACGGCACCGCCTCCGCCACTGCGATGACCGAAGGCCGCAGGTACGGGCTGAATCCCTGGAATCCGAAATGGCGGCCGGGCGCGTAGGTTCGCGTGTACGACCGGCTGAGGCCACCGGTGTACGTGAGCGAATGCTTGAATTTTCCCACGCCCCAACCTTCCTGGTACAGCATCTGATTGTGGATCACGCTGCGGATGGTCAACTCGGGGTTCTCTTCGATGGGATAGTCTTTCAGATTTTCGTCGCCGCCATCGCCATCCAGCAGGTACCGCCAATCGGGATAGCGCGCGCGAATGCCGCGGCCGAGCGCCACGGCCATGGTTGCCGATTCGATATCGAGCGGCTTGTAATCTTCGACCAGACGAATGGTCTCGTGGACGTCGGCCGTCGCGCGATCCGCCTCGATGGGCTCGAGGAACAGCCCCAGCCCGAGCGTTTCCAGGGATGCGCGCGCCTGTTCGAGATCCGGACCGCCGCCGAGATCGAGGACGAATGCCTTCAAGCGCGCGGGATTCATTCCGAGCTTGCGCATCACGTGGTACGTGGTGAGAAACACGCTGCCGCTATCGATGCCGCCCGAAAAGCAAACTCCCAGCGGCTCGCGCTCAGGCGTGGCTTTCAGGAAGCGCGCAATCTCTTCCGCCAGCGCGCCGATGTACGCCGCGCCGATGGCGTCGAGATCCGCCGGCAAGCGGGCCGGCTGCGGATCGAAGAAGCGCGTGTAGGTCGGATCGGGATCGGGGCAGCCCACCAGTTGCAGGTGGACCACATAATGCGCCGGCACCATCCGCGTGTAACTCGGGTGGAATTGTGACTCCAGCCCCTCTGCCTTGAGCCACTTAAAAATGGCGTCGATGCGATCGGCCACGATCAGGATCGGCCCGGCCTGCTGCTTGGCCAGGAAATACCGCATGGGCCGGTCGAGCGAGCGCGCCATCGTGACGGTCTGGCCCTGGCGCGCGATGAGCGCGAACGACCCCTGCAAGTTGCGCGCGGCCTCTACCGGATTTTTCAGCAGCGCTTCGCGTGCGGCTTCCACGGTGGTGTCGTAAAGCTGATTCCCTTCGGGATCGAGAAGATCGATGACTCGTTCGATATAGCTATGCATTTGCGGCAACCTTGAGGGGCGCGGGCTTGCGCGAGGAGCGCCAGATGTCGATCGCCATGGCGATGGGTCCCACCACGGTGAGCGCGAAATATGGCGCGTCGACATTCTGCGCCAGACGGAATCCCAGTTCCGCCACCGCTACCAGGAACGCCACCAGCATCTGCCCGCGCTTCGATTTCACGGTGGTTTTCGGGTCCGTGATCATGAAAAAAATGTAGAGCTGGTACATCGGCCCGGTGATGGGCGCCACTTCGGCGAGGAACGGATGGCCGGTAATCAGCGTGCGCACGCCGGCCAGCACCACGAACGACGCCACGTACGTCGCCGTGATGTGGAAGCGCTTCACCCGCCAGGTGATGAACGCCCCGAGCACCCACACCACCAGCATCGGCCAGATGGTGTTGCCCCATTGAATGCTGAGCGTGGCGACGAATTCCGGCGCCAGCAGCAGCATTGCCGAAATGGCGAGATTGGAGGGATTCCACAGATGCCGTCCGCGCCAGCGGATCACGTATTTCGATGTGATGGCGATGGCGGCGGTGAGCGCATACGGCCAAAACTCCGGCGAGCGGATCAGAATGCCGACGCTGATGCCCGTGATATACGCGCTGGCCAGCACGGGCCATTTGTGAAATACCAGCCGCGACAGCACGAGTTCGAACGCCATCGAGGTGCCGATAGCCAGCAGCGTACGCGAAAAACTTTCGAGCACCCCGAACGACACCTGCCCCACCAGCAGGATGAGCGTGATGAAGATCGGAGGAAGATAGCGGTTCTCGATGCTGAAAAAACGCGCGACGGCGCCGCCAAGACTGCTATTTTGCCCCTCCACGACGGCCTCGCGAATCATGGCTCTATTATCCTATGGCGCTGGTTGACGGCCGGCCCGGCGAGTGTCTGCGTCTTGCCCGAGGGCCAACGGATTTCTACGCGATCGACGGCCGCCGCCCTGCCCAACCCGAAATGCAGCGCGCGATCGTTCTGGGCGCAGAATCCGCTGCCGCCCGAAACTTCCTGCAACTGCTGCTGCCCGTTCCAGAATACGCGAACCTCAGCCCCGATCGCGCTGCGATTGCTGGCGCTGCCTGCGAGCTCGAATTCGATCCAGTGGTTCTCCGGCGCCACGGTGTTCTTGTAAATCAGGAGCGGCCCATTCTGATTCGCCACCACCGCGTCCAGCACGCCGCGATTCCACAGGTCCACCAGCGCCAGCGAGCGGCCGTCGTAGACATCGGAGACGCCCACCAACTGCGCCACTTCCTTGAACTGGCCGGACCCATCGTTTAGGAAGATCTTTTTGTGCTGATATCCGGCCAGGCTGCGGCCGTCGAGCGGCGGCCAGTTGGCGGCGTCGGAGATGATGGCCTTGTTGCCGCCGGCGATTTTGGAATAGTCGTACCAATAGCTGCGATTGCGGTCGAGCGAAACGTTGCCGTTGGTGACGTAGAGGTCTTCGTAGCCGTCGTTATTCAAGTCGCCGAACTGCATGCCGAAGCTCCAGCCGCCCATCTCGACCCCCATCGAGTTGGCTAGATTTTCGAAGCGCGGATCGGCCGCGATCGAGCCGGCTTTCGGCATCCAAAGGTTGTTCCCCTGCACCAGAATTCCCTCTTCGGAAATATTCGAGACGTAGACGCCGAAGCGTCCGTCGTTAAATACATCGCCCACCGACGCGCTCATGCCGCTCTTGGGCGCATAGCCGATTCCCGTTTCGCGTCCCGCTTCGCGGAAGTGTTTGCCGCCTTCGTTCAAGTAGAGTTCCGACACGCCGTAGTCGTTGGCGACGAAGAGATCGGGGTAGCCCGTGCCGCGCAGATCGGCGGCCACCGCGGCCAGCGTCCACCGGCGCGATCGAATGCCCATCTTTTCCGACACCTCTTCGAATCGCCCGCCGCCCAGATTGTGGAACAGGTACTTGCGCCCGCCGTTCTGCGCGTATTCGAAGCTCTCCGGCATCATTTTCGTGTTCTTCAGATGCCAGAGATCGACGTCTTCGGGATAGTACCCGCCGAGGAACAAATCGAGCTTGCCGTCGCCATCGTAATCGAACCAAACCGCGGTATTGGCGTTCACCCATGCCGGCAGCCCGGCCTGCTCCGTAACACGCGTAAAATGTTTTCCGCCGTCGTTGTGGAACAGTTCCGGTTTGCCCCACTTGTAAATCAGCACGTCCTCGAAGCCGTCGTTGTCGTAATCGCCCCACACCGCGCCCATCGATACACCCGTGCCCGGCTGGTTCACATCGGCCAGCCCGACTTCTTCCGCCACGTCGCGAAACGTCCCGTCGTGCTGATTGCGATACAGCGCGTTGCGGCTGCCCTCGCCGCTGTTCGTCACATAAATATCCGGCCAGCCGTCGCGATCGAAATCGACAATCGAGACCGCCGCGCCCATCGACGCGATTTGCGCCATGATGTGCCCCAGCTTGGAATCGAGCTGCGGCGAGGTGTGGTGGAAATCGATGCCGGCGGCTTTCGAGACTTCCTCGAAATGGAATCCGTAGCGTGCGAGAGCGCTCGCAGGCGTCGCGGGCGCCGTGTTGTGGGCCGCGATCCGCTTGATGACCAGCGGCGTGGCCAGCAAGCCCAGAAATAGCACCGTGAGCGCGATTCGCATACTAGTCTCTTGCCTCACACCCAAGCGACATGTGGGGCAGCCAATCTTGGCTCCCGACCCGCTTTCCAGCGGGTTGAGCCGGCGGTAAGCCGGTTGCAGGCACGATTGCCTGCCCCACCTGGTTGCCAGGAATTCTCCGAGACATGACACTAATTCCTGAGCGCACTTTCGAACCTCTCGGGCGTGACGTACCGCGTGTGAAAATTCAGCCAGTCTTCGGGGTGAAGCTTGTACACCGGGTCGTCTTCCAAAATGGCGGGAGGCCTGTCGTAATTTTTCATTCCGTGATACGGCAGCGGCAGAACGGTCTTCGAGTAGACCGAGTTGAAATCGCCGTCCTTGATCCACCCGTCACCGATCATGATGTAATCACGCTTCCATCCTGCGGGTACCGCTTCGGGCGCGTGGAATCGCAGAACCAGTTCATCCCCGGCGTTGGCGATCACCATGCGATCGTCCACCTTCTCGAGCAGCTCGCGCACATCGCCGAAACGCGTGGCGTACCCCTCCAGATCATGCCAGATCGGCGTGCTGCTCGCGATCTTATTGTAGTCCGGCAGTTCGGGCGAGGACGCGCTGGCCGCCTTTACGAGTGAAAATCCGCGATAACGCAGTTCGGCGCTGCTGAGCCCGAGGCGTTGGACGCGATTGCGATCAGGCGCGGCGGCTGCCCAGGCCAGTTGATCCCAGTACACTTCCAGATTGGTCCGCAGACGCAATTTCCGCGGCGCGCCGGAGCGGAAAATGCCCGTCAGATCGAGCACGATGGTTTTCATTTTCCCCGCCGGGAAGCCGAGATTGCTCTTTACGGCGGTCCACTTGCCCCGCGCGTCCGGCACTTCGATGCTCAAGCCTTGCGGCTGCTGGATGCTGTTCTGCCCGATGGCGATATTCACCGTGGCATCGGTAGGGTGCGTCCACCCCGTGGCGATCAGGTACAGCGGACCGGTGCGCGGCGCGCTCTCGGGCAGTTCCAATTCCACCCAATGATCGCGCGTCAGCCCCTGATACGGTCCGCGGCCGAAAGTGTCCAGATAATTGCGGTCGATCTCGCGGACCGCCGCGCTCACGTCGGCACCGCAATCGTCGCGCGCGCTGGCGAAGGGCCGCGGCTCGCCGGTAGTGTAGATGGCGAGCGGCGGAGGTGGCACGGAGAAGCGCTCGTCGGCGTAGATCTCCGTACCCTCGGGATGGTCCACCACCATCAGCGCGTAGTGGTCGATGTAGTAAGTCTCCCAAAGCTCGTCGGTGATGCGCAGATCGTAGAAGCCGTCGCGGGGCTGGAGCGCTTCGCCGGGAATCTTGAACCACTCCTCGGTGCGATAAATCCCGGCGACGACTTGGGCGTTGATGTGCAGTCCCAGCGCCGCCGACCACGGCGAGCCATCCTTCACGAAGCTCGTCTGCTTGCCATCCCACGCGAACAGCCAAGGGCAAGAGCCTTTCAGCCGCTGCGTGGCGAGAATCTCCTGCCCGGCTTTCAGCTCGAATTCTCCCTGCACCACGCCATTGGGCCAGGTGATCCGCGCCACGTCGACGCCCGAGTGCTCGCCCAGGCCGAAATGCACAAGTTGCGACGCGATGGGCTGCTTCTCGGTGAGCAATCCGGCGCGCACCTCGATCTCGCCGCCGATCCCGAAGGAGTTGATGCGCTGATCGCCGCTCGCTTTTGCCGCGCGCAATCGAATGTCCTGCCAGCCGTAGTTCTTGCTGCCGCGATTGATCAGTTCAACCGCGTGCCCGTCGGAATCTAGGCCGATCAGGTCGAGACGGCCGTCGCCATTCACGTCGGCGATGGTGGCGCAATTGACCAGCGTCATCCCCATATTCCGGTAATGGCCGCCGGGCTCTCCCAGGAATATCTGGCCCTGGCCCACCAGAAGATCGAGCGCGCCGTTGTTGTCAAGATCTGCGATGAGCAGCGTCGGAGAACTGGTCGGCCCCGCCTTCACGATCTCCTCGCTCTCCTTGTCCGACAAACGCACGACCGTGCCGTCATACCGGAGCAGCGCGAAATCTAGCAGTCCATCGTGATTCATGTCCGCTGCCACGACCGCCTGGAACGAGCCATCTAGTCCCGCGCGCAGCCGATATTGTCCCAGCCTCTCGTTGGTGAAAACGTGCAACCGGCCATCCCGATCTAGAATCGCCACGTCGGGGGCGCCATCGCCATCGATATCCGCGCTGGCGAACGCCTTCAATCCGTTCACACCCGTAAACGGATGGATCACGGCGAACGTCTCGTCCCCATTATTCCGGAGCACCACGGGCTCGCCCTCGCGCGTGCCCAGCACGATATCCAGATCGCCGTCGAGATCGATATCGAACGCCGACGCGCCGGTGTAGGAACCGTGAAGGACATTCGCCGGCAAGTGGGTGCGCGCGGTGATGTCGGTGAAATGGTTGGGATCCTGCTGCTCGAAGAAAGCCAGCCCGCCGGCGCCGGCGAAAACCAGGTCGGTCTTGAAATCGTAATTCAGGTCGATGCCGAGAACAGCCTTCGGGCCGCCGGGGAACGGCAGCTTCGCCCCGCCCGCGATCTCGACGCCGTCCTGATTCGCCCACAGAATGGACGACGCGCCCTTGTCGTCGAGCGGAATCGCCCCAACCCACAGCACCGGACCCGCCGGCGCGCCCGCGATTGGCTTCGTTTCGAATTTCAGCCCGAGATCGGCCGGCGCCGGCTCCGATGGCGGCATGGGCAACTTCAGAAATCGAACGAACGGATCGCTGACGAACGTGGTCGGGGTTTTCACTTCGTTCAGGCTTTTGCGATAGTCGGGCACTCGGGCGAGCGAATTTCGCAGGTACATCACCCGGACCGCCGCCGGTTTTGGGTTCGTTCCTGCGGCCGCCTCGCGCAGGGCGTTCATCTGCTCCTTTACTTCCGCCGGCCAGGAAGCCGACGCCGTCGCCAGCTTACCCACCGCGCTCGCAAGAGCCCCGCCATCGCCGGTTTTCGCCGCCAGGCGCGCCACTTCGAGCAGCACCGCTACGTTATCGGGATGGCGATCGAGCAGCTTAGCGAACAGCTTCTCGGCGTCGGCATCGCTCGAGGGCTTGCCCTCGCGCTCGGTTTCTTCGGCAAGCGAAAACTGCGCTTTGGCGTTTTGGGGATCGAGTTGTACCGCCTTCTGAAGGTGCGCGATGGCTTCCGGCAGCTTGGCCCGGCGATCTTCGATCACCCCGAGCAGCGCCTCGATCGCGCTATCGTCCGGCGCCAGCGACCGCGCGCGTTCCACGCTCTCGAATGCGGCGTCGAAATTCTGCTGGCGGGCTGACAAAAGGCCGAGATCGGCCCAACTGGCCGGTTCGCCGGGAGCAAGTTGAGTGGCCAGACGAAGCTTTTCCTGTGCGCGGACATCGTCGCCGCTTTGCAATGCCGCGACTCCCACAGAAAAGGCGGTCACCACCTCGCCATATTGCGGGGATCGTTCGGCGGGCAGACCGGAATGGCGGCACGCTGTGCCAAGAAGCGCGGCGACAAATAACGCGGCAGCGCTGCTACCGCGAGGCCCCAGGAACTTCATTATTTCCGCAGAAGCGCGAGGATTTCCTCCTGATTTTTCAGGATCTGCGGCAACGCCTGCTGGTTTTGCTTGATGATGGTCTGGTTCTTCTGGATGACCTTCTGGTTCTCCTGGATCGTCTGCTGATTTTCAAGAATTAATTTCTGATTCGCGAGGACGTCGTGCTCAGACATCTTCGGAGTGTGACAGGGGCCGCCCGAAGCGGTCAATAGTCGATTCCTACTATTGAAGAGCCGCGACCGCGAGGGAGCGGTGTTTTTTGCTGTCTGCTCGATGAAAGGCACCACTCCCTCGCGGTCGTAGCTCTTCAATTCTTCACAGCCTCCGAGGTAGCGGTGCCTTTCTAAAATGTTCCGCTTAATTTTCCGTGCGGCGCCGGCGGACGAGCCAAGGCTCAATGGCGCCCGGATTTTCGAGGATCTCGTGCTCGAGTTCCTGGAACTGGCCTTCGATGATGGCCTGTTCGATTTCCGCACCCAAAGTCTCATCCCCCGTTTGGATGCGCTTTTTCTCAATGAGAGCCAGGATCGCCTCTGAGAGTTCCATACGATTCTTCGTATTGCCCATATCCCGACCTCCTGTCTAAAAAGACGCGGAAATGGCGGAAAAGTTTCAGCAACTGCTTGGAAAACAGTACGGTTGGGGGATAACTTCGGGCAAATTAGAGTAATAAACCCCGGTATAACTCCTCGTAACGCGCCGCCATGTGCTCCAGTCCGTAGCAATTCATGGCTATCCGGCGTGCGATTTCTCCACGCTCGCGCAGGTCGGGGCAGTTCATCGCCTCCAACATGGCGCGCGCCAGCGCTCCGGAATCGCCGGGCGGGCAGAACCAGGCCGATTCCCGGGTCGCAATCTCGGGAATGCCTCCCACGTCCGTGGTGACGATCGGCAAGCCCGCGGCCATGGCTTCCAGAACCACCAGCGGCAGCCCTTCATTCACCGAAGAGAAGACAAAAACGTCCAGATTCTGTAATGTTTCGGCCGAATTCCCGGTTCGCCCTTCTAGGCGGGATCGTCCGCCGAGGCCCAACCCAGCGATTTGCGCGGCGAGATCGTCTTGCAAAGCGCCGTATCCATATATACTCAACTCAGCACCGGGTGCGGACTGTAACACGCGCGCGAAGGCGTCGAGCAGGATCGCGTGGCCTTTCGCAGGCACCAGGCGGCCGATGGTTCCGAAGCGGAAACGCGGCCGATGGCTCCCCGGAGTTGCCGGATGGTCGCGAAAACGGGTGAGCGGAATGCCATTCAGGATGACGGAACACTTTTCCGGTGGATAACCGAGCCTCTGTTCCAGCCCGCGGCGCACAAAATCACAGACGAAGACCACATGGCTGGTGAGCGGCTTCACCCATCGGAAATACCGCTCCTGATAGGGCACATCCTTCGACGTAGTCACGCTGTGGCGCGTGTTGACCACGGCCGGAACTCCGGCCAGGCGCGCGGCCAGCGCCGCGTAATGGTGGACGCCGGGATTGTGTCCGTGGATCACCTGCGCCCGGTCCTCGCGCAGGCGTTTGGCCATAGCCAGCACTGCCGCCATCGAGAATCCGCGTGCTTTTTGAAACGTCGCCACGGGGATGCCGGCGGCTTTCAGAGGCTCGGCCAGCGGACCCGCGCCATACAGGCAATAGACCGTCACCTGGTGCCCGGCTTTCCGCTGCGCCAGCGCCAGGTCGACGGCCAGACGTTCCAGGCCCCCGAGTTCGAGATCTTCGACTAATTGGACGATGTGCACGCTGGAGCTATTTCACCTTATGAGCCGCGACCGCAAGGGAGCGGTTGCTGTTGCCCTCTGGGCCCGGCTCATAAATCCCGTTTCTTGAGCATTCCGTCAACCACCGCGATGGTTTCCGCAAAGCGCGCGTCCCAGCTTACGCCCTTCACGCGATCCATCCTTTTCCGCCGCAATTCGGGCGTTTCCTCCGCGAGAGCCCCTTCAATTGACGCCAGGTAGGCCTCGCGATTCTCGGCCAGGTACACTACTTCCCCGAACGTACTTGTCTCGGGTGTTACCACCGACACGATCGGTTTGCCCGTGGCCAGGTATTCGCGCAACTTCAGCGGGTTCGAATGCCGGGTCTGCCGGTTTACCTGATGTGCGTAAATGGCCACATCGAATGCCGACGCCCAACGCGGCAGTTCCTCGTACGGCCGCGGACCGGCAAAAATCACATTCGAAAAGCGGCGCAAACGGCTTACGTCCGCGGCAATCAACCCGATCAGCAGGAAAGTCCACTGGGGGCGCGACTCGGCTAAATACGCCAGTAAGTCGAAGTCCAGAAACTCGCCGACGGTACCGAAATATCCGATCACCGGATGCCGCAGGCCGCGCACTTCCTCGGCCGGCGGAGTGGCCGGATCGCCGGCCTGGGAAAACAACTCGAAATCCACGCCATGCGGCGAAAAGTGAATGTTCGGATTGAGCGCGCGTTTCGGTTCCAGGATCGCGCGCGGCGCCACGAACACCACGTCCGCGCGGCGGGTCAGATCGTCGTCCAGCGCCTGGATCGCCACCGGGTCCATCCCGGGATGGGACGCGTAATCGTCAATGCAGTAATACACCGTCAGGCTCTCGCCCAGGCGCTTTGCCAACGGACCGGGATGCGGCACCACGAACCACGAAATCCGCCGTCCGAAGCCGATCTGGCGCATGGCGCGGCGAACGAGATACGCGCCCAGCCAGCGATTCAACGCGTCCACCATCGGCAGGCTGCGAAAGGGAATCTGCGGAACGGTGGCGACATAAAAGCGGTCGCCCACCTTTTGCGGCGGCGCCAGCGCGCGCGCCAGTTTCCGCCATAATTTGCGCACATCGCGCGGGCTCTTTCCCGGCGCCCGGCTCCCCGGCGTCTCGACGTACAGCACCGGGACGATCTTCCCCAACCGCCGCGCGATGTGATGGCTGCTGGTGCGGTTCTCGCTGAACCAGTCGTTGCCGAAATAAACTACGGAGTAGTCGCGCAGGCCGCTCATGCGCTTTCGAATTGTAGCAGGCTTCGTTGTAACCTGAAGGTTCGTTTGGGATGAAGCATGAGGATCACCGTCGTCACATCTTACTTTCCAACCTCTGCGCGCCCTTACGGCGGTAACTCCGCGTTTCAGACATTACTTCGCCTCAAGCCTCACGCTTCCATTACGGTTGTCTCGCCCCAGGAGCACTATCCCGACATCCCTTTTCTCAAACCAGCGCGCTACGAACCGGTCGACACCGCGTGGCAGCCGCCGGAATTCGAAACCACCTACGTCACGTATCCGGTGATCCCGATTCTTTCGCGGCCGTTCAACGGACCGGTCTGCGCCAGAATCCTTCTGCCCCACGTGCGTATGACACGCCCCGATCTTATCTTAAATTACTGGCTCTACCCCGATGGATATGCCGCGGTACGCATCGCGCGGGAGTTGCGCGTGCCGGTGGTGGTCGGCGCCATCGGCTCGGACATTCGCCGGCGGAACGATCCCATCACCATCCGGCTGGTCCGCGAAACCATGCTCGGCGCCGACGCCGTCATCACCGTGAGCGAGGAATTGCGGCAGCAGGCCATCGCGCAAGGGGTGCCCGGCGAGAAAATCACGGCCATCCTCAACGGCTGCGATACCGCTATCTTCCACCCCGGCGACCGCGCCGCCGCGCGTCGCGAGGTGGGCTGCGACCCATCGGACGAGCTCATCGTTTACGCCGGCAATCTGCTCGCGAGCAAAGGCCTGGGCGAATTGCTCCAGGCATTTCTCGAGATGGCGAAATCTCGGCCGGGATTACGGCTGGCGATGGTCGGACAGGGCCCGTTTCGCGATCGCCTGGCGAGCCGTGCTGGTGCCGCCGGCATGGAAAAGCGCGTTCTTCTGCCCGGTCGCGCGGACGCCGCCGGGGTCGCCAACTGGATGCGCGCCGCGGACATTTTCTGCCTGCCCAGCTATTCGGAAGGATGCCCCAACGTGGTGGTGGAAGCGCTGGCCTGCGGTTGTCCGGTGGTGGCCAGCAACATCGGCGGCATTCCGGAATTGGTGAAAAAAGGCTTCGGCCTGCTGGTCCCGCCGCGCGATCCCGGGGTTCTCCGGGCAGCGCTCGAGCAAGCTCTGGCGGCTCAGTGGGATAGCGCCGAAATTGCACGTGCTGCCACGCGCAGTTGGGAGACTGTGGCCGCGGAGACCCTGGCGGTCTGCCGCAAGACCCAGTAAGTTCAATAGGCCCGAAAGAGCTACGCGGCATCGGGCCTTCCCCTACGCCGATTTCCCTCGTCCGTTCCATACTGCAAAGCAGCGGGAGATATCCAACTTGGAGGGCGGAGGCGTGATGTATCAATTTCGCCACGACCGATGCCGACGTCGTGAACCCTTCCGCCAACCGGCGAAAGTTGGTTACCGTCGCACGGCAGGGGAGATCGCTGGCGGTTTCCTGGTGGATCTGCTGGAACGCGCCGACAGGGTGCGGCACGCCGGGGGCTGATTCGGGTCGACGAGCGTCGTGCCTGTTGATTTCACTAGGCTTATATTTATAATTTGTATTTATAGTAGGAAAAGAGTAGATTACGTGCATGGCAAAACCCAGGCTTCTCATAGCAGACGACCACGAACTTCTGCTCGATGGCCTTCGCCGTCTGCTCGATCCGGACTTCGAGATCGTGGGAACGGTGGTGGACGGGCGCGAGGCGGTCGCACTCTATGAGCAGCTTCGCCCGGACGTGCTGCTGCTCGATATCGGCATGCCAGGCCTGAATGGGATCGAGGCCGCGCGGCAGGTGAAGCGCTCGTTTCCCGATGCCCGTGTAGTCTTCGTCACCATGCAGACCGATCGCGTCTATGTGGAGGAAGCGTTCCGCGCCGGGGCATCCGGGTACGTTGTGAAACAGGCGGCAGCCGGCGAATTGATCGAAGCCATTAATCTGGTGCTGCGCGGGCGCCGGTACGTCAGCCAGCGGCTCTCGGCGGCCGCGGGCTCCGCGCAGTCAATCGAAACGGACGTCGATTCAGCCCCGCATTTCGGCGGAAAACTGACCCCGCGCCAGCGCGAGGTACTGCAACTAGTGGCGGAAGGCAAGCCGATGAAGGAGATCGCGCGCATTCTGGGGATTTCCGTTCGCACGGTGGAGTTCCACAAGAACGGCCTGATTCAGCAATTAGGCCTGCGCACCGTCGCCGAACTCACCCGCTACGCGCTCGATCAGCGGATCGCCGTCTAGCGTAATCATCATCTAAAAGCGTAGCTTTCTGAACTTTGGCCGAGGGCGAGCGACATCATCGGCAGCGAGAAAAGGCACCACTCCCTTGCGGTTGTGGCTCTTCAACGGCGGTCGCGGCGCTTCAACGACAGCGTTACTGAGCCACGACAGCGTTGCTGAGCCGCGACCGCGAGGAGCGGTGCTTTTGTTCAGCTTATTGCAGCATCATTATCGGGTGCAGACGCCGCGCGTTGTCGCAACTGCGGAGCTTCTGCAGCGCAGCGGCCTCGATCTGGCGAATGCGCTCGCGCGTGAGCCCGAAGCTCTGGCCGATTTCCTCGAGCGTATACTCGCGGTCGAAACCGATTCCGAAGCGCATGCGCAGCACCCGCTCTTCGTTGGGCGGGAGCATGCGCAGAACGCCCGCGGTCTCGTCTTCCATGTCGTGCGCCATCAGGGGATCGATGATGGAGCCGGCAGCCCGGCCCACCAGCAGATCGCCCAGCACGGATTCGCCGTCGCTGCCCACGGGCAGATCGAGCGATACCGGGTCGCGCGCAATTGTACGGAGCTGCTGCACCTTGTCGGCCGTGGTTTCCAGTCGATGTGCGATTTCCTCGTTCTTCGGATTGCGCCCGAGCTCTTTCTCCAAATCGCGCGCCGCGCGCAGGAACTTGCTCAGGCTTTCGTTCATGTGGACCGGAATGCGGATGGTCCGCGACTGGTCGGCAATCGCGCGCGTCACCGCCTGCCGGATCCACCACGTCGCATAGGTCGAAAACTTGAAGCCGCGATGGTAGTCGAACTTGTCAGCCGCTCGCATCAGGCCGATATTGCCTTCCTGAATCAGGTCGAGCAGGTGCAAACCGCGGTTCACATACTTCTTCGCCACCGAAACCACCAGCCGAAGATTCGCCTCCACCAACGCCGCCTTCGCGGCCTCGGCTTCGGCTTCGCCGCGCCACGCGGCGCGCAGCCAGCGATGCATCCGGGCCGAAGAAACACCGTCGTGCTTCTTCTCCTTAACCGCTTTCTCCAGCTCGGTCCGGAACAGCTTCCACCGCTCGGCGCGGAACGGTATCTGGCGCACTTCCTGCGAGCACCGCAAGCGCATGCGCACGATCTCGCGGTTCAGTTTCGCGCGCAGATTGGTATGCCGCTGGGGAGTGGCGGCGAGTTTGGCTTCCAGATCGCCCAAACGCTGGTACACGCGTGCGAACCGGGAAAGCAGCCGGATCACGTCGTTGCGCATGCTGTCGCGAACGTCGTCGTCCACGCTGTTGTATTCGATGAATTCGTCGATGACGCCCCTATCCCGGCGGACCGCCTCGTAGAATTCAATGGCTCGGCGCCAGACCAGGGGCGAACGCGAAAGCGCCTTATGCATCAATAGCTTACCGCGCTCCATCCGGGTTGCCAGGGCGATCTCTCCCTGCCGGCTAAGTAAGCGCACAGCACCCATTTCGCGCAGGTACACCCGCACAGGATCGTCGGTCGATATATCCCTGGCGGCGTTTTCCTGCTCCGGGAATTCCGCTTCATGCAGTTCGACCGCTTCTTCCACGGCGATCGCTGCGCCGCCGACGGACTCATGTGCCCAATAATCTTCGAATCGCTCCATCTTCCCTCCTACCGGCCCTCTGACGCCGCTATTCTATTGATTTGTAAATTAGTTACCCTTTGCTGTGCGCCAGTGTTTTAAGAGGACTTGCCTATCTCATTGGATGCGGCCCAGAAGTACTGGGTTGCACTTGCGAAAAAGCGCTCCGGATGGTGACTGAGCCTGCTAGAACGCTTTCAGAAACCGCAGTACTGGATGCCGTTCTCATAGGATACCGCAGAAACGCCGTGAGCGTCTCGGGTGATTTCATAAGCATGGATGCTGGAAGGGGCGGGGTCAGGGGGCGACCCCCCTGGACCCGCCGCCGCGTTTCGACTGCTGCTATAACGGAGAGCAGCCATGAAAACGCTGACCCTTGCCTTCCCGATTGCCGTCCCGATTCTTTTTGCTCAGGCCTTGTCCGCCGGCCCGGTCGAGGTGCGCGCCACCGCGTCGTCGATTGCTATCGCCAACGATTACCTGGAGCGCACCATCTCTATCGCCGATGGCGACGTCGGCACGCGGCAGTTTGTCAATAAGATCACCGGCCGCGCCTACGCTCTGCGCGGCAAAGAATTCGAGGTGAAATTCAATTCCGAACGCGTCGGCTATGACTTCGGCAGCGAAAACCCGCGCGCGCTGACGGCGGCCGGCGCGCGCGTCGCGAGCCGCGATGTCAAAGACACGCCCGGCGGGGGCAAGCGGGTGACGCTGCATCTGGCCGGAACGCGTGGCGCCGCGGTCGACTTGGTATACGAACTCAATCCCGGCGATTTCTTCACGCGCCAGTGGCTGCACATCGCCAAACCGCAGCAGGGCACGTTGTTTCTCGAATGGGTGGCGCCCGCCAGCAACGAATGGGGAGTGCCGCGGTTCACCCTCGGCGGCTTCGGGCAGCCGCTATTCGCCGAGGACCTGTTCCTCGGCCTGGAATACCCCACCGGCATCAACACGGCGGACGGCGCCGAAGTCACGCTCGGCACCAACGTCGGGCTCGATATCCCCGATGGCGGATATACCAGCGAACCGGCGGTCATCGGCGTGGCGCCCGCGGGGATGGTCCACCGGCAGTTCCTGGATTACGTTTCGCGCATGCGCGTCGCGCCGGTGCGCCCGTACCTGCTGTACAACACCTGGTACGATCTCCAGCGCCTCGCCATGAATCACGACAACACGCTGGAGCGCGTGCCCACGTTCCAGAAGCTCCTGCTCGGCAAGTACGGCCTGCATCTCGATTCCTTCGTGCTCGACGATGGCTGGGACGACATGCACAAGCTCTGGCAGATCGACCAGAAGCGCTTCCCCGGTGGCTTCACCGATCTCGCCAACGCGCTCCAAACCATCGACAGCCATCTCGGCATCTGGTTCGGACCGATCGGCGGGTACGATCAGCGCGAAGTTCGCATCGCCACCGGCAAGGCGGACGGCATGGAGATCAGCTCCAACGGCCGCTATTTCTGCACCGCGGGCAGGAACTACAGCCGCCTGTTCGCCGACACGCTGTTGAAATACCAGAAGCAATACGGCATCAATTATTTCAAGCTCGACGGCATCGTGTTCGGATGCAATGCGCCTGATCACGGCCATCCGCAGGGCGTTAATTCGGACGAAGCCACGGCGCGCACGTTCATCGACCTGCTCGGCAAGTTGCGAGCGCAGGATCCCAAGGTCTTTCTCAATATCACCACCAGCATCTGGCTGAGTCCGTGGTGGCTCAAATACGCCGATACCGTCTGGATGGGCGGCGAGGATTCGGGATATCTGCCTTCGGTCCCGACGATGGCGCAGCGCCAGAGCGCCATCAGCTATCGCGATTCGGTGCTCTACGACGATTTCGTGACGCACAACGCGCAGTTTCCGATTTCGTCGCTGATGACGCACGGAATTATAAAGGGGAAGGCCAACATGCTCGGTGGCGAGAAGGAGGACATCGAGGACTGGCGCGACGAGGTGGTGCACTATTACAGCGTGGGGAACATGATGTACGAGCTGTACATTTCGCCCGAAATTCTGTCGCCCGAGGAGATGGACGTGCTCGGCGACGTGACGAAATGGGCCATCGCGAATGCCCACCCGCTGCTCGATAACACCACGATGGTGGGCGGCGACCCGGCGCAGCGCGAGCCATACGGGTATGTGCACTCGAACGCGGAGAAATCGATCATTACGCTGCGGAATCCATTCGTCAGGCCGCGGACGATGAAGCTGAAGATCGATGAGGAGAATGGATTCAAGAAGTTTGAAGGGGCGCAAGTGCTGGAAGTGCAATACCCGTATCGCCAGATTGCGGCGCTGACGGTGACGTTCGGCGACACCGTTACTTTCGATCTGGGCGCCTACGAGCAATTGGTCGCCGAACTGCACTGGCAGATGCCGGACGGCACGGTGAGCAATAGCCGGCCCGAGTCGGGTTCGGACGCCCTCGCCTTTTCTCCCGCGTCGCTTTCCAAGTTGGGCGACACGGCTAGAATCACCGCTGCCGTGCAGGTTCCCGCGGATTATCCGCAGGCCCGGATCGCAGTCTTATTGGAGCCGGACAAAGAGGTGCGCGGACTGAAAGCCGACGCGCTCGATGCCGGCAAGCCGCTCACGCTCTCGGTCGAAAATGGCGGGCGCGGCATCTGGTATTGGTACTGGGCCAATCTTGCTCCCGGAAAGCATTCGGTGGAATTGACCATCCACTCCGCGGCGCCGGCGCATATTTCCGCCTGGTTGCTTACGCGGCGCAACGTAGGGCCTCCCGGGCTCCTGCAGCCCGAGGCTCTGCCCGCGCATACCAACGTCGTCAGGGGCACCCACCTCCTTCTCGAGGAGACCATCCGATGAAACGGCGTGAATTCCTCGCCGGTGCTCTCGTGCTGCCCGCCCTCGCGCAGCAAAAAACGCGTTCGTTCACCACCAGCGGCGATCAGTTCCTTCTCGACGGCCAGCCCTTCGTCATCCGCTCCGGCGAGATGCACTATCCGCGCGTCCCGCGTCCTTATTGGCGCGACCGCATGCGCAAAATGCGCGCCATGGGCCTGAACACGCTCTGCACTTACGTCTTCTGGGACCTCCACGAGCCGCAGCAGGGCAAGTTCGATTTCTCGGGCAATCTCGATATCGCCGAGTACGTCCGCAGCGCGCAGGCCGAAGGTCTATACGTGCTCGTCCGCCCCGGCCCCTACATCTGCACCGAATGGGATTTCGGCGGACTGCCGTGGTGGCTGCTCGCGAACGACATCAAAGTTCGCAGCGCCGACCCGCGATTCCTGCGCGCCGCCACGTTCTACATGACCGAAGTGGGGAAGCAGCTCGCGCCGCTCCAGATCCATCGCGGCGGGCCGATTCTCATGGTGCAGGTGGAAAACGAATACGGCTCGTTCGGCCACGACCGCGATTACATGGCCGCCGTCCGCCACATGATCCGCGATGCCGGCTTCGATTGCCAGCTTTTCACCTCCGATGGGTCTGGCAAATCGAACCTCGCGGGCGGCACGCTCGATGGCGTGGTGTCCGTCATCAACTTCGGCGACGAGGCCAACCCCGAGCGCGAGTTCGCCAATTTGGCTTCGTTCCGGCGAAATCAGCCGCGTATGAACGGCGAATTCTGGTACGGATGGTTCGACCACTGGGGCGAACGCCACCATACCAGCCCCGCCGCGCCCGGCGCGGAACATGTCGATTGGATGCTGTCGCGCGGCATTTCCGTCAACCTCTATATGGCGCATGGCGGCAGCTCGTTTGGGTACATGGCGGGCGCGAATTTCGACGGCGCCTACCAGCCCGACATCTCGGCCTACGATTACGACGCGCCCATCGACGAGGCCGGCCGTCCCAACGCCAAATTCCAGGTCATGCGAGACGTCATGCGCAAGCATCTCGCGCCGGGTGAGCAGCTTCCGGAACTCCCGGCGCCGCTGCCAATGATCGCGATTCCCAGGTTCGAGCTCAATCAACAGGGGTTCCTCACCGAGCTGCCGAAGCCGGCGTACGTCGGCCCGCCCAAGAGCATGGAGGAGCTCGGGCAGGATTTTGGGTTCGTTTTGTATCGCCACCACCCCGCTCGCGCCGCCAAGGGCACGCTCGAAATCGGCGAAGTGCGCGACTTCGCCGTCGTCCGCGGCAGGTACCTCGATCGCCGATTGCATCAGAACAAGGTGGATGTCGAGCTCGCGGCCGGCCAACCGCTCGATATCCTGGTGGAAGCCATGGGGCGCGTCAATTTCGGTCCGGAACTGGTGAACGACCGCAAAGGCATCGTCGGCAAAGTCACGTTAAACGGCGAAGAACTCAAAGATTGGGAGCATTATTCGCTCCCGCTCACCGACCCCGGCCAATTTCTCATCGCCCTCATTTCCGTAAGA
>Ga0181521_10001072_pt1 | contig 33880 bp, 31 predicted proteins | sample PEATcosm2014_Bin_32_FD_119764 | JGI IMG/M metagenome (GOLD analysis project Ga0181521, IMG submission 119764) | Peatland microbial communities from MTU Mesocosm Facility, Houghton, MI, USA - PEATcosm2014_Bin02_60_metaG | ecosystem: Environmental > Terrestrial > Soil > Wetlands > Peat | place...
GAACACACGCCCATCGCAGATGACTCGGTGGATTACCTCATCCTCGATAGCGTGATCGAGCATGTGCCGAATCCCCAGGCGGTCGTCGAAGAGGTCCGGCGTGTGCTAAGGCCAGGAGGGAAGCTGCTCTGCATCAATCCCTTCCTGTTTCCGTATCACGGCTATCCGGCCCACTACTGCAATTTCACCCGTGACGGGATGCAGCACCTGCTGCGCAACTTCGCCGCAGTGACCGTGGAGCCACATTACGGCCCCACCAGCGCGCTCATCAACATTGCGGCCGAGTATGTGGCCGTGAGCATCGCCGGTCAGCAGCGGACCGTTTACCTGTCCGTTCGAGCCCTCATGTTGCTCGCGATCGGTTGGGCCCGCTTTCTGGATCGCTGGCTCATCCGCGCGCCGCACGCCCATCGCCTGTCCGGAATGCTATGCTCTATCGCAACGAAGTAGCCGCCCGGATGCAACGCTGATCGGTAACCCCCCGTCCTTTGGCAGCGGTCCTCGCCGCCGCGGCAGTCCGTCATCGCATGGGCCCATCCGTGCGCCCGCCATCGCGCGTTTCCGCGGCGGCGCAACGCCTCGCTACCCCGCCTCCGCCCGGCAGATGAACCCGCCGCCCAGCACGCGCTCGCCGTCGTAGAACACGCAGGCTTGCCCCGGTGCAGGCAACGCCGGCGCATCCAGCCGCACCTCGGCGCCGTCCGCCGTCGCGCGCACTGTCGCGCCGTGCGGCTCCTCGCGGGCGCGCAGCTTCACCCGGCAACGCAGGCCGTTATCCGGCGGCGCGATCAGCCAGTTCACCTCGCGCAACCGCACCATGTCGGTACCGGTATCGCGCGGGCCAACCACCACGCGCCGCCTGCCCGGGTCGGTCGCCACCACCACCTGCCGCTGGCCGCGATCCTGGGCGGCGCCACCCAGTCGCCTCCCCTGCCCCACCGTGTAATGCGCGATCCCGTCGTGCCGCCCGAGCACCCGCCCGTCACGGCTGACGATGTCTCCCCTCGCCGAGGCATCCGGCCGCAGCCGGGCCACCACGTCGGCATAGCTGCCGGACGGCACGAAGCAGATATCCTGGCTATCCGGCTTGCCCGCAACCGCGAGGCCCAGCCGCTCCGCTACCGCGCGCACCGCGCGTTTGTCCGGCATCGCCCCCAGGGGGAACTCGCAGAACCCAAGCTGCGCGCTCGTGGTGGCGAAGAGGAACCAGCTCTGGTCGCGCGCCGGGTCCGCGGCGCGGTGCAGTTCCGGCCCGTCCGGTCCGTCGATCCGCCGCACATAGTGGCCGGTGGCCAGCCGCTCGGCACCCAGCCCCTGCGCCAGCGCCGTCAGGTCGGTGAACTTGACGGTCTGGTTGCAGCGCACGCAGGGCACCGGAGTCTCGCCCGCGGCATAGCTGTCGGCGAAATCGGCGATCACCGCGCGGGCGAAGCGCTCCTCGGCGTCGATCACGTAATGCGGGATGCCCAACCGGTCGGCCACCCGGCGCGCGTCGTGGATGTCCTGCCCGGCACAGCACGCGCCCTTGCGGCCGGTCGCCGCACCGTGGTCGTAGAGCTGCAAGGTGACCCCGATCACCTCGTGCCCCGCCTCGTGCAGCAGCCCGGCGACCGTGGAACTGTCCACCCCGCCCGACATGGCGACCACGACGCGCATGCGGCCTCAGTCGTTGAGCAGGTTGCGGGTACCCGCCGGCAGCTTCACCACCAGCCCGTCGAGTGCCTCGGTCATGACGATCTGGCAGCCGAGGCGGGAGGTCTCGGTCAGGCCGAACGCCAGGTCGAGCATATCTTCCTCGTCCTCGGTCGGGGTGGCCAGCTTGCGGAACCAGGCAGGGTCCACGATCACATGGCAGGTAGAACAGGCGAGCGAGCCCTCGCAGGCGCCTTCGATATCGACGTCGTGCTGGTGGGCGATTTCCAGCACGGACAGGCCGAGCGGCGCATCCACTTCGCGGCGCGTGCCGTCCCGCTCGATGAACGTCATCTTGGGCATACGGGGGAAATTCCGTTCAGGCCTGGGCTGATCATGCGACCGGGGTTGCTCGTCCGGCATGCGCCGCGGCCAGCGCGGCCGCCGCGTAGTCGATATCGGCCGGCGAGGTAAAGCGTCCGATCCCGATACGCAAGGTGCGTGCGGCGGCCGCGTCCGACAGGCCGAGCGCGCGCAGCACGTAGGACGGCTCGATCGCGGCGGAAGAGCATGCGGAACCGGTCGAGACGCACAACTCGGGGGCGCGGGCCATGAGGTCGGCGGCGGCGGCGGCCGGGAAGGTCAGGTTCAGGTTGCCAGCGATGCGAGCGCTCATGCTGCCGTTCACCACGATCCCCGGGATGTCCCGCTGCAATTGCCCCAACAGGCGGGCACGCAGCGCGGCGATGCGCGCGGTTTCCTCGGCCATGTCCGCCTGCGCCAGCCGGCAGGCCTCGCCCAGGCCGACGATCAGCGGTGCGGGCAGCGTGCCGGATCGCAGCCCACGCTCCTGCCCGCCGCCGGAGAACAGCGGCGCCAGCCGGACGCGGGGACGGCGACGGACGAACAGCGCGCCGACCCCCTTGGGGCCGTACAGCTTGTGGCCGCTGATCGAGGCGAGATCCACGCGCCAGCCGGTCAGGTCCAGCGGGATCTTGCCGGTGGCCTGGGCGATGTCGGTATGGAACAGCGCGCCGGCTTCCTTGGCGATCGCCGCCAATGCGGGAATGTCCTGCACCACGCCGATCTCGTTGTTCACCGCCATCACGCTGACCAGCAACGTCGGCTCCGTCAGCGCGTCGCGCAGTGCGGCAGGGTCCAGCAGGCCGTCGGAGCGCACCGGCAGGAAGACGGGGGCAAAACCCTCGTCGGCAAGGTCCGCCACCGATTCCAGCACGCACTTATGTTCTGTTGCGACGGTGACGACGCGCCGCCGCTCGTTACCCATGCGCGCGGCGAAGCGGGCGGCACCCTTGATGGCGATGTTGTTGCTCTCGGTGGCGCCGGAGGTGAACACGATCTCCTTCACGTCGGCGCCGACCAGCGCGGCAACCTGGGCGCGCGCTGCCTCCACCGCCGCCTCGGCGTCATGGCCCATCACGTGCTCGACGCTGTGCGGGTTGCCGTAGCGCTCGGTGAAGAACGGCAGCATCGTCTCCAGCACGCGCGGGTCGCACCGGGTGGTCGCCTGGTTGTCCAGATAGACCGGACGGTTCGGACGGGGCGGCCGATCGTTCATGACACCTCTCCCACGAAATGGGAGAGGTCGAGACGCGTGAGCGACGCGCGTGAGGGGCGTAACGCACGGCTCTCGCCGGCGTTACGCCCCTCACCCGCGTCGCTGCGCTGCACGACCTCTTTCGCGCAGCGGGAGAGGCATAGACGCGCCGCCATACGAGCGTACGCAGCCGCAAACGCGGCAATGTCATCGGCGTCGGCATTCCACGGCAAGGACACCCTGATCGCCTGCCCGGCCAGAGGCCCAAGTCCCATCGCCGCCAGCACGTGACTGGCAGCGACCTTGCCGGAGCTGCAAGCCGCGCCCGCGCTGACTGCCACCCCCTCCAGGTCGAGCGCGATCACCTGCGCGTCCGCCCGGACTCCGGGCAGCGCCACGCAGGTCGTATTGGGCAACCGCGCCGCCCCTGCCCCGCACACCACCGCCCCGCATGCCACCGCCGCCTGCTCCACCAGGTCCCGCAGCGGCTTAAGCGCCGTGGCGTCCCCCGACGCCAACGCCGCCGCGGCGAATCCGGCGATCGCCGCGACCGGCGGCGTGCCGCCCCGCCGGCCGCGTTCCTGCCCGCCGCCGGCGATCAGCGGGGCGATGGACGCAACCTCGGGAGCCAGCAGCAAGGCCCCCGCCCCGGCCGGCCCCCCCAGCTTGTGCGAGGAAATCGCCAGGCTGTCGGCGCCAAGGGCGGAAAAGTCCACCGCCATTCGCCCGGCCGCCTGCACCGCATCGACATGCAGGCGCGCGCCATGGCGGCGGCACAACGCGGCGGCCTCGGCCACCGGCTGCATCGTGCCGGTCTCGTTGTTCGCCAGCATCAGGCAGACCAGCGCCGGCGGTCCGTCAGCCAACAACGCGGCCAGAGCATCGAGGTCGGCGACGCCGGTCCGATCGACCGGCAGGATCGCCGCGCCTGGGGCGGCGGCGCGCACGGCGTCATGCTCCGTCGCACCGATGACGATCCGCCGTCCGGCGCCGAGCGCGTGGATCGCCAGCGCGTCCGCTTCGGTCCCGCCGGAGGTGAAGACCAGGTCGGCCGGCCGGCCGCCGAACCGCACCGCCAGCGATTCGCGCGCGTCTTCCATGACGCGCCGCGCCGCCCGGCCGGCACCGTGCACGGAAGACGGGTTGCCGGTCACGTCCAGCGCCGCCGCCATGGCAGCGCGCGCCTCGGGTCGTAGTGGTTCGGTGGCGTTGGCGTCGAGGTAGTGCATGTGCCTGCTGTGGGATCCGATGCTACCCCGTCATGCCGACGCAGGTCGGCATCCGCGCCTTTGCCGCATGCACGAAGGCAAGTCGTGGATGCCGACCTGCGTCGGCATGACGGGGGAAGAGCAGCTCATACTAATCCGCCGCGAGCGGCACGGCCGCCTCGGTCACCGCAACGGCGCGGCCCAATACGCGCCCGGTCACCACATCGGCCAGGGTGACACCCGCCAGGAACAACCCGATCTGCCGTCCCAGCTCGTACCACAAATCATGCGTCTGGCAGCGCTCGCCGAAGTTGCCCCCCGCGGGTGCGGCCATGCAGCCGCCACTGCCGTCATGACATCGCGTGGCATGGATCGGCTCATCCACCGCGGCGACGATATCCGCGATGGTGATGCCATCCGAGCCTCGCGACAGCCGGTAGCCGCCGCCGGGCCCCCGCGCCGACGCCACCAGCCCGGCGCGGCGCAACTTGCCGAACAATTGCTCCAGATATGACAGACTGAGTTGCTGCCGCGCGGCGATCTCGGCGAGGCAGATCGGCCCACATTCGCAGCCGATCGCCTGGCGCGTCGCAAGATCGACCATCGCCATCACGGCATACCGCCCGCGGGTGGAAAGCTGCATGGCTAGTCGCCCGCCGGCAATTTTTGCCCACCCCGCCGCTCCGGGATTTGCTCGGCCTGACGCTGCTGCGCCTGCATCTGGGCCTGTGCCAGTCGGGCAATGCGCACCTCAACGTCGGACAGCTCGGCGCGCAGCCCTTCGAGGTCGCGCAGCAACGGATCCAGGCTGTCGTCGCACGGCATGCCGTACGGGTCGAAATGCGGCGCGGAACGCGGCAACTTGCGATCTACCGGGCGGGCCGGCATGCCCACCACCGTGGTATCGGCTGGCACCGACTCCAGCACCACCGAATTGGAGCCGATTCGCGCGTTGTCGCCGACGGTGATCGGCCCGAGCACCTTGGCCCCGGCGCCGATGATGACGTTGTTGCCAATTGTCGGATGGCGTTTGCCGCTGCTGGTGCGTGCCACGCCCAGGGTGACCTGGTGATACAAATAGCAATCGTCGCCGATCTCGGCCGTCTCACCGATCACCACGCCCATGCCGTGATCGATCACCAACCGGCGTCCGAGCTTCGCCGCGGGATGGATCTCAATGCCGGTGAGCCAGCGCGCGATATGGGACGAAAACCGGCCGGCCAAAAGAAAGCCGTGCGTCCACAACCAATGCGACAGGCTGTGCCACATCACGGCATGCACGCCAGGGTAGCACAGTATCACCTCCGTTGAGGAGCGTGCCGCCGGGTCGCGTTCCCGGTATGTCCGGATCATCTCACGCAAGAACATGTAAGCCATGCGACAATTCCGTTATGAAAGATCGCGCCTGCTACTCTATAGTCCGTCCGCCCCGGCAAGGCCCGTTCCGGGGTTCGGCCAGCCGGGGGGCCAAACCCGGTCGGGACAGAATGGAGGGTAGGAGGAAAGGCGATCTTTGCGACATCCAGCCATTTCGTGATCAGGCTATGATTTCCGACCCCCGAGGTCAACTATTCACGGGGGTTCTGCTCACAGGGAACTGAATTCGCGGGACAGCGTTCCTATCTGAAGGGTCGACGAGTAGCCGGCGTGCTCTCTATGTGGCCATAGCGTTGCGTGAGCCTTTTGGGGTGGCGGCAAGGACAAGGGCCTGAACGGGCCCGCCCAATGCCGCCGGAAGCGAACGACAGAAACAGGGTTTCGGGATTGCCATGCCTGAGGTGATGTTTGCCGGGCCTGATGGCCGGCTTGAGGGCCGCTACCACCATTCCAAGGAAACCGGCGCCCCCGTGGCGCTGATCCTGCATCCGCATCCGCTGCACGGCGGAACGATGAACAATCGTATCACTTATACCATGTACCAGGCGTTCCAGCGCCTCGGGTGCTCGGTGATGCGGTTCAACTTCCGCGGTGTCGGACGCAGCCAGGGCCGCTACGATGGCGGTATCGGCGAGATCGGCGACGCCGCGGCGGCGCTCGACTGGATGCAGGCCGTGAACCCCAACCATGGCGGTCTGTGGATCGCCGGGTATTCCTTCGGGGCGTTCATCGGCATGCAGTTGCTGATGCGCCGGCCGGAAATCTCCGGCTGGGTCAGCGTCGCGCCACCCGCCAGCCACTATGATTTCGGTTTCCTGGCCCCCTGCCCTTGCGGCGGGCTGATGATCCACGGCGACGCGGACGAGCTGGTGCCGGAGCCGTCGGTGCGGAAGCTGGTGGACAAGCTGAACACGCAAAAGGGCGTGCACGTGGATTACCGCGTGTTCGCCGGCGCGGACCACGTGTTCGCCAACCACGCCGACGCGGTGGCCGAGGCGGTCGAGGACTGCTGCGGCAAGGCAATCGCCCGCCGGCAGATGGCGCTCGCGGCGGATTGATCGAAGCGCACCAAGACTGCGGCTGAGCGACTGACTGAGTGCTCCCCCTCCCCTTGAGGGAGGGGGTTGGGAGGAGGGGTTCGAGCGATCCGCATCGCCCCCTCCCGCCAACCCCCTCCCTCAAGGGGAGGGGGAGCTGCTTTTTGTGCCCCCTTCACTTCGCCCAGGACTCCAGTATTTAGTTGCCTGCCCACCCTCGATCGACTACATATAGTAGGGATCGAACGGCAGGACATACCGACATGGATGGCGACATCGTCCGGCTAGCCACTCTCAGCCTCCGCGACCTGCCAGGCTCAGCGTTCGGCGAGGCGCCGCTACCGGCCCGGAAACTCGATCCGGGCATGGGCGTCGCGGTCGCCCGTCGGACCGTGTTCCGCCCCGAGGACCAGGAGTGCTTCGGCCGAGTCGCCGACCGGGTGGCCGAAGGCAACATCGCATTGCTCGGCTTGGCCGACGCCCGCTCCCGCCAGGAGCAGGCGCGGCTGCGTAACGCCATTGCGACCGGCGCCTTGCTCACCTCGGGCCGGCATCTCCAGCATGGCGACGCCGACCAACCGTCGCGCAACATGGAGGTGTTCACCAACTGCGCCACCGCCGCGGCCTCTTTCGCCAAGTTCTATCTGCTGCTGAACGGCTCCGGTGTCGGCCGCAGCTACGACGACTCGCTGATGGCGGTGGATTGGGCGCAGGCGCCGACGCTGTTGCTGCACCTGTCGCCGGACCACCCGGATCACCCGGTCCACGACCTGTCGCGCTTCGCCGACGAGCTCGGCCTGCCCGCCAATGCGGCCGCGGTCCGGGCGTTCCTGGCCCGTGAACTGCTGGACAACCTGGCCGCCGCCCCGCCGGGTGCCGTTCACTACTGCATCGAGGACAGCCGCGAGGGCTGGGCCAAGGCCGTGGAATTGCTCGAGGCGATGGCGTTCCGCGGCGAACGCGATCGGACGCTGGTGCTGGACTTCTCCGCGATCCGTCCTGCCGGCTCGCCGATTCGCGGCATGCAGGGGCGGCCGGCCTCCGGCCCGGTGTCGCTGCTGCGGGCCTTCCTCAACATCCGTGAGCATGTGATCACGCCGGCGCGGTCCGAGTCGTCGATGGAGCGCTGGGAGCAATCGCTGCGGCTCGACCATTACCTGTCGATGGAGGTGCAGGTGGGCGGCGCACGGCGGGCTGCGCGGATGGCCACCAAGTCCTGGCGCGACCCCGGTGTGCTGCGCTTCATCCGCGCCAAGGAAGCGGGCGGGCTATGGACCGCCAACAACTCGGTCATGGTCGATGCCGAGTTCTGGCAGCGCGTGCGCAGCGGCGACTCGACAGATCCGCTCACCCGCCACGCCGTCGCGGTGTTTCAGGAGGCGACTCGCTGCGCCTGGGTGAACGGCGAGCCGGGCTTCATCAACGGCGACCGGCTGGAGGACCACCGCACCGGCGTGGCGCGCGACCGGCCGGTGGATCATGACGGGCGCAGCTTCCGCAGCGCGCGCTACCAGGTGGACGCGGCGGCCCCGCTATTGGCGGAACTCACCCGCCGCGCGGCCGAGTCGGACTTCCCCGCCACCACCAATCCCTGTGGCGAGATCACCCTGCACGTCACCGGCGGCTACTGCGTCATCGCCGATTTCGCCCCCGTGCTCGCCTGCCCCATACCGCTGGAGGACGTGGTGCCCGGCGTGGTGTCGCCGGCGGTCGCCGCGCTGTGGGATGCGCGGGTGGAGGACGCCGTGCGGCTCGGCGTGCGCTTCCTGATGCGCGCCAACCGCATGGACTCGCTGTATGCCGACGAAGTGGCGCGCACCAACCGCATGGGCATCGGTCCCACCGGGCTGCACGAATGGGCGTGGTTGCGCTTCGGCCTGGGCTTCGCCGACCTGCTGGACGAGGCCCGCGCGGCGCCGTTCTGGACGATGCTCGATCATCTGTCGGCGGTGGCGAAGGACGAGGGCGACGCCTATGCGCGCGAACTCGGGCTGCGCCGGCCGGTGACGGTGACGACGGTGAAGCCGTCCGGCACCATCAGCAAGCTGTTCGGCCTGACCGAAGGCGCCCATCTGCCGGCACGCGCGCAATATCTGCGTTGGGTGCAGTTCAAGGGCACCCGCGACCCGGTCAGTGGCGAATGGATGGCCGGGTCCGATCCCTTGCTCCCGGAATACGCCGAGCGCGGCTATCCGCTGCGTGAACTACGGACCTTTCCCGGGATGACCATTGTGGGTTTCCCGACGGTGCCGCTGATCATGCGGCTAGGTCTGGCAGAAAAGCTGGTAACCGCGCCGGAAGCGACCCCGACGCAGCAATACCGCTGGCTCCGGCTGCTGGAGCAATACTGGATCGGCGAGAAGCAGGGCAACCAGGTCAGCTACACGTTGAAGCTCTACACCGACCGGCACGATCTTGACGGCTTCCGCGCCATTGTGCTGCGCGAGCAACCGGAGGTGCGCTGCTGCGCGATCCTGCCGACGCGGCCCGATCATGCGCTGGGTTACGAGTACCTGCCGGAGGAGACGGTGTCCGCCGAGGCTTTCGCCACCCTGGTGGCCGCGATCGATCTGGCGGAGTCGCGCGAGGCAGTGGACATGGTCCACCTGCAATGCGCCAGCGGGGTATGCCCGATTTAGTCAGGCAAAACCTCTCCCGCCTCGCGGGAGAGGTCGCCACGCGCAGCGTGGCGGGTGAGGGTGATCGGGTCGCCCCGAAGCACGCCCTTGCAGTGGGCCGGCCCGATCACCCTCCCCCTCGGCGCTCTGACGCCTCGACCTCTCCCGCGCGCAGCGCGGGAGAGGTAAGTCAGCCCCGCCCGCCTTCGAAGAACTCCTTCACCTTGGCGAAGAAGCCCTCGCTTTCCGGGCTGCCCTTGGCGTGCTTCTCCGACTCCGCCTCGAACTCTTCCAGCAGTTCCCGCTGCCGGCGCGTCAGGTTCTGCGGCGTCTCCACCGCGACCTGGATATACATGTCGCCGCGTGCCGCACTGCGCAGGACCGAGAACCCTTTGCTGCGCAGGCGGAACTGGTCGCCGGTCTGGGTGCCCGGGGGGATCTTCACCTTGGCGCGGCTGCCGTCGATCACCGGTACCTCGACGTCGCTACCCAACGCCGCCTGGCTCATGCGCAGCGGTACCCGCATGAAGATGTTGGACCCGTCACGCTGGAAGAACGGATGCGGCCGCACCGCGACATGCACATACAGGTCGCCGTTCGACGCGCCCTGGCCGCCGGCCTCGCCCTCGCCGGCCAGCCGGATCCGGGTGCCGTCTTCCACCCCGGCCGGGATGGCCACTTGCAGGCTGCGCTCCCGCTGCACCGTGCCCACGCCCTGACAGGTGCGGCACGGGTTGCGGATCACCCGGCCCTGACCACCGCAGGTCGGGCAGGTGCGCTCGATCAGGAAGAAGCCCTGCTGCGACCGCACCTTGCCGGCGCCCTGGCAGGTCGGGCAGGTATCGGCACCGCGCGCCTTGTCTTCGGATCCGGTGCCGCCGCACGCCTCGCATGCCACGCGCGTGGGCACGCGCAGGGTCACCTTGGCGCCGGCGAAGGCCTCGGTGAGGTCGATCTCCACCGCCTGACGAATATCCGCGCCGGTGCGCTGCCGAGCCGCCCCACCGCCGCCGCGGCGGCCCATCATGTCGCCGAACATCTGGTCGAAGATGTCGTTCAGCCCGCCGCCGGCCGAGAAATCGAAACCGCCGCCAAACCCGCCGGCACCACCTTGCTCGAACGCCGCATGGCCATAGCGGTCGTAGGCAGCGCGCTTTTGTTCGTCCTTCAGGACGTCGTAGGCCTCGCTGGCTTCCTTGAATTTTCCCTCGGCCGCCTTGTCGCCGGGATTGCGATCCGGGTGATGCTGCATGGCGAGCTTGCGGTAGGCCTTCTTGATATCGTCAGCGCCCGCATCGCGCGCCACCCCCAGCGTGGCGTAGTAGTCCTGCTTCGCCATTCTCAGCCCTTTGTGCCGCGCTGCCGTTCCAACCATAAAACCGGCATGCGCTGAACCGCAATAAAATCGCGCCCGCCTTCAGATGAAGCGCGGGCGCGACCACTCATGCCTTGCCGGCCATGTGGCCGCCCTTTGGCGCTCAGGCGGACCGCTTCTTCTTCTCGTCCACCTCTTCGAACTCGGCGTCCACCACCTTCTCGTCCGGCTTGCCGCCGGAGGCACCGGCGCCCGGGCCTGCGCCAGGTCCGCCGCCCGCCTGCGACGTGGCGCCCGCGGCCTGTTCGGCCGCCTGCGCCTTGTACATCGCCTCGCCGATCTTCATCGCGGCCTGGCTCAGCCGCTCGGTGGACTGCTTCAGCGCGGCCGGATCGTTGCTCTCCATCGCGGAACGCGCAGCGGCCAGCGCCGCCTCGGCCTCGCCCTTCTCTTGCGCGCTGACCTTGTCGCCGAATTCCTTCAGGTTCTTGTCCACCTGATGGATCAGCGCGTCGGCGTGGTTGCGCAGTTCAACGGTTTCGCGCCGCTGCTTGTCGGTCTCGGCGTTGGCCTCCGCCTCCTTCACCATGCGTTGGATGTCGCTCTCCGACAGCCCGCCCGAGGCCTGGATGCGGATCTGCTGCTCCTTGCCGGTCGCCTTGTCGCGCGCCTGCACCGAGACGATGCCGTTGGCGTCGATGTCGAACGTCACCTCGATCTGCGGCATGCCGCGCGGCGACGGCGGGATGCCCATCAGGTCGAACTGGCCGAGCAACTTGTTGTCGGCCGCCATCTCGCGCTCGCCCTGATAGACCTTGATGGTCACCGCCTGCTGGTTGTCGTCGGCAGTGGAGAACACCTGGCTCTTCTTGGTCGGGATCGTCGTGTTGCGCTCGATCAGCCGGGTGAACACGCCGCCCAGCGTCTCGATGCCCAGCGACAGCGGGGTCACGTCCAGCAGCAGCACGTCCTTGACGTCGCCCTTCAGCACCGCGCCCTGGATGCCCGCGCCGATCGCCACGACCTCGTCCGGGTTGACGTTGCGTGCCGGTTCCTTGCCGAAGAACTGCTTTACCGTGTCGATGACCTTCGGCATGCGGGTCATGCCGCCGACCAGGATCACCTCGCCGATCTCGCCCGCGGTCACGCCGGCATCCTTCAGCGCGGCCCGGCAGGGGTCGAGCGTCTTGGCGATCAGGTCGTCGACCAGCGACTCCAGCTTCGCCCGCGTCAGCTTCATCACCAGGTGCTTCGGCCCGGAGGCGTCGGCGGTGATGAAGGGCAGGTTGATCTCGGTCTCCTTAGACGAGGACAGCTCGATCTTCGCCTTTTCCGCGGCTTCCTTCAGCCGCTGCAACGCAAGCTTGTCCCTGCGCAGGTCGATGCCCTGCTCCTTGCGGAACTCGTCGGCCAGGTAGTCGATCACGCGCGCATCGAAATCCTCGCCGCCGAGGAAGGTGTCGCCGTTGGTCGACTTTACCTCGAACACGCCGTCGCCGATTTCCAGCACCGAGATGTCGAAGGTGCCGCCGCCGAGGTCGTACACCGCGATCGTGCCGGTGTGCTTCTTGTCCATCCCGTAGGCCAGCGCGGCCGCCGTCGGCTCGTTGATGATGCGCAGCACTTCCAGCCCGGCAATGCGGCCGGCATCCTTGGTGGCCTGGCGCTGCGAGTCATTGAAGTAGGCGGGCACGGTGATCACCGCCTGGCTGACCGGCTCGCCGAGATAGGCCTCGGCGGTCTCCTTCATCTTGCCCAGGATGAAGGCGCTGATCTGGCTCGGCGAGTATTTCTCACCTTTCACCTCGACCACGGCATCGCCGTTGTCGGCACGCACGATGGTGTAGGGCACCAGGCCCTTGTCCTTGGCGACCATCGGGTCGTCGTAGCGGCGGCCGATCAAGCGCTTGATGGCATACAGCGTGTTGGTCGGGTTGGTCACCGCCTGGCGCTTGGCGGACTGGCCTACCAGGCGTTCGCCGGAGTCTGTGAAGGCGACCATGCTGGGCGTGGTGCGCGCGCCCTCGCTATTCTCGATGACCCGAACGTCCTTGCCTTCCATGATGGCAACGCAGGAGTTCGTGGTGCCGAGGTCGATACCGATGACTTTGGACATTGAGTGAGGCTCCTTTCAGCGGACCCGAGCAGCCCGAAGCACCGCGCGAGTCCCTTGGTGAGTAATGTGACACCGATGTATGGGGGTGCCCCGGTTCGGGCAAGGGTCGCCCCCGCGTTTTTCGTTCACCACCGGCACGGTTTCCGGCCTGGTGGGCAGCCTGCCGGGTCGTTTCAAGCGGTTTTGTCCAGTTTCACGGCGGAACGCGCCGCCGCAGCCAGTTCCGCTGCCGGGGCCTTGGCGACGACCACCATGGCCGGGCGCAGCAGGCGCCCGTTCAGGGTCCAGGCCGGGGTCCAGGCATGCATCACGGTGCCGGGCTGGTGAGCCGCGCTCTCTTGCTCCGCCATGGCCTGGTGCATGTTGGGATCGAACGGCGTGCCGGTCGGGTCCTCGCGCTTGATGCTGTTGCGTTCCAGCACCGCCAGGAAGCTGCGCTCCACCCCTTCCAGGCCTTCGCGCAGCTTGCCGACGATCTCCGGCTGGTCCGGTTCGGGCGGCGGCAGGCTGTCGATGCCGCGCCGCAGGTTCTCCGCCGCCTCCACGACGTCGGTGGCGAATTTCTGCACGGCGTATTGCCGGGTCTCGTCCACCTCGCGCCGGGAGCGGGCGCGGACGTTGGCGATCTCCGCCTCGGAGCGCATCCAGCGGTCCTTCAGTTCCGCCACCTCCGCTTCGAGTTCGGCGATGCGGGCGCTGGCAGCCTGCATCACCGCCTCCTGCGACAGGGGCGCGTTCTGGTTGGCGGGGTCCGCCGGAGCCGGATCGGACCCGGCCTCGGGGCGTGGATCGAACGGCGGGGGCTGGGAAGCGCCGTGCATTTTTTCGTGTTCGTTGGTCATGAACGCTCAGTTAGGGCTGGGACAGGTTCTGGACAAGCGGGTGTGAGGGCCTAACGGGGTTGCAAAAGGGGTGATGGGTCGCCCCGCCATCGTATGCCGCAATCATGAAGATTTGGTTTACGGCCGGTCGGCCCGATTGACCTGGGCGCAGCATGACGCGGGGCCACCGTACACGGCGTCGGCCGGCGCGAGAGGCACGCCGCGCTGTGCCGCCGCCCGGCGTAGTGCCTTGTCGCTGCTGGCCAAGGGCAACCCGCGGCGGATCGCCAACTCCAGATAAACGGCATCGTAGACCGTTAGTGCCTCGGTCTGCGCCAGAGCCAACACGGTGCTGCGCCACACGGCCCCCAGACCTTGGGTGTCAGTCTCGATCGCGAGCATGTCGAGCAATGCAAGGCGCTCCTGGACCGCCTCGGACGCGATGCGCCCGCGACGAGCAGCCAGCAGCAGCACGTTGGTGACTTCCAGAGTCCACCAAGCAGGTACAACGGCGCCTTCGGTCTGCACCAGTTCGAGGAGAGCATCGAGCGCGGGCGTAGCCTCGTCCTCGAAGCACCAGGCAACTGCGACGGAACAATCCACAACGAAGCCCGGCATGCTCAGCGTCGGCCGGCGTCACGCAGCTCCCGCCAATCCAGCCCACCCAATGTGGTGCCCCGTCGCAGGACGCGCAATTTGGCAACCGCCTGGGCGGCCCGAGCCCGGGTGCCCGAGTCGATGGGCACAAGCCGGGCGACGGGGCGCCCCCGCCGGGTTATCGTCACGACTTCCCCCCGCTCCACCCGTTCAAGCAATTCCGAGAGGTGGGTCTTGGCCTCGAAGGCGCCGATGAGGGTCGAGGTGTCCATGATATCCAACTAGTTGTCTGACCTGGTCTGATATTTCAAGCCTTGCGCGACAAGTCATTTCACCCCAGCAGCCGACCGATCACCCGCGCGGTATAGTCCACCACCGGGATGATCCGGCCGTAATTGATCCGGGTCGGCCCGATCACCCCGATCGCACCGACGATCCGGCCGCCCTCGCTACGCGCCGGCGCCACCACCATGGACAGACCGGCGTTGCCGAACAGCCCGCTCTCGGCGCCGATGAAGATCCGCACGCCTTCCGAGCGTTCGGCCAGTTCCAGCAGGCGCAGCATCGTCTCCTGCGCCTCCAGCCGCTCGAACAGCGCCTGGATGGCGGACAGGCGCTCGATTTGCGTCACGTCCGACAACAGCCGCCCCTGGCCGCGGATGATCAGGCTGGCGCCGCGCGGCCCCTCCCCGGTCCAGGTGGCCAGGCCCGCCCCAACCACCTGCGACGTCAGCGTATCCAGTTCGGACCGATCGGCCGCCAGCTCCTCGGCCACGATGCGGCGGACGTCGGCCAGGGGGCGGCCCGACAGCCGCGCATTCAGGTAGTTGCTAGCTTGCTGCAAGGCCGAGGGTGGGGTGCCCGGCGGAGTCTCGATCACCCGGTTCTCCACCTGGCCCTCGGCACTGACCAGGATCACCAGCGCCCGGCCCGGCCCCAGCGGCACGAATTCGATATGCCGCAAGGCGCCTTCCGATTTCGGCGCCAGCACCAGGCCGGCGGCCGCGGACAGGCCGGAGAGCATGGTGCTGGCCTCCGCCAGCGTGTCCTCCAGGCTGCGGCCGGAGGCGGCCAGCGCGGCGGAAATCGTGTCCCGCTCCTCCTCCGACAACTCACCGAAATGCAGCAGACCGTCGACGAACAGCCGCAACCCCTGGTCGGTCGGCAGCCGGCCGGCGGAGGTGTGCGGCGCGAACAGCAGACCGGCCTCGGTGAGGTCGGCCATCACGTTGCGGATGGTCGCCGGCGACAGGTTCATCGGCAGCAGGCGCGACAGGGTGCGACTGCCGACCGGCTCCCCGGTCTCGACATATTGCTCGACGATCTCCCGCAGCACCGCCGCGGAGCGGGCGTCGAGGCCGGGCGGGAACTGTGCGGCGGAGCCGCCAGCACGTCCGGTCACTCGCGCCCCGCTACCAGGCGGGTTGACAGGCTTGTCCATTATGATTCCCCGCGTGAAAACCTAGAAAACGCGTCGGTTCAGCCTACTCGGCAACCAGTGCATCCGGTGCCGGGAATCGGCTGACCTTGGTGACTGGTCATGCGCACCGCGCTGGCTCACGCCGGCACCGATTCCGTAAAGCGACGGGTGACCTTGATGCTGTCTGTCCGCTGACGTGCTTCCCAAAGATCTCGCTGCAACTGCATCCGCAACCAGTGGTCGGCCGTGCTCCAACCAACCTTCTCCAGACGAATGGCCATGCCAGGCGAGATGCCACTATGCCCGTTCAACAGGTCGGACAGCGCCTTGCGCGTCACGCCGAGCGCCTCGGCTGCCGCCGTCACGGTCAGGCCGAGCGGCTTGAGGCAATCCTCGCGAATGACCTCGCCGGGGTGCGCCGGGTTATGCATCTCGATGTTGCCCTCGCCGTCCGGAGGTCAGCGTTCGACGGTCAGCCGGATTATGCGGTGATAAGTGTAAGGTGACAGGTGACGACAGTCAATCCAACCATCGATTCCAGCCTTCGCTGGCCTGATGTTCCTGCTCGACACGAACGTCGTGTCCGAACCGCGCAAGGCGAGGGCGGGCAAGGCCGATCGCAACGTCGCGAATGTGGGGCGCCGCGGCGCCGCGCTCCATATCCCCGATCCGCGGCCGATCCGGGATGGCCTTATCGCAGCGACCGCCTCTGATTACGGCATGACCGTGGTGACCCGGACCATCACCGATTTTGCCCCCACCGGCGTGCCGCTGCTGAATCGGTAGAACGACCCGCGAGCCTGACGGACGCCAGAGCGTTCGACGCCATGGCCGTCGTCCGGTGTCAAGGCGGGGAAAGGCCGCCATCCGTGCCGGTGCGTCGGCAAGCAAACAACCCCGTGGCTCCCCCAGCTCGCAAACGAAGTGCAACGCCAGGCAAATGGGCACCCCGGATCAATAGTTCAAAATAGCGGTAATCAGGTCGGCGTAGGGACCAACATGGGCGGTGTACTGCCGTGCCAGCACCCGGCCATATACGGTGAAGGCCTGTTGGAACGGCGTGCTGGGCCCCACCATACCGGACACCGGTTCCGTGGCACCAAGGCCACTGCCGTCCCCCCAGAACACGGTCCGCGCAGGATCGAGATAGGTATGATAGCGTAAGATATACGTTCCGTCGGCAAGTTGGCGACCATAGGTCGTGCTCACGCTGGTCAGGCTGATCGACCCCTGGACGGGGACGGTCGTGCCGCCGGTCGCCGTGCAGGTCACCGTGATCGTGGCAGTGACATCGTCCGGCATGCTCGAGAACGGCACGTAGTCACCGAACCCCAGCGGCGTCGCGGTCAGGCTGCAACTGGCGCCGCCACTGGCTTGGGCCGGCACCGCGGCCAGCGCCCCAAGCAGCATCGCGGCCGCCATGATGCCGCGGCGATCCTGCCCGGTATGGCGCCGCTGCGTCATTGGCACCGTAGGGGGCCGATCAACGGGATGTCCCCCTGCGCCGGCTGGTAGTCGAATTGCACGGTGCAGCTCGTCCCATTCGGCAACGTCACCTGCATCCGGTTGGTCGGCTGCAATCCGGTCACGTAGGCTTGGCCGTCATAACCGACCGGCTGATCCTCGGCCCCGGCGACCTTGGCGATGGAACCGAGCGGAATGGGTGCGCCGCTGCTGTCCTGCAGCGTCAGCAAGGCGGCATTCACTTTGCGGATGTGGAAATCGACCACGGTGCCCGACCGGTCCGGCGGCCGCACCAGAACCGCGGTCTGCCCGACATCGATATCCGCCGGCAGCCGTGTCGCGTCCACCGCCAGCCGGTTGTTCTGATAGGACAACAGCGACGGCACCAGCAGATGTCCGCTGGAATCGGTCGTACCCACCGGGCGGTTCTCATACAGCACCGGCACGTCCGCGACGCCGCCGGTGCTCACCACGGCGAAACTGTCATTGATCTGAGCACTGGCGAACGGATGGCCATCCGTCCAGACCAACGCGCCGCTGGCACCGCCGCGCACGGCGAACTGACCCGGCGACTGGTCCACCCCGCCGGTCAGCAGGCCCCAGGGGCTCAGGAACTCGCCCTCCACCGCGCGCTGTGGCGCGTAGCCTTCCGAATCCTGTATCCGGTAGCCATAGTCGTTCTGCACCAACGCGGGTTTGGCGACCGTCAGCGAGGAACTGGCGCGTCCGCCGTCCAGCGAGCCTCCGGCCGACGCCGAGATGGACGGGCCGAGCGCGAAGCTGATCCCGAATGCCACCCCGTAACTGTGATCGTCGTGAACATCCTTGAAAGCGGTGGCATAGAACGAGGCGGTGCCGGCAATCGGAATGCTGTAGCTCGCGGTAACCAGCGATACCTGCGGATTGCTGACAAGTAAGTACGCCGCCTGCGTGTTGAGCGCCGCTGGTGTCCCGGGTTGCGCGACCTGGTTCACGTAACCGACGCCGACGCTTCCCCACCGGCCGAGCTGGTAGCCGATGCTGGTGTTCAGCGTCGATTTCGGCACCGGAGTGCCGTTCACCGCGGCGATGTCGCGGTAGCCGTTGGTCGCGTAGGTGCCGCTCAGGCTGAAACTCAGGTTGTGGGAAATCCGCTGGAAGCCGGCGGACGCCAGGCCGCCGGAATTGCCGCCCACGCCTGCGGGCATCACACCATGGATGGCGCTGCCGGACACCGCGGCGTTGGCGACGCCGAACGAGCCGACCCTCATCGCCGCCCCGCCACCGAGCAGAGCCAGTGTGTCGGTCGCCTCCGCATGGGTTTCCAGCGTCAGCCAGTCGGTCAGGCCGTAGCGCAAGGAGCCGCTGGCTGCCGAACCCACATACCGGTCGGTGCTCAACCCGTAGTTCTGCCGCACCGTGCCCGCCTCCAGCGAATAGCTCGCCAGGCCGGGCTTCAGCAGAGTTGCGCTGGCGTAAAACGGCAACGTGACCAAGGTCTGGCGCCCGAGCGCGTCCATCACCGTCACTGCGATCTCGCCGGCCCCGGTCACGACCGGGAGCGTCCGCACGGCAAAGGGACCCGGCTGCACCGGCTCGCTGAATTCGCGAATGCCGTTGACCATCACGTCGACTGTGGCCGGCACCGCGGCGGAGGAACTGATCACCGGCAGCGGATAGGTGACCAGATCTGGCCGCAGGCTGAAATCACTGGTCACCTGGGCACCGCCCAGGCGCACCGCGCGGCTCCAGGACAGCGCGCCGGTGACCACGTCGCCGGCGCGCCAGCGGCGCAGTTCGTCGGGTTCGGCGTAATCGAAGGTGGTGCCCAGGCGGACGGTGGTTGCCTGCCCGGCATAGGGGGTGATGTTCACCAGGCCGGTGGTCTCCAGCACGCCGTAGGGACTGAAGGCGCGCAGGTCGAGCAATGCCCCGCCGGTGTTCTGCTGCGCGGTGCCGGCGGCCTTCTCGCCGTTGAAGGTACCGAGGAGGTCGTAGTTGAGCAATGCGCCGTACCCTGCCGGCGATAGCGGAGCCAAGGGGACCGCGGCATGTCCACCGCCGAGTTCGGTCGGCCGCAGCGCGGCATCGCTGGCCTCCACGACCAGCGACTGCGTGGTCTCGTCCAAGCGCGCGCGAACGTTCGGAAGCGAAGCCAGCGGGATCGGCTCGGTGCCGGCGGCGAGGTCCCGCGGCAGGGCGAAGCCGAGTGCGCTCAATTCGGCCGGTCGGGCGTAAAGCGCACCGTCCCGATCGATAAACTCGCCGACACGACCGGTCGGACGACCGTTCATGACCACCTCAAGCGCCAGATTACGTTCGGATGCCGACGCAACAGCGGTCGCCAACAGCGCTGCGAGAAATGCAGCAGCGCCCAGGCTGCTGCGGCTCACGGCGTCAAAATCAGCTCACTCTTGCCCGTCAGGCTCGTGACGCTCAGGTGCAGCGGTCCTCCCGGACCGCCATGGGGGTCTTGCACGATCCAGTGGCGCTCGGCGCCGCCCAGGATGTACGAGTTGGTACCGCGAGAAACCACTTTCGGATGACTGCCGTCGGCCAGCGTCACGTCGATTGCGCGCACCTTGTCGTAGGCAGCACCCGCATTGCTGGCGGTCAGCATGGTTTGGCCGCTGGCGCCGCGCTGCGCCCGCCATTGCAGCGTCGGACGCCCCGACGACGACGCCCTCACGATCACCGGCAGCGACAGACGCAGGGCGAAGACGACATGTCGATTCTGCATGTTCGGCGGCGGCACTTCGTCCAGCAGCAGACGGTAACTGCGTTCGGCGCCGGCCGCGATCCCGCCGCGCAATAACAGCCGCATGGTCTGCGACCCGCCGTCGGCGATGGTGAAGATCGGCGGGGAGACGATAATGTCATGGGTTGGCGCCAGAGCATCATCGTCTCCCGCCTGGGTCCAGCGATAGACCCGGGCTTGGATCGCCGAGGGTGCTCCGCCGTGATTTGTCACTTCGATCGTCGCAGCGGTTTGCCCGGCCGCGAGAGTGACAAGGACCGGGGAGATCTCCAGCGAGGCCGCCTGGACCTCGCGGGCAAGTGGACAGCCAAGCAGCATCAGCACTGCCAAGGCCAGGATCGGTCGCATTTTGCGAACCCCGTTATGCCGATAGACTCAGTAGGAGACGGTGATCGTGACCACGTCGTTGTAGACGTCGGTGGCCGGAGCCTGCGAACCCGGGATCTGGCCATAGACCGTCAAAACTTGTGCGCTGCCGCTGCCGGTACCCTGGATGGTATCCGTGTTGACGGTGTTGCCCCAGGGCACGGAAAAACCGGAATCCGAATACAGATTGTACATCAGGGTGTTGGTGGGGGTTGCTCCTGCGAGGTAACGCTGCGAGCTGATAGCGTGGGTCCCGGGGTCCAGCCCCACATCATACGTGGCACCGCTGGTGCAAGTGACGTTAACGGTGGCATTGGCGTTGGTGACGGAAGCGCCCGAGTGTACCGTGAGGAACGCCAGCGTCGAAGCAGTCACGGAACACGTCGGATCCACGCTGGCGCTCACCGCCAGGGTGGTCGTCGTCGTTTGCGCGGCCCAGACGTCCTGGGCGACCACGACGCCAAGGCAGGCCGTCGCGGCAATCAGCAGGCGTTTCATGGCACGTTGTCCTTTCATTACTCCCAAGGACAGCGACCTGCCGTTCTGACCCTTCCAGGCTTTTGTGCGGCCCCTGTCGTATGTGCAGCTTCATTGCTACTGGCTAATTGTTAAGGAGCGGTTATTTTTGCCGACACATTTCACGATTTTTGTTATCGATGGAGCTGTCTGGTCGATACGCCGGACCGGTCGGTCGGCCTGGCTATGCGCCCGGCGTCACAACCCCACGCTTCCCTGGGCTGTCTGCCGCAACCGACCGCCGCGCCCAATTCCGCATGCGAGTTTGCCCGGCCAGCCGGGCTTTACCGAAACTTGATACTTCCGGGTCCAGGCTGCCGGAACGGGACGCTCGGCCGGTTCGACCGGGACGCAGCGTAGCGATTGCGGAGGATTGTGAAATGGTGTCGGCTGCTGACGACGACCTGAGCGGCAGAATACGATTCATGCGCATCAGCGCTGACGACACCAGCCTGTTGCGCGACTTCTGGCAGATCGTCGAGCCGAAGCTGCCGGCCATCCTGGACAGCTTCTACCAGCATGTCGCATCCGAGCCACGCCTGCAGGCCATGGTGGGCGCGAAAGTCCCCCAGCTCAAGCGGGCCCAGACGCTGCATTGGCAGCGCTTGTTTACCGGCGGCCTCGACGCCGGCTATTACGACGGCGTGCACAGCATCGGCCTGATGCATCACAAGGTCGGGCTGGAGCCGCGCTGGTACATCGGCGGCTACAATTTCGTACTGAACCGGCTTGGCGACCTCGCCGTCAGCGCCTATCGCTGGTCACCGGGCAAACGGCGCGCGGTGCTTGCCGCGGTCACGTCCCGGGTCATGCTGGACATGGACATTGCCATCTCGGCATACCAGGAGGCGTTGCTGATCGAGCGACAGCAGCGCGGTGACAAGGTCGATGGGCTGTTGCGCGGATTTGAGGCAACCACCGGCATGCTGGTCGGCACCGTCGCCTCGGCCGCCACGGAGCTGCGGGCCACCGCGCAGTCGCTCTCGAGCACCACCGACCAAACCACCGAGCAAGCTTCGGGCGTCGCCGCAGCCGTGGAGCAGGCGAGCGTCAATGTGCAGACCGTTGCCTCGGCCGCCGAGGAATTGTCGAGCTCGATATCCGAAATTGCCCGGCAGGTGGCGCAGTCGTCCAGCATCGCCGGCAAGGCGGTGGGGGATGCCAGGCGCACCGACGCCATCGTCAAGACACTGGCGGGTGGGGCGCAGAAGATCGGCGACGTGGTCGGGCTGATCAGCAGCATCGCCGGACAGACCAACCTGCTGGCGCTGAACGCGACGATCGAGGCAGCACGCGCCGGGGATGCCGGCAAGGGCTTCGCCGTTGTGGCGTCGGAGGTAAAGAACCTCGCCAACCAGACGGCGAAGGCGACCGGCGACATCAGCGCGCAGATCGCCGAAATCCAGACCGCGACGGCCGAAGCGGTTCAGGCGATCGGGACCATCGCCCAGACGATCGACGAACTCAGCCGCATCGCCGCGTCCATTGCCGCGTCGGTCGAAGAGCAGGGGGCAGCAACGCAGGAGATCGCTCGCAATGTGCACGAGGCCGCGAGCGGCACGCAGGAGGTGAGCAGCAATATTGTGGGCGTCAGCCGAGGCGCGCAGGAAACCGGCGCCGCAGCCTCGCAGGTGCTGGAAGCCGCCGGCGAATTGTCCAAGCGGGCCGAGCAGATGAGCGTCGATGTGGGCCGGTTCATCAGTGCGGTGAAAGCGGCCTGACACACTTTCAGCTCTGAGCGGAAACACCGGCCCCCGTCAGCGACTCCGATCAGAGTGGAAATTCTCCAGGCGTCGGGCGCACGGTTCGCCGCCTTCCCTTGAACGCTTAGTCCGCTTGGCGGCCCAAGCCCTCAAGGGGAGGGAGAGAATCGCCAACGATCAGACGATGTCGGCCAGGTGCGTCGGCGCGTGCATCCGCATCGCCTCGGCGACCGCCAGGAGTGCAGCACGCAGCGCCTCCCGGCTTTCCGCGGCACCGATGCAGATGCGCACCGCGTTGGGCGCCGGCATGGCGACGGCGAAGCTGTCGCTGGCCACCAGTGCCAGGCCGCGCTGGCGCAGATGGGCGGTGAAGTCGGCGCGGCTCCACTGCGCCGACAGCGTCAGCCAGACATGCAGCCCTTCCGGATGGGCCGCCATATCCATTCCCGCCAGCACCTGCCGGACGATCCCCTGACGCGCGGCTGCCTCCTGCCGGATCGCATTGCGCAAGGCGACCGCCGAGCCATCCTCCATCCAGCGCGTCACCAGGCCGGTCAGCAGCGGCGACGGCGTCAGCGAGGTCGCGCGCACGGCCTCCACCAGTCGGGTTGCCTCCATCCGGCCAGGCGCCACCACGAAGGCGGTGCGCAGGCCCGGCGACAGGCACTTGGAGAGCGTGCTGACGTAGTAGCCCGCGCCCGCAACCAGGGACGCGATCGCAGGCAGCGGCTGCGACGGGAGCGGACCATACGCGTCGTCTTCGACAATCGGCACGGCATGGCGCGACGCCAGCGCCGCCAGTGCCTGCCGGCGCGCGACAGGCAAGGTGGCCGTGGTCGGGTTGTGGATCGTCGGCACGCAATAGATCGCCTTCGGCTGCACATGGAGGCAGGCCTGTTCCAGCGCATCGGGCAGCAGACCGTCCGCGTCTGCCCGCACCGCCACCAGCCGCAGGCCTAGCTGGGCGGCCAGCGCGCGGAATCCGGGGTAGGTCAGCGGGTCCGTCAGCACCGCGTCGCCCGGCCGGGTGAGCGTCGTCATCAGCGCGGTGAGGGCGCACTGCGCGCCGGCGCAAACCAGGATGCGGTCCGGGTCGATCTCGCCCATCACCGGGCGCAGCCACCCGCCCGCCGCGACCCGATCACGCAGGGAACCCGCACCGGAGCGATAGGTCATAAGAGTGCGCAAATCGCTGCTGCGCACCAGCTCGGCCAGGCTGTCCTGGAGCAATTTCCGCAGCGACGGTTCGGCCGGCTGCGGCGGCAGGTTCATACTCATGTCCACCAGGGCATGCCTCGGGTCGCCGCTGTCCGCCGTGGCAGGATCGGCGCGCACGAAGGTGCCGCGCCCCACCCTGGCGTCCAGCAGCCCACGGCGGTGCGCTTCCGCGTACGCGCGAGTGACCGTGGTCAGATCGATGCCGAGGGCCTCGGCCACTTGCCGCTGCGGCGGCAGGCGGTCGCCCGCAAGAAGTTCGTGCCGCGTGATCGCCTGGCCGATCGCGTCGGCAATGCCGAGATAGAGCGGGCCCGTCGCGCGACGCATGGCGGCTTGCAGAAAATGAAGCGGTGGGTCGGCAGGCATCGGTTCAAATAACCCATACAATCCGTATATGCTACGAAAGTAGCATGGAGCGTATGGATACGCAACTCCCAAGCGCCCGGTGGGACCCGGGCCGGACGCCGCGTCGCCGAACTCTCGCCGATCGGCCTGCGTGGCAAACCGAGGGCTGGCCGACTGGCCCCGCTGGCGGGCGGCGGTGCTCGGGGATTTCGATCAGGCGTGCGCTATCCTCGAGAACCTGAAGGCGCTGGGCGCGCGCAATCGCATCGAAGCGGTCATGCGGTCGGGCCTCGCGGCGGGCGGCCAGCGGCGCCCCCCGCTCCGCCGGGGTGATGCGGCGCGCGCGCCGGCTTCCGGGCGCTGCGATGGGTCGGATCGGTGGAATTCTCCCTTGCGCCGGAGCGGCGTCTGACTATATTCTGCTTCGTATTGTATGGAAAGTTTCTCCATATAATGTTGACATATGAGGCTCCAATGGGTGCAAGCGAACGCTCCGTATGGCTCGGAATCCGCCGCGGCCTGGCTGGACACTGCCCGGCCTGCGGTCACGGCCGCCTGTTCAGCGGGTTCCTGAAAATCCGCTCGCGCTGCGAGACATGCGACGCGGACAACGCGGTCTACCCGTCGGACGACTTCCCGCCTTACCTGACCATCCTCGCCGTCGGTCATCTCGTGGTGCCGCTGATGTTCTGGGTCGAGCGGGCTTTCATGCCGACCGTATGGCTGCAAGCGGCGATCTTCCTGCCGCTCACCCTCCTGCTCTGCCTGCTGCTGCTGCCGATCATGAAGGGCGGCACCGTCGGTTTGTGCTGGGCGACCGGTCTGGTGCGACAGGGCTGATCGCAAACCTCTCCCGCCGCGCGGGCGAGGTGTAGTACTGCTTTGGTGTTGCACCCAACTCCGAAGGCACATGCCGCATGACCGACTTCGAACTCGTCTGGGACTCCCGCTGCGGCGTCGCCGAATCCCCGGTGTGGGACGCCGCCACGCGACGCCTGCTGTTCTGCGACATCCCGGGCAAGCGCATCAACGCGCTGTCGGTCGATGACGGCACGCGGGAAACCTACGAGTTGCCCGAGGTGGTCGGCAGCTTCGGGCTGTGCCGCTCCGGCAGACTTGTCGTCGCGCTGCGGCATCGCGTCGTGCTGTTCGATCCGCGCTCGCGGCAGGTCGAGGACCTGACCGGCGCGGTGGTCGAACCGACGACCAACCGGATGAACGACGGCAAGGTCGGACCGGACGGCGCATTCTGGGTCGGCAGCATGGATGAGAGCACGCCGCGCCAGCCCACCGGCGCGCTGTATCGCGTCACCCCGGACGGCCGCATCGAACTGAAGGCCGAGGGCTACGCCGTGTCGAACGGCCTCGCCTGGTCGCCCGACGGAGCCACGATGTACCACTCGGATTCGACCGCCGGCCTGATCGAGGCGTGGGATTTCGACGCGACGACCGGCGTCATGAGCCATCACCGCCGCCTCGCCACACTGACCAGCGAAGAAGGCCGGCCCGACGGCGCCGCCACCGACAGCGACGGCAACTACTGGTCGGCCGGGCCCTCCGCCGGCTGCATCAACCGCTTCTCGCCGACTGGCGCATTGCTCGGGCGGATCCCGTTCCCGGTCCCCGGCCCCACCATGCCGTGCTTCGCCGAACGCCACCTGTTCGTAACCTCATTGCGCGAGGGCAAGACGGCGGACGTGCTGCAAAAGTTCCCTACGCTGGGCGGCCTGTTCCGCGCCGACGCGCCGACGCGGGGCGCGCCGGTCGGATTGTTCGCCGACGCCTGAACCGCCTCAGTAGGCGCCCGGAGAGCCGGGCGGCGGGTAATAGCCGGGAGGCGGCGGGTAATAGCCCGGCGGCGGCGGATAATAGCCGGCCGGTGGCGGCGGCGGCGTGGTCGCCGCGCCACCCACGGCGCCGACTGTACCGCCGATCAACGCGCCGGCGAGGGCACCGCGTCCGCCGCCCGCCGCTCCGCCGATCGCCGCCCCGGCACCCGCGCCGATCAATCCACCGCCGACCGCCCGCTGGCCGGGATCATACGGATCGGTGCAGGCCGAGAGCCCCAGCGCGATGCCGAGCACCGCCGCGCAGGGAACCAGATGCCGTCGCATGCTGCTATTCTCCTGTTGCCGACAAGAAGTTCAGCGAACCGTCCAGCCGAATGAAACACTGGGCGCGTAGTACGCTGGCGGCGGTGCGTAAGCCACGGGCGGCGGTGCGTCATAAGCGGGCGGCGGTGCGTAGCCATACGGCCGCGGCGCGACGATAAGGGCCGGGGGCGCCCACGGCCGATCCCAGCCGTCATGCGGATGCCAGCGATGATACCGGTCGCCCCAATCCGCGTTGACTGGACCGGCAAAAACACAAACCCCGACCGTCGCGGCAGCGATGCTGCCAAGGGAAATCGCGCGAAGCGCACGCATGGTCAATCTCCTCCAGTGACGGCCATCACGCCATGCGATCGTGGCGTCTCCGGGGCGAAAATTTCACCTCCACGTGATCGACCCAGGTCACAAATTCTGCCGCTGTACCGGCAGACACCGAGGTAGCAAATCCATGTTGCCGTGTTGTGCGACGGCCACGAGATCGTGCGGCGATCGCGCCCGAGACGCAGCAAGGACGCCGGCGGCGTGGCGCGCTTCGCGCAGTTCCGTGCCGGCGGCTGCGGCGATTTGCGGCGACGCACGGCGGCATCGTCCGCCGCTTGCAGGCGACAGGGACTGATGAGCGCGGTGTCCGACATGCTGTGCGCGTCGTGAACGGTGCGCAGCGCGGGTTCGGTCTTGGCATCCTGTGCGGCTTGATACCGACGGTTGCGCGCGCCGCCGACGACCTGCAATTCCTGATCGAACCGTCGGCTCCCTCATTGGCTGTGGATGCGCCAGTCCTGCTGATCTGGACACTGACCAACCGTACAGACGCGTCGTGGCAGGTGTTGTCGAGCGAGCCGGATTGCAGGGACAAAAATGCCCGGTGGCCAATCGTGCGGGGATGGTTCGACCTGCGTTCCCGGCGCCGCCACGCGGTGCAAAAAAAGCAGCCCCCACCTGGCAGACCAATCGGTCCGGGAATCCCTCCCGCGGGCTGGCTCAGCCGGCCGCCCGCTTCGCCTCATCCATCAGCACCGGAACCCCTTCGGTGATGGTGTGGATGCCCAACACACTGGTCAGTTCCAGCACCTCCATGATCTCCGCCACCGTTGCGCCGAGCCGCAGCGCGTTCTGGATGTGCACACGCAGTCCCGGTAGATAGAGATGCGTTGTCGCGGCGTCGATCGCGATATACAGCAGTTCCTTCACCTTCGGCTCCAGCGTGCCATGCGTCCACGGCACCGACGAAAGCCGCGTGTAGGCGTCGAAGAATTCCGGTGACAAGGTCAGCAACTGTTCCCACACCGGAGTCCAATATCCGCGCGCCGCGACGAACGCCTGTTTCACGCGCTGCTGTTCCGGCGTTAGCTCTGCCGTCGCCACCTCGGCGCTACGGCCGGCCTTGCGCAACTCGTCCACCAGGATCGGCAGCCCTGCCGTCATGGTGTGAATGCCAAGCACCGAAACGAGCTGCAACACCTCCATCACCTCGTCGCGCGACGCCCCCTGATGCAGCGCATTGGCAATGTGCACCCGCGTGCCGGGATTGTACAGATGCGTCGTGGACGCATCGATCGCCACGTAGATCAGTTCCTTGATCTTCGGCGGCAGCGTGCCGTGCTTCCACGGCACCGAGGAGAACGCGCTGTATGCCGCGAAGAATTCCGGCGACAGCTCCAGCACGCCGTCCCACAGCGGGCTCCAGTAGCCGCGCGCGGCGACGAAGTCGTCCTTCAGCTTCTGCCGCTTTGCATCCAGTTCCGCCACTGCCGCCTCCCGCCTGTTCTCCCCGCAACGGTCGCGAGCAAGCGGCCGGCAAGTCAAGCCGGACTGCGCGCTATCGATGGCCGCGGCACCTTCTGCCCCGTCGGCACCACGTTGGCCGACCCCGCCGTCATCCGCTGCAACAGGACGATTGCCTGGTGCAACTGGAAATCCGTTTCGGGCTTGTTCGGATCGAGTTTGGGCCAGTCCTTCGGCGGCTTGTCCGCCAGCCCGGCAGCGATCGGCAGCGGCGGCCGGGTCATTGTCTCGGCCTGGCCTGGCGCAACGCCCAACGTGTTGTTCAGGTCCGATTCATGCTCCGGCGCGAAGCTGGGTTCCGGCGTGTCGGATTCGTGCACCACCACATCCGGAATGATGCCCTGGCCCTGGATGGAACGGCCATCCGGCGTGAAGTAGCGTGCGGTGGTCAGCCGGATCGCGCCTTCGTTGTCCAGCGGATACAGCGTCTGCACCGAGCCTTTGCCGAAGCTGCGGGTGCCCAGCAGCACGGCGCGATGATCGTCCTGCAGCGCGCCGGCGACGATCTCGCTGGCCGAGGCGGAGCCTTCGTTGATCAGCACGACGACCGGCAGGCCGCCACTCAGGTCGCCAGGTTTCGCGTACCAGGCGTGGTCGTCATCGGCCAGCCGCCCATGCGTCGAAACGATCTCGCCGCTGTTGAGGAAATCGTCCGCCACCGCAATGGCCTGATCCAGCAAGCCGCCAGGATTGTTGCGCAAGTCGATCACCAGGCCGGCGAGCTTGCCGCCGGATTTGCGGAACCCGGCCAGCGCCGCGCGCAGATCGCGATCGGTGTCGTCGTTGAACACGCTCAGGCGAACGTAGCCGAAATCGCCCTCGCGCCGCGCCTTCACCACCTCCATGTGGATGATCTCGCGCGTCAGGGTGAGCAGGATGGGCGAGGCGTCGCCCTCGCGCTTGATGGTCAGCTTGACCTGCGTGTTGGGCGGGCCGCGCAGCTTGTCCACCGCCTCCTGCAACGTGAGACCTTGGATGGTCTTGCCGTCCACCGAGGTGATCAGGTCCCCCGGCTTGATGCCGGCGCGCGCCGCGGGCGTACCGTCGATCGGCGCGATGACCCTCAGCGTCCCGCCCTCCCCGGTGACGGTCATGCCGAGACCGCCGAAATGGCCTTGCGTCTCGAGCTGCATCTCGTGCCACTGCTTGGCATCCATGTAGCCGCTATGCGGATCGAGGCCGGACAGCATGCCGTCCAGCGCGTGATGGATCAGTGTGCTGGTCGTGACCGGATCGACATAGTCGGCACGCACGCGCTCCAGCACCTGGCCGAACAGGGCAAGCGCCTGCGCCCTGTCGTCCGGATAGCTGGCGCTGTCGGCGAAGGCCGTGTTGGGTGCGAGCCGCGGCAGCAGACGCGTTGCCGGCGCGGCGACGACGGCGCCGGCGACGAACGCGGTGGCGACAAGCAGGCTGGTTCGACGGTTCATTCTAGCCCCTGGGCCGGCTGGGAGTGTGCCCGAAGCAGATAGGGTCCGCCAAGGAAAAGCGATATTGCGAGCAGATGAGATTGCCGCAATCTGTTCACATTCCTAGGCCCGGCCCAGAGGCGGGTCGTGCGGCGGGGTCGTGCGGCGGGGTTGCTGCGGACGGGCAAGGCGGATTGTCCGAACGCCTGGGGGCCGACAAGCAGCACAGCGGCCGCGGAGGCCCCCGCGCCGACGCGGGTCGAACGCGGACCCAGTCTCGCCCTTGCCACACGGCAGCCGTGGACCGGTTGGCGGATCGGTTTTCTTTGCCGCGGCGAGTGCCGATGGGGTGGCCGAGAAGTCCGCCTAGTCCCCCTCGATATCCTCCTTCTCCAGTCGTCCAAGCTGCCGCCGCCCCAACGCCAGTTCGGTCACCACCCCATGCAGCGTGCGCAGCTCCTGCTCGGTCACCTCGCCGCGCTGGAAGAAATGCCGGAGGTTGCGGACCATCCCCGGGCGCTTCTCGACATTGCGCAGGAACCCACACGCATCCAACTGATCGACCAGGTGCGTGAGGAAATTTTCCATCTCCGCCTTGGTGGCGACGCGCGTCTCGTTGGTCATCAGCTCGCGCGGCGGCGTGGCTTCAACGGCCATCCACCACTCATACGCCATCACCATCACCGCCTGCGCCAGGTTCAGCGACATGAAGGCGGGGTTCAGCGGATAGCGCACCAGCGCATCGGCCCGCGCCATATCGTCGTTGTCCAGCCCGGCGCGCTCCGGCCCGAACAACAGGCCGGCGCGCAACTGGCGGCCGCAGATCTCGCGCAACTCGGCCGCCGCGCCGCGCGCGGTCAGCACCGGCTTGATGATGTGGCGCGGGCGCGGACAGGTGGCGAAGACATGCTGCAAATCGGCCACCGCATCGGCCACGCTGGCGAACACCGTCACTTCGTCGAGGATGCGATGCGCGCCGGACGAGTTGCGCCAGGCCTTCGGCTGCGGCCAGCCCTCGCGCGGCGCCACCAGGCGCAGATGGAACAGCCCGCCATTCGCCATGGCCCGCGCGCAGGCGCCGATGTTATCCGCGAGTTGCGGCCGTACCAGGATGACGACCGGCGTGTTGCCGAGCGGCACCAACGCCGCGCCATGTTCACGGCCGGTCATCGGCGGAATGCGGGATACTCCCCCTCCCCTTGAGGGAGGGGGTCGGGGGGAGGGGTGCGTCCATCCGCCGGCCATGGATGCACGCACCCCTCCCCCCAACCCCCTCCCTCAATGGGAGGGGGAGTATTCCGCCCCACATCCCCGGCCCAACCGGCCCCGTTCATGACCCACGCCGCCAGGTGGTGCCTTGCGGCCCGTCCTCCAGCACGATGCCCTTGGCCGCCAGCTCGGCCCGGATCGCATCCGCGCGCGCGAAGTCGCGGGCCTTGCGTGCCGCGACACGCCCGGCGATCGCCGCCTCGATCGCCGCCACATCGTCCGTCCCGCCGCGGAACCACACCGCCGGATCGGCCGCGAGCAGTCCCAGTGCGCCGCCCGCTGCGCGCAGCCCGCGCGCGGCGTCGAAATCGCCGGCCAGCGCGCGATCCGCCAGCGCGTGCATCTCCGACAGCGCCAGCGGCGTGTTCAGGTCGTCGCACAGCGCCTCGGTGACTGCCGCCGGAACCTCGGCATCATCCAGCGCCGGGTAGCGTTCCAGCGCGCGATAGAACCGGTCCAGCTCGCGCTTCGCCTCGGCCAGCGCGGCGTCGTTGAAATCCGGCGTCGAGCGGTAATGCGTGCGCAGCAGCAGCAGCCGGATCGCCTCGCCCGGCGCCCGCGCCAACGCCTCGCGCAACGTGGTGAAGTTGCCGAGGCTCTTCGACATCTTCTCGCCGTTCACCAACAGCATGCCGTTATGCACCCAGTAGCGCGCGAAATGGCTGCCGGGGAACGCGCAGCAGCTTTGTGCCGCCTCGTTCTCGTGGTGCGGGAAGATCAGGTCGGTGCCGCCGCCATGGATGTCGAAGTTTTCGCCGAGATAGCGCCATGACATCGCGCTGCACTCGATGTGCCAGCCGGGCCGGCCGCGGCCCCACGGCGAGTCCCAGCCGGGCAGATCGGGGCCCGACGGCTTCCACAGCACGAAATCCCCCGGGTCGCGCTTGTATGGCGCGACGTCCACGCGCGCCCCGGCGAGCAATTCGTCCGGGCTGCGGCCCGACAGGTGGCCGTAAGCCGGGTAGGTCTTCACCGCGAACAGCACGTGGCCTTCCGCGGCATAGGCGTGGCCGGAGGCGATCAGCTTCTCGATCATCGCGATCATGTCGCCGATGTGTTCCGTCGCCCGCGGCTCGATGTCCGGCGGGACCGAGCCAAGCTGTGCCAGGTCGGCATGGTAGTCGGCGATGGTGCGCGCCGTCAGCACCGAGATTTGCTCACCCAGTTCGTGCGCCCGCGCGTTGATCTTGTCCTCGACGTCCGTGATGTTGCGCACGTAGGTCAGGCGCGGATACAGCCGTCGCAGCAGCCGCGCCAGCACGTCGTAGACCACCTCCGGCCGCGCGTTGCCGACATGCACCAGGTCGTAGACCGTGGCGCCGCACACGTACATCCGCACATGCTGGGGATCGAGCGGCTCGAAGCGCTCTTTCCGTCGGCTCAGGCTGTTGTGCAGGGTAAGCGTGTGCATGATGGCCCCTTGGGCGGTCCCGCGGCGAAGGGGCGCTTTCTCCGCCAATCGCGGGGGCAAATCAATGCGCCGCCGCCGTGCGGGTCGGTTCGCGCACGGGGTGCGGAGGAACCCCAGGCGATGACGCCGGCGCCGGGCGGCGAAGCAAGCCGTGGCAGGTGCGATCACCCTGGCAAGCCGTTGACAAAAGCCGCCCACGGGGACTACGCGCCAGTGTTGAGAATCGCTCGCAATATCCGCCGGCCCGACCGGCTGAAGGATGTCGGCCGTGATGGCGGGAGGACAGGTGCAGGCATCGGGCAGCGCAGGGCCGAAGGCACGCTTGGCGCGGTTCCTCGCGGTCTTCGGGCCGGGCCTGGTGGTGATGCTGGCCGACACCGATGTCGGCAGCGTCATCACCGCCGGGCAGAGCGGCGTGCAATGGGGCTATCGCCTGCTGCTGCTACAGCTTGTGCTGATACCGATCCTCTACATGGTGCAGGAACTCACCGTCCGGCTGGGCGTGTTCACCGGCCGCGGCCACGGCGAGCTGATCCGCGACACGTTCGGCCCGTTCTGGGGCTGGGTATCCGCCACCGGTCTCGGCATCGCCACCATCGGCGCGCTGTTGACCGAGTTCTCCGGCGTGGCCGGCGTGGGCGAGCTCTACGGTCTGCCCCGCGTCGCCACCTTGCCGATTGCCGCGCTCGCCTTGCTCGCGGTGGTGATCACCGGCTCGTACCGGCGGGTGGAGCGCGTGGCGATCGCGGTCGGGCTGTTCGAGCTGGCGTTCTTCCTGGTCGCCTTTGCCGCCCATCCCGACCCCGCCGCGATGCTCGCGGGTTCGCTGGACATTCCTTATGCCAACAAGGATTATCTCTATCTGGCGGCGGCGAATATCGGCGCCGTGGTGATGCCCTGGATGATCTTCTACCAGCAGTCGGCGATCGCCGACAAAAGGCTGCGCCCGGAGCATTTCGCCGCGGCGCGCTGCGACACCGCGGTGGGCGCGGTGATCACCCAACTCGTCATGGCAGCGGTATTGATCGCCTGCGCCGCCACCATCGGGCGCGGCAACCCGAACGCCTCGCTGTCGTCGGTCGGCGACATGAGCCAGGCGCTGACGCCGTTCCTCGGCACCGCCGTCGGCAACCTGGTGTTCGGCCTCGGCGTGCTGGGTGCCGGCATGGTGGCGGCGATCGTCTGCTCGCTGGCCTTCGCCTGGGGACTGGGCGAGGTGGCCGGCTACCGCCGTTCGCTGGAATACCGCCCGCTGGAAGCGCGCTGGTTCTACGGGGTTTACACGGTCTGCGTGGTCGCCGGCGCGGTGGCCGTGGCGGTGTGGCCCGACCTGGTGTCGCTGAATGTCGGCGTCCAGGTGATGAACGCCCTGATGCTGCCGATCGTGCTGGGCTTCCTGATCGCGCTCGCGGTGCGGGCGCTGCCGCACGCGCACCGATTGCGGGGGTGGTATCTCTGGCTGGTGCTGGCCGTCTCGGCGCTGACCTGCGCGCTGGGCGTGTTCGGCGGGCTGTCCGGAGCCGGGTTGTTGTGACGGGACAGGCCGGGGGCGGCGGAGACTGAGGTCGCGGAGTGCGCTGGCCCGCTTCATGGAGGACGCCTAGGCGATGTCGCGCGCGGTGCGCTGCGGCGACGCAGCGTATATCGGGGACATGGTCGAGCGGGGCGGAAGACTCCGCCGCAGCCTGATTGAGTTGAGGCAGGCAATGCGCCGCCACGAATCGCAACGGCGGGGCCGGCCGTCGTCCGACCCCGTGCGTCAGCCTCGGTTCATCCGTGCGAAAAGGTCAGGGCGGCCCGGTGGCCACCGCCGCGGCCGGCCCGTATGGTTGCGAAACCGGATCGAA
>Ga0181521_10001073_pt1 | contig 33866 bp, 29 predicted proteins | sample PEATcosm2014_Bin_32_FD_119764 | JGI IMG/M metagenome (GOLD analysis project Ga0181521, IMG submission 119764) | Peatland microbial communities from MTU Mesocosm Facility, Houghton, MI, USA - PEATcosm2014_Bin02_60_metaG | ecosystem: Environmental > Terrestrial > Soil > Wetlands > Peat | place...
ACTATCAATCGAGCGCCATGGCGTTTCAGATTTGCATCGAGCGCCGGCCCGATTGGCCCGAGGCATGCTTGAACGCCGGCATCGCGTTCGCCCGCTGCGGGAACGCCGAGGCTGCCCGCCGGTATTTCCAGGAAGCGCTCACCATCCGGCCGGATTCCTCCGACGCAGTCCGCGGCCTGGCCGCTCTGGCGCTGGAGCAGCAGGATTACGAGGAAGCCTACGAACTGCATCGCCGGCTGATCGAGATGGGCGAACGCGGCGCGGAGCTGTTTTATAACGCCGGCCTGATCTGCCAGAAACGGGGCATGACGGAGGAAGCTGTACAGTTCTACCAGCAGGCGTTGAGCGAAGAGCCGGAGTTCGCCGAAGCGCTGCTGAATCTGGGACACGCGCTGATGATGTTGGGTCAGGAAGAGGAAGCTCGGTCGTTCTGGCGGCGCGCCATCCGCGAGAAGCCGGAGTTAGCGCAGACCTACTTCGAGCCGGCGTAGTCTGCGATTCTCACACCCGGTCTACTGCGGCGCGCGATAAGGTGCGTCTACGTCGCGGCGCCGGGCCCAAAGGGCGCCCTATGAGCGCGCTCGGCCGGTAGACTGGTGCGGTTAGCAGGAAGTACCCGCGAACACGCAGCCACCTCCGATCGGCCACGCAAATACTCGAGTTACTCGAAGAGTTCCGCGTGACTGCCGGTCCGCACGAGAATCAGCGCTGTCTCCGTTACGCGATACAGCAACAGCCAGTCCGATTCGATGTGGCAGTCCCAATGGCCTGCCCAACTTCCGTGCAGCAAATGCGGCCGGCAAGCAAATGGGAGCGCCTGTTGTGCTTGCAGAAAATCAACGATCTTCTCGAGTTTATCGATGTCTTTGTCTTGCTTCCTCACGCGCCGAAAGTCCTTCTCAAACTTCGTCGTGGTAAGAAGAGCGAGGGGCATCAGAGCTTAGCCCGCAGGTCACGGAACGAGCGATAGCGTTTCAAAGCGGCCGGATTGTTGGCTTCTCTCATCGCCGCAATCGTTTGAGCGTTGGGAATCGCGATGGGGAACGGAAGCCCTTCATGCAATTCCACCTGTTTCATGAATAGACGGATGGCCTCAGTAGTCGAGATGCCAAGTGCGGTGAAGACCCGTTCAGCCGACTCCTTCAATTTGGGGTCAACGCGCGCATGGATCATCCGGGTTTTTGCCGATTGTTGCCTCACATCGTGCTCCTGAGGTCATTGTATCTCAATTGAGAGCTCGACTGAGGGGCGATGCCTGGAAGCGTTCCCGCACCGCCTTTCCGGAAGCGGGCGAGTTCGACCAATCTCAGCTATTGCCATTCCGCGCCCAGCTTTGGAAGAGTGGCGCGTCAACCGGCCGAAGCACCGGAAGGGCGCTAGCAGATCAACGAGATGGCGACAACCCGTCAAGGTGGATTCGTAAACGCTACGCCGTTAGGAAGGATCCGACCAATGGTGGCGCCGTCAACGGCATGGGACAATGGGATTGCAGCTCGATTCATGCCCAAGCGATACACAAGCCGGGAGCTGATCAAGTTGGCCGAGGAATTTGGATGGATGTTGGTCGGTGTGAGGGGAGACCATCACAACTTCAAGCACCCGGCGAGCCGGTTCATAGTCACGATCGTGCATCCCCAAAAAGATGTACCGGTGGGGCGAGCCGTGGACACGGTGAAGAAAATCAGACTGGAGCTCAAGTGATGCGATTTCTGATCATGCTGGAACAAACCGAAACGGGATTTGCGGTTCAGGCGCCCGATTTGGCGATCGCCACATACGGGGAGAACATCGAAGCAGCCAAGCGCGCGGCTGGCGAAGCGATTCGGAGCAACCTGGAAGCGTATCGAGAAGCCGGGCAACCGGTGCCGGAAGTGCAAGATGTTTCAAACCACCTTGAAAATCCCGAATTTCAGGATTTGTTGTTCGCGTATGTTGACGTGGCGGAGCCTCAGGGGAGAGTCGCCGCCTAGTCTGGCTCCATCCCCGTCGCCGATCAGCAATTGGATCCGGTATTGTCTCGCCGGAAGATTTTGGAGCGCACGTCGGCCAGTCCACGAGACTGACACCAGCTGCTGCTGCCCTATAAAGGGTAGGTTTCGGCATGCGCGGCCCGCTGGCGAAGTGGTCGACTCGCGGAGTGGCTGCAATCGGTACATGGCCGCCGATCACCCGCCGGTAGTCGCGCAGCGTTTACCTTCGCCATAACCAACATGAGCGAAAAACGCGCGAGTCGCCGAAGGGTATCGCGGAAGCTTCGTCCGTATCGTCAGCCACTCGCAAATTGCACGGCCCGCTCCGGATTATGGACAAAAAAAACGACGTTATCCGAGGGCGGCCGGGCTCCGCCTCCTGAAAGTTTCTGCCGGATTACGCGCAACGCTTACCGAATCTCGGATCAGCGCGCCCTCCCGAAGTCGCCTCCGAAAGATCACCCGGCCGTCCCCGGAATCATGCGAACAAAACGGAACCCTGTCTCTTATACCCCGGCGTCGCCCCGCTGGTTGGATGCACCGACGCCGTGCAAGCCGGTGATCACTCGTCCACCGGTTACCGTAGCGGCTACCGGAAGCGCCTACGGACGCCACTCCCGTGTTCAACATACTTGGTTCAAGTGTGCTCCGCGCTGAGCTGCGCCGCCTGGTGTCTGCGGCCTTCCGCCCCGCCTCGCTGCCAGACGGAGCGGGAAATGCAAGCTAGAGCCGTCCTGCCGTGGTATTTTGGGGCGATGCCCATCGAGAATCCGTTCCAAGATCCTCTGCGGTTTGAACGGCGCGTGCCCGAATGTGCAGTCGTCATTTTCGGCGCCAACGGCGACCTCACCAAGCGCAAGCTGCTTCCCGCCCTCTATCGTCTGGCCTACGACCGCCGTCTCTCCGCGGGGTTCGCGGTGGTCGGCATCTCCCGCACTCCCATGACCGACGAGGCCTTCCGCGAGAAGATGCTGGAGGCCGTCAAACAGTTCTCGGAAGACACCAACTTCGATGCCGACGTGTGGAGCGCCTTCGCCGCGGGACTCTTTTATGTGGCCGGCGACATCGGCGACGCGGCGCTCTACGAGAATCTCGCCAAACGGCTGGCGGAAATCGAGAAGGCGCGGCAGATTGGCGGCAATGTGCTCTTCTATCTCTCCACCCAGCCGAGCCAATATGCGCGCGCGGCGCAGGGCTTGGGCGCCGCCGGAATATCGAAGGGAAGCGGATGGCGCCGGCTGATCGTGGAAAAGCCTTTCGGGCACGACCTGGCCAGCGCCCGCGAATTGAGCGACCGCCTGCACGAATCGTTCGACGAGAGCGAGGTGTATCGCATCGATCATTACCTCGGCAAGGAAACCGTGCAGAACATTTTGGCCTTCCGCTTCGGCAACGGAATTTTCGAGCCGCTGTGGAACCGGCGCTACGTGAACCACGTGCAGATCACCGGCGCCGAATCGATCGGGGTCGAAGGGCGCGGCGCCTATTACCAGGAAGCCGGCGCGCTCGACGACATGATCCAGAATCACCTGCTTCAGGTGATGGCCACTATCGCCATGGAGCCGAGCGCTACGTTTCGCGCGCCCTCGGTGCGCGACGAGCGCTCGAAGCTGCTGCGCTCGATCCGCCCCATGACGCCGGACGAGGTCCGGCAGAATACTGTCGCAGGGCAATACGGCCCGGCGAGCATCGGCGGCAAAGACGTCCCCGGATTTCGCCAGGAGCCCGGCGTCAATCCCGAATCGCAGACCAATACCTACGCGGCCGTCACGCTGTTCGTCGAGAACTGGCGATGGGCCGGTGTGCCGTTCTACATCCGCACCGGGAAGCGCCTGGCGAAGCGCGTGACCGAAATTTCCATCCAGTTCAACGAAGCTCCCCTGCACATCTTCGATCATGACGGCGCCGAGACCACGCCCAATCTGCTGATCGTGCGCATTCAACCCGAGGAAGGAATTTCCCTGAAATTTCAGTCGAAGCGTCCGGGCGCCGGGATGACGCTGCGGCCGGTGTCGATGGATTTCAACTACGGTTCGAGCTTCGGCGAGCGGTCGCCCTCGGCGTATGAAACGCTGCTGCTCGACGCCATCATCGGCGACGCCACGCTTTACACGCGGCAGGACATGGTGGAGGCAAGCTGGAGCGTGGTGGAACCGATTCAAAACGTGTGGCGCGAAACCAAGGCCGATTTCCCGAACTATCCGGCGGGAACCTGGGGGCCGGCGGCGTCCGACGCCATGCTGGCGCGCCGCGGCCACGAGTGGAGGAAGCCGTAATGGCCACGACCATCACACCGGAAAAAATCCTCAAGGAACTGGCCGAGCTGTGGGTCAATAGCGGCAAGGAAGAGCAGGCGGGAGGCGGCTCGGGCGTATTGCGCGCCTGTTCCATGACGCTGCTGGTGCTGGCCGAAGCGCGCGACGACACGCAGGATCTCGGAGAGACGATTGCGGCGTTGATGCCGGAGCATCCGGCGCGCGCGATTCTGGTGCGATTGAGCGGCGCTGGCGATCGCTCGCTCACCGAACGGGTCTACTCGCAATGCTGGATGCCGTTCGGACAGCGGCGGCAGATCTGCTGCGAGCAGGTGGAGATTACGGTCTCGGACGCGGCCTTGGCCGACCTGCAATCGGTGGTTCTGCCGCTGTCTGTGGCCGACCTCCCGCTGATCGTGTGGTGCCGCAGCACGCGAGTCTTCACCATGCCGGAATTCGGCGCCATCGCGCGCCTCGCGCAGAAGGTGATCCTCGACAGCGCTAGCACGCCCGATCCGGCGGCGATCCTCGAGCGCATGCGGGGCGCCGTTTCGAACGGTATCCTGCTCGGCGATCTTTCGTGGACCATTCTGACGCGCTGGCGCGAAATGTTGTCACAACTGTTCGAAAATCAGCGGAACGCGGCGCTACTGGCCAACGTGGCCAGCGTGGACGTGGAGTGGGGCGGTTCGCGGTACGCCCCGGCGCTCTATCTGGGCGCGTGGGTCCGCGATTCGCTAGCCGCAGCGGGCGTGAACGCTCAATTGCAGGTATCCCACACGGAAAATGAAGATTTTCTGCGGGTGCGGCTCACCGGCGACGGAATCGACGTGCAATTGGTGCGCGAGGACGATCGCATGGTGGTCACGCTCAACGGGGCGTCGCAGTGCACGAACCTGCCGAAGGCTACCGATTACCTGCTGATGCGCGAAGAGCTGGGAATTGTACGCCGCGATCCGGTTTTCGAAAGGACCTTGGCGTCGGCCGCGCAACTGGCGCATCCCATACAGCGATGAGCGTCCAAACCTTCACCGCGCCAAATGCGCAAGGCGCCGCCGATACCTGCGCGCGCCACATCTTCGGCCTGCTCCAGGCGGCGATCGCGGCTCACGGCCGCGCTTCGCTCGCCATCTCTGGCGGGAGTTCCCCCAAACTGATGTTCCAGAAGATGGCGGCGACGCCATTCGCGTGGGATCGCGTGCATCTCTTCTTTGTCGACGAGCGGTGCGTGCCGCCCTCCGATTCAGCCAGCAATTACAGGATGGCGAACGAAAATCTGATCGCTGCGGCGAAGATACCCGCGGGCAACGTGCATCGCATCCTCGGAGAGATCGAGCCGGCTGAAGCTGCGAAGCGATACGCCGCCGAAATCCGCGAGTTCTTCGGCCTCAGAGGCGAACTGCCGCAATTCGACGTCGTGCATCGCGGCATGGGTCCGGACGCCCACACCGCCAGCCTCTTCCCCGGCGATCCGCTGATCGACGACCGCACCGGCATCGTCGCGGCGACTTTTGCCAGGAAATTCAATCAGTGGCGCGTGACGCTGCTGCCGGGAGTGCTGCTCGCCGCGCACAATACCGTATTTCTGGTCGCGGGGGAAGACAAAGTGGATGCGCTCCGGTCAGTTTTTCACGCGCCATACGATCCCAGGCAGTTCCCGTCGCAACTGGGCAACAATGGCGATTCCGTGGCGTGGTTTCTGGATGAGAGAGCGGCTCAGGGATTGAGGTCCCGGTAGCTTGGCTCGGGATGATGGATCGCGTGGTAACGATCTGACAACAGGAAGCGTAAGTACACCAAGTTCCATAAGCATCCTGGTGGCCGCCGCACGACCGGCACGTTTCCAAGGAAGACTTTTGAAAAACGGGCCAAAGCCGCGCCCATGCTCGCCGTATCCACCCCTTTGCGAGATATCTGAGAGTGTGACAAAGTAGAAAAAGGAGCATCATGGCGAACAAGACCGCACGGACGAAGGGATCACGCCGGCACAGTACGGTTCGCAGAACCCCCGGGGCCAAGCGACCCGTGCACCGCGAGCGCTGGGAAAAGGTCTTGGAGCGCTATCTCATTCAAGAAGGCTACTCGCCTGCCGAGGCGAAGGAACTCGTGGAAATCTCGGCGGCATAGCCGGTGACGCACCTATCCGATGTACGGAGCCAGGTCGAAGCCTGGATCGATCACCTATATCAATATAGCGAAGTCTCGGAGAGAGGCCTCCGACGCCTGCGTAACGAAGCATATTCGCGCGCATTTGCGCATACGTTGCTAGACGGGGACCGGGCCCGACTGGGAGGGTACGAGTTCTGGATTGCAAACCTGCGCGAGATGAACGGACGCGAATCCCCAACGGTGATGGCCGCGAACCGGCGGATTCGGTGCAGGCGAAGTCTCCGCGTCTTTGTCGGTCACAGGTTCACACCGCCCGTCACTAGCGATCTGCGCCACAATCTCCAAATCGTGCTCCGACGTTACGGCATCAAACCAGTCTATTCTGATTCCGACATGCCAAACGGGCCTGTTTTCGAGACCATCCTGCAGCGAATCCGCGGAGCGGACTTTTGCATCTTTGATGATCGCGAGACCGAGGTCCGTCCCAACGTACTGATCGAACTTGGCGCGGCAATTGGCATGAGAAAACCTTACTTCTACTTCAACTACGGCAAGAAGCGCACCGTCAGGGTCAACAACAGGAACGAACCGATCACGACAGCCAGCGATCTGGCAGGGATGTTGTACCTCCCGTACAGCACCTATCAAGGCCTGTTCGTAGAATTCGCCCGCCGGCTCCCCGGATTCCTCTTTGATCGGGCCTTGGCCGAATAAAGGCCATGGACCATTTCGCCTTAATAGTGCTTCCGGCTGCAACTTGAATCGGAGCGGTTCGTCCTTTCGCTGACCAGGTCTCGCCCTTCCAACAGCAATCGAGGTCACCAAACGGGCGAAATCAGTGCGTTCTCATTAAAGAAAACCTCGCCGCAGAGACGACGTGTCCTTGGGGGACCAATTCGCTGCAACTCTTGCATATGTGGTCACGATTATTGTGCTGGAACATTGTGGCTTGAGAGGCCAAGTCACATATGCGGCCAATCCGGGCCCATTTTGATCGGTGTAGCTCACTGAGCCTGAATGAGTTGACACCGGCAGCATGAACCCGATCTCACGAAGAAACAAGGCCTTGGCCGGCAGTCCTTTCAGTGCCCACGGGAGGGCTGTAAATATGCGGCTTTCGTGCCTGGCGACGGATTGGCCATCGACTGATCCAACCGAGCGGTAACAGAACCGTCTAAAAAACCCCCTCTCGCCGCTACCTCATTTTGGACTTTGGCCGCTTAACGATCACGACCGGGCCAACTTTTTTTCCCTATTGATTTCAAGCCGTTAGCATGAGGATCGCTGCCACGACGCCGCGCGCAGGGTGTAAGACGGTGGCGCGGCCAGGAAATCCGGCACATCGCGACGGCTGGTTAACGGTATCATTTCTCTTGCGATGGAACCGGGCTTCAGACTCTTTTACACGCTACTCGGCTGCGTTGGTGCCGTATTTTTCACACGAGACGTCCCTGTGCGACGGATAGGCTCAGGCGGCTATTTCCAGACTGGCAGGAACATCACTACGAGAGGGTCAGCACGATACTCGTTTTGGGTATTGGAACGGGTCTGGCATATTGGTACGGCCCCGCAGATCCACTGAAGGCAATTGTTGCAGGCTTGGGCTCGGTCTCATTATTTAGGCAAGCACTGCAGGCAGCGGGTCCAAACAAGCGGACCGTGGCAAAAAGGAAAGGGACGGATGATTAAGGCTCTTTTGCTGATGTATTACCTCGATATCTCACTTGGGGTCGTTTTCCTATGCCTGGCGCTGCCGCAGATTTTTGCTCGGAAAGTCGGCGGCGCTCACGCAATCAGATTGCTCACCACCCTCGTTTTTGTGTTCCTGGTCGCAGGGGTTGCGTTCGCAAAATACTTGGCCGGTACCGCTCCGCGTTACCTCACGAAGACAGAACAGTCAAACCCGCCAGCCGCCATTTCGGCATACACCAGAGCCATTAGAGTCGATCCGGGTAATGCCCAGCTTTATTTCAGACGGGGGGCGACAAATCTTGTAAGCGGTCATTATGGCGAAGCGATAGCTGACTATACGAAGGCGCTGGAAATCGAGCCCACTAATCCTGACTTTCTCATTGCACGTGGCATGCTTTTTGCCAAGCTACACGACGCCAAGTCCGCCGGACAGGATCTCGACAAAGCAGCATCTCAATACGTGGGCAAGAAAACCCCCGAAGCACTAACGCAGATGGCAATGATCGCGCAATTTCAGCCGGGCGGCGTGGACAGCGTGATTACCTTCGCCACCCAGGCCTTGGAAGCGAAACCTAACTCTTCCGATCGGTGTGATGCGCTGCTGTATCGGGCGAATGCATACCTATCGCGCGCGGCGACCGGGGACGGCGACAATGCCTTGCGCGACTCGACCGATGCGGAGAAAGCCTGTGAAGGGCCGGCCAAGGCGACGTCTTTTTTCTATCAGGGCATAGCGCAAGAGCTATTACACGAGTATGAGCCAGCTCTGGCGGCTTGGAATAGGGACTTGGAGCTGGAACCCGACGATTGGGGAGCCCTTTATAGTCGTGGCATGCTGCTGGCTGAGATCGGGCGGCCCGATGCTGCGCTCTCGGACCTGAACCGGGTGATTGACTTGCAGCCGAATAATCCGGCGGGATACCGGGGTCGCGCCAAGATCTATTCGAGGCTCGGCGAGCAGAAGCTCGCGGACAGCGATTTGCAGAAGGCGGATGCGCTCGCCGAACGCAATTCACCCGGGTTCCCTGCGCCTACGATCTTTTCTCGCCACTTGAATCTCCCGTGGGAGCAGATCCTCCCCCTGCCTACGAAGAACCGGTAGCTTGTTTTCCGTTGGAGTCGCCGGCCGAAATTGAACCGACGATAACGGTTTGCAGACCTTAAGAGAACGTGTCGGTCCGTTGGGATGGTTGTCAACGGCCGCAATAAGCCGCCCATAACCGTGCACCCAGTCATCGACAAAGTGCGTTTCTCAACGGGGTTTCGGCCATGATCTCTTCCGACCAACGCGGCACATAGAGGCACGGATGCTCGGCCAGGCGCAGGAGGGTATCCCGAAGCGGCGCGGGAATCAAAACGCAGGCGTCCAGGACGACGACGAAATCCGCCGTCACTCCTCTTCAGCCCCGTCGGGGAGAACTACCGTATCGTAAGTGCCAGCTTCGAGCTCCGCCTTTGCCATGTTATTGATGGCTTCATGCCGGGCGGAGTCGCGACGAGCTTTGTAGGCCAGCAGGTCATTCAGGTAGATGCGCCGATGGCGGCCCACCATGTGGAAGGGGATCTGGCCGGCTTCCACCAACCCCACCAGGAATGGGCGGGAAACACCAAGAATGTCCGCGGCGCGCTGCGTGGTAAGCTGCCGCTGTTCGGGAACGATCGAAATCGCGTTTCCCGATTGCAGGTTCTCCAAAATCACCAGCAAAAGACCGCGGACGACCGGTGGAAGCGCGACCTCGCGGCCACCCATCCCGATCAGTTTGGCGTTTTCCGATTGAATCAATCCATGGAGAACGCGAATCTGGGCCTCTTCGGTCTCCGGGATCGACAGCGGACTAGCAACAGTGGCAGCCATCTTCCTACCTCGGTTCCACTATACTACATCCGCAATATTCAAATCAATCGAAATATACGAAAATTATTCAAGCCAGGGAAAAGGCGTTTGAAGCCAGCGACTTACGCCTTCGCCGCTTCCGCCGCAGCCCGCTCTTTCAACGCTTCCGCCTTGTCCGTCGCTTCCCAGGTGAACGTGTCTTCGGTCCGCCCGAAGTGTCCGAAGGCCGCCGTCTTACGGTAGATCGGACGGCGCAGCTTCAGGTGCTCGATGATGCCGCGCGGAGTCAGCACGAAATTCTCGCGCACGAGCTCTGTAAAACGCTCGTCGGGAATGACGCCGGTGCCGAACGTGTCGACGCGCACCGACACCGGGTCGGCGACGCCGATGGCGTATGCCAATTGCACTTCGCAGCGGCTTGCCAGCTTCGAGGCGACGATGTTCTTGGCGATGTAGCGCGCCATGTAGCAGGCCGAGCGGTCCACCTTCGTGGGATCTTTGCCGGAGAACGCGCCGCCGCCGTGTCGGCCCATGCCGCCGTAGGTGTCGACGATGATCTTGCGCCCCGTAAGACCGGTATCGCCGTGCGGACCGCCGACCACGAACCGTCCCGTAGGATTGATGTGATATTTGGTCTGCGAATCGACCATGCCGGAGGGGATGACCTCGTCAATGATGTACTTCTTCACTTCGCGCCGCAGCTCTTCAGTGGAGACATCCGGGCTGTGCTGCGTGGAGATGACCACGGCTTCGATGCGCTTGGGAGTTCCGTTCACGTACTCCACGCTCACCTGGCTCTTGCCGTCGGGACGCAGGAATTCGAGCACGCCCTGGCGCCGCGCTTCCGAAAGTCTCCGCACCAGCTTGTGGGCCATCATGATGGGCAACGGCATCAACTCGGCCGTCTCATCGCATGCAAAGCCGAACATCAGGCCCTGGTCGCCGGCGCCGCCCGTGTCCACCCCCATCGAGATATCGGGCGATTGCGACTGGATCAGGTTGTGCACACCGCAGGTGTTGCAATCGAACCCGTAGCTGGCGTCGTTATAGCCGACATATTCGATGGTGCCGCGCGCAATGCGCGGAACATCCACGTAGGTCGTGGTGGTGATCTCGCCGGCCACGATGCAGGTGCCGGTGGTTACCAGGACCTCGCACGCCACGCGGCCCGTGGGATCCGCTGCCAGGACAGCGTCGAGTACGGCGTCCGAAATCTGGTCGGCGATCTTATCGGGGTGGCCTTCGGTGACGGATTCCGACGTGAAAAGATATCTCTGTGTGTCTGCCAAGTTTGTTCTCCTGAGGAGCGTTGCCCCTCAATTTAACACGATCTTCGAGCCCCGTCGTTAGTATCGATAGTGGTCCGGTTTGTAGGGCCCTTCCACCGGAACGCCCAGATAATCGGACTGCTTGGGCGTGAGGGTGGTCAGCTTCACGCCGATTTTTTCCAGGTGCAGGCGCGCCACTTCCTCGTCCAGCTTTTTAGGAAGGGTGTAAACGTCCACCTTGTAAATATCGCGGTTCTTCCAGAGATCGATTTGCGCCAACGTCTGGTTGGAAAAGCTGTTGCTCATCACGAAACTGGGATGTCCGGTGGCGCAGCCCAGATTCACCAGGCGGCCTTCGGCCAGGACGAAGATGTTGTGTCCGGCGGGGAAGGTGTACATGTCGACCTGCGGCTTGATATTGGTCTTCACAGCGGGCGAGGCGTTGAGCCGGTCCACCTGAATTTCGTTGTCGAAATGGCCGATGTTGCACACGATCGCCTGGTCTTTCATGCGCTCCATGTGCTCCAGCGTGATGATCTCGCAGTTGCCGGTGCACGTGACGTAAATGTCGCCGCGGCCGAGGGTGTCTTCCACGGTGGTGACTTCGAAACCTTCCATAGCAGCCTGCAGGGCGTTGATGGGGTCGATTTCGGTGACGATCACGCGCGCGCCCATGCCGCGCAAGGAGTGCGCCGAGCCCTTGCCGACATCGCCGTAGCCGCAAACCACCACGACTTTGCCGGCCACCATCACGTCGGTGGCGCGCTTGATGCCATCGGCCAGGGATTCGCGGCAGCCGTAGAGATTATCGAATTTGGATTTGGTCACCGAGTCGTTGACGTTGATGGCGGGGACCAGCAGCGTGCCCGCCTCCCTCATCTTGTACAGGCGATGTACGCCGGTGGTGGTCTCTTCCGAGACGCCGCGCCACTCTTTCACCACCTCGTGCCAATGCCGCGGATTCTCCGCGTAGACCTTCTTGAGCAGATCCTTGATCACATCTTCTTCATGCGCCGAAGACGGAGTGTTGACCCACTCGCTGCCGTTTTCGAGCTCATAGCCTTTGTGGATGAGCAGCGTGGCATCGCCGCCGTCGTCTACGATGAGCTGCGGTCCCTTGCCGCCCGGGTGCGACAGCGCCTGGCAGGTGCACCACCAGTAGTCCTCGAGCGTTTCACCCTTCCAGGCGAATACCGGAACACCGGCGGCGGCAATGGCGGCCGCGGCGTGGTCCTGCGTGGAGAAAATGTTGCAGCTCGCCCAGCGCACCGACGCTCCCAGATCGACCAGAGTCTCGATGAGCACGGCGGTCTGAATGGTCATGTGCAGCGACCCGGTGACGCGCACGCCCGCCAGCGGCTTTTCGGCGGCGTATTTGCGCCGGATGGCCATCAGGCCGGGCATTTCGTATTCGGCGATGGAGATTTCCTTGCGGCCCCAATCGGCCAGCGCGAGGTCGGCGACTTTGAAGTCCGTCTGGTTCAGTATGGCAGTACTCATGAGCAGCCTCTTTCTTGTATCAAGAAATCTTGATACATTGATATTAGAAGATTCGAGCCATGGCGTCAATCCTGAAATCGCTGCGCGCGGCAGCCGATCCGAGCAGGCTCCGGCTATTGGTACTACTCGAACAGGAAGAGCTTTCCGTGGCGGAGCTGCAAGAGATTCTGTCGCAAGGACAAAGCCGCATTTCGACCAACCTGGCGCAGCTCAAACAAGCCGGGCTGGTGGACGACCGGCGTACGGGAAAGAACAGTTTCTACCGTTTGACAGCGCCGGCGGAGCTGATGGACCTGCTGCGCAAGGCCGCGGCCGAAGTCCCGGAAGCGGCCGAAGACCGCCAAGCGCTGCGGCTCACTCTGCGCAAGCGGCAGGACCAGATGCGCCGCTATTTCGACGAACTGGCGGGCAAATTCGGACGGCAATACGTGCCGGGACGGTCGTGGAAAGGTGTGGCGGAAGCGCTGTTGAAACTCATGCCGCCCATGGTGATTGCCGATCTCGGCGCGGGCGAAGGCACCATTTCGCAATTGATGGCGCAGCGCGCCAAAAAGGTGATCGCCATCGACAATTCCGAAAAAATGGTGGAATTCGGGGCCGAACTGGCTCGCAAACACGGCATCGGAAATATGGAATACCGCCTGGGCGATCTCGAAAACGTGCCGATTCGGACCGGTACGGTAGACCTGGCATTCCTCAGCCAGGCGCTGCACCACGCGCGCCATCCCAATCGCGCCGTAGAGGAAGCGCACCGCATTCTCAAACCGGGCGGAAGGATCGCGGTACTCGATTTGAATCGCCACCATTTCGAGGAGGCGCGCGAAATGTACGCCGACGTTTGGCTCGGGTTCACGGAATTGGAGCTGGAGCGGTATCTCAAAGGCGGCGGCTTCAAAAACGTCGAGACGTCGGTGGTTTATCGCGAGCCGGAAGCGCCGTACTTCGAGACGCTGCTCGGAACGGGCGAAAAATAAGGTTGCCGGCCGTACAGGATTCCTGTACGCTTGAAGTAGAGGTCCCCCCGGTATGACCGAAACGACTTATACCAACCTTCGCGACAATTTGGCCAGCGTCCTGGATCGTGTAATCGACGATCAGGAGACGGTCATTGTGCGGCGTAAGGGAGCTAGAGACGTGGCGTTACTGCCTGCCTCGGAACTGTCCAGCCTGATGGAGACGGACTATTTGCTGCGTTCTCCCAAGAACGCCAAGCGCCTACTGGGCGCCGTCCGGCGTGCGAAACGGGGGCAACTCCGGAAGATGACGATCGAGGAATTGCGCCGGGAGGTCGGGCTTGACTCGGACCGGAGAGAGTGAGGCGCTCTTCGACCGCGATTTCCTAGCCGATCTTGCGTTTTGGGTGGCGACCGACCGGAAAATCGCACTTCGGCTGCTCGAACTGGTCGAGGCCACACGTCGTGATCCCTTCCACGGAATTGGAAAACCGGAGCCTTTGAAGCGTTCGTTGGCGGGACATTGGTCGAGGCGCCTTACCTCAGAACATCGCGTCGTTTATCGCGTCACAGAGACGCGGGTCGAATTCCTGCAGGCCCGCTACCACTACTGACCTGCTCTATCGTGCCATGCAGCTCATCCCGGCGGCCGCGTTGATGACGACCTGGACGTCGACGACGCCCACGGAACCGTCCCTATTCAAATCGTGAACCGCTGAAGCCAGCCCGAGCGCTTCCTGCATGATGAGCCGCACATCCGCCGCGCTGGTGTCGCTCCCGGAACCGATATCGCACGGGCTCACGCTCCCGACCGTCAAGGTGTACGACAGGCTCGCTACCACCGCGTAGCTGTCCTCCACCGTCGCCACCACCTGGAACGGGCTGCCGGCCACCGTCGTGGGAGTGCCCGCAATGATGCCGCTATTCGGGTCGATTGCCAGACCGGATGGCAGTCCCTTCGCCGACCAGGCATAGTATCCGCCGCCTCCCTGCGCGACGAACTGTATGGCCGGGTATCCCAGATTCAGCGTTCCAACCGGCAGCCACAGTGGTCCGGAAATCATGAGTGGACCATTCACGGTCAGCGTGTAATTGGCGCTCGCCGTCACGCCGCTGCTGTCGGTGACTGTCACCTTTACCGCGAACTGGCTGCCGGCAGCCGCGGTCGGCATACCCGCGATGGTTCCTGTGGCGGGGTCGATCGTCAAGCCGGTGGGCAATCCTGCGGCGGTCCACGAGTAGACGCCGGTGCCGCCGCTTGCCGTCATTGCGGTCACCGGGTACGAAAGGTTCGCCACCGGTATCGGCAACGCCGCAGGTCCGCTAACCGACAACGCAGGGCATTGGACTGTCGTAGTCGCCGTGGACTGCAAGGAACCGGTATTGCCGGAGGTCAGCGTTGCCGTGTTCGAGTAGCTATTGCAGCTCAATTGAATCGTGCTACTCGTGACATGGACCGATGCCGAGGCCCCGGCCGCCAGTTTTCCCAACGTGCACGCGAGCGTCTGGCTCCCCACGGCTCCAGTGATGGCGCAAGTTCCCGGACCGGCGTAGGCCGGGCTGATACTCCAATCGATTCCTGTTCCTGAGGGCAGCGGATCGTTCAACGTAACCGCGGTCGCCGCGGTGGTGCCCGGCACGGCGCTGTTGCCTTCGGCGACGGTGAACCCGATAGCCGATCCCGCGGCCACTACCGCCGAGTCGGCCGTCTTAGTGAAGCTCAAGGATGGCGGACTGCCGACCACCGTCCAGGTGCCGAGAGGTACGTTCGGTCCAAAGGTGTTGGTGGTGGAATCGAGGGCTTGGCCGGTGAAGTACCGCGAGCCGAGAAACGCAGGTTTGAACGTGATGCCGAGATTGATTGTGGCGAGTTTGCCGCTGCCCGACACCGATGAAGTGGCGCCGCTGAGCTTGCACTCGTTATTCTCGATGGTCCCGGTTCCCGGAAGAGACACGGGATCGATAAACGTCCCGGCGTCTGATAACAGCCAAAGCCACCACCTTCCTCCAGCGCCGGTCAACGCTATCTGGCAGCTCAGGTTGTCCATGCCGCTTACGTCAAAATCCACCTGGGCGAGGGCGGCATAGCCCAGTGCGTCGTAGACCTGCACGGTGAACACCTGGGTTGAGGCATTGCCGCTGTTGGGCGAGACCGAAACGACGTTGGGCAGGGACACCCCCGCGGCATCCTGGGTGATCTGAAAGATGCGGCTGTAGTCTCCCGTAAACGTGACCGTGGCAGATTGGCTGGCGCCGCTATTTTCGGGAATGGAGAACGGGATGACAGTGAAACCATTCGCCGCGGTCTGCGCGCCCAGCGTAAGCCACACTGCGTTGCTCGCCGCACTGGTCTGGCAACCCGCGCCCGGCGTCCAGATCAACATCCCCGAAACAGGCCCTGGCCCGACCTCGCTGGGCAGTCCAACAAGCACATTAAAGTCGCAGAAGAAGGATGCCGTCACAATGTGGGCTGCATTCATGGTGATGGTCTGCGGAGACGTGCCGCCGGAGAGATCTCCGCTGAATTCCCAAAAGCCGTACCCCGAAGAAGGAACCGCCGTGAGAGTCACGGCTTGGCCGGCGTTGTAGAAGCCATCCGGAGAGGTGGGACTGACAACGAGGGATCCTCCCAACGAGGGCGATACCGCAACCGTCAACAGGTATTGCGCCACAAGGTTCCCGGTGTAGGTAGTACCCGCCGCGGGCACCGTGATGGTTCGCGGGTTGGCAGTCGAGGAGTCTGACCAGTTCTCGAAAATATATCTCGCACCGCTGCCGGCCGGCGCGGACCAGGTGACGGTATGTTTCGCGCCGGTGTACCAATAGAAAGTAACGGGGGCCTGATGGATGCTGCCGTCCTCCAACGTAAAATAGGCGCCGGACACGTTGGACGAAATCGTAATCGCTACCTGGCCCGACGCCGGCACCGAAAGGTCCCACATCCCTCGGCCATAAGTGGCCGCGCGCAGGGTGCGGGTTGGCCGGTCTAATCGGATCGAGTGGACAATGACGTTGGGCAATCCAGTGCCCAACGGGAGCCAGCTTTGCCCGCCGTCAACACTTCTATATACGCCAACGTCGGTGGCGACATAAACCGTGCCGCCGATGTCGGGGTCCAGCAGGACATCGTCTATGGTCAGGTTCGGCAGGCCCGAGATCAAACTGGTCCAGGTCGTTCCTCCATCCGTAGTCCGGCCGAACAGGCCTCCCGTCCCCGCTGCCCACGCCGTCAAGGGCTGCTGCGGATCGACCGCAATCTGCGTAACATCGCCAAGCGGAAGCGTCAGGGTAAGCTGTGTCCAGCTAGCGTTGCTGCCGGACAAGGCGTTCCGGGTGACGAAGATGCTACTCCATGAACCAGTGTAAATAGTGTTCGGATCCGAGGGCGCCACAGCTATCGTATTAATGACCGTGTGGTCCGGTAAGTCAGCCGAAATAGGGGTCCACGAATTCGCTCCATCTACTGTCTGGTATAGCCGGGAAGTGCCAAAATATAGCCGCGAGGAGCTGCTGGGGTCCATGACCAGTGGGGGAATGAAGTCGCTGTTGTCCTGCAGGTTGATTCCACTCTGGGCCGCGTGCCAGGTGCTGCCGCCATCGTTGGATGCGTTCACCACATTAGTGGAGCCTGACTGACAGGCGGCGTACACGTTCTGCGGCTGCATGAAATCGATAGCCGTAAATCCCCCGTCGCCGCAGGGAGGGGCCTCGCTCCATACCTGACTTCCTTGGTATTGCAGAGTTCCGTTATCCTGCGTCCCGCCGAAGGTGATATTCAGCGTATAAGGACTAATCGATATGCCGGGATAGAATAGCGCGGTGTTCAGGGTGTTGTTAAGGCTCGTCCAGGAGGTGCTCGTGGAAGTCGGAGCGGTAGTGCTCCAAATGCCGCCATCGTTGCCGCTGTAAAGGGTACTGCCGTCCCCCGAATAGGTTTGAACATGATGATCCACGTGCAGCCCATTATCGTTCTCTACCCAGGTGTTCCCGCCATCCGCGGACGTGCTCAGAAGGACACAGCCCGCGTAGATAAGATTGGGATTTGTGGGATTCACGCGCAGCGACCATCCCCAGTAGTCTGCATCGCCGATTGGCGCGCCCACCTGCGTCCATGTTGCGCCGCTATCCGTTGACCGGTAGAACCCGATCAACAGCGAGTTGCCTCCTTTCAGTGCCAGATACAGGATGTTGGTGCTGGAAGGAGCAATCGCCACAGTAACCCAACTGAACGGCCCCGCGGGCAAGCCTGCGCCGCCCACCAGATTCCAGGTGAGACCACCATCCGTGGACCTGTGGAGCCCATCCCCGAGCGCGGCATAGGCGATGCTCCCATTGATAGGATCGAATACGACCTGTTGGAGATCGGAGCAGCCCTCAGCGACGCCGAGCGTGGTGCTCCAGGTTAGCCCGCCGTCAGCCGAGCGGCTGACCTGTGCACACCCGCTGGCCAGAACGATCGAGGCATTCGTCGGGTGAACCGCAACTGAGTAGACGTAGCCGCCGGAGCTAGGAAGTAAGGTCGTCCACGTGGCGCCGTCATTGATCGATTTCAACAGGCCGCCTCCGTAGGTTGCGGCGAAGATCGTGTCGGGAGCGGACGGAGCCAGCGTGAGGTCGCGGATGTTGATATTAGCCTGCGAATCGGTCAGCGGCGCCCAATTTATGCCGCGGTCGGTCGTTCCCCAAACTCCGCCGCCATCGGTGCCGATGTACACCACGTTGGAGTTGCGTGGGTCTACACCGATGCCCCAGACGCGGCCGGAGCAGGTTGCGCCGTCGCACGGCTGAATCGGCTGGGGACCGATCGCACTCCACTGGCCCGAGGTCGCGGCGGTAACGCCGGCCAATCGCTGCTTCTCTTCGACGGCCTTCCGCCGCAAACCGCCGTCCGGGTGCCGTCTATTAAACCATTCAATTTCCCGAGAACGCGAGTCGCCCTCATCCTTCGCAGCCTGCGAAGGTGCCGGAGGAAGACTGCCATAACCTGCTGGACGTGGGCGGTGAACACAAGCGATCTGCCCGGCAGCCGCTACGATGACAGGCAGCAAACAGCGAAATCGAGAACGCGTAAGAGATAGCGTAGCGGAGAGCCCCGACGCTGTAAAGGCCGCCGATGCTTCGTTAACGGCATAAACTGCGCCCCTGACAGCGTCGCGGCGGCGGACCTGGCGAACTCGGGGTCGCCCAGGAAATGGGCCGGTATCCTACGCCAGGTCGAACTTCTCCTGGTTCGGCAGCGGACCGCTTTTCACGATCACCGTTCGCCCCAGGATTTCCTCCAGTTCCTGGAGGTAGGTGTTCTGGTTCGACTTGAGCAGTTTGGCTACTTCTCGTTTACCGCACGGACAGCCAACTTGATGTTAGCCACCGAGGGGTCAGCGCCAAACGTCAAGCCGGCCGAAAAGCAGGTGATAGCGCAAATGCGCATGAAAAACATGGATGACCTCTCGCCGGGAGTATAGCAAAATGGCTTCATGCCGATTCCCGTTCTCGAAACCGAGCGACTGCGGCTCCGCGGCCATTGCCTGGAAGATTTCCCCGCCTGCCTCGCGATGTGGACCGATCCTGAAGTATGCCGCCAACTCGGGCGGAAGCCGTTTAGCGAAGAAGAATCGTGGACCAGGCTGCTGCGCTACGTCGGCCATTGGTCCCTTATGGGCTTCGGCTATTGGGTGGTCGAGGAGAAAGCTTCCGGCAGGTTTGTGGGAGAGGTGGGATTCGCCGATTACAAACGGGACATGCAATCGCCGGTGAAGGAATTGCCGGAAATCGGCTGGGTGTTGGCCACCTGGGCTCACGGCAAAGGCTATGCCACAGAAGCGGCGCGCGCCGCCATCCGCTGGGGCGACGAGCACTTTTCACCGCCGCGAACTACCTGCATCATCAGCCCCGACAATCTCGCTTCCATTCGCGTGGCGGAGAAATGCGGCTACCGCGACTTGCAGCTCAGCTTATATAAAGGAAAACCGACGATTGTGTTCGTGCGCGAACCGGGCGGCTAATTGCGTCCGGATTCGGTCTGAATGTTAGCGTCCACCACGTGCGGCAGGGAGACGGCACTGTCATGTCTGGGGCCTAGTCCCAGCGCGATGAGCGAGAGCGAGTCAATCTTGCCGGTGGAATCCAGGGTCTGCTCGGCTTGAAATCTCTTCAGCGCTTCAGTGGACGATGGACCCCAGGTGCCCGTCGCATCTTCGGCGGAAAGATAACCCCTGGCGACCAGGGCTTCCTGAATCTCGCGGTACCGGTCGGCCGAAGGCGCGGTCTGGCGGGTGCGCCAGGTGGTGCGAACTACCGGTGCTCTCCTGGCGGTTCGTTTCGCCGTCGCAGTGTGGCTCACCGGTCCCTTTGCTGCCGCTGCCCTGGGCGCGGAAACGGTGGCGGCCTTTCGAACCGTCGTCGCCGGGGGCGCCTTTTTGGGCGCCGTGGCACTCCGCGTTGGCGTGGTGCTCGGTCCACCGGCCCAGGCTAGGGCCCCCATGGCCAGGGTGGCCGCAAAGGTCGCAAGGTTCATGATAGGGAAACAGTGTACCAGGAAGCGAGCCAAAAAAACAGCGATTCCAAAAGTTACACCATAGAAAATACCAAAAGTAATAGCGTTCGAGATCAGGGAAACCCCCGAGGCGGCGGACCCGGTAACTTTGGCGCTAGCCCGCGGTATTGTACTCCGACACCCGGACATGAGGTCGACACAGTGAACTTCTGGCGCATTGCCCCGTGGCTCCACTCTCTGCAGGGCGACACGGTCTTCGGATGGCGGCAGCTCGCCCGCAAGAAAGTGGCGTCGGCCGCCGCCGTGCTCTCGCTCTCGTTCGCCGTTGGCGCCTGCATGTCGGCATTCCGGCTCATCGACGCGCTGCTCCTCCGCCCGCTGCCCATTGCCGCGCCCGAACGCCTCTATGCCGTGGCGTTCGAAGGCACCGGCGTCGACGGCAAGCGCATGACATACGACAGTTCCTCCTACCCCATGTACAGCCGCATGGTGGATGCCGTGCGAAACGATGCCGGCGCCATTGCCGTCTCCTACGCCGACCGCGCCGACCTCACCTTCGGCCCCGATCTCGAAATGGAGCGCGGCTGGCTGCAGTATGTCTCCGGCTCCCTGTTCCCCACTTTCGGACTGCGTCCCGCCGCGGGCCGCTTGCTCTCCGCCGGCGACGACCTCACTCCCGGCGCCCACCCCGTAGCCGTGCTTTCCTACGACTATTGGACGCGCCGCTTCGGCCGCGACCCGCACGCCGTCGGCCGCACCTTCCACCTGGGCGGACGCATTTTCGAAATCGTTGGCGTGGCCGAGGCGCCTTTCACCGGCACCGAGACCGGCGTCATGAGCGAGATCTTCGTCCCCATGATGATGAAGAATCCGGCCACGCTCGCGAGTTCCAGCAATTACTGGCTGCGGACGCTGGTGGAATTGAAGCCGGGCGCCGCGGCCCCGCCGGTGGGCGAGAAACTGCGCGCCGTATTCCGCCAGATTCAGCAAGAACAGGCGCAGATGAACCCCATGCCGCAAGCGCCCGGCAAAATTCCGCCCGAAGCGAAGATGCTGTTCGCGCCGGCGGCGTCCGGCCGCTCCAACCTGCAGCGCGATTACCGCCTGGCCCTCAGCGCGCTCGCGGTGCTGGTGGCGCTGGTGTTGTTGATCGCCTGCGCCAACGTCGCCAATCTGAAGATGGCGCAGACGGCGGCGCGCTCGCGGGAGATGGCGCTGCGCGTTTCCATCGGCGCGGGAAGATGGCGCCTGGTGCAGATGATGCTCGTCGAGAGCGTGTGGCTGGCGTTGATAGCCACCGCTGCCGGCGCCGCGTTTGCCTGGTGGTCCGCGCCTTTCCTCATCGGGAAAATCAACTCGCCGCAGAATCCCGCCCGTCTCGCCCTACCCGCCGATTGGCGCGTGCTGGCATTCGGCCTGCTGCTGGCGTTCGCGGTGGCCGCGCTATTCGGACTCGCGCCCGCCCTGCGCGCTTCTTCCGTGAAGCCTGTCGAAGCGCTCAAGGGCGGCGCCGACCCGAATTCGCGCCGCCGCTTCATGCTCGCGCTCATCGCCCTCGAGTGTGCGTTCTGCCTGCTGGTAAATTTCGTAGCGGGTCTGTTCGTCACGTCCTTCGACCGCCTTTCGCACCAGCCCACCGGCTTCTCCGCCGAGCGCATTCTGAACCTGGAAGCCACCTCGCTCCATCCGCTGCCGCCGGCCGCATGGGACCAGGTGGCGAATCGCTTGCGCGCCGCGCCCGGCGTGGAGGGCGTCGCGATCACCATCTGGCCCATGATGAGCGGCGAAAGCCGGGTGAACTTCGTGGCACTGAACGGTGGGCCCCCGTTTCCCATGCTCTGCGACATCCTCAATGTCACACCTGGCTGGTTCGAACTGATGCGTATTCCTCTGCTGGAGGGCCGCGATTTCCGCCCCGAGGACGAGAGCCCGCGTACCGCCATCGTGAATCGCACGTTCGCCCGACAGTACTTCAACGGCGAAGACCCCACTGGCAAATCGTTCGAGATGATAACCGCGGACGGTAGAATCACCGTGACCATCGGCGGGTTCGTTGCCGATGCGCGCTCACGCGACAACCTACGCTACCCCATCCGCCCCACGGCGTACTTTCCGTTCCAGGCCGTGGACGCGCAGGGCGCACCCGTACCCGTGCGGCGTGGCACGTTCGTGGTCCGTACCGCCGCCAGAAATCCGCTGGCGCTTGCTTCCCTGCTGCGCCAGGAAGTGTCGCGCGCCCAGCCTGAGATCCACACGAGCAATATCGGCACGCAGGCGGAAATCGAGGAATCGCACACCGTGCGCGAGCGCATGCTGGCGATGCTCGGGCTGTTCTTCGCTGCGGTAGCGCTGGCGCTCGCCGGCGTTGGCCTGTATGGAGTGCTCGACTATTCCGTGCAATTGCAGCGCCGCGAAATCGGTATCCGCATGGCCATGGGCGCGCCCGCCGCAAGGATCGCGCGTAGCGTCACGGGCGACGTGTTCGCCATGGTGACCGCGGGCGGCGCCGTCGGGCTGGTGTGCGGGCTGGCGTCGTCGCGCTACATCGCGACCCTGCTGTTTGAAGTGCGCGCCAACGATTGGGTGCGCCTGGCGTTGCCCTCCGCCTCCATTCTGCTGGCGGCGATGTTGGCCGCGCTGCCGGCGGTAGTGCGCGCCGTGCGAATCGACCCCATGCGTGCGCTGCGGGCCGATTAACTTCCTCATATAACCGGGTAGGGTATTGCCACTCGTCATAATACGGCCAAAAAATGAGGTTTCTCAAAAATACCATAGCGGGTATACTATAGGAAACCAAGGAGGCTGTTTGTGGCGCACATCATTCGGGACAAGAAGAAAATGCTGAATCGCGTCCGCCGGCTCCGCGGACAGGTGGAATCCATCGAGCATGCCATCGAGCGCGAGGCGGATTGCTCGGAAATCCTGCACACCATTTCCGCCTGCCGCGGCGCGTTTAACGCTCTCATGACCGAGGTGCTCGACGGGCACATTCGATTCCACGTCATGGATCCCGACCACCATCCGACCTCCGAAAGGGCCAAAGCCGCTCAAGAGCTGATCGATGTCTTGCGGGCTTACCTGAAGTAAACCGCGTAAACCACCGAGGAGGGGACAATGCCGGACGAACAACAGCAACACCAGCACGAAGACAACCACGACCACGACGAGGGCTGGGTGGAATGGGCGCGCGTGGCCTTCGTCGCGGTCATTCTGGCGGCCGTGTGGACGCGGCTGATTCCACGCGTCCACGGCGTCGATATAGTCGCAGTGATCGGCCTTCTGATAGGAGGCTATCCGATTTTCAAAGAGGCGCTCGCCGATCTCTGGGAGCGTCGCATGACGATGGAACTCTCCATGACCATCGCCCTGGTGGCCGCCGCCGTCATCGGCGAGTTCTTCACCGCCCTGCTGATCACCGTCTTCGTGCTGATTGCCGAGATCCTGGAAGGTATGACGGTGGGGCGCGGCCGGCGCGCCATCCGCGAGTTGCTGGATCTGCTCCCGCAAACGGCTGAGGTGAGATCCGAAGGCCAGGTGGCGGCGCGAAGCCTCTCCGAAATTCACGCGGGCGATGTGGTGTTGGTCCGCCCCGGAGGCCGGATCCCGGTGGACGGCGTCGTGGCCAGCGGACATTCCTTCGTCGACCAGGCGGCCATCACCGGCGAATCCATGCCGGTGGAAAAGATACCCGGTAAGCCGGTATTCGCCGGCACTATCAATCAATCGGGCATCCTGGAAATCCGCGTCGAAAAGATCGGGCGCGACACGGCTTTCGGCCGCATCATCGAAGCCGTGGAGCGCGCGGAACGTTCGCGCGCGCCCATCCAGCGGCTGGCCGATCGCATGGCGGGCTACCTGGTATATTTCGCGCTGGGTTGCGCGGCCCTGACCTTTCTGATTACGCGCGATGCCCGCTCCACCATTTCCGTGATCGTGGTAGCCGGGGCATGCGGCATCGCCGCCGGGACGCCGCTCGCCATCCTGGGCGCGATCGGCCAGGCGGCGCGCAAAGGCGCCATCATCAAAGGCGGGCTGTATCTCGAAGTACTAAGTTCGGTGGACACCGTGGTGCTCGACAAGACCGGCACCCTTACGTTGGGCGCCCCGCGAATTCGTGATATTCAAACGCTGAATGGGTATCATCCGAAGGATGTCATGCGCATCGCCGCCACGGCGGAACGCTTTTCGGAACATCCGCTCGCCAAAGCCATCCTGCAACAGGCCGCGGACTGGTCGCTGCATGTCGGCGAGCCCGCGGAGTTCCGCTACTCGCCGGGGATGGGAATCGAGTGCCAGGTGGAGGGGAAACGCACCCTGGTGGGCACGCGCGCGCTCCTCGAACAGAATGGTCTCCGATACCCGGATGACGGTCCCGCGTCCGAACAATTCTCCGAGGTCGTGGTGGCGGCGGGAGACCAGGTGTTGGGCGCCATCCACATCGCCGATGTCCTCCGGTCGGAAGCCATCGCGGCAGTTGCCGGAATGCGCGCCCTGGGCCTCAGGACCGTGCTTTTGACCGGCGACCGAAAGGAGATCGCGTCCGCTACCGCCAAGGAACTTGGCGTCGATGAGGTCCAGTCGGAATTGCTGCCCGATCAGAAGGTCGCGCGTATCCGCCAGTTGCGCGCCGAAGGCAGGGTGGTGGCGATGGTCGGCGACGGAGTGAACGACGCCCCCGCACTGATGGAATCCAACGTGGGGATCGCCATGGGCTCCGGTACCGATGTCGCCCGGGAAAGCGCCTCCATCGTCCTCCTCGGCAACGATTTGCTGCGCTTCACCGAAGTCCTCCGAATCGCGAGGCGGTGCCGGGCAATCATCCGGGCGAATTTCATCGGCACACTTGCGGTCGACAGCGTCGGAGTCGGCCTGGCGGCATTCGGCCTGCTGAATCCCGTTCTGGCGGCGCTGATTCATGTCTGCTCGGAACTGCTCTTCATCCTGAACTCGGCGCGATTGTTGCCTCGCCTGGCCCTGGATGGCGATCGGCCGGGGAACGCGTGAGGCCTCGCTGCGCCCGGCCAGCGGCACGAAGAGTGCCTTGGCGGCCTTTTTCGGCCGCTCGCAAGATATTGGCCTGGAAATCGCTGCGCGTCGGCGTAGAATGGCCGGGAGTCTGTTTTCTCGCATTCGGGGGCGGGATCTACGCCGAGTCAGCCCTCGGTCCGCCAGCCTTCCCCGCCCCCGATTTTTTGGGCCTCGCGCGGGGAGAGAGCCCCGCACCCGATCAAGCCAGCACCAGACCGCGTAAACCCCAATTCCGCCCGCTCACGCGCCGGTTCCGACCCGCTGGTCATTTTGTTCTTCGCGATCCCGCCCTTTGGGCGTAAATCTGACAGAGATGGAAACCGCCGTCATGACCACACTCATCGTTGACGACGAACCCATTGCCCGCCGTGTGCTTCGCGAAGGGCTCGAGGCCTTTTCCGACGTGGAGGTAGTGGGCGAAGCCGCCGATGGCCGGTCGGCCCTGGCGGCGATCGCCAGACTCAATCCCGAGCTCGTCTTTCTCGATCTGCAGATGCCCGTGATGAGCGGCTTCGAGGTGGTGGCGAACCTGACCGGCAGCACCATGCCGATTATCGTGATCGTGACGGCTTTCGACCAATTTGCCATCCGGGCGTTTGAAGCTGGCGCCATCGACTATCTCTTGAAACCGGTTCAGGACGAACGCCTTCGCCGGGCCGTGGAACGGGCCCGCGGTCTTCGCCGCCAGCCGCTCGAAATCGCCAATCACGCCGCCAAAATCACTGCCGTGGTCCAGACGCCTGTCGCCCCCTCGGCGCGAAGAATCGTGGCCCGCAGCGGCGCCGACTATCTGCTGCTCGATATCGATGAAGTTCTGGCCTTTCAGGCGGAACGCGAGCTGGTGTGGGTGATCACACCGAAACAACGGTATGTGGCCACACAGTCCCTCCACGGCATCGAACAGCGGCTGCCGACCGGGCAGTTTCAGCGCGTCCATCGGAATGCACTGGTAAATGTAAACCACATTCGCAAGATGAGTACGCTCTCCAGCCAGCGGTGGCTCATCACCCTCAGCAACTCGCTCGAACTGGTAGTAAGCAAACGCCAGGCGCACACCATTCGCCGGATTCTTCATTGGTAGCGAAATCCGCTCACGGAGTTTTCCAGCCCGCCCATGGGCTAAAACATTCGCCGGGGGGAAAATCGCAGCAACAAGGCGAAATCCCCGTCCCAGCGGATGTACCACCGGGGGGATCGGAGTGGCTTTCAGTGCTGGGAGCACTTCAAGCAGCTCAGAACTTAGACCCGTTCGGGACATCGATCGTACGGGCAACAACGTCGCGCCCAAGTCCGCTCATCAGCCAGAAAAGTTCATTCACTGGCGATCATGGTCCGTCAGTAAAATTCTCTTAGGGGCGTCTCGCCGTCCCCGTGCACAATCGAAGGATGATTAAGCGTGCTTCAGTTGTTCTTTCGTGCATTGGCTTGTCGTGCAGTTTGCTCCACGGGCAATCAGGAACGGTACAGGGCTCGGTTCTTGACGAGTCTGGAGCAGCGATCGTGGGCGGCGTGGTCGAAATTCAGAACCCGGTGTCTCATTACACTCGAAGCGCGATAACTGATGGCCAAGGCCATTTCGACCTTCAGAATGTGCCCTTCAACAACTATCATATGACCGCGAGCGCGAAGGGATTTCAAACCGGTGTGCAGGACATCGATTTGCGATCCGTCGTGCCCCTCGATACGAAATTCAGTCTCAAGGTCGGTACCGAGAGTACCTCGGTGACCGTGGTGGCTGCGGCGGATTTAGTTGAGTCCGTTCCCACCACCCACACCGACATAGATCGCGCGATGTTCGATAAGCTGCCTCTTGAAAGTCAATCCTCGTCGCTCAGTTCGCTGGTGACCCTGGCTTCGCCAGGAGTCGCCGCCGACTCTAACGGCCTTTTTCACGGTTTGGGCGATCACGCCGAGAACTCGTTCTCCATTGATGGGCAACCGATTACCGACCAACAGAGCAAGGTGTTTTCAAATCAGCTCCCGGTCGATGCCGTACAGTCGCTCGAAGTCATCGAGGGCGCTCCACCACCGGAATTTGGAGGCAAGACGAGTCTGGTAATCGTAGCGACTACGCGATCCGGCCTCGGTGTCACCACACCACGCGGCGATCTGACCGCCTCCTACGGTACGTTCGCAACTACGAACGAGGCATTTGACTTCAGCTACGGCGGCCCTCGTTGGGGCAACTTCATTTCCGTAAACGGATTGAACACGGACCGGTTTCTGGATCCGCCCGAATTCGCCGTCTTGCACGACAAGGGCAACCAGGAGAATGCCTTCGACCGATTCGATTTTAAGCCGACCGATGCCGATACCGTCAGCCTGAATCTGCAATTCACGCGCTCCTGGTTCCAAACTCCCAACACCTGGGACCAGCAACTTCAAGACTGCACGGTTCTATCCGCAATGTGCAGCGGCGCCCCGTATGCTTCGGGCTCGGTGGTTCTCAACCCTCTTACGGGCAATCCTCTCGGGCCGACCGATCAGCGCTCGCAAATCAGGACCTTTAATATTGCGCCGCAATGGACTCGCAGCTTGAATGCCAATACCGTGCTTAACATCGGTGCATACGTGCGGCATGACCAATATAACTATTATCCGAGCCCCGATGTTTTCGACGACCTGGGGCCACTTCAGGACGAAAGTTTCTCCCAGCTCAGGTTCCTGACCAATGCGGGCATTCGCGCCGATGTGAACTATGTGAAAGGGATACACAACATTAAAGTGGGGGGGACATTTCAACATACATTTCTTACGGAGAACGACACGTTTGGAATCGTGAATCCGGGTCTACTCGCAGGCTGCACCAGCGCCGCATGCGTGACTCTACAGCCATACGACCTGACGAACCCGGCGACGGACCCAAATATGGCCGAATTCGCTTATCACGGCCACACGGACATCAAGGAAGAAGCACTCTACGCGCAGGACACCATCACCAAGGGGCCCTGGTCCATCATGATCGGGCTCCGCGGAGATTTCTATAACGGCTTGCAAGCCAGTTCCAAACAAGTGGAGCCTCGCGCCGGCGTCGCCTACAACATCAAGAAAACAGGCACCGTGCTCCGCGTTTCCTATGCTCGCACCATGGAAAGCCCATTCAATGAGAACCTGATTATTACCAGCACTGGCTGCAACACCCCTGCCGTCGCCGCAGTTATGCAGCTCGCCGAAGGCTTCCCCTGTGGTATAGTTTCCCCCTCCGGCGCAATCCTGCCTCTACAACCGCTGACTCCAGGCTTCCGCAACGAATTCCACGCGGGCCTGGAACAGGCCTTTGGGAAGCATTTCGTCCTGAGCGGCGAGTACATTTGGAAGTACACACACAACGGATATGACTTCAACATCCTTGGTACAAGTCCCATCACCCTCCCCATCGAATGGCACAATTCCAAGATTCCGGGATATGCCATCCGCGGAAGTCTTCCAGCGTGGCATGGTTTGACTGCATTTATTGTGATGTCGAGCGTCGCCGCCCGCTTCTTCCCGCCAACGGTTGCCGGAATCGCACCCCCTCAGCCACCGGGGGTGTTCCGCATCGACCACGACGAGAATTTCAACCAAACCACGCACATCCAATATCAACCGTTTAAGCGCGGCCCCTGGCTGGGCTTCAACTGGAGGTACGACAGCGGACTTGTGAGTGGCCCGTTGCCCTGCCTCGCCACGACGGCAACATGCTCATTTTCAACTGGCAGTGCCGATTCGCCAATTGCAGTCTACAGCTCCGTTCCCGTTCCACAGGGTGATGTACTCCTGCAGAATAACGCCACCGGATTGCCCCTTACCGCTGATCAGGAGTTCGAGTCCGGGCTCTCCTGCGGCGGCATGAAGGCTACCCCAACCACACCCATCGGGACGCAGATATCCGGATTTCCCGGCTTCTACGTTTGCCCCGCGAACCAGCTCACTTCCAACCTGGTGAAAATCCCGGCGCCTTTCACCGAGAACGACGATCACAATCCACAGCGGATTCAGCCGCGCAACCTGTTTGACTTGGCGCTGGGACATGACAACATTTTTCACGGCGACAGGTTCAAATGGAGCGCTCGAATTGAGGTGATCAATCTGACGGATAAAGTGACCGTCTATAACTTCCTCTCGACGTTTAGCGGAACCCACTATGTGACGCCGCGGACAGTAACCGCAACCATAGGTTTCCACTTTTGATTAACCACATACGGTGGCAGATGGACGAATACTCACGCCGGCCTCCGGTCTAGATAGGTCTAGTTACGGCGCTACGGCGGGCATTCTGGGGGACGGGGTTACAATGCGCCCGCCAGGTAAGCGCCTTCTCTCCATGCGCCGCGGGTTTGTGCCTGGCGGCCTTCGTGGTGAGAACGTCCGGCTGGCGGTGGTCAATCTCCAACAAGGAAGCGCTTTACAACTTCCTGTCCACTTTCAGCGGCACCCTCTACGTGACGCCGCGGGCCATCACCGCGACGATCGGCTTCCACTTCTGAAGCCGCGAGGTTTGGGCGCGAGGGACCGCAGGGTCGCCATGTTCCTGCGGTCATCCCCGTCCTTTTCCACCGGCGTTTCGGAAATGAACGTCTTCCCGCGCAATTTCGGGTGGGCGAGCAACCGGCGGAAGGGCTCGCGGCCAATATGCCCTTTGCCGATTCTGGCGTGCCTGTCGACGCGCGAGCCGAGGGGAGCTTTGGAGTCGTTGGCGTGAAATACCGGTATGTTTTCCAGCCCGAGTACATCGCCCGCCCGTTGGATAGTGGTCCGAAGACCGTCCGCAGTCACGATGTCGAAACCGGCGGCCAACAGATGACACGTGTCGAGGCAATAGCCGATGGGAATCTGCGTGAAACGGATCGCCCTATCGCGGATGGCGTGCAATTCTTCGAAGCGGCTGCCTAAATTGCATCCACACCCGGCGGTGTTCTCGATCAACACCGTCACACTTCCTGTGAAACCGTCTACCGCCTGACACAATCCGTCGGCACATGCCGAAATCGCGTCATCGGCAGTTTGCCCCCGGTAGCTGCCGGGATGAACCACCAGGAAATCGCCGCCGACTGCCGCCGCCCGATCCAGTTCGCCGCGAAAGGTGGCGATGGATTTGGCGCGAATTTCGGCATCGCGCGACGCCAGATTGACGAGGTAATTGACGTGGATGACCAGCGGATGAATGCGGTGCCTGCGCCGGATCGTCTGCAACGCCCGAACCTCAGCAGGATCGGGCGTGCCCGCTCGCCACATGCGCGGGCTGGCGGTAAAGATTTGCAGTGTGTCGGCGCCTATTTCTGCCGCCCGCGACGCCGCCCTTCCCAGTGATCCGAATGTGTAAAGATGAATACCCAGCCGCAGATTTACATACTAACAGGCGTTAACTCTTAGCGGTGATCCGCCAACAACGCCGTTGACTCCGTCCCCACATTGGAGCCGCCGGTAAGGATAAAACGCCCCTCCCACTCCACCGGATATTCCCGTAAGCAACGTTTGCAAACGTACTTTCCGTGAATCGGCCACATCGCTTCCCGGTGCATCTTCCGGCACCAAAGATCGGTAATTCGGTTCCACATAGACTACTGCCCTGCTCCCGACTTTTCTAGGGCAATTTAGATTCCGCAAATATTCACGAAGTATTTCGAAACAAAGCCATTGACTTTCGAAGTGATTCAAACGTATGATTTAATCAATCGAATGATTGAGACGCAAGGTAAAATCCTCGATACGGCAGAACGGTTGTTTGGCGAACACGGCTACGCCGGCACCTCTCTCCGCCAGATCATCGGCGAAGCCGGAGTCAATCTGGCGGCCATTCATTACCATTTCGGCAACAAAGAAGAACTCCTCGATCAACTGGTGAAGCGCAAGGCCGGGCCGGTGAACCAGGAGCGGCTGGCAATGCTGGAGCGCTTTGAGGCGGAAGCCGGATCGGCACCGGTCCCCGTCGAGAATCTCCTGAGAGCGTTCCTCGAACCGCCTCTCTTGAGAATTAAGGAGCACCCGGATTTTGCCAAGATGATGGGCCGGCTCTACGGCGAGGGGCTGATGCCGCTGGTCGCGGAACGTCATTTTCAGACTGTGATCAACCGCTTTACGGCGGCGTTTGCGCGGGCGCTGCCCCACCTCGGCGAAAGGGAACTGGCGCTTCGGCTCCAATTTATGTTGGGCGCGATGGCTCACACGATGTTATTCGCGTTCCAGGGATTCTCGATCGACGGTGATCTCCTCATTCGCGCACTGGTTGCGTTCGTCATCGGAGGGTTAAAAACCCCAGGCGTGTTGGGTGAAATAACCGAGGAAAATTTATGAGAATTATATACCTACTCCTGCTCGGCGCCAGCCTGGCCACCGCTGTCGAACCCGTGCAGTTGAGTTTGAAGCGCGCCGTGGATGTCGCCGTCTCACCCGAAGGCAGCGCCCGCATTCAGCTCGCGGACGAAGCTCTGAAGCAGGCACAGGCGCGAGCGTTGGAACAGCGCGCCGCCCTTCTGCCCAATGTCGACGCCGCGTTCAGCGACCAGAGCCGGACGGAAAACCTCGCCGCCATGGGTTTCAACTCCAAGCTCTTCAGCGCCGCCATCCCCGTCCCCGGCTTCCACTTTTCGACGTTCGTGGGCCCGTTCACCACCGTCGATGCGCGCATCACCGGCGCGCAGAATATTCTGGACCTCAGCATCATCCGCCGGTATCAAGCCTCGAAAGCCGGAGTCACGGCGGCCCGCGCCGACACCGACGCCACCGGGGAGCAGGTGGCCTCCGTGGTGGCACGCGCCTATCTCGCCGCGGTAAAAGGCGACGCCGATGTAGAGACTGCTCAAGCCAACGTCACGCTTTCCGAAGCGCTCGTCAAGCAGGCCCAGGATGAAAAGGAAGCCGGCACAGGGACCGGCATCGACATCACCCGCGCCAGGGTGCAATTGGCGAACGATCGCCAGCGGCTTCTGGTAGCGCAGAACGCCCGCCACAGCGCCCACCTGCAACTCCTCCGCGCCGTCAATATGCGGCTCGACACGGAACTGCAATTGACCGACAAGCTCCAATACCTTCCCGTCGATGCGGTCACACTGGATGCGGCGAAAGCGCAGGCGCTCAAAGAACGGCCCGATCTGAAGGCGCAGCAGGATCGCGAGTGGAACGCGCGGCTTTCGGCCAGCGCCACCAGGGCCGAGCGCCTGCCGTCGCTCTCGGCTTTCGGCGATTACGGCGATATCGGCACTTCGCTCACGAATTCGGTCCCGACCCGCACCTTGGGAATCCAGGTGCGGGTGCCGCTCTTCGATGGTGGGCGGCGCGACGCGCGGCGCGAGGAATCGGCATCGCAATACCGCGCCGAAACCGTGCGCACCAGCGATCTCAAGGAGCAGATCGAGCTCGACGTGCGGCTGGCGCTCGACAGCTTGCATTCCGCCGACGACCAGGTGAAGGTCGCGCAGGAAGGGCTGGAACTGGCCAATAGCGAACTCACGCAGGCGCGCCGCCGGTACGATGCGGGCGTCGCCGTCAGCGTGGAAGTCACCGACGCGCAGACGCGCCTCGAACGCGCCCGTGACAACACCACTGAAGCGCTCTACAACTACAACCTGGCGCGCCTCGACTTGGCGCAGGCCATGGGCCGGGTGCGGGCAACCGTGCAGTAACCGGAGTCGAACATGAGAAAGCGAATCGTCATCATCCTTGCCTTAGTCGCCGTCGCCGTGGCTGGGGTCTACACTTATCGCGGCGCGAATAAGACCCCGGAAAACCGCATCGTGGTCTCCGGCAATATCGAGCTCACCGAAGTCAACATTGCCTTCAAAACCGCCGGCAAGCTCATCGAGCGCACCGTCGATGAGGGCGACAGCGTCAGGAAAGGCCAGGTCATCGCGCGGCTCGATCGCGACCAGTTGATTGCGCAGCGCGAGCGCGAAGTCGCCGGCCTGGAATCGGCCGAATCGCAGCTCGCGCAGGCGAAGACCTCGCTCGAATGGGAGAAGGATACCCTCGCCGCCGATATCGAGCAGCGTACCGCCGATCTCGCTTCCAATGAAGCGCGTTTCGCCGAGCTCAGGAACGGCGCGCGCCCACAGGAGAAACTGGATGCCCAGGCCGCCGTCGATTCGGCGCAATCGGAAGTGGAGCGCTCCAGGAAAGATTGGGACCGCGCGCAGGTGCTGCACCGCGACGACGATATCTCCACCGCGCAATTCGACCAGTATCGCAATCGCTGGGAAACCGCCGTGGCGGCGCTCAACTCCGCCAAAGAGCGGCAGGCGTTGGTGCTGGCCGGTCCGCGCGTGGAAGTCATCAATGCCCAGCAAGCCATGGTCGAGCGCATGCGCGGCGCGCTCAAAATGGCCCAGGCCAACGCGCTCGAAATGAAGCGGCGCGAGCAGGAACTCACCACGCGCGCCGCCGAAATCGCCCGCTCGCGCGCTTCCATCGCGCTCATCGATTCGCAGCTTGCCGACACCATCGCCACCTCGCCCGTAGATGGCGTGGTGCTGGTGAAATCGGCCGACCCCGGCGAAGTGCTGTCGGCCGGCACCACCGTCGTCACCATCGGCGATATCGAACATCCCTGGCTGCGCGGCTATATCGACGAGACGGATTTGGGGCGCGTGAAATTGGGATCGCTGGTGCACGTGACCACCGATTCTTATAAAAGGAAGTCCTACACCGGGCACGTGAGCTTCATCTCCTCGGAAGCCGAATTCACGCCCAAGCAGATCCAAACCCAACAGGAGCGCGTGAAGCTGGTCTACCGCATCAAGATCGAGCTGGACAATCCGCGGCGCGAGCTGAAGGAGAACATGCCGGCGGA
>Ga0181521_10001074_pt1 | contig 33864 bp, 26 predicted proteins | sample PEATcosm2014_Bin_32_FD_119764 | JGI IMG/M metagenome (GOLD analysis project Ga0181521, IMG submission 119764) | Peatland microbial communities from MTU Mesocosm Facility, Houghton, MI, USA - PEATcosm2014_Bin02_60_metaG | ecosystem: Environmental > Terrestrial > Soil > Wetlands > Peat | place...
CCAGGAGAAGCTCACCCGCTGTCGACGGACCTTGGAGCAGATCAAGCCCGGCTGCACCAGCCCCAAGTCCAGAAAGCGGAAAAAATGAACTGTCTAGTTATTTCGCAGACACTACACTAGCGATATTGTAATCGAAAATACATCAATAGCCACCACCTTTTAGTGGAGTATTCTCGCGGCGCGCGGAGACCGGCTCTTCCGGTCGCAAGGTCGCGGTTTCAGACAATTGCCAGCGGCCGTACGGGAGCGCCGGTGGCGCCGCGGATTTTCAGCGGCGCGGCCAGGAAGGTGAATTCGCAAACGCGGTCGGCCGCAAGCTGCTCGAGGTCGAGGCATTCGATGATGTGGATGCCGCTTTCCACCAGCAGATGGATGTGCACGGGCATGTTCGGGTCGGGCACTTTTTCGAATGCCAGGGTATCGCTGCCGGCGGCGAAGACGCCGCGCTCGCTCAACCAGCGGGCGCCGGGGAGCGATGGGCCGGGCCCGTGGACTTGCGCCACGAACCTGGCCGGGTCGGCGAAGTATTGGGCCCATCCGGTGCGCATCAGAACCACGTCGCCGGGATGGATTTCCATGGAGGCGGAGCGCGCTGCGGCATCCAGATCGGCGGGGGTGATTTCGCGATCAGCCGCCAGAGGACCGGCGGCCGCGAAATCCAGCAGCACGCCGCGCCGCAGAATGGGAGCGATGGTATCGACGGAGTGTTGGCGCAATCCACCGGCGTAGGACTGCACCGCGGCCGCCTCGATGCCGCCGTGCAGTTTGCCGCCGCACGAGAAGTGGCACAAGGCATCGATGTGCGTGCCGTTGTGACTGCCCAGCGCCAGGGCGTCGGAGGCTGAACTGTCGCCCGCCGGCGTCAGATATTCGCCGTGCTGCTTGACCAGGCTGTAGAGAAACGGCGGATGCGTGGGATGGTGCGGCATGCCCACGAAGTACGGCTGCGCCAGGTCGTAGACGCGCGCTTTAGTCAACCATTGGGGTGTCATCAGAATGCGTAGGTGAGGCCGAACTGCAGCACGCGCGGGTTAAAGAACATGTAGCTCACGACGCCGAAAGTGGTCGTGTTGATGTTCTGGTCGCCCGCCCAAAACGTCGCATGGTTGAACGCGTTGAAGGCTTCCATGCGCATTTCCACTTTGTGGCGCTCGGTGATGTTGATGGCCTTCATGAGGCTGGCGTCCATGCCGAAAGTCCAGGGGCCATCGAACATGCGGCGCTGCAAAGTTCCCAGACCGCCGGCGGGAGGGTTGAAGAAAACTTCGCCCTGAAAGGCGGGAGAGCCGGGCGCGGTAACGCCGGAGCCGTCCACGTTGATGGCCGAAGCCGGGATCATCATGGGTCCGTTGCCGGTCATCTGGAAGTGCACCAGGTTGAAGAGCGCCGCGCCTTGCAGGCTGGTATCGGCGGTATTGTAGTACGACCGCGCGGCGCGGTTGAGCGTGCCGAAGCCGGAAAGAATGGAGAACGGGGCGCCGCTCTGCCACGTCATCACGCTGCCCACGATCCATCCTCCAATGATGCGATTGAGGTGTTTGGAATTCACCAGGTGGCCTTTGCCGAAGGGCAGTTCGTAGAAGCCGCTGGCCTTGATCATGTGGGTGAGATCGAAATTGGCGCGCGAGCGTTCGATGCCGGGATTGTTGACGTCGAGGAAGTTCTGGAAGCGGGTTTGGGAATCGCCATCGGCATCGCTCAACACTTTCGAAAACGTATAGTTGGCTTGCAGGCTTAACCCGGAGCGGGTGCGATGGCGCGCCTGCGCCTGGAGGGAATTGTAGCTGGCGCTCGAGTAGTTGGTGAGCATATCGGCGGCCAGCGCGTTGGGATTGGCGAAGAACGGCACGGCATTGTTGGGGTTGAGCCCGTTTTCCTGGTATTCCGCCGCCAGCTCGCCGGCCTGGCTGGTCTGGATTAAGTAGCGGACATCGGCGTTGCTCAACATGCCGCCGCCCGAGAGCAGGGGAAATACGGTGAGCTTCTGGCTGCCGGGAATGGCGGCGTTATAGGCCGGGTTGAATACTCCCGTGGCCGTTTGGGCCAGGAACCCGTTGCTCTCGGCGCGCTGGAAATCCTGCAGGAACCCGCCGGCGTTGACATTCACCTGGTTGAAATCGAAGGCGCGGTAAGCGCCCACGGTGTGGTTGCCGACGTAGCGAATTTCCAGCACGGTGCCTTTGATATCGCGCTCGATCCCGATGGAATACTGCTGCACGTAGGGGCGGTGCAGGTTGGGATCCACCGAACCGATCACGGAGAACGGATCGTTGGCGTAATTGTCCGCCGCGGTGATGGGAACCTGGTAAACCGGTTCGGGGATGGCGGGAAGTCCGTTGCCCGCGCGGGCGGTGAGCCCGGTGGCGGCGGCGATGCCCTGCAGGCCGTTATTGGCTTCCAGCATATTCTCCGGCGCGATGATGGCCTGGTCGTTCACATAGAAGATGGAGTAGCCGCCGCGCACGGCCGTCTTGCCGTCGCCGAAGACGTCCCAGGCCAACCCGAGGTTCGGCCCCAGGTCGTGCTTATCGCGGTGATACCAGGGATTGTCGGCGGAAGCGCCCGTGAAATTCAACGTGGCATTGGAGAGCAGCGTCGAGACCGCGCTGCCGTTCCATTCCGGCTGCAGCTCGAGGGAATCGCGCTCGTCCACCACGCCGGGGAGATCCCAGCGCAGCCCGAGCGTAAGAGTAAGGCGCGGGTTGACCTTCCATTTGTCGGTGACGTACAGGGCATAATCGGCCATGCGGAAATGGCGCAGGAAGGCAGCGCCGGGAACGAAACCGGAGGTGCGGCTGGTGACGTTGAAAGTCTGGCTGTAGCCATCCAGGTAGCCGCCCAGAGTGGCCAGAAGCTGGTTGGCCGTGGCCAGATCGGTATCGCTGACGCCGGGGAGATTTTGTGTAGAGAGCGCCGGTTCGCCCAGCCCCATGGCGAGCGAATAGGTGGGAACCACACCGGAATCGTCATACGAACGGACATAAACTTTTTGCCCGTGAAAGCCGAATTGTATATAGTGGCTGCCTTTCTGGTAGGCGGCGTCGTCGGCCAGGGAATAGGTGTTGGTGTTGCGGCCCTGTGGCATGAATTCGTTGACGGGATCGCTATAGAGCTCGCCGGTAAGCAGCGCGCCGTTGAAATCCTGCGACGTGAGGAAGTAGCCGTAGGTCAGGTTGAAACCGGCGCGCACTTCGTTGGTGACGCGGGCGGTGGGCGTCCAGCGCCAGGAAAGCGCCAGGAGCTGGGCGTTGGTGGGGTTGTAGACTTTGGGAACGGAGGCGTAGTCGTTTTCCAGGTCGGGACGGTCGGAGTTGTCGCGGTTCCAGGAGAACGAGCCGCTGATGGCGTGTTTGGTGGTGATGTTGTAATCGATGCGGCCGGTCACGTTGTCGCGGGTTTCGTTGGCGCGCTGGTTGAAGCGGTAGCCGGCGGTATTGAGGCCGTCGCCGACTTCGTAGTTATTGATGTATTGCGGTCCGGGGACCTGCGCCAGCAGCTTCGCCATGACCGGATCGATCGTGATATTGCGCAGGCTGAGCAGGTTGACCGTTTTGAGGACGCCGGAACCGTTGTAATAGCTGAAAATGCCATTGCGGGCGTTGGTGGTGAGGATGGTATCGTCCTGGGGCTCTTGCTGGTGCGCGCGGACCGCTTCGTAAGTGACATAAAAGAAGAGCTTATCTTTACGGATGGGGCCGCCGATGGAAGAGCCCATCTGGTTCTGATTGAGGAACGGCAAGGGCACGCCGGCCTGGTTATTGAACCAATCGTTGGCGGAAAAGGCGTTGTTGCGGTTGTACCAGAAATTGTCGCCGTGCAGCTCGTTGGTGCCCGATGGGGTGGTGAAGGCGGTTTCGGTGGCGCCGCCGGACATGGCGGCATTGCCGTTGGAGCTGATCATGGTCATCTGGCGGACCTGGCTGAGCAGCAGCCGGTTGGGAGTATAGTCCAGGGCGTTGTCGCGAATGTAATTGTCCTGGATGTTGATGCCGTCCAGGGTCATGTCGGAATAGGAGGTGCGCAGGCCGTTGATGACGGTATTGGAGTTGCCGTTAAAGACTACGCCGGGTTGGGTTTGCATGACGCCGAGGGGGTCGCGGTCCAGAAGGGGGAGGTTTTTGATCTCCTCCATGCTGATGGTCTGGGTGACTTCGGCGTTGTTGGTTTCCACGCCCTGCACTTCGGCGGAGACCTCCACGGACGAAGTGACGCTGGCAAGCTGGAGCTTGATGGCGGGAACGGAAGTTTCGCGCGCCGGATCGATGGAGATGTTGTGCAGGGTGGTTTTGACGAAGCCCTGCGATTCCACCGTGAGCTCGTAATACGCGGGGCGGACGCCTATAAAGTGATAGAGGCCGTCGGCCGATGTTTTGGTAGTAAGGAGCGGTTGTTTGCCGCCCGCGAGGATCAGTTCGACTTCGGCGCCCGGAACCACCGCGCCGGAGGCATCCACCACCGAACCGGTAATGCGGCCATCCATTTGGGCGGCCAGGGGCAAGACGGTTAGAGAAAGAAGCAGAAACCCACGGAGACTACGCATTTCCCTATTGAACACCAAAAGCGGCGGTGTGTCGCGTTAACAATTTGGTCCAGAAACGCGCCGCGCGGCGCCCTCTTCCGCGCCTACTCGGTATGAAACTCGAACGTGTCCGTATTGGTCCGCACCACCACCCGCCCGCCCGTCAACGGCTTCCCCTGGGTATCGAAGAAAACCGCGCCGTCGGTCGAATCGCCCGATTTTAGTTTGGTTTGCACCAGCGCCAGCGCGCTGGCCGCCGCCGCCGCTTTTAATTTCGTGCCGAACGCCGCCAGCGCCGCCTGGCGCCGCGTTTCGTATCCGTTGGTGGACTTGAAATGCGGGTTTCCGTAGATGCCGGCTTCATACTGTTTGATCAGCTTGACCACGTCGCCGCCGGTCCCGTGCTGCATCAGCATCTCGATCACGTTCCTGGCCGGCGTCGCCTCCAGCACCGCTCCGTCGTTGCGCTGGTACCCGAAATCTTCCGGCCGAATGGTGTAGGGCGCGCCCGAACCGTTGGAAATGGCCGCCTGCAGAATCGTATAATCGTGCAAATGCCCCGGCAAATGGGTGAACATCACAGTCACTCCCGACTTGGTAAGTGTCTGATACTTCATGCCATTCGATTCGAATTCGATTACCTGCGCGAGCCCGGTCGCGTGCAGCAACAGCATGGCCACACCGCCTGCCCCCAGAAGCCGGTTCATGAGACTATATTACGATAGAGCACGCAGAGAACTGGATGAAATCATGCTAACTGAGCCAAAAGAGAATACCTGGGCCCCGTCGACCAGGCATGGCCTCGAGCTCCATGGACTGAAGAACCTCAACGCCGCATACTGGAATCTGGGGGCGCCGAATTTGATCGAGCACGCCATTCAACGCCGCGAAGCCAACCTCGCCGCCAATGGCGCCCTGGTGGTCCGCACCGGCCAATACACCGGCCGCTCGCCCAAAGACAAGTTCATCGTGCGCGACGAAACCACCGACCCCACCGTGCAGTGGGGCGCCGTTAACCAGCCCATCTCCGAAGCCCAGTTCGACCGCGTCTATTCCCGCATGATGGCTTTCTGGCAGGGCCACGATGTCTACGTGCAGGATTGCTTCGTGGGCGCGGACCCGCAATATACCCTCCCGGTCCGCATCATCAGCCAGTTCGCATGGCACAATCTTTTCGGCCGCCAGCTCTTCATCCCCGCCGGCGAGCCCGGCCGCCAGCCGGAATTCACCATCCTGTTCGCGCCCGATTTTCAAACCAGCCCCGCCCAAGACGGCACCAACTCGGAAACCGGCATCCTCCTCAGCTTCAAGCGCCGCACCGTGCTCATCTGCGGCACCAGCTATGCCGGTGAAATGAAGAAGTCCGCCTTCACCATCATGAATTACCTGCTGCCCGAGCGCGGCGTCTTTCCCATGCACTGCTCCGCCAACGTCGGAGCGGCCGGCGATGTGGCCCTCTTCTTCGGCCTTTCCGGCACCGGCAAGACCACCCTCTCCGCCGATCCCCATCGCCGCCTGATCGGCGACGACGAACACGGCTGGAGCGATCGCGGCGTCTTCAATTTCGAAGGCGGCTGCTACGCCAAGTGCATTCGCCTTTCGCGGGAGAACGAGCCGCAAATCTGGAACGCCATCCGCTTCGGCACGGTGCTGGAAAACGTCGTCATGGATTCGGAATCCCGCCGCCTGGATTTCAATTCCGACGAAATCACCGAAAACACGCGCGCCGCCTATCCCCTGGATTTCATCGACAACGCCGTCCTCCCCAGTGTGGGCGGCCATCCCTCCAACGTCATCTTCCTCACGGCCGACGCCTTCGGCGTGCTGCCGCCCATTTCCAAGCTCACGCCCGAGCAGGCCATGTATCACTTCCTCAGCGGCTACACCGCCAAGGTCGCGGGCACCGAGCGCGGCCTCGGCAAAGAGCCCCAAGCCACCTTCAGCGCCTGTTTCGGCTCGCCTTTCCTGCCGCGTCCACCGGCCGTGTACGCTTCTCTGCTGGGCGAAAATCTGCGCCGCCACCAGGCTGCCTGCTGGCTGGTCAATACCGGCTGGGCCGGCGGCCCCTTCGGCGCCGGCCACCGCATGAAGCTCTCCTACACCCGCGCCATGCTGGATGCCGCGCTTTCCGGCGAATTGAAAAACGCCCCCATGACCGCGCACCCCGTCTTCGGAGTCCTGGCGCCCGAAACTTGCCCGGGCGTTCCCGCGACGTTTCTCGACGCGCGCGGCATGTGGCCCGATAAAAGCGCCTACGACAAGGCCGCCCGCGACCTGGCCGCGCGCTTCAACAGGAATTTTGAAAAGTTCTGCGGCGTCGGCGCCGAAATTGCCGCCGCCGCACCAGCGTTATAAACCATGCGACACACCCATCGATCTCTTTGGCTCCTGGCGCTGCTATGCGCCGCACTCCCGTCGGCCGCCGCCGACTATCTGGTCTACGCCGGCACGTTCACCATCGCCAGCGGCAGCCGCGGCATCTACTCGTACCGCTTTCAGCCATCCAATGGCAAAGTGTCGGCGCTCGGGGTCGCCGCCGAAACCGCCAACCCCACGTTCCTCGTCGCGGACGCCACCCATCGCTTCCTCTACTCCGTCAACGAAAACAGCGGCGCGGGCGTCCTCGGGTCCGTAAGCGCATTTTCCATCGACCATAAGAACGGCAAACTCGAGCCCTTGAACTGGGTCTCCTCGCGCGGCGGCGGCCCCTGCCACCTGGCGCTCGACCACACCGGCCGCTGGCTGGCAGTCGCCAACTACGCCACCGGCAGCATCGCCGTCATCCCCGTCCATGAAGATGGCTACCTCGGCGACGCCGTGGCGTTCGTCCAGCATCACGGCTCCAGCGTCAACCCCGCGCGCCAGAGCGGCCCGCACGCCCACTGCGTGCTTTTCTCGCCCGATAACCGCTTCCTGCTGGTGGCCGATCTGGGCCTCGATAAGATTCTGGTCTACCGCTTCGACCCGGCCAAGGGATCCGTCACGCCCAACTCCCCCGCCTTCGCCGCGGTCAAGCCCGGCGCCGGCGTGCGCCACCTGGTTTTCCGCGCAAACGGAAACGTGCTTTACGCCATCAATGAGATGGGCAGTTCCGTGACGGCCTATCACTACGATGCGCAGGCCGGCTCGCTCGAAGAGTTCCAAACCGTTTCCACCCTCCCCGCATCGTTCACCGGCGCCAGCACGGCCGCCGAAATCGTCCTCAACCGCGCGGGCACGTTTCTCTACGCGTCCAACCGCGGCGCCGATAGCATCGCCGAATTTGCCGTCGACCCCGTGCAGTTCACCCTCACGCCCGTCGACCATTTTCCCGTTCTCGGCAAAACTCCGCGCAACTTCGCGCTCGATCCCACCGGCGCTTTTCTGTTCGCCGCCAACCAGGATTCCAACGACATCGTGGTTTTCCGCGTCCACCCCCGCACCGGCCAGCTCACCCCCACCCGCACGGTCCTCAAGGATGCGCCGCACCCCGTCTGCATCCTCTTCGTGCCCCAGTAGGGCAAGCTGCAGCTTGCTCTGCCTGAGCCCTACTTCATCTCCGGCACAATATATCCGTGGCGCGAGAGCACGTGCGCTTTGGGGAATCGCTTAGCGGCCGCGGCCGTCAACTCCACTCGAATGCCGCGCGCCGTCCCCGCCTTGCCCTGCGGCATCGCATAGTAAATGCTGTAGCGGCTGCGCATGCGATGCATCATGTCGCGAAACGCCGTCCCCGGCTCCGCGGAATGAATGGCATCCCCGCCGGTCTTCTGGGCGATCCCTGTCATCCCCGCTTCCATGGCCAGCGTCTGCGGGCTGGCGATCGAGCGGATGGTATGCATGGTCTGCTCCGCGGCATCCCGGATAATCAACCCGCTGAGCAGCGCATCGGCCTCCCAGAAATCGCGCACCACGGTCTCTTCGCGCCGCGTGCGCATGCCAATGTTGTCGGTGACGATCAGCACCGCGCGCCGCCGCTCGCTCCTCTTCTCCGCCATAAAGCACAGCGCCGCATCGTCCACCGCCTGCTGAATGTGGGTCCCTCCGCCGAAGCGCAGCGACAGGACATCGTTCTGAATGGTCCGCTCCACTTCGGCCAGGTCTTCGGTGAAGGGAGAAATCACGCGGCTGCCGCTGTTGAAGACCATTACGGAAACGCGGTCGCCCGGCCGTAATTCGCTCAGCCCTTCGTGCGCGGCGAATGCCACGTCCTGCACCACCGGCCGCATGCTGCCGCTGACGTCGAACAGCAGGATCAAATCGAGCGGCTGCTCTTCCGCCGAGAACTGCACGATGGGCTGCTCTTTGCGCTCGTCGAAGACGCGGAAATCGTTCTTTGCGAAGCCCGTCAGAATGCGTCCGCCGGCATCGGTGACCGCCGCATCCACGTGTACCAGCGACACATTGGCGCGGAACACCGCCGGCTCCTGCCAGCTCAAACACAACAGCATTGCAATCGCGGGCGGCATGACACCATAGACTGCACCCGCGCTCGCCGCGTTACATGGCGGTCGGGGTGGGCAGGCGGAGCAGCGGGAAAGGAGCGGGACGAGGGCGTCCCGCGCGGACCCGGGAGGGTCCGCCCTATAAAAAAAGCCGGGCGGCTCGTTACCGCCCGGCTGGCACTGCTCTACTGGGTCTGGCGTTACCTCACGAACACCGAGATGCTGACGCTGATGGTCTGGCCTCCCGGTCCGTAAGCGGTCAACGTGTAGGTCTCGTTGGAGATCGGGTTGATCGTCAAGCTGCCGTTGATCGCGAGGCCGGTCTGCGGCGTAATATCGCCGCCGGTCAGTATCACGCTGGTGGCGTTGGCGGTAGTCCACGACAGCACCACCGGCGAACCGGCGGCCGGCGAGGTGGTCGGGCTGGCCGTGAACGAAAGGATCTGGACGGCCCCTACGTTCACCGTGACGTTGCCCTGGATCTGGCCGCTGGCGTTGGTCGCGGTCAACGTGTAAGTGGTGGTCGTGGACGGCGAAACGGTGGCGCAATCGTTGGCGTTCAGATTGCTGCCGACGTTGGTGATCGAAATGGCCGTGGCGCCCGTAACCTGCCAGCAAAGCTTGGTGGATTGTCCGGGCGATATGTTCTGCGGTGTAGCGACGAACGTGACAATTTGCGGCACGCTCGCGGCAGCCACCGTGACGGTCACCGGCGCGGTGACGGATTGGCCGCTGGAGTTGGTAGCGGTCAAAGTGTAGGTGGTGGTTGCCGACGGCGTCACCGTGGTGCTGCCGTTGGGAGTCACGCTGCCCACGTTCGGCGTGATGGTGACGGTGGTGGCGTTATTGGTCGACCAGCTCAACGTGCTCGAGGCGCCCGGAGTGATGCTGATCGGGCTGGCCGCGAAGCGCACGATCTGCGGCATGAGTACCGCCGCCGCTCCCACCGTTACCGTAACGGTCTGGCTTACCGTACCGCTGGAGCCGGTGGCTGTCAGGGTATAAGTGGTGGTCGTGGTCGGACTTACCGGCGTGGAACCGGAGCTGGCATTGACGCTGCCCGGACCAGGCGTGATGGTGACCGAAGTGGCGTTCTGCACCTGCCAGGTCAGAGTCGAGCTCTGGCCCGCCGTGATGCTCGCCGGGTTGGCGGCGAATTGCACGATCTGGACCTGAGTCGGGGCCGCCGTGGTGACCGAAGTGGTGGCCGAGGCGGAGAGGCCGTCGGTGTTCTTCACGGTCAGGCGGAACACATAGCTTTGTCCGGCCGTGGCCGTGAACGTGGCGATGGAGGCGTTGGCGTTGTTGATGTTGACCGAGGGTCCGGAGATCTGCGTCCAGCTATAGGTCAGAGCCTCGCCCAGAGGATCGTAGGAACCGCTGCCGTTGAGAGTGACGGCGCCGGCGGGTATGCCAAGCTGGCTAGGTCCGGCATTGGCGATAGGCGGGCTCGATCCCACGCGCCGCTCGCCCAGCTCCCACTTGATGCGCGGAATATCCATGGGCACCGGCGAAGTGACCTTGCCGTACTCCTTGGGCGCGATGAAATTGCCGGCTTCCAAGCCGAACACCACGCGGCCGGTCTCTTTTTGGGCCACGTAAGTGGTGTCCAGGTCGGCTTCCGCGGTGAAGGCGATGTGCGCGCTCAACGGCTGCACCAACTTCACCCCGGCGCCCGGACGGGCCCTCTCGCCCAACTCGCGGCGGCGTTCATACTCCACGTTGCCCGACAGGTATGCCTTGCCCCACACGCCCAGCATGGCGTTCACGCCGTACTGATCCACCACGCGCGCATAGGTCTGCATGTAAGCGCCCGGAGCGATGGTCACGCTGTTCAGGATGGCGTAGTTTTTGAAGCCCTGGGTTCCGAAGAGGCCCACCCGGCCGCGTCCGAAAATGTAATCCAACAGGAAGGCCGCCTGCCCCAGTCCTCCGCCCTGCTGGTATTGGTTGATGCTCAGGTATTTCAAGCTGGCGAAGGCGCCCGCCTGCAGGTTGCCCCAGCGGTTGACCAGGCCGATATCCAACTGGCCTTCCTGCGATTGGCCGCTGTTGTAAATGTATTCGCCCTGGGCTTGCACGGCATGCGTGCCATCGCCTCCGAAAGGCGAAAAGAACTGCGCGCGGCCGCTGAAATTGGCGTTGCCCTGGCGGTCGCCGCCAAAATTCGGTCCTACGTTGACGCCCACGATGGAGAACTTCTGGTTGCGCTTCTGCGCCTGGTCCAACGCTCCCTCCGCCTCGGTATGCGCGACATTCTCGGTCTGCTTTTCGCTGAGCGGTTTGGGCAGCGCGTTGACCTGGTCCTTCAGCGCGTTTTCCTGGTTGCGGAGATCGGCAATCTGGCTCTTCAGGTTGTCGTTCTCGCCCTGCAGGTTCTTCAACGCCGCCAGAATGTCGTCCAGCTTGTCCAGGCGCTTGAGGATCTGGGCGCAGCAATCGGCCTGCTGCTTCAACATGTCCTGAAGGTTATTGAGGGCTTGCAGAACGTCTCCGATGCCGCCCTCCTTGATGAGTTTCCCGTTGCCGTCGCGAATCTCCAGTTGAACGCGGCGATTCATGAAGCGCCCTTCCTTGGTTTTGTTATCCACCTGGGGAGTCCGCTTGCCGTCGCCGGCCGTGGTAACCTGCTCCGCCGAAGCGCCGTACTTTACGAGAAATGCTTTGACCGTTTCCGCGCGCTTGAGCGCGAGTTTGTCGTTATAAGCAGCCGAACCGACATAGTCGGTGTTACCTGTAACTTTGACGCGATACTCTTTGTGCTGGTTTAATAGGTCCGCCAGGCGCAGCAGGCTGGGATAGCCGTCCGATAGAATGGAGGAATTAAACTCGAAGTTAATCTCCTCCCAATCCTCTTTGGTTTGATCGCTGGGAGGCGTCAACCCCTGGGCAAACAGTCCGGACGCCAACAGCCCGAGCGTGCCAATCGCTGCTAGTTTCTTCATTGTTTTCTAACTCTCCTCAACTGAATCCACATGTGCATGAAAACCGTCCACCTTCAGAGACCCCGTGCGCGCCATTTTGCGGCGGCATATTCCTGCACTCTTCTTTTGCCGCCTGCCGGATTCACCAATCACCGGGCGCCGGCTCGACTGGGAGCCGCAGGCGCGTTTAAGACTAGAATACACCGAATCTTTTCGTTATCTAAGGCAATTTGATGGGCTTAGATGTACTATTGCGGTGCTTCCCAGTACATTCCCACTCCGCAAAATGCGACAATACGGTGTGAAGCTGCCGGATGGACAGTCGCTCTCGGGGCGCCCGTGGCCTCGGGAGAGGAAAGTCCGGTCTCCACAGGGCGGCGTGCCGGCTAACGGCCGGGGGGGCCGCAAGGCTCTACGGAAAGTGCCACAGAAAATATACCGCCTTGCTGCATAGGTAAGGTAAGGGTGAAATGGTGCGGTAAGAGCGCACCGCGGCGCAAGTAATTCCGCCGGCAGGGCAAACCCCACGCGGAGCAAGACCAAATAGGGGAGGAGGGACGGCCCGTCCCGCTTGACTTCCGGGTAGGTCGCTAGAACCGGATAGTAATATCCGGCCCAGAGGAATGACTGTCACCCCCCAGGGTACAGAAACCGGCTTATAGTCCGGCAGCTTCTATTACGTTCATAACTTGTCCGGTATTTACCCGATCTGGTTCTTAGCTGCTACCGTTGTCGTATAATTTATCCGATATGCTTCGGTCACTTTTGCTTGTCCTGGCAGCCGCCGCCGCCATCGCCCAGCCGAATTCTCCAACACCGCGCTATCCCAACCAGACGGAAGCCGATTGGACGGTACGCGATTTCACATTTCACACCGGCGAAAAACTCCCTGAGCTGCGCCTGCATTACATTACGCTGGGCATGCCCGCGCGCGACGCTTCCGGCCGTGTCGCCAACGCCGTTCTCATCATGCATGGCACCGGCGGCACAGGCCGCGCGTTTCTCGGCGCGCAGTTCGCCGGGGTGCTGTTTGGCAAGGACCAGCCGTTGGATGCCGGCCGCTACTTCATCATCCTTCCCGACGACGTGGGCCACGGCCATTCCAGCAAGCCCAGCGACGGCCTGCACGCGAAATTCCCGCACTACGACTATGACGATATGGTCAAAGCCGAGTACGCCCTGGTGCACGATGGGCTGCGCGTCAACCATCTGCGCCTGGTGATGGGCACCAGCATGGGCGCCATGCACACCTGGGTGTGGGGCGAAACCTATCCCGATTTCATGGACGCCCTGATGCCTCTGGCCAGCGCCCCCGTCGCCATCGCCGGCCGCAACCGCATGTTCCGCGCCATGGTCATCCAGGCCATCCGCGGCGATCCCGACTGGCATGGCGGCGAATACGTCAAACCTCCGGTCAACGGCCTCATCGCCGCGCAGTACGCATTGTGGATGATGACTTCCAGCGCTCTGCAACTGCACAAGATCGATCCCACCCCCGAAAAGGCCGATGCCGCCGTCGCCGCGCTGCGCGAGCGGGCTATCCGCACCGACGCCAACGACATGCTCTACCAGTTCGAATCCTCGACCGATTACAATCCGCAGCCCAACCTGGGCAAAATTCAAGCGCCGCTATGGGCGGTGAATTCGGCCGACGACGTGGTGAATCCGCCGGAGGTGGGGATTCTCGAACGGGAAATCCAAAAGGTCCCGCACGGCCGCTACATTCTGATTCCCACCAGCGACGAAACGCGCGGGCACGGCACGCATTCGCGCGCCATCGTGTGGAAAGATTACCTGCTCGACCTGCTGCGCCAGACCGAGGCTGTGCGCGTGAAGCTGGCCACCACCAAAGGCGATTTCGTCATCGAGGTGCATCCGGATTGGGCTCCGCTGGGCGCCGCGCGTTTCGAGGAACTGGTGCGCGCCCGTTATTTCGACGATTCGCGCTTCTTCCGCATGGTCCCCGGCTACATCGCGCAGTTCGGCATCGCCGGAGATCCGCGCGTGGCCGCGCAGTGGCAATCCCGAACGTTCGCCGACGACCCCGTGCGCCAGAGCAATCTGCGCGGCTATGCCGCCTTCGCCATGACCGGCCCTAACGCGCGCTGCACGCAAATCTATATCAACCTGGCGGACAACTTGCGCCTGGATGCCCAGGGCTTCGCGCCTTTCGGCGAAGTGGTGGAAGGCATGCAGGTGGTGGACCGGCTTTACTCCGGCTATGGCGAAACCTCCGGAGGCGGCATGCGCGCCGGCCGCCAGGCGCCGCTTTTCGCCCAGGGCAACGCGTACCTGGACGCTCACTATCCCAAGCTCGATAAGCTGCTCTCGGCCACGCTGTAGGGCGGACCCCCTGTCCGCGCGGGACGCCCCGTCCCGCTACCGGCCCTGGATCGTCACCACCGTAATATCGTCGCTCCTCTCGCCCCCGCTGAAGCGCAATACCTCGTCCAGAATGGCTTGCGTAACGGCGCTCGCCGGCTCCCCTCGGCGCTGGCGCATGATGGACACCAGGCGATCTTCGCCGAACTCCTCGAGGCCATCGACGCCCGCTTCGGTTACGCCGTCGGAGTAGAGCACCAGCATGTCGCCGGGGTGCAGCTCGGTTTCCCCTTCGGCGCAACTCCACTGGCGGAACGCGCCCAGCATGGTTGCGGTGGGGTGCAGCTTTTCCACTTCGCCCGCGGCGCGCAGCAGCAGCGCCGGCGGGTGTCCGCAATTCACGTAGCGCAGGCGCCGCGTGCCGTCGTCATAGACGCCGAAAAAGAGGGTGGCGAAGCGCTCCGCGGCGGTGGAATCGAAAAAATGCCGGTTGACGGATTCCAGCAGCCGGGCCGGATGCCGCAGCGCGCCGGGAGGCTGGGTGCGAAAGCACGCCTGCAGATTCGCCATCAGGAGCGCCGCCGGAACGCCCTTGCCGGAAACGTCGCCCATGGCAAACCCGATGGTGTGGGAGTCGATCTCCAGGAAGTCGTAGTAGTCGCCGCCCACTTCCCGCGCCGCCACGCACTGGCCGCAATACTCCACCGAGGCGCGCGGGCGCGGCATGCGGGGAAAGAGCTTCTGCTGCACGTTGGCGGCGATTTCCATCTCCGATTTCCGCCGCCGCTCGCCTTCGGCCTGCTTGCGCACGGCGGCGATCACCTTGCCGTTGTCCCAGGGCTTTTGAATGAAGTCGCAGGCGCCGCGCCGCATGGCTTCCACGGCCAGGTCCACGCTGCTCCACGCCGTCATGGCGATCACCGGCGCGCGGTTGCCGGCGGCGTCCAGGCCGGCCAGCATTTCCAATCCCTCTTCGCCGCTGGTGGTGTCGCGCGTATAGTTCAAGTCGGCCAGGATCAGGTCGAACGGCTCGGCGCGGGCGGCGCGCAGCAGGGCGAGCGGCGAATCCACCGTTACGGCCTGGTAGCCCTCGCCCTTCAACAGCAGCCGGAGGGCTTCCAAAACGTCGGGTTGATCGTCGCATACCAGGACCCGCATGGGCATGCACAACATGGACGCTGTAAGGGCACGTTTGCTGCCGCTTGCAAGTCCTTTTATGCGCGGGATGGCGCGCGCGCCGGTGTCCGCTTTTGGGAAATGGTGTCTCCCGGCGCGCAGCGTTCGTGGGATTGCGGGGCGGACCCCCGATGCGTCAACCGGCCAAAATGGCATGGTCTTCGGTGTGGCAACCGCCAAGATCACCATCACCCTTCCGGACGATCAGGTTGAAGAGATTCGCGCCCTTGTCGCAGCCGGAAGGGCGGCCAGTGTTTCCGCGTTTGTGAAGCACGCCGTTGGGGTTGCTCTTCACGATGCGGCCGGATGGAGGGAGATGCTCGAAGATGCCCTGGAACAAACCGGTGGCCCGCTAACGAAAAAGGAGCGCGCCTGGGCCGACGCGCTTCTCTCTCCCGCGCCGCGGAAAAAACGTTCCGGGAAAGGGAAGGCTGCGTGAGGGGCATCACTTTGGACGCTGGTGGGCTGATCGCACTGGATCGGAATGATCGCCGGGTGCTCACACTCCTCGCGCGCGCGGCAGAGCGCCGCATGCGTATTACAATTCCGGCGGCGGCGCTGACGGCGCCTCGTCCGGAGGTGTCAGGCCGAAATAGTACTACTCCCGCATGTTTGTGAATCGGGTACCGCTGGAGATTGGCAATGCCCTTGTCAAGCGTGAACAGGATCCGATCGGCTGCAAAGGCGGCATCCACAACTGCCGGGTCAACCGCACCACCAAGTCCCTCGTCGATGACAGTGTCGGCATCGTGGCCAAGGCTGCGTAGATCGATCACCAGTTCAACAGGAAGGTTTTCGTCAAGCTTGAACTTCACAGTGCCCGGATTGGCACGAGGCGTTCTTCGTGCGCTAATTCCGCGGCGTAGGCAAGGGCCGCATTGATGTGGTCGACGCGAAGCGAGGGATAGCTCGCCAGGATCTCGTCCCTTGTGGCGCCCTCGGCAAGACTGTCGAGGATCACCGTAACGGGAATTCGCGTCCCCGTCGCACAGATCTCACCGCCGCAGACTTGTGGGCTACTGCTGAGGAACTCTTGCCACGCCGCCATACACGTCCAGTTTACGTGGATCGCGTCCTAACGTCCACTCGACGAGCGGTGTTTCCGGCGCATCGGTACCCAGAAACGCGCCAGGGTCTCGCAATCCAAACGACCGCGAGGTCACCGGTCCTTACGGAAGGCGCCGGCGGCCTCAGGCTCCCTGGAAACGCCAATCTGGGAAGTGTCGGCGTCCGCTCGCATCGTCCGCCCGCTCGACAATTGGCTGGACGCCCACGTTCGAGGACCGCAACTCCCCGAAGCCAAGCGGCGACGAAGCCGGGAAGAATCCGCTTCACGCCACTCGATCCGTGCTCAGCCGCTCGTCATCCACGGTGGCCGCCGCGTAACGCAGGGCCTGCTGGAAATCCTCGGGTTCGAGAAACGGATACCCGGCGAGGATCGCGGCCCGATCCGGGTACGCCGCATGCAGTTCCGGAACCCGGCGGACTGCGATCCGCATACCACGGATGCACGGTTTCCCGCCGCACTTCCCCGGCTCAACCGTAATCCGATCGAACAGATCTACCGTGGCCATGAGCCCGGTTAAGAGCGCGCCTCGCCTATCGCGGATACGCCCCCGTTCCCTGGTCCACGTGCTTCCAGTTCAACTGCGCCAGGTACAACTGGTTGCCGTCCGGGTCGCTGAATCCCACGAAGCTGCCGCCCTTCCCCTCGTTGACGGCGCCCTGGAACTGCACGCCTTTGGCTTCCAGCGCTTTCACGGCATCGTGAATCGACCCCGTCAGTTCCAGCCCGATGGACATCGATCCGCGCCGCCCCGCCGGCATTTCGGCGGATGCCGGGTGCAGCCCGATGGTCAATCCCCGGCCCGCTTCCACGCTGGCCCAATGGTCGCCATAGCGGTACACCAGCTTGAGCCCCAGCGCCTCCGTGTAAAACTCCACCGCGCGATCCATGCTCGAAACGTACACCGTCACATTGCCGCCGGAAAACATACGGTCCCCTCCTTTCACCATTTCGAAATTGTACTCTCTGTTATCATGAAAATCTCCCCGGATGATCGTCGAAGCCCACGTTGCGCGGTTCGATTCTATCTCTCTCGATAACGGCGCCACGCTCGGCCCCATCGAGATTGCCTACGAAACCTACGGCCAGTTGAACGAGGCCAGGAGCAACGCCATTCTGACGCTGCACGCTTTTTCGGGCGACGCGCACGCCGCCGGCATCAGCCACGAAACCGGCAAGCCGGGCTGGTGGGACAACATGATCGGGCCGGGGAAAGCCTTCGATACCAACAAGTATTTCGTCATCTGCGCCAACGTATTGGGCGGCTGCCGCGGCACTACCGGACCCTCCTCCATCAACCCCGAAACCGGCTGCCCGTACGCCATGGCGTTCCCCGTGATCACCATCGGGGACATGGTGCGGGCGCAGAAAATGCTGATCGATTCGTTGGGCATCCGCCGCCTGCTGGCGGTGACCGGCGGCTCCATGGGCGGCATGCAGGCGCTGGAGTGGGCGGTATCTTACCCGGACCGCGTAGTGGCGGCCATCCCCATCGCCACCACCACGCGCCACAGCGCGCAGCAGATCGCTTTCAACGAAGTGGGGCGCCAGGCCATCATGGCCGATCCCGATTGGAACGAAGGCAACTATTACGGCAGGAATCCGCCCGCGCGCGGCCTGGCCGTGGCGCGCATGGTGGGGCACATCACCTACATGAGCGACGACTCGATGCGCGAAAAGTTCGGCCGCCGCCTGCGCGGCAAGGAGAACTTCGGCTTCGGCTTCGACGTGGATTTCGAAGTGGAGAGTTACCTGCGCTACCGCGGCAGCCAGTTCGTCAACCGCTTCGACGCCAATTCGTATCTTTACATCACCAAGGCCATGGACTATTTCGATTTGACCAACGGGCACGGCTCGCTGGCCACGGCCCTGGAGCCCGCCGAGGCGCGCTTTCTGGTGATCAGCTTCAGCTCCGACTGGCTCTACCCCAGTTACCAGTCGCAGGAGACGGTGCGGGCGCTGCGCTCGCGCAACTGCGACGTGGCCTATGTGGAGCTCCAGTCGAACTACGGGCACGATTCCTTCCTGGTGGATATCGCCGAGCAATCCGACCTGGTGCGCGGGTTTCTCTCGAGCACGTTCGAGAAGCTGGCATGAGCGCGCACGCGCCGAAAAAACAGGCGTTCGTCCGCGAACTGCTGGGGCGCAGCGATTACGCCATCATCGGCGAAATCGTCGAACCCGGCTCGCGCGTGCTGGATCTGGGCTGCGGCGAAGGCGAACTGCTGCAGTGGCTGGCGGCTAACAAGGGAGTGGACGGGCGCGGCGTCGAAATCGATGGCGCCAGGGTGCAGCGCGCCATCGCGCGCGGCGTTTCGGTATTCCAAAGCGATATCGACGAAGGCCTGGCGGATTATCCCGATGGCGCTTTCGACTACGTGATCCTGAGCCAGACTTTGCAGGAGACGCGCCATCCGCGCCAGGTGCTGCGCGAAATGCTGCGCGTGGGGCGGCGCGGCATCGTGGCGTTTCCCAACTTCGGCCACTGGCGCGTGCGCGCTTCCATGCTGGTGAGCGGGCGCGCTCCGCGGACCAAGCTGTTTCCCTATGAGTGGTACGAATCGCCCAACATTCATTTCCTGACGGTGCACGATTTCGAAGCGCTGGCGTCCGTGGAGCGGATGGCCGTGGAGCGGCGGTATTTTCTGGCGGGAAATCGCAAGGTGACGCTGCTGCCGAATCTGTTGGCGGAAGTGGCCATCTACCTGGTGCGCAGATAACGCTACCCCTCCAAAAGCGCCATGCGCGCCATCCACTCCAGCGCCTGCGGCTCTCCGATTTCTTCGCGGTTGCGCGTGCCATCCAAAGTCAGAATCAATGCGCGGCCTGGCTCGTCCAGCTTCACCAGGGTGTGGCAGAGATTGGTAACCAATGGCGAAGCCGCCGCCTGGTAGCGGGCCAGACGGCTGGCGCGGGGGCGCGCCGTGACATTTTCCTGGCACGGAAAATCGTGCACGTGAAAGCTGGCGAACCCGGTGGTAACCAAAGCGTACAGGATCTCGCGCAGCTCTTGGCGGCTTTCCGCATAGGGCATCAATTCTTCGAACGCCGCGGGCAGCGGGTAGGTATCCGCCAGGGCCGCCGTCACCTGCTCCAGCGATGGGTGGCCGCGGGCCACGCGGATGCCGTGCAATCCGCCGGGCGGCGCGGCGAACAGGAATCGCTCCATGCGCTGGGGCGTCACGCGGCGGTCGAGCGCGGCGCCGGCGCGGCACACGAGGCTCATGCGAAAAGGGCGGCACAACAGAAAATCGAGAACCTGTTCGCGCTCCAGCCAATCGTCCGCGAACTCCCGCAAAACCCCGCGCGGGTCGAACATCAGGTGGGTATCGGCATCGCCCAGGCAGGCCAGGCCGTGGGCCGCGGCGTGCGCCGCGAACTGGTGGAAATAGACCGGCTGGTTGATGGGCGCCAGGTCGTCGTGCCAGAAAGAGCCGGGAGCGGATTCCACGAGCAGCCCCACTTCGTGCTCCAGCATTTCGCGCCAGGAGGGCGGGGCCATGCCGGATCCTAGCAGGGTTTCGAGGAAGCCGCGCGCCTGCGCCATGCGAGCGGCCGGCTCGCGCGTCCCGCGCGTGACGTGCAGCATCATCTCGCGCAGCATCTGGCGGATATGCCTTCCCGGCCAGGCGTTGTAGCTGACCAAGGCTACGCCGCAGGCTCCCAGAGAAGCGCCGCACACCGCCAGCAGCGCATCGCGCGCATCCGCCGCAACCCACGAATACAGACCGTGGGCGATGATGTAATCGAACTCACCCAGCGTGCCGCCGATATCGCGAACGTCGGCGGCCAGCATTCGGATATTCGTCAGTTGCAGGTCCTGGATGACGCGCTGGCCCCGCGCCACGGCGCTTTCCGCCAGATCGATTCCGGTGAAGCGCGCTTGCGGCAAGGCGTATGCCATGGGGATCAGGTTTCCGCCATCGCCGCAGCCGAGTTCGAGTACGCGGCAGGCGGCGAGCGGCGGCGCGGTCATTCCAAAGAGCGTGGCGACGGCCGCCAGACGATCCGGGTGGGTGCGCGCTTCCGCAAAGGTAGGATAGGCAACCGCCTCGTATGGGTTATCGGACACGTCCTATTATGCGCGAATGGTGGGGCGGACCCCAGGTCCGCGCGGGACGCCGGCGTCCCGCTGGCCGCGCAATCGCCAAGGCCGGAACCGTGTCGCATCTGGGAACGGAAATCCGCCCGTCGATCGCGCCGTGCACAAAAAAGAGGGGAAGACGCTGGTTCAACGCGCGCGCGAGCGCTGAAGGACGCCGCGGCGCCGCGGAAAAACCATGTTGCCGGGTTGGCGCCCGCGCCGCTCGCACCATTCCAGGTAGAGCCGCCCATAGCTGGCCGTAATGTAATCGCCTTCCTCGAATCCCATGGCGCGCGCCGTGCGATCGATCCAACGCGGGCTGCCTTCGATTTCCAGGTAAATACCCACCGGCGTTTCATCCAGCATGGCGATGCCCGCGCCGCCCGGCTGGTGGTATTCGGTGCGGTACTTTTCGTAGCGGAACGCCGGCCGGTATCCCAGTTGCTCGAGGATCGCGGTGAGCGTGCGCGGGCTGGAAATCTCCAGCTCCAGCTCCTGCCGCGTTTTGTGCTTGGCAATCAAGGGCGGACCTTTGTAGGTGACGGTGGCGCGCCCGCCCGCCTCGCGGATGCGCAACAGGCGGCGCGACCCTCGCAGCGCCAGCTTGGGCGTGTCGAACACCACGTTGGCTTCGAAAACGCGGCGCCGGAAGACGCGGAACCCGGCGGCGCGCAACAGGCGGCGCGCGGCGGCCGCCTCGGGCAGCGCCAGCTTGATCTCGGTTTCGTTAGCGGGGAGGGGCATCGCGTGGTTCAATCGAAGGACGATTCGCCTTTGTGGTGGTCGCGGAAATCCTGGTCGATGTATTTTCTTCCGCGGAAGCCTTCGTCCACCCCGTGCCAGTATTCGATTCCGGGTTCGCCCAGCTTCCAGCACAGGTAGACCTCGGAGCCGCGGAAAAGGGTGGGAAAATCCACCAGCCCGATGTCCAGATCTTTTACCACGCACCCCAGCCCCTGAATCTGTTCGATGGAATTGCGCAGCCGCGCCGCGGCGGTCTCGCGGCGCGTGCGCGCCAGTATCGCCTGCCCGCGGTCCACCACCAACCCGCCCATGAGCATCACGCGCTCGGTGAACTGCCGGATGGCGCGCTCGGCGGCCTCGTATTCGGATTTGATTTCGATGGCCTCGCGCACATAGCGCGTGACTTGCGGGATGAGCGCTTGAGCTTCGTCGAGCGTGAACCGCTTGGCCATGACAAGCCCCGGCTATATGCCGGAGACCTGGATGGACATGGAACGGCTCCGCGGGCCGTCGAATTCGGCCAGGATGATGCTTTGCCACGTTCCCAGCAGCACCGCCGAGTTGCGGACCTGCAGGCACAGCGACTGGCCCATGACCATGCCGCGCAGGTGCGAATCGGCATTGCGGCGCTCGCAATCGGAGTAGTTGGGGTCGTTGTGGCGGAAATAATTTTCGCGCTTCACCAGCTCGTCCAGGAACGCGCGCACGTCGTGCAGCAGCGCTTCCTGCCACTCGTTGATGAAGATCGCCGTAGTGGTATGCAGCGACTGCAGATGAACCATGCCGTCGCGGATACCGCTCTTGCGCACGATTTCGTTGATGCGATCGGTGACGTTGATCAGTTGCATGCGATCGTTGGTGATCCAATCGACGATGCGGTTAAACATCTTGTAACCGGCCGGCGCAGCCGCGGGCGCGGTCCCTTCGGCCTTTACCGCTTCCAATTCGGTAATCCTGCCATTCACTGCCGAATTCATAGTGCGCTCCTTGCCCGTTTCTCTCTGATGCACCAAACGGCTCCTCGGTGTCAACACCGTTCGCGTTTTTTGTTACTCAATTATAACAACTGGTTCACCGGCATTTCTTCGTGGGGCAAGGCGGCGGCGGCGGTTTCCGTGTAGTGAGTGCCGACGTAGTGGTTCAGAATGTCGATGAATTCGGCGACGATGCGGTCGCCCTTGAGGGTGGTCAGAAGCCGCCCATCCACGTAGACCGGGGCTTTGGGTTCTTCGAACGTGCCGGGAAGCGAAATCCCGATATTGGAGTGCTTGGATTCGCCCGGCCCGTTCACCACGCAGCCCATCACCGCAACCTTCATGGTCTCGACGCCCGCGTGACTCTCTTTCCACTTGGGCATCTGCTCGCGCAGATAGGTCTGGATCTGTTCGGCCATCTCCTGGAAGAACGTGCTGGTGGTGCGGCCGCAGCCGGGGCACGCGGTCACCTGCGGGGTGAAGCTGCGGATGCCCAGCGATTGCAGAATCTGCTGCGAGACCGTCACCTCTTCGGTGCGGTCGCCATTGGGCGGAGGCGTCAAGGAAGCGCGGATGGTATCGCCGATGCCATCCTGCAACACCGGCGCCAGCGCGGCGGCGGTGGCCACGATGCCCTTGCTGCCCATGCCGGCTTCGGTCAGCCCCAGGTGCAGCGGGTAATCGCAAACCGCGGCCAGCGCGCGGTAAACGTCGATGAGGTCCTGCACGCCGCTGACCTTGGCGCTGAGAATGATCTTGTCGTGCCCCAGGCCATAGCGCTCGGCCGAGCGGGCCGATTCCAGGGCGCTCGCCACCATGGCGTCCAGCGTCACCTGGCGCGCGTCCTTGGGTTCGGCCAGCTTCGAGTTTTCGTCCATCATGCGCGTCAGCAGGGCGGAATCGAGCGAACCCCAATTCACCCCGATGCGCACACACTTGTGGTTCTCGATGGCCACTTCGATTATGGTGCGGAAATTATCGTCCGTCTTGCGGCCGATATCGGAGTTGCCCGGATTGATGCGGTATTTCGCCAGGGCGCGCGCGCACTCCGGATACTGCTTGAGCAGGATATGGCCGTTATAGTGAAAATCGCCGATGATGGGGACGCGCACGCCGAACTTGTCGAGCGTATCGACAATGCGCGGCACGGCCGCGGCGGCTTCGTGGGTATTGACGGTGACGCGCACCAGCTCCGAGCCGGCTTGCGCCAGCGCCATCACCTGGTTCACCGTGGCGGGCACGTCGGCGGTATCGGTGTTGGTCATGGACTGCACGACAATCGGATGATTGCCGCCGACCTTCACACCTCCCACGTCCACCACAACCGCCGCGCGGCGGGGTTTTACAGCCATCCTCGTCCCTCCATGGAAATTATAATTTTACCATTGGGGCGGAACCGGCCAAGTTGGCCGGCCGTGGGGCCCGTGGGGCAGGATGGCATCCTGCGCGCCGGTTGTTTACCGGCGCTTCGCGCAGTATTGGCGCCGCTTCTGTTGTTGAGCTGCGCCTCCGCCGCGAGGCGATTCTGGCCAACTTGGCCAAAATCACGCTACTGCGCCCCTTTAGTTTCAACGAGATACGAAAATGGTTTGGCCAATTTGGCCAGTCGTGGGGCGGGATGGCATCCTGCGCGCCGGTTGTTTACCGGCGCCGCGGGCGGGTTGCCAACCCGCCGCCGGCTACCAGCCGGCTACCAGCCTGCCCCACAATCGCGTATAGTATTTCAAAAGGAGGTGCGCCGTGATGCGCATCCGCACGGTTTTGCTTCTGGGTCTGGGTTCTCTCGCCGCGCTCGCGCTGGTGGTTTCGCGTTCTTATGCCAATCCGGAAACCATCCGCATCGTCGCCCCCGGGGTTTGGTTCCGCGAAGGCGACCGCGACCAGGGCCACTGCAACAACGCCATTATCGAAATGAAGGATTACCTCATCGTGGTGGACGCGGGCTATCCCAGCGGGGCGCGCGCCACCATGGAGGATGTCCGCCGCATCAGCCATAAGCCGGTGCGCTACGTCTTCGATACGCACCACCATGGCGACCACACTTACGGCAACTCGCTGTGGACCGAGGCCGGCGCCACCACCCTGGCGTTCAAGGAGCTGGCGGACGAGATGCAGCGCCTCGAGCCGGCGCGCTGGCAGGCCGCCGCGAAAACCCGCCCGGACGTGGCGGAGATGCACCGCGACGGCCCGGAGCTGCCCAAGCAAACCATTAACGAGCCGCTCTACGTGCTTAACGATGGCAGCCGCAAAGTCGAATTCCGCTACTTCGGCTGGGGACACACGCGCGGCGACGGCTACGTCTATCTGCCCAAGGAGCAGGTGCTGTGCACCGGCGACGCGGTGGTGAACGGCCCCTACAACAACCTGAAGGATGCCGACATCGCCGGCTGGCCCACCGTGCTCCACACCGTGGGGAAACTGAAAATCAAATTCATTCTTCCCGGCCACGGCATGTTCGGCGGCCGCGAGCTTCTCACCGGCCAGGAGGAGTTCCTCACGGAATTGCACAAAGGCGTCGAGGACGGCATCGCGCAGGGCAAGACCGTCGAGCAGATTCAGGCCAGCCTGCAACTGCCGCCGGCGGTGGACGCCTGGGTGGGCGATGCTTCCCTCAAGCGGCAGGTGCAGGACACCTATCGCGAGATCAAGGAAGGCAAGCCGCGCGGCGATCTGGGGCAGTGACGAACGGGCCGGCGATGCGGGAATGTTACCCTCGTATCAATGGCAGTCAAGCAACAGAAGCGGAGTAAACCGCTGGCAGTCCAGCCGCCGTTGCCGCAGCGCCGCAGCGCCATAATAGCCTTCCTGGAGCGCCATTCCCGCGTCCTCGCGCTGGCCCTGGTGGCGCTGGCTTCGGCGCGCATCGTCTCCACCTACACGGTGTTCAGCCCGACCTCCGATGAGCCGGCCCACATCGCCTCCGGCATGGAGTGGCTGGATCAGCATGTCTATACCTGGGAGCCGCAGCATCCGCCCCTGGCGCGCGTGGCGGCGGCGCTGGGCCCCTACCTAATGGCCGGCCATTCGCAAAACACGCCGCGCACGTCGGATATCGCTTTTTCCATTGAAGGCACCGCGATTCTGGAGAAGACCGGGCATTTCGAGGAGGCGCTGGCGCTGGCGCGGCTGGGCATCCTGCCCTTCTTCTGGGTGGCCTGCATCGTGGTTTATATCTGGGGGCGGCGTTATTTCGGAGCGGCCACGGCGGTGGCGGCGGTCTTCCTCTTCAGCTTTCTGCCGCCCGTACTGGCGCACGCCGGCCTGGCTACCACGGACATGGCGACCACCGCGTTTCTGGGCGCGGCGTTCCTGGCGGGAGCGCTGTGGCTGGAAGAGCCCACGCGCGCGCGCGCCGCCTGGTTCGGCGCATCCACCGGGCTGGCGGTGCTTTCCAAGTTTTCCGTGCTGGCTTTTTTTCCGGCCAGCGTAGCCGCCGCTCTTCTCTGGTATTTCCTCGCGGAAAAGCCCGGCGTTGCCGCGTCTATGGCATCTCTGCGCAAGCGCCTTCCGACTTTCGCCATGGCCGTCGCCATCGCCTGCGTGTTGATCTGGGCCGGATACCGCTTTTCTTTCGGCAAAGTGTATTTCGCCAACATCCGCCTGCCCGCGCCGGAACTATACCAGGGGATTCACGACGTAGCCATGCACAACGCCAAGGGGCACGCGGGCTTCCTGCTGGGACAGCGCACCTCGCTTGGCTCCTGGGACTTTTTCCCGGTGGCGATCGCGGTGAAAACGCCGCTGGCTTTTCTGGCTCTTCTGGGTGTGGGGCTGGCGCTGGCGCTGCGCGGGCGCGCATCTTTTCGGCGTCCCTGGCTGGCCATCGCGTTTTCCGGCGGCATCCTGGCGGTGGGCATGGCCAGCCATATCAACATCGGGCTGCGCCACGTGCTGCCGATGTATATCGGCTGCGCCGTGCTGGCCGGCGCGGGCGCCGTTTCGCTGCTCGAATCGGCCTCCCGCCGCAAGTGGGCCGCGCTGCTGCTGGCCGTGCTGGTGGCGTGGATGGGACTCTCTTCGCTCCTCAGCCATCCCGACTACCTGCCCTATTTCAATGAGCTGGCCGGCAGCCATCCGGAAAACATTCTGGTGGATTCCGACCTGGATTGGGGACAGGATATGAAGCGTCTGGGCGCGCGCCTGCGTGCATTGGGCGCGCACCAGCTCACCTACGTTCCGCTGTTCTACACCAGCTACAAGGAGTACGGCTTCCCGCCCGTCAGCGATCGCATGGACGTGCTCAATCCGCAGCCCGGTTGGACCGCCGTCAGCCTCACCGTCCTCAAGCAGCGACGCATGGGACTGTGGGACACCTATCCCGACGTGGTCCCCTGGCCGGACCGCATTCCGCCCACCGAGCGCGTGGGCAAATCCATTCTGTTGTGGTATTTCCCGGAACCGGGGGCGGCGCGATGAAAACCGCCAAACCCTCCAGGGGTAAGGCGCGCCCCGCCGCGCCACCTGAACGCGCCACCGCCCCGCCCGAAGAATCGCGGCGTCCCTGGCCCTCTTGGGCCGTGTACGCGGCGGGCAGCGCGGCCGCGCTGATACCCTGCTACTGGCAATTGCGCATTCAGGCGGGCGATCTGGCCAGCCACATCTACAACGCCTGGCTCGCCCAACTGATCCAAAGCGGCCGCGCGCCGGGGCTAAAACTGGTCTCGCAAACCACCAATGTGCTCTTTGACCTATTGCTGAGCGGCCTGCTGCGCGCTTTCGGCCCCGCCGCCGCGCAGCGCATGGCCGTGTCTCTGGCGGTACTGGTTTTCGTCTGGGGAGCCTTCGCATTCGTGAGCAAGGTTTCCGGCACGCGCCCCACCCATCTGCTCACCGCCATCGTGATGCTGGCTTACGGCTGGGTCTTTCACATGGGGCTGTTCAATTTCTATCTCAGCCTGGGGCTGTGCTTCTGGGCGATGGCGCTGGCCTGGGATTTTCGCCCCTCGCGCGTGGCCGCCGCCGTCCCCATTTTCGCCCTGGCCTATGTGGCGCACGGCATGGCTCTGGCGTGGGCGCTGGCCGCGCTCGGCTACAAATTTCTCTCCGAACGCCTGCCGCCCGCCCAGCGGATGCCGCTGTTTGGCGCCGCGGTAGCCGCCGTTCTGCTGCTGAGCTTCACAATCGCCAGCGTCTTCAAGACGATATGGTTCGAGGTGCAACTGGAATCCGTCATAGCCGTCGACCAGGTAGCCGTCTACGGCAACCGCTATTGGTGGTGTTCCCTGCTGCTGTTTGCCGGCCTGGCGATAGGGGTTGTCCTGGTGGCGCGCCGCTCGGGATTCCGCGGCTTGATAGCCAGCGTGCCGGTGCAGATTTGCGCGTTGACGACCCTGGGGATCGCGGTGATTCCCAACTGGATTTCCATTCCCGGCTATAACCACGCGCTGGTTTTTCTGGCGCAGCGCACCAGCCTGGCAGTGGGAGTCTGCATCTGCGCCGTAGCCGGCGCGGCCCGGCCGCGGTGGTATCAGAACTGCGCGCTGGCGGCCGCGGCCGCGCTCTTCTTCGGCTTCCTCTATCAGGATGAGGGCGCGCTCAACGGCCTGGAAGACCGCATGGAAGCCCTGGTGGCGCAGTTGCCTCCCGGCCAGCGCGTGCTATCCAACATCGATGCGCCGGACGTGCGCACCAATCCGGTCACTCACATCATCGACCGCGTCTGTTTGGGCCGCTGCTACAGCTACGGCAACTACGAACCCTCCAGCGCGCAATTCCGCGTGCGCATCGCCGGCGTGAGCCCGTTGGTGGTGCCCACCGACAAGGATGCCAACCAACTGCAGGGCGGCGTCTACGTGGTGCAGCCGCGCGATGTGCCGCTCTACCAGGTGCGGCTCATGCCCGATGGCGCACTCTCGCTTGTCTCGCTAGCGCCGGGCATGCAAACCGGCATCACCGCGTGGTTCGGCTTGTAGGACAGGGGTGGCTGAAGCCGGCGCTACCGGCGGCGCGCGGCCTCGTGTACGTTTCCGTCCTCCACCACCACGCTCGGCGTTTCGCCGCCCGCCGCGATGGTTTTCACCGTCGCCAGCGCGTCGTTTCCGGCATAAACCAAAACCATGCGCGCCGGGTCCAGCGGATTCCTGGCCGCGAACACCAGGCCGTCGCGCCAGCCGGTGTGCCATTCGCCATCGATGCGGAACTCCGCGCCTGCGTACTCCAACCCCAGGCCGCCGCTCCACGCCGCCAGCGCCGAATTGGCCTCCGGCCGCCCCACGAAGATCACGTCGTGCGCGCGCAGCAGCTCGTCGCCGGCTTCGAAATCCTTATAGATGGGGACGGCCGATTCATACCGGTCCAGGAAGCGCGTTTGCAACTGCTCGGCCGCATAGCGATTGGCGCCCGCCTCGCGCACCGTTCCATAAACCAGAATGGCGCTCGCCAGGCGCGAGGAAATGTCGCCCGTGAGGTACGCCGGCCCGTCCGGCGGTTCGGCGAAATCGAACGCGGTCCCAGCCTGCTGGAGGAATGCCGCGGAGGTGACCGTCTGCCCGGTATGCGCCGCGAAAAAGTCGCGCATCAGCGCGAAGAAAGCCTCGTCGCCCATCTTGCCGCGCAGTGCGTCCAGCCACAACGCCCCCTTGGCCTGCTGCATGCGGAACTCGGTCAGCGGGCCGGCGGGCGCCAGTTTCAACCCGCGGTACGCGATCCGCTGCGCTTCCATGGCGCGCGCCACGTCGTCGGAGCGCAGCACCCGGTAATACGCCGCCGAGCCCGCCGCGAACCACGTGTCCGCATCCGAAGCCGGCAAAATCCATCCTTTCCACAAACGGTCTTTGTAGGGATTGCGCGCCGCTTTGGCCGCCGCTTTTTTCCCGCCCAGCACCGCCAGCCGCGCGGTTTCGTTTTCCCGAACGGCGGTCAGCAAGCTCTCCGAAGGCGCGCCCGCGAACAGGTAGTAGCCATTGGGAAACAGCCCGTCGTTTTTCGCGTATCCGCCGGGGCGCGCCACCCATTCGCGCTGGTTGGGCTTGCCGAACGCCGCCCACACCATGGAGCGCGACGCCATGTCCGCGGTGGTCACTTTCGCATCCATGGTGCTCCCGCTCACCAGCGGCGCCGAGCGGAAGGCCAGAAACGCAAACTGTTCGTCGATCCGCCCGCGGTACTTCCGGTAGAGGTCCTGCCACGCCAGGTCGCGCGGCCCAGGCCGATACGGCACGTAATCCGGCTCGCCTTGCGGATCGGGATGGTATTCCAGCCGGATGGAGAGATCCTTATCGTTGTTATCGCCCCAATAAAACCCCAGCGTATCGCCGAACCACTGGCCCTTCGAGCTGCGCCACAGGCGCGTGTGGTTGGTGCCCAATTCGTACATGGCGATCTCGTTGTTCTTGGCGTCGCCCATCAGCCATTCGTTGGTGTAGAGGCCGTTGTTGTGCGTGCCCAGCCGCTCCACCATCTCGTCTATGTTGCCGCCGTATTGAATGGCCATGCGCGCGCGAAACGCCACCGGCGTGCCCTGCTGGTTGAAGGGCGTCTGCTGGATGGTGGTCTCGGTCAGCACCATTCCGGCGTCGTTCTGATACCAGTCGGTGCCGCTTTCGATTCCGCCGGGATAGCTCTGCATCAGCACGCGATGGCCGCCGGCGGGCTGAATATCCAGCATCACGTTGGTCTGCTCGGCCAGCGTCAGCGGCCACCACGTCACGTGCCCGATCACCATCTTGCCGTCGCGCGTGGCCGGCCCGGTGGCCGCGAACGCGCTGCAATGCTCCAGCGGCGAATCCGGTTTCGGGGCGTACGCGGGTTTATCGAAGCGCAGCCCTTCGATGCCCGTGGGGGTCACGCGCACCGCGCCGTTCAACTCGCCCATCTCCACGGTGACATTGGCGACCGCGACATCCACCAGGTCGATGCGCCGGTTTTGCCACTTCGCGCCGGCGTCCGACGCGCCATCGGCGATGCCGCGCATCTCCTCCAGAATCTCTTTGTCGAACCCGCGCAGAAACAGCGCGCTGGCATACGTCCGATACTGGCTCCAGTTCTCCGCCGATCCCAAGTCCGCCGCGCAGCGCGCCAGGTATTCGGGAATCTCCTTGGCCATTAAGTGGCCGTGCTGATAGCCGCGGTCGTAGGGCTGCCCTTCGATGTGCAGATAGATCCAGCCCGCCGCCGCATAGCGGTATGCCGGCCCGAAGGTTTCCACCGCTTCGCGCGCCGGCCATGCGCCGCTGGCGGAAATTTCGTCCAGCGCCACGCCGGCGAACCAGGCTTTGCCTTGCAGCGCTCCCCCCGCGCCGGCTTCCAGCACGATCTCGTCCTGCGCGCGCGTGGCCACGAAATCCAGCGTCAGGCGGGTCCACGGCCGCGTTCCGCCGAGCGCCGCCGAATGCACGTCGAACGGCATGGAGGCCATGCGCAGCGCCGCTCCGATGGCGATGGGGGAGCGGCCCGCGTCGCGCACCGTCAGGTTCTCCGTTCGCACCCATCCGCTCACCTGGTAGCGCTTGCCGATTGTGAGCGCGAGCGGCGCCGAATGCACCGCCGCCTCCTGCCCGCCGGCTCCCGGCTCGACGCGCAGCGATTTGCCGGCTCCATGCGTCACCGCGCCATCCGGCACGCCCATGCCACTGGCGACGATCCATCCGGAGTTGGGCTTATCGAAAGAGGTTTGGTAAAGCGGCGCCGCCGCGTAGGCGGCGATAGCGGCAAACAGGCAGCAGGCCAAGCGCAACATGGGCCCTCCTTTTCATTCAGTATGCCACGCGGGTGGGCCAGGCTTCGCCTTGGCCGCCGGCCGCGGGCCCTCGGAAAGCCGCCAGGGATCGATAGCGGCCTTAAGATTCGGTCCGCCGGCCCAACCATGACCAAACTGCCTGACCACACAACCCGCCAGCCGGAACTACTTGCCCACGTCCGACGGGTCGACAGGATTCCTGTTGCCCGTCGCGGCCCACCGGATATAAGCCACGATGTCGGCCATCTGCTCATCGGTAAGCTTCTCCGTCGCCGCCGGATGCTTCCACTTATCCGTGGCAGTCATGGACGTGATCTCGTCCTTCTCCAGCTTGCGCAGTTCCGGAGGCGTCTTGGATAGGTCGTAAAGCTGGACGACCTTCTCGTCCTTCGGGCCGGGCATGGCCGGAAACACCTGGCCCCCCTTCAGCGTCACGTCTTGCACGTACTGAAAGGCCGTGGAACGGGCTGCCATGGCGATTGCCGCCGGGGTCAACCGCCCGATGTTTCTCAGGTCCGGCCCGACCGCGGTACCGCGTCCCTTCATGGCGTGGCAGGCCGCGCAGCCCTTGTTCGCATCGAAGAAGAGGGCCTCCCCACGTTGGATCTGTGGCGTAGCCACCGCCTGCAACCACCACAATGCGATACACAACATTTGCCGGCGCTCCTTTCGAACGCCGCTTCATTATATCGTTGAATGCAAGAGCAAGACGAGGGCAGAGCGCTAAGACCGAGCGCTAAGGGCCTCATCTTCGGCGGCCGCCGCACGGCCGTCATGCTGGAAGCCAACCGCCAACGCATCCGGCGTCCGGCGCGTATTCCGGGAAGCGAAGCTTAATGCCGGGCCATCCGTTCGAAGCGGCCGGTAAATGCTACGGCGTCATGGAGTATCTGGGCCGCGGTGCCCCGCAAATGTCAGCAACAGGCGATTAGGCGGCCAGGTGGACCGCACGTTTTACCAGCACTCTCCTCTCGCCGTTGCTGTATGGCATAATGAGTCCTCACGGCGCCCGTGGTTGGATCTGCGTAGAGGCCACCGATGTTATGCTGCGTATCACAACAGATGTTATGCTGCGTATCACAACAGAGGATATCACCGTCATTCCATCGCATATGGAAACTACAACCTTCATCATCCGGACCGGTGAGCGAATCGATGTTATGGAAGGTGCGCCCGCACCCTCCGGAATGGTCCGCATCCGCTGGGACGGGTACGAGAAGGGAATGATCGGTTTGTACGCCCGAGAGACCGAGATCGACGGTAAGACACGACCGGCATAGGTCAGGCTCGTCGGTCCCGCGGATTTTTTCGTTCCCGCGGCAGCGGTGTGCAATACTTAGCCCATGCGCAGGCGGCCGACGCGGGAATGCCGACTCTGCCGGAACATAGCCCAGCTCTGCGACAGTCATCTCATGCCGGCGGCGGTGTACCGGACGCTCCGGTCGCGGACGGCGAGGAACCCGAACCCACTGACGTTTGGAAGGGGCTTCGCCTTTCAGTCCTCGGCCCCCTTCAAGGATTTCCTTCTTTGCGACGGTTGCGAAACCAGGCTGCGGGAGAATGGGGAGGACTGGGTATTGGCGAACTGCCTGTTGCCCGGCGGATGCTTTCCCCTTCTCGGAACACTCCGGAATGCACAACCGGAATGGCATGACAACGACATAAGAATCTACAGCTGCGCCCGGATTCCGGAGATCAACTCCGATTCCCTGATCTACTTCGCTGCAAGCGTGTTCTGGCGCGCCGGGGCGCACACGTGGCGCATGGGGCGGCGGTCGGTCCACATCGACCTCGGTCGGTACGAGGAGGACCTGCGGACGTACCTGCTGGGTCTGGTTCCGTTTCCGGGGAACGCGGCGATTGAGATGGTGCTGCTGGAACGCAGGAGCGAGTATGCCATCAATCCGCTGTCGCGGAACGACCAGGGCCATCACGAGCACCAGTTCACGATACCCGGCCTGAGCTTCATCCTGTATCTCGGGGGCCGCATCCCGCAGGAGGCAATGACGCTCAACCTCGCGCCGTCGCCGCAGCGGTATGCGTTCATCTATCCGCGCGCCGAGGATATGCAGATCGAACGGCTTGCCCGTCTTTACCAGGAGGAACGACGGCGACGAATGCGCGAGCGTCAGTAGGGTTCGATCTCGAACTCGACGAACTTGTGCGAGCAGCGCTTGTGATTCGCCGCATTACTTACGAGATCTGGCCCAGCACCGAACTCGACCCCCGGTGGACGCGGATTGGCCGGGCATTCTTACGCAATGGTGAGTGCCCACGCATCCGAGACCGCGAATCCGGAACCATCCACGTGAGTGAGAAGTCGCCGTGTCGGACTTTGGCTCCGCCGGTGGTCCCGAACCCGGCGTTCTGAGCAATAGATTCTCCCAGGAAACAGGGGGGGTTACAGGCCGCGCTCAGGCTCAATTCCGGGCTTGCCGCTAACGGCGCGACCCAGACTGCCGCGAACGCGCAGAATGAAGAGAGCAGACGGTCATGGACGTAACGCTGCCGGCGGATTTGACAAAACAGGTCGAGCAGGAACTCGCCAGCGGGCGCTATCGGAGCCGCGATGAACTGATCGAACAGGGCGGTTCGGCACTTCTTCGACGAGCGCCAGCGTGGGCGACAACGGCTCGATGCGCTCCGCAGAATCGGCCAGGCGGTCGATCAAGCGGGCTTGTATGAGCGAGTGCTGATCCCCAGTCAGGAATGACGGGCACGCCGCTCCTCGTGGTCTTGGGCGCCTGCGTCCTCGCCAACTTCTCTTTATGCGATACGCTCCTGCGCCTTGCGGAACCGCCCCGGCTCTTTGAGCCGAAATGGTCAGAGGAGATTATTCAAGAGACTGGCTTGACACATCGTGCCTCACGGAATAACATTGTTATTACCATGAAAGTTATGCACGTAAGCATCCGGCGGATCGGCAACTCACAAGGCGTCGTTATCCCCAAGCC
>Ga0181521_10001077_pt1 | contig 33839 bp, 23 predicted proteins | sample PEATcosm2014_Bin_32_FD_119764 | JGI IMG/M metagenome (GOLD analysis project Ga0181521, IMG submission 119764) | Peatland microbial communities from MTU Mesocosm Facility, Houghton, MI, USA - PEATcosm2014_Bin02_60_metaG | ecosystem: Environmental > Terrestrial > Soil > Wetlands > Peat | place...
GGACTGCTGCCGTCCGCCGGGAATCCGTCCGCCTGCACCAGCGCCACCCCCAGCGGATGTGTCGCCATTCCGATGAATCCTTCGATACAACCGTTTCTCAGTGTGCTGCCTCCTTCGAACGGACCGGCCAATGGGGACGGCACCGGCGAACTGATCACCGCGAACAAGGGCACAACTCGTGAGGACCACGGTATGGTCCGCATCGACCACAACTTCTCGAGCACCCATTCGCTATTCGCGCGCTACACCGTAGATGACAGTTCCTCCGAGGTTCCATCCGTGGGGACGCCTCCGGGCACCTATGTGCCGGGATTCCCCGCTTTTCACCTGGCGCGGAATCAGTATGCCACTGTTCAGGACCGCCTGACATTCGGGCCACAATGGATCAACGAGTTGCGCTTTGGCATCAACCGGACAACCGCCTCTTCTTCGCCCGATAATACGCCTGGTCTGTCTACTTCTTTGATACCCGGCCAACCGATGGGACTGATCGATATTACGGGTATGAGCCTCCTGGGCAACAGCCCGATATTTCCGATAGGCGATTTTTCGACCGTTTATCAGGTTCAGGACCAGGTGTCGCGCACCATCGGCCGTCACACCTTGAAATTCGGCGGGGAGTTTCGAAGGCTCCAGGAAAATGGCCCGCTGGATTTCGGTGTTGACGGATTGTACGAGTTCCAGGACCTGACACCCTTCGGTTTGCAGGCATCCAGCAACAACCCTGCTCTCGAATTCTTCCTTCAGGGATTGCCCCTGGCGTACGTGGGGGCCAATCCCTCGAACGCCAATTCCGACCGAGGATACCGCGAAACCATCGCGTCCGGTTTTGCCCAGGACTTCGTGCGCGTGAACAGCCGGTTAACCATAAATGTCGGGTTGCGCTACGATTTCTACTCCAACCCGACCGAGGCATTCGGGCGCGAGTCAGCTTTTCCAAACCCGGCGACGGATTCCGCGCCAACCGTCGGCAAGGTATTTGCCGGGACACCGCGGGATCTTCTGTCACCCCAGGCAGGCTTTGCATGGAATGTCTTCGGCGACGGCAAAACCGTGGCGCGGAGCGGATTCGGCATCTATCGTGACCAGCTCCCGGCGGTCCTGTTCGGTCTCGACCGGTTTCTACCGCCTTTCTTCGGTCTGGAGGAATTCGTTTTCCCTCAGTTTCTAGACCCACAGAATGCAGCCCTTACCCAGCCACTCGACATTTTCGCGATAACCTACCATCCGAAATTCCCCTACGCGCTGCAGTATAACCTCAACGTGGAACGGGAGCTCGCGCAGGGCATAATCCTCAGCGCGGGATACTTTGGCACGCGCGGCAATCACCTCACTCGCGAAGCCGAGGAGAACCCCTTCGAGCCGGCGTTGGGTCATCGCTACAATCCGAACCTGGCATCGCCTGTGATAACGGACTTGACTGACGGGCAATCCTTCTATAATTCCTTTCAGGTCTCCGTTTCGAAACGCTATGGAAATAACCTTTCCTGGCTGGTGTCGTATACATTTGCCCATTCCGTGGATGATGCTTCGGTGGATAATTCCATAGAATCTGTGAACGATCCTCCCGAAGCTCAGAACATTTTCGATCGCAAGGGAAGCCGGGGCCCGTCGGATTTTGACGTTCGGCACAATTTCGTGGCAAATGTCGTTTACGATCTGCCTGGACGAGGGCGCCTCCTGGGTGGATGGCAGGTCTCGGGCGTTGCCAACGCTCATAGCGGCGTTCCATTTACCCCGGTGCTCGACTTCGACAATGCCGATCTGCAATCGCTGATTACTCCGGAACGCCCGAACCTGATTGGCAACCCTAATGCGGGTGTCTGTCCGAATGGGGCCGCAGTGGGCACTGTGTCCTGCTGGTTTAATCCGAGTGCTTTTGCGGTTCCGCCTGCCGGTCAGTTCGGCAATGCCGGACGAAATATTCTAAGGGGGCCGGCGTTCGCGCAGTTTGACGTATCGCTGCACAAAGACTTTGCGATCGCGGAACGACGGAAGATTACGGTTGGAGTGGAAGCTTATAACCTCTTCAACCATCCGAATTTTGGCGTTCCGAGTAACACACAAAGTCCGCTTTCCCTGGGAGGGAACGGGGACGCCGTCTTCAAGGATGCGGCGGGTAATTTCGCCGCTAACGCTGGCCAGATCCTGACCACCGTCGGCACCGGGCGCCAAATTCAACTGGCTGGGCGGTTTACGTTCTGAAGGGCGCCACCTGAATTACACCACGCGAATTAGAGGATGTGCCTCTGTGGCTTCCTGCGAGAATAAACACTTGGAATCGATCAGCCCTGGCGACGAGTACACCCTCAATGGCAGCCGCATCTGAGTACGAGTTGGAGTCGATTCGCGCGAGCGCGGAATTCGCGCTTTATCGCGCGCGGCAGCGCGGCAATGAGATCCCCTTTCTGGTGGTGGCTCCTGCTGCGGAACAACCCTTGCTCCAGAGTTTGCGACGCCTTGAGCGCGAATACTCGCTCGCGGCCGAACTTGAGTCGGCGTGGGCGGCCAAACCTCTGGCGCTTACACGCCACGAAGGACGGACCATTCTTGTTCTCGCCGACCCGGGCGGTGAGCCTCTCGACCTGATTCTTGAGAGCGAAAGGGGCCAGCCGCTCGATCTGGCTCGACTTCTGCGAGTCGCGATTGGCATGGCGACGGCGCTCGGAAGCGTCCATCAGCGCGGTCTGATCCATAAGGATGTCAAGCCTGAGAACGTGCTCGTTGATGATGCCGGCCGAGTGTGGCTGACCGGCTTTGGCATCGCGTCCCGACTGCCGCGCGAGCGCCAGGCGCCCGCACCGCCGGAAATCATCGCTGGCACCCTCGCCTACATGTCTCCGGAACAAACCGGGCGCATGAATCGCTCGATGGACACCCGCAGCGATCTTTACTCTTTGGGTGTCACCTTATACCACATGCTTACGGGCGTGCTCCCGTTTGCTGCCGCCGACCCTTTAGAATGGGTCCACTGCCACATCGCACGTCAGCCGGTACCTCCCAGGGATCGTCGCGCAGTCCCGGAGCCGCTGTCCGCCATCATCATGAGGCTCCTTGCCAAGAACGCGGAAGACCGGTACCAGACCGCCGCGGGTCTGGTAGCCGATCTTCAGCGATGCCTCGAGCAGTGGCAGACGCAGGGCCGCGTTGATTCATTCCGTTTGGGCGCGGACGATTTGCCGGATCGTTTGCTGATACCCGAGAAGCTGTACGGCCGGGAGCGCGAGACCGATGCGCTGCTTGCGGCGTTCGATCGGGTGGTTACGCAGGGAACCGCTGAGCTGGTGCTGGTATCCGGATATTCCGGTGTCGGCAAGTCTTCGGTAGTGAACGAACTGCACAAGGCGCTGGTCCCACCGCGCGGGCTTTTCGCCGCCGGCAAGTTTGACCAGTACAAGCGCGACGTACCCTACGCGACGCTGGCACAGGCATTCCAAATGCTGGTGCGGCAGATCCTGGTTGCGAGCGAAACCGAAGTGCACCGTTGGCGGAACGCACTCCTGGAGGCGTTGGGGCCGAATGGCCAACTGATGGTCAACCTCATACCCGAGGTGGAATTCGTCATCGGCAAACAACCACCCGTCGCGGAACTACCGCCGCAAGAAGCGCGGGGCCGTTTCCAGTTGGTGTTCCGGCGCTTCCTGACCGCCTTCGCGCGCCCGGAGCATCCGCTGGCGTTGTTCCTCGACGATCTGCAATGGCTGGACACGGCGACTCTGGAACTTCTGGAGCGCCTGGTTACCGATCCGGACATTCAGCACGTGCTGCTGATCGGAGCTTACCGCGACAACGAGGTCAGTTCGTCTCACCCGCTCATGCGGACGCTGGCCGCGATCCGCGACACTGGAGCGAGAGCGCAGGAAATTGTGCTGGCACCTCTCGGGCTCGATGACGTTGAGCGGCTCGTCGCCGATGCCCTGCGCTGCGGGGCGAACTCCGCTGGCCCTCTGGCGCTGTTGGTCTATGAGAAGACCGGCGGCAATCCGTTCTTTGCAATCCAGCTCCTCACGGCTGTGGTTGAGGAAGGCCTGCTCCGGTTCGACCGGGGTGCGGCGGCCTGGACCTGGGACCTGGATCGGATTCGCGGCAAGCGCTACGCCGGCAATGTGGTGGATCTCATGCTGGGGAAGTTGCGGCGATTGCCGCATCATACGCAGACCGCGCTCCGGCAACTCGCCTGTCTCGGGAACACGGCCGAGATCGTGACATTGGGTGTGGTCTTCGGACAATCCGATGAGGAGATTCACGCTGCGCTTCAGGAGGCCGTCCGCGCCGGCCTGATTCTTCGCCTGGAGGATTCTTACGCCTTCCTCCACGACCGGATTCAGGAGGCGGCCTATGCGCTGATCCCTGAAAACGAGCGCGCCGAAGTGCACCTTCGGATTGGCCGGGTGCTGCTGGCGAGCTTGACGGAGGATCGTCTCGCCGAACATGTGTTCGATATCGCCAATCAACTGAATCGAGGCGCGGCATTACTGACCGATCACGACGAGAAAGTACATGTAGCCGCAATTAACCTGAGAGCCGGGCGAAAGGCCAAAGCGTCCGCGGCCTATGCGTCAGCACGCGAGTATTTTGCGGCCGGCATGGCGCTGCTGGATGAACGGGACTGGAGCAATGAGTACGAGTTGACGTTTGGCCTGTGGCTCGAACGTGCGGAATGTGAGCTTCTGACTGGTGACTTCGACACCGCCGGGCAACTGATCGGGGGATTGCTGCAGCGCGCCGCGTCGAAAGTCGATGAGGCCGCCGTCGGCCATCTGAAGGTCACTTTCCATGTCATGAGATCGGAAACCCAACCTGCGGTGGAGGCGGCCCTCAGATGTCTGGACCGGTTGGGCATCGAGATACCGGCGCATCCGACCGAGGATCAGATCCAAGCTGAAATCGAGACGCTAGGGCAAGCTCTCGATGCGCGCTCGATCGAAAGCCTGATCGATCTGCCGCTGATGACCGATCCGGAACTGGTGGCCGCCACGCAGATCCTCACGGACCTTACTGCCCCCGCCTACTTTGCCGACCAACGTTTGTTTTGCTTGCTGGCATTCCGCACGGTAAAGATCAGCCTGCAGCACGGCATAAGCAGTGATTCCGCATACGCCATCTCCAATCTGGGTTTCATGCTTGGGTTTGAACGCTTTCGTCGCTACCGTGATGGCTATCGTTTCGCAAAGCTTGCGTGCGACTTGGTCGAAAAGAACGGCTTCATCGCAATTCGGGCGAAAGTCTACGTGGCGTCTGGGGTGGTTGCTCCCTGGACACGGCCGATCGCGACCGCGATCGATTTCGGCCAGACCGGCTTTCGCGCTGCGATTGATACCGGTGATCTTACCTACGCTTGCTTGAGCGCGTACGAAACGATCTTACACCTCCTCGTTCGAAACGACCCGCTTGATGTAGTTTGGCGCGAATCGGAGACAGAGCTGGATTTCGTCCAAAAAGCCAGGTACCGCGACGCCGCGGACATTATCGTAATCCAACAGCGCTTCATCGCCACTATGCAGGGCCGGACTGCAACCTTCTCCACCTTCAGCGACGCGCAGTTCGACGAGGCGGCGTTCGAGGCTCAGATCGCCGGCGGCCGGAATCTCATGACGATCTGCTGGTATTGGATCGTCAAGCTGAAGGCGCGATTCCTGTCAGGCGATTGCGCCGAGGCACAGGCAGCGGCCGACAAGGCGAAGCCGTTGCTCGGAGCCTCCGCGGGCCTAATCGTGCAGCTCGACTATTTCTATTACGCTGCCCTGACGGTGTTGACGCTCTATGAGACCGCGTCGGCCGATGAGCAGCAGGCATGGCGCAAACTCCTGAGAGAACACCAGGAACAACTCCGCGAATGGGCCGAGACTAACCCACCGACTTTCGCCGACAAGCACGCGCTGCTTCTGGCCGAGATCGCCCGCATCGAAAAACGGGACTTCGACGCACTGCGTCTGTATGAGCAGGCTATCCATTTGGCGCGCGAGAACGGCTTCGTTCAAAACGAGGGCCTCGCGCACGAACTGGCGGCACAGTACTGCCTGGCGCAAGGTCTCGAAACGGCGGGCCACGCGCATCTCCGCAACGCGCGGAACTGCTACGACCGTTGGGGCGCCCACGGAAAAGTGAAGCAACTCGAAGATCGGTATCCGCGCCTGCGCGAGGAACGAACTCTTGCCTCTGCGGCCACGATCGGCCCACCGGTCGGGCAGTGGGACGTCGAGACCGTCGTCAAAGCTTCGCAGGCGATTTCGAGCGAGATGGCCCTTCCCAGACTCGTCGAGAAACTGCTACGAATTGCGGCGGAAAATGCCGGCGCAGAACGGGGCTTGTTGATCCTGATTCGGGACGGCGAGCTTCGCATCGAAGCCGAAGCCATGACCGGCCCGGGCGGAATTGAGGTTGTTGTCCGACAGGCAGCCGTCACCCCGTCTGACCTTCCGCAATCCGCGCTGCACTACGTGATCCGGACACAGGAGGGCGTGCTGCTCGATGATGCTTCGGCCGATAGCGTGTATTCGAAGGACGAATACGTGCGCCAGAAGCACTCCAAGTCCATTCTCTGCCTGCCAATCGTGAAGCAGGCGAAGCTGGTCGGCGCACTGTATCTGGAGAACAATCTCACTGTGGGCGCTTTTACGCCGGACCGGGTCACGGTGCTGCAGTTGCTGGCGGCACAGGCCGCGATCTCACTTGAGAACGCGGGCCTCTATTCCGATCTGCAACTCCAGGCCGAGCTGCTGCAGCGTCTACCGGTATCCGCCTGGACGCTCAAGCCCGACGGGACACCGGACTTCGTGAATCAAGTCTGGCTCGAATATTCCGGCCAGAATCTCGATTTCATCCGGTCGCGTCCCGAGGCCTGGATGACCGCGGTCCACCCCGAGGATCGCGAGGCAGCATCGAGGGCCTTTTGGGGTGGGGTACGCTCAGGACACGGTTTCACGGTAGAAACCCGGTCTCTCCGCGCTCAAGACAGGACATATCGTTGGCATCTCCAACAAGCTGTGGTCTTGCGCAATGCAGAAGGGAAAGCCGTCAAATTCGTCGGTACGACCACCGACATCGACGATCAGAAGCGCGCTGAGGAAGCCCTCCAAGCGAGCGAAAACAATTTCCGCCAAATTCTCGACAGCATTCCTGGGCTTGTATGCACCCTAAATCCGGCCGGTCAGATCGATCAGGCCAATAGACCGCTCCTGGATTTCTTTGGCATGACGGTTGAGGAGTTGAACTCCTGGGGAACCAACGGTGCGGTCCACCCAGATGATCTTCCGCGCGTGATCGTGGAACTTACGGATTCGATGACAACCGGAACTGCCTACGATAGTGAACTCCGTTATCGGCGGGCCGATGGCCTCTATCGATGGTCCCAGACTCGCATTCTTCCTGTGCGAGACAGAGAAGGCACAATCGCTCGCTGGTATGGTCTTATCACCGATATTGACGATCGTAAGCGCGCCGAGGAAGCGTTACAAGAAAGCGAGTACGAATCCCGCTTAATCGTGGACAGCATCCCCGGCATGGTTGCGGTGGTATCGCCCACCGGGGATGTCGAGATGGTCAGCCGCCAGACCCTGGAATTCTTCGGTCGGACTATAGAGGAGCTCAGGGAGTGGGGGACGAACGATATGATCGATCCTGAGGGTCTGCCTGGCGTTACCGAGGCTTTTTCCCGGGCAATGGCCGCGGGCAGTCCTTTTGAGTTCCCGATGCGACTCAGGCGTTGGGACGGTGTCTATCGCTGGTTCCAGGAGCGAGGTTTTCCGCTTCGCGACAGAAACGGAAATATCGCTCGCTGGTACTTGCTGATAACCGATATAGACGATCAGAAGCGCGCCGAGGAAGCGTTACGTGAAAGCGAGCACGAATCCCGCTTAATCGTGGACAGCATTCCCGGCCTGATTGCAGTTATAAGCGCGAGCGGCGAGCTTGAGCGGGTCAGCCGGCCGCTTTTGGACTACTTTGGAAAGTCGCTGGAGGAGATGCGTCAGTGGGCCGTGGATGACACAATTCACCCCGATGATCGCCCTGCGTACGTTCGGGCTTTTCAGCGATGTTTCGCCGCAGGAGATCCACTTGAATATGAAGCAATACGAATTCGTCGTTTCGATGGCGTCTACCGATGGTTCGACGTGCGCGGGCTCCCTCTTCGTGACCGGCAGGGGCACATCGTCCGATGGTACTTCCTTATAACAGATGTTGACGATAAAAAGCGTGCCGAAGACAAGATCCGCCAAAGCGAGAAGGAAGCCCGGCAACTTCTCGACTTATCGCCGCTGCAGATTGCCGAATTGGGGCCGGATGGAGCCCGCCTCTATAATAACCGGGTGGCCCTTGATTATCACGGCACCACGTTGGAGGAATGGCAGGACGCCGACTTGCAGCAATTGCTGCATCCCGACGACGCCGAGTTCGTAACCAGTGATCTTCCCAGAAAGCTCCAAAGCGGATCGCCGTTTGAGTACGAAGCGCGGCTCAAGAGAAAGGACGGGCAGTATCGTTGGTTCCACTATCGCTTGAATCCGATGCTGGACGAACAGGGGCGCATTACTCGGTGGTATGCCGCCGGGACCGATATCGACGATCGCAAGATTGCCGAGCAGCGGCTCCAGCAAGAGAATGTTTCGTTGCGCGAAGAACTCGACAAAGCATCGATGTTCGAAGAGATCGTGGGAACTTCGGCGGTCCTGAAACAGGTGCTTACCCGCATTTCGAAGGTCGCGCCGACGGACTCAAGCGTTCTCATCACGGGCGAGACCGGTACTGGCAAAGAACTGGTGGCGCGCGCCATTCACCGGCGGTCACGGCGATCTTCACACTCGTTTGTGAGTGTGAATTGTGCAGTAATCCCGCGTGAGCTCATCGCATCGGAATTATTTGGTCATGAGAAGGGCGCCTTCACGGGAGCGACTCAGCGTCGTATAGGACGCTTCGAACTGGCCGAGAAAGGCACAATCTTCCTCGACGAACTCGGCGAGCTCCCGGCAGAAACTCAGATTGCTCTTTTACGAGTTCTTCAGGAGCACGAATTTGAGCGCATCGGAGGAACCGGATCCATTCGGACCGATGTGCGGGTGATCGCCGCCACCAATCGGGACTTAGAGGCCGCCATCGCCGCAGGCACATTCCGTAGCGACCTGTTCTACCGGCTCAACGTATTTCCTGTCGACATGCCTCCACTGCGAGAACGAAAAGATGACATTCCACTGCTCGTCGAGTACTTCCTGGATCGCTACGGAAGAAAGGCGGGAAAAAGCTTTCGGACGGTGGACAAGAAGAGTCTCGACACCCTTAAGTCCTACTCTTGGCCGGGCAATATTCGCGAATTGCAGAATGTGATCGAGCGCTCCGTGATTGTAGCCGACGGAGACACGTTCTCAGTCGATGCGAGTTGGCTTTCCCGCAGGCCCCACGTACTGGAGCCGACGGGTCCACTAGAGCTGCCTCAACAGCTTGCGTCGCATGAGAAAGAGATGATTGAGGCGGCCCTCCGGGAATGCAAAGGACGGGTGTCCGGGGAGTCGGGAGCTGCCGCCATGCTCGGTATGCCGGGATCTACCCTGGAGTCGAAGATCAGAGTGCTGAAGATCGACAAGAAGCGCTTCAAGGCGTAAATTCTTGCGAAATCTCGCGATTTGTGAACTTTCACAAATCGCAAATCGCGAAAAACTCCTAACACATTCATTTTCAGCACAATTCGAGTGGTGTTCGGCGTGCATTACCTCGTGCAAAGGAGTTTCGAAACCACGGATGATCGAGCCATTCGATCCTCCCGGAACGGAAGGCCTGCGGAGCATAGGTGATAGCAAGTTCCGTCGCCTCGTCGTTGAAAACGATGGTACATTTCGACAGCTTGCGCGGTCGTATCGAGCGCGGGCTGCCGACTTTGGATCTCCGTCTGGAGGGGACAGATGTTGAGAATTCAGAGGTCGGACAACGGGGAAGTTGTCTTTAAGTTAAGCGGCCGGATAGATAAGGAAAACGTCGCCGAGCTGCAGGCCCTAATCGGGGCAGAAGTGACTGGTAAACACATGGTGCTGGACTTAAAAGATGTGATCCTGGTTGGGCAGGACGGCATTACTTTTCTCGCGGAATGCGAGGGGACCGGCATTGCGCTGGCAAATTGTCCGCCGTACGTCCGCGAATGGATCGCGAGACAACGCAGCGGCAAGTAGAGCTGATTTTCGGTTGTTGCTGGCCAAAACAAGCACGAGAAGCAAGAGAAAGGGATAACTCTGTGTATAACAATTTAGGGGCTCCTATGGACGAGGACATCATTGGCTTCAGTCCTGCATTTCAACAAGTCCTGGCTCTAGTACGCCTGATCGCAAAAAGCGATTCAGTGACCTTGATTCAGGGCGAAACCGGCACCGGCAAGGAGGTCATTGCCACCGCCGTTCACAAACAGAGTTCCCGCAGGGATGGCCCGTTTGTTAAGTTGAACTGCGCCGCGATCCCCGGCCCCTTGCTGGAGAGCGAACTTTTCGGCCACGAGAGAGGCGCGTACACGGGAGCCTCCACGCAGACCAAGGGACGATTCCAGATGGCCGATCGCGGCACACTCTTTCTCGACGAAATCGGCGATTTGCCCCTGGAACTGCAGCCCAAACTACTCCGCGCTCTACAGGAACAGGAGTTCGAGCGCTTGGGCAGCAGCCAGACCATTCGGGTCAACGTGCGGGTGGTGGCAGCCACCAACCAGGACCTTTCAAAGCTTGTGGCGAACAAACAGTTTCGTCCAGACCTGTACTACCGCTTGAATGTTATTCCGATCAACCTTCCCCCCTTGCGGGAGAGGGTTCAGGATATTCCGTTGCTGGTGGAGTACTTCGTAAGGAAGCTGTCCGCCCGCCTCAACCGGTCCATCGACTCGATTCCGCGTGAAGTGATGGAAGTGCTCAAAGCGCACGACTGGCCAGGAAATATTCGCGAACTCCAAAATTTCATCGAGCGCGCTGTGGTATTTTCGCCGGAATCGGTGCTGCGCCTTCCACTGACGGATTTGAAGCTGATGACGAAGCAGCCGTCGGCGTCGGTGTCCCGCACGCTTGCCGATGCCGAGCGCGAACACATTCTGGAAGTATTGAAGCAAACCGATGGGCTGATCGGCGGGCACTGTGGCGCTGCTACGCGGCTCGGTTTGCCACGCACAACGCTGGTTTATAAGATGCGTAAATTGGGCATCGAAGCGCGCCGGACGCATCGGTCGCGCTTGGTCCAGCCGGCTGGCGATTGTCTTGCTGTGGAGCGGTTCGGCGCTGTTGGGAGTTTCTAAGAGGTTACGTTCTGATTTTCTGCGGTGCCGTCCCACGGAAATCCCGCCGGGCCATACCCCGGCTGGTCGGGGCTTTGGTTCTCCTCGCGGCGTCGGATAGCGCCTTTGGCCTCGATCCCGTCCAAAGCTCTGATGGACTGTCGCACAACCTCCGCCGATACGGGCGGCACACCAACAGCACACAGCGCAACGCTATTCAATTAACGTACTTGAGGTTTAGAAAAACGACTGCTGATCGGGGTTCAGTCATCAGACGCGTAACCGGACACCGATGCGATTGTGCGGCGAGGACAGGCAATTTGAACCAAATGCTCGTTGGGTTTTTGACCCAAAGAGCCGCCTTCGTTGGGACCGACTATAAGCCTTGTCCCTTGTATCAGACGTACAGATCTGATTAGTTGTAATCCGCGAAAACATGCGTGAAATCAGGCCCTCGGCGCGTATCGACAACGCGGCATCGGCTTCTCGCGACGCAAACTGGAAAGATACGGATGCGGCCGCATTTCAAGGGGTTTGGTAGCAGTCTGGTAGCAGACTGTTTTTGCTTTATTTTGGATTGTCTTGGAAGTTATTGATTAGGAAGGAGTTTTGGTTGCGGGGGAAGGATTTGAACCTTCGACCTTTGGGTTATGAGTTTGATTTATGTTTCACCTTCGTTCATGCTGTTCCCTATATTTCAATGACATACCTCATCTTGGTGGCACCAGGTTCATCCTGCTTCAGGCTTGCTATTCCAGGAAGTGGTAGCACGTTTGGTAGCAAGCCCTCAACGGTCCAGGAGGTAGCCGAGGCCCAAGAACCTAGGAATTGCCGGGGCTGTCGCCGTGGGCAACAATTCTCGGAATCTCGTCCACCATGTGCGGCCGGAATTATCGCTCAACGTTTGGAATGACACCAAGAACACGCGCGAAAGACTGGAGGGCAAGGCGGCGGGGTGAAAGTGTCCTCCGCCCATCTTAGGAGGTAAGGATCATCTCAACCGTTGCGAACGAGTCGTACCGCCTTGGGCATGCTCAGCCCGAGGGCCTGCACAACTTTCAGTATTCGGGCGAAACTGGCACTCTCGTACTCGGTCGCCTCATAGCGCTGCACCTGTTGCGCTTTGACCCCAAGGCGGCGCGCCAGGCCCTCCTGCGTCATTCCCGCCGCTATACGCGCGCGGATCAGGGCTTTAGGCAAATCCGCGACAGCTTCAAGAACCACCTCTTTGCTCCGGCCCGCGTTGAGCCGCTCGTAGGCTTCAACCTGCTCTCGCAATTCCTCCATCTGGCTTAGGGCCGCCTGGCGCTGGGCCTCCCACAATCGTGGGCTGATGGTCGAGGGGCGCGCTTGGCCGGCCAACTCGGCGATTGCGTCCTGAAAGCGCCGGACTTGTGCTTTTGTGATTCGGTACTGCTTTTCGTTCTTGATCACTTTCGCTTACCCCTTCCCAACCTGATTGCCAGAATCCCCTTCGGTTGGCCACTCACCCTATTGACCTGGAAGAAATCCACAAACGTCCTGCCGGTCGCCCCTTCAGGCAGTTGTGCCGGAAACAGTTCGCCCAAGAACCGCTCCTTCTGCGCCGCGCGGCCCTGGGAGAAATCCCAAAAGACGGGGTCGAGCTTGGAGTCGTCCACATTCTGCACATCCCAACAAGCATCAAAGTCGCCGGGATGCAACTTCCGCGTGACAAAGCTGCCGTCCAGGTAAACCAGGCGGCAGCCGGCTTTCCGCAACTCCTCGCAAGCTTGGCGGAATCCTGCCAGCATTCGATGACGCCGAGCGTTGAAGCTAAGCCGATCCTCGAGTTCCTGCCAAGTGGCGAAATGTACACCGGGCGGAAGATCCCCATTGGTTGACCATTCAGGAATCACTGTATCAATACTACACTATCGTTGTATCCATATCCATCGCCAGGGTCATCGGGATTCGCCTTCTGGTACCCCGCCAGGGCTGCCGCTGTTTCTCGCCGCCGGAGCCGTCCGGAAGTCTGCTCCGAAATTGTCTCGACAACGTAGAGATAATTTGGTCTTCCGTATTGCCGCGCGGTTCTTCGTGCCTTGGTATTCACCGTGGGGCATCGTGCCGAACGGTACAGTGCGCTTGGAGGTACCGTATAGTTATCTTCGGGAAAGTCTGATGGATACCCAGAGGCATGGTCCGCCCGTTGAAGCGGTCGAGCCCCCCCTCGTTCCGCAGTGTTGTCGCGGATGTACATTGCGATTGCGGAGAATATACTCGACCTCATCACACTAAAAGGTTTCTAGCTGATTCGCGGCTCTTGGACGACTTGCTGCCACAGACTGCAGACATATGTCCGCGAACCGCGCTAGTCAGAGATCCGTTCTTGGAGGCTCTGGATAAGACATGAAGTTCCTACACACGGCCGATTGGCAGATTGGCATGCGCGCCACTATGCTCGGCGAAAAGGGCGTGCGTGTCCGCGCCGCCCGCCTGGAATCTGCGCGTCACGTGATCGAACTAGCCCGGCGCGAACGAGTCGAATTCGTGGTGCTGGCTGGCGACACGTTCGAGCACAACGGCGTGGAGCGGCTCAAAGTCCGGGAAGTCGCGAAGATTCTGGGAGGCGCTGACTGCCCGGTTTTCATCATTCCAGGGAACCATGACCCGCTGACACCGGGTTCGGTTTGGGAGGACACGGCCTGGAACGAATGGACGAACTTGCACATCTTGACACAGCCAAAGCCGGTGGAGATTGCCGCTGCAACTCTTTATCCCTGTCCGGTCTCCGCCGGCGATTCCCGGGACGATTCTACCGATTGGATTCACGCGCAGGGCGATGCCATTGCGATCGGGATCGCCCATGGCAGCGTCGAAACCGCCGCGTATCATGCGACTCTTCCGATCCCTCGCGCCGCCGCCCGTGCGCATGGGTTGGACTATCTGGCTTTGGGGCATTTCCATTCCACGACGCTCTACGCCGATCAGTCAGGTGGAGTGCACATGGCCTATTCCGGGACGCATGAGTCGACCGCGTTTACGGAACCAGACAGCGGCAACGTACTGATTGTCGATATTGCGCATCGCGGTGCTGAGCCGCGCATTCAAACTGTAAGAACCGGCAGCCTGCAGTGGCTTTCCCAATCCTGCAAGATCGAAGAGCGGGGACAGATGAGAGCGTTGGCGGCTGAACTGGACGCCCTGCCTGTTCCGGAGCGGACGTTGATCGACTGCACCCTGACCGGAGTGCTGTTTGGTTCCGAATACGAGGCTCTCAGCAGGTTGCGCGAAATCATCGAAGGCCGCTTTCTCTTCGGCCGTCACGACCTGACCCAGTTAGTGTCGGACGAAACCGCACCCCAGTGGATAGAGAGGTTGCCCGAGGGTTACTTACGTGATGCAGCCCGTGAACTCCTCGGGATGGCGGCGGGCGATCCCGCTGACCCAGTGGCGGCGGATGCACTGAGAGAGTATTCGATGCTATGGCGGGAGGTTTGCAAGTGATCCTGTATTCTGTGCATGTAGAGAACTACAAGGGTATCCGTGGACCTCTCGATGTGACATTCGACCCGGATTCGCCAAACCTGCTGGAGGGGCTCAACGGCGCGGGAAAGTCCACGCTGCTGGATGCCGTGCAGCGTTGCCTGGCGGAAGGCCACAATACGGGGGGAGTCGCCGCACGGGAAATGCGCCCGCGCGAAACTGCCTTGACGCCGTCGATTGCAGTGGTCTTCGGCCATGCAGGCAATACCTTTCGCATCTCCAAGACTTTTCTGGATTTCCCCAAAGCGCAATTGGAGCGGAAGCGCCCCGATGGCAGATTCGAAGGCATGGCATTCGGCAAGAAGGCGGACGAGCAAGTGCGCGAAATGCTCCGCAGCCAGGCGTCCAAAGCCAAGGAAAACCCGGGTGAGCGGTTGGGACTGTTCTCAATTCTATGCAGCACTCAAGGAAAGCAGGAGTTGTCGGCGCTGACCGGAGATGCGCTCGCCGACATCCGAGAAATGCTCGGGTCGCAGGTGTTCGGATCTCGCGGCGTTGCCTTCGAAAAGGCGGTCAACAAGAAGTACTTTTCGGTCTGGACCCCCGGGGGAAAACCCAAGAAAGGCAGGTTGACCGACGTCCGATCGGAATTGTATATCGCCCGGGAAGATTTGATCCAGTGCATCGCTGCCATGCAGCGATGCACCCTGTTCGGAAGTAAGTTGCGCCGTCTTCCAACACGACGGAAACTGGCTGCATCCCCAGAACTCGCCCGATTTGCCGGTCCTGATCACCATCACGTGACCTCGCGGACAAAGACGCGGATTTTGCTCCAAAGTGTGGATCCGTCCGCTTAGACGGAACTGGCGATTCGCTTCGTCGTTTTGCCGAATCGCGGGTAACTTCTCGCCAAGCTCTCTGATCGTCTTCGCCACTCCTTTCCCTACTGGGAAGTCGGCGAGAGCGCTCTTTGTGTGACTGAGCCGGGTCACAATGTCTTCATATTCCTTGACCGATCCCACATCGACCGACTCTTCCCTCAGTTCCCCGAAGGTACGCAGGTGATCGGACAACCCAGTCAGGCTCTTCAAGAATTCGATATCGCCTGGAGTAAATATAGACCGCTGGAACGGGAATATCTGCCGAAGAGCAGGCAGTCGATCCACTATGATCCCAAGTAATTCATCGCCCGCGGTGACGTGCTCGACCGAATACCGCAGATCGTCAATGGCTTGGCGGACTTCCATGGGTGGCTGCCTCTTCTATCGGCCGGTCACGCCGATCACTTCATGGGACCTCGCGCCGGATCTCCCCCATTAGCCGCACTGGGCTCTACGGAAGAATATCGCAAACCTGCAGGCAGAGACCGTTGGGTTTTGGCCCCAAAGAGCCGCCGCGCCCGGCGGTCAGTCTGCCGCCCTTTCACTTGCATCGGACTTACCGATCCGATTAATTGTAATTTGCGAAAACATGCGTGAAATCAGGCGTTCGGCGCGTATCGACAGTGCGACATCGGCCTTCTCGCGACGGGAAATTGGAAAGAGACGGATACAGCTGCGAAAGGCCGCCTTTCAAGGCGTTTGGTAGCTTCTGGTAGCAGGCTTGGTTTACTCTATTTTTAATTGTCTTGGAAGTTATTGATTAGGAAGGGTTTTGGTTGCGGGGGTAGGATTTGAACCTACGACCTTTGGGTTATGAGTGCGCCGACAACCGGTAACCTCAAGAAACTAAAGGCACGAGTGGCAACTCAAAGAGCCTTCAGGAACCCTCGGGAACGCTTATTGGGAGTTTAAAGGGAGTTTGGATTGGTACAGCGCCGAGACCCGGCTCATCCGCTGGGGATGGACAGCCAGCATGACCGTCAAGCTCTGCCTCTTGGCCGCAGCCGTTCGGCGATTTTTTCGAGACGATTCAGCTGTGGCAAACCGATGGCGACTTCATCCCAATCTATGCAAATCGCATGCCCATCTCCTCCGACCTCGGGGGTGACTGCTCGCATCTCAGTTCGATGTCGGCTCGCTGAACAGCTTCAGGTCCTCGTAGAGAGGGGTGGATTGACGTTTCCGCTGAGGTCATGCTGCGGAGGCTTGATGATCTTAACGCGTTTGGCGACGGCTTTGCGCCCATCTTGACCCGGCGCGTCGATGGGGAACCCTTCAGCACAAAATTTGCCGTGTATCGGCTATGGCTGAAAGCGTTGCTCCCAACACCCGAGGGGGAGATTTCGAAGCTTGGTTCAACCGCAGTGAGACGCAATCTTCTTTGGTTGGGGGCTGGCGCGCCGGGCGAAATCCTCGCACGGTAGACGCTCAAGGGCATTTGAAAGCTCTGGTGGTCGATATCACTTCATCGATTCGGATCTTCGAATTGAGATTGGAGGCGTGAGCGGCTCGGCTTTCCAATCGGCGTGGCCCTGCGATCCCGATGGCGTGAGTACGGCAAGACTCGTGCGCGGAGGAGTTCGAAACCAGCACGTCCGTACATCTGGTGCTTAATGGTTTTGAGTCTATTAATCTGGCCTTCGACTTGCCCCGTGCTCCAAGGCGTGTCAACGGCGCCAGCCACGGCCGAGATATCCTTCTGTAGACCATAAGCGAAGCGGACTAAGGCTCCGAACTCGTTGCGTGAATCCACTGGCGAAGTTGCGCGGATTTTTCAGCTTCCAGGGCTGAACGGAAGCTGAGAGCCATGCGGCGCAAGTCGACGATTTCTGGACACTGGATCGTAATTCGATCGAACAGTGCTTGCTGTTCGGCTGTCATCTTGTCGGCTGCGCGGGTGACAAGAATTGCCGCGTGTTTGGGTGAGATTCTCTCCGGCGCCTTAGGCGAGGCCGCCTTACCGGTCTTTCTCCAGCCCGCCACGAAGCGTGCCACCATGGCTCGTTTACCGGAATATCCTCGGTCGCGAACCTCTTTGTACAATCGGTGACGGTGGCAGTCAGAAAAGGGCGCCAAAATGGCAGCGAGGTGGCGCCCCTTTGTATAGACATTCTACCAGGGGCCTTTCTCTCTTATTAGGAAGGGTTTTTCAGAACGGCCCGGAGCCGTCAAGGGCGCGCCGTTGTTGGGCGCGGCGAAGCGAACCCTTGACGGCGAGGACCGTTCTGTGACGATGCACCGAGAGAGAGAAAGGCCAGGCGAAAGTTCGGTGAAAGATGCGCTGCCAAAATGGCTCCCTCGGCCACTGCCACCAACAAATCGGGTCGCATTGTGGTCTGCAGGCATTGCGGCGGATGTTGAGCAGGTTGTTGAAAAGAAATGGAGCGGGAGACGGGGCTCGAAGCGTGATTGCCAGCTTGGGAAGACGACGTAAATTGGAAACAAAGAAAATTGCGTTTCCAGATATCTCGTTCTGGCGATAGAGATTCCCCTCTGTGCTTCCAGGTGGCTCTTAACGGAGCACAAACGGAGCACGCCATAGCTGTCAGCCGACCCTCGCGAATCCCAATCCCGAATCCGAGTTTGGAAGATTCGGTGTCGCTCGGCGTTACGTTGTCGCTTCAGGATAGGGAGATTAATCGTCGCCCGCTTCAAAGATGATGAACAACAGACAGCGCTCGAACCCGGGATCTCCGAGATGAGTGGCGGACGCGCTAGCCGTCCGTTTTCTGCCAAGTACATGCTCTCTCAATGGGTTCCGGGTCGACCGAGGCCGACATGATTCGACATGAAATGACCTATTGGTCAGTGGTCGCTGGCACAGCTACCGACACAGTGCGCACGAGTTGTTTTGGTTCAGCGTGTTAGCGCCGGAATAAAATGGCGCCATTTTGGCCGGTTCTGGCGCTGCCAACCCCGGCGACCGCGGTCGGCGGGCACACGACGCCGCCAGCCGCCGGTTTCTGGTGGCGGTAACCAAGTTCCGAGTGGCGGCCGATCGGAACGTGCTGGTGGATACGCGCGCCGGCGGCAATCTGCTCAGCGCGCCACTTTCTGAATGCCGCCCGTCAGGCCGCCGCTGAGGTGATCGTGCTCGACCCTTTGTACTCCACTCACGATCAGGACGAGAACGATACCCGTTCGATGGCGGCGCTGTGCCAGAGTCTGTTGCGTCTGCGCGATGCTTCCAAGGCCGCGCTCATCGTGGTGCATCACGTGCGCAGGTCGATTCGGCCGCGAAGAGATCGGCAGCGCCTTTCGCGGCTCCTCGGCCCTGCATGCCGTCGGCGACTCCTACCTGCTGCTCACGCGGCCTTCGGCCCACCTCGCCGCCACTGTCGAGTTGCGCTTCCAGTTTCGCTATGCCGCGCCGCCCCAGCCCCGGCTACTCGAACTCGATCCGCTCCCATTGTGCTTTTCCGCCGCCGGGGCGCAAGTCATGGAGCAAGCCGAGTGTTCCAAACGCACCGCCCAACTGGCGATCAGCGACGCCTGCCGGCGAAGGTTTGATTCTTCAAGTTGACGGCCAATACCGCCTACGTCTGTAGGGCGCCTGGCCGCATCGAAGTCCGCTCGGGTCGCGCCCGGGTGGATGCCCAGGGCCGATGCGACGGAGTTGGCTCCGAAGAAATCGGCTCACCAGAGCCCTCAGCAGTGCCCCAGATCGGGAGCGGGAGGGCTCTCTGCTTTCCAGCTCCCAACAAAAACCTGCATTTCTTTGGTGAAACTCCCGAGCGGAGGCCGTGTGCTCTGAAAGCGCGCCCGGCCGCTTTTGCCGGGCGTTCTAACTTGGCTTTTCAGGTTGGGATACGCATTCTGCCTACACGGACAGGTATCCTATCCCGCCGCCAGTTCAAACCCGCGCCTAGAGCCCACGCCAGTCTGAATCTGACAACCCGCCGCGGATTTAACGTGCGAACTTCCAACAGAAATAATGTGACGCGTTACACACACTGGTTCCCGCGCCCCTGCTACCGGCGCAGAAAAGTTGCGAACGCGCGAAAGATCCCCTGCACGCACCGAGCTCTTTCCTCTCTTGTCGCACCCCGCGCAGCAGCCCACTTTGATCATGCGGCCTCGCCGGGCGCTCCCCAATAGCGTCCCATTATCGAACGCCATTTTAGACAGCATTTGGTATAGAATTCGAAGGAGGTTAGCAGATTGTGAGCGAACGTCCCGAGTTGGATGCGCGGTTGGCCAGCATGGAGATATTATTTCGTTCGCCGACCTTCACCCCGGAGCTCGTGGCCGCCATCCGCCGAACTGGCCGTCACTTAATCTACACACCAGATGAGGCTTGCAGGGAACACTGGGAGAGGGATCAAAACGGCTCATGTTGGGGAGAATACACCGCATTGGCTCCGCTTCTGGATGCGTTGCCCAAACCGAGGCGGGTTCTCGAACTCGGTCCGGGCCTCGGCAGATCAGTGGTCTTTTTTGTAAAGAAGTGCGGCTGGTCAGAGAGTGATATTCACGTCTATGATGGCACGGGGACTCCAATTGAATACGGCATCCTTGGTCCTAGGACGACAGATTCCTTCTGCGGGGACCTGCCTATTCTGAATGATATCCTGGCATACAACAACGTCAGGAATGTAACCGTATTTAATGCATCTCGCTTTACCCTACTTGACCTGCCGGGTAACTATGATTTTATCTACAGTTTCTATTCCGTGGGGTTTCACTGGGCATTGGAGTATTTTATTGATGACGTGAATGCATTAATGGCACCGCATTCGGTCGCTGTGTTCACGGTGCCCCCAGTGTTTACGGGCTTTCCCGGCCTCAGCGAATTTTACTACCGGATTGTCCAGTGGAAGACGGTGTGGCCAGCCGATGCATGGCTGAACCTTTTGATCCTGAGCAAGGTTCAATTGCCAGTGTCCGCACGTGTTCTTCAATGCTGGGGCAACCGTGACGGGTGAGTGTTTGCCCACTGTCGAACGGATTGCCCAGCCACGTCGCAAACGCTATGGGGGGAAGTGTGCCACGCGGCGCACTGATGATGGCCTCCTCAAACGCGGGGCCTCAAGCGACCACACCGATCCGGATAGCCGCCTCGGGCTGGCGTTTTGGCCGACACTGGTATTTCAACGCTTCGCGGGAATTCTGGGTAATCGCTGGACCTGGCTATTTGTCGTTCCGGGTTGCTGGAGCGGGCTCTTTCTTGAGGATAAGAAGGCTTCGCGCAGGCGTACCGAAAACGCACAGACCTATTCCACTCTCCTCGCCAACGCCACACCCGAGTCTTTCAGGCACCGAGCCGCCTTCCACACTTCAGACCACGAGCAGAGGAGAGCGCCAAAGTCTCTTACAATCTGCTGCAAATGAACGGATCGTTCCACGGTCGTTTCCGCGTGGGGCAAGTTTGCAGGAATGCCAACATCCGGCGAGAGCATAACTTGCTCCAGGCGCGCTATCCAGTCCGCCAAATTCTCCGCCCAATCAGGCGGGTCACCTCCATACTGGTCGAGCAGCGCTTGGCATCTTTCGATCAAGTTTAAAAGGAACCTTCTGGAACGCTGGACGACGTACTCGCTGAATTCGCCGAGAGGCGCGGTCCCACAACTCACAATGTGCTGACCAATGGCCTTCATGCGGCTCTCCGCGCCTGATGATAGAACATCCGGTGCATCGGCGGCGATGAGCCCGATCAGATCGGCAACTCGCGGGCGTGATGGCGGAGGACTGTATGCTCTATGGCGGTGGACGTGAAGCAGACCAAATGGAAGGTATCCAACATATGCACCACGTAGACACTTCACCAGCATGGATCCAAATAGCGTGTCTTCGCCCGTGCCGAACGGCACAAAGGGGGGAAGAGGAGAGCGGTTATCGAGTCCGGTGGCGGTGGTAGTCGCGAGGGGGCCATGGATAGACAGTATCGGCCGGTTAACACCGAGAATTGCGTGGAAATTGGTCCTGATGCCGGTTGCATGCCAAAAGGGAGCGAGTCTCGTCCGGGTGGGCTCTTGCGCCGTTAGAATTGGCGCGAGATGCGGGAGGCCGGGATCCCCGACCACACCAGAAACGGTGACCGCCACCGCTCCGGCCCCATCCAGTAAGTCGCAAAGAATTCGCGAGCCCATCTTGGCAGCGTCGACCTTCATGGTATTTTCAAACGGGTGGATCAACTCGGACAACGGCCGACCCAGAAGCGATTCATGAGCAGCCAGAAGGTCATCGGGGTATTCCGGCAGATCTGCAGAGAGACTGTCGGCGAGCATGAAGTGCAAGCGCTCCGCCGTCGGTGCAATCGGAACCGCGGTGAGCGCCTGAGATCCTCGCCGCAGATCGTAAACCTTGCAGACGGCGTCTTCATCGCATGACATCGTTCCCGCGCCAACACCGTGAAGGAGCAGCGCATTTCGGTTGGAGCCCGGCGATGACTCCATCTGATGCTCCCTTCGGAAAACCATCCGAACGATGTCGGGCGGAATTCCCCGCGTTAGCAAATTGCGCGCGAAACGCGACTTTTCCTCAGCGCCCGCATAGGACATCTGCACGCCAGAACGGCGCGCAACGCCGCGCAGCCAAGCTTGCACGGACTTGCGGGTCTCCGGGCACTCTGCATCATCCATCACAATGACCTCGCATGCGCGGCTGTGGCTATGAAGATGTCTGACCCAGGAGCCGACACACCGCTTCAGATCGCCGACTCGGCCATTGGAAATGATCCCCAGTGATTCGATCCGTACTCGCCCCTGCTCGTGCGGCGGCTGCCGCTGAGCTGCTCGAAAATCCGATGCGTTAATCATCTCGCCTCTAAATTTGCTGGCGCTGTTTTTCGGAAATGGTGCGAACCCTCATTGTAGGGTGTATCGGCTCTCGTGTTGCAATAAAAGATATCTGGGCACCTGTGTTACTCTCTACTTCGGCAGTCCTGATCGGTCAGCCGTTTATTTGGAACAACAGGTCGGAGTTGTCGAAAATTTGGGCAGCCCAATGGACACAGGCACGGCGTTGTGCAGCGTGGTTACGCATTCGGTTCTCCAAGAGTTTCTCTTGCTGAAGAGTTCCTTCGAGCTATTCCACGGCAAAAGCCACAGATGGTTCGTCAGGTGCGACCAACCGTCCGCCGAGGTCCTCAGAGAGTACCCGAACATCGTATCCACTGTTTTCACTGAGGCCATACAGGAACGGCCCGACATCGAGAGCAGGGCGTTTCGAGAGCTAGCGTCGCAGAAGACAAATGCTCTCTCGGACGCGTGGGCTGCCGGCGCATGGCAGTCCGTCCTATTCCTTGATGCGGACCTTACGATCACAGCGACTGTTCTCTCTGCGATCAGTTTGGTCGAAGGCAGCGTCTTGTTGACTCCGAATTTCTATCCCCCCAGCCGCGAACATCTTTCCTCCATTCATGGCGTGTATAATTCCGGATTCGTGGTTACGAGGACGCGAGCCTTCCACGACTGGTGGCGCGAGGGCATTATTGCTCATCCTGAGAAGTGGACAGATCAAGGAGTCCTCAACGACGCCGCCAGGTATTTTGAGATCGGGACTCTTCCGGAGACCGCTAATGTGGGGTTCTGGCGTTCGGAATCGGCCTTTCAACCGCTACCAATCCCCGCCAAGTGCATGTTTCTACATGTACACTTCTTTCAGCCTCTGATAAGCAACAGGCAGTGGATTGATAGAGCATTCGCGGTGCATTGCCTGGAATTTCTCAGGTATAGCCCTGTGCCGGAACATCATGTTATCTTCAACACTATAATGGCGCAGGACTTGGCGGGCTGGTATCGGGCGACAATGCAGATCCGCGTGAATGATAAAGGGGCGAGCGTGGGTGGCGGGCCCGGGCGAGGATCACGCCTGGAATGAATAGACCCGCGGTTAAGCCGGCTGCGGGCAGAATGGCTTAGAGTAGCAATACGTCCGCCTGCAAAGGTTTAAATGCTGCCGAAAAAAACAGAATAAATAGACTTAAATACTTCGCCCGCCCATCTGCAGCGCGATATGATCATGTCTTAACAAATGGCAAGCACTATCAAGAATAACCTTTTGGTTGATTTCCAATCGCCGAAGTTTTTCGTTCTCCGCACGCCGCTACTGCCTGCTGAGGAATTCGACGAATGGACCCAGGGCTTGCATACGCGAAAGGTTTGGGAGGCTTCGGGGGCAGCCGAGGAGGTTGAGCACGCATTTCAACAGGACGTGAAAACGCTTCGGTCGCGTCTTCGAGCCATCATCGACCGCCCCGAGATCCGGCATGCCTTGTTTGTCGCCTCGCCTTCGCTCGATGCCGGGATAGAGGACTGGAAAACCGATCCGTCAAGCAAGAAAGGGCGTCAGGCCGAGCGCAGTTTGGTCCGATATTTCACGAGAATGACGGCGCGCCCTACGCCGTTTGGGTTGTTTTCGGGATGTTCCGTTGGTTTGTTCGGCCAAGCCAGGGAATCTGATCGTTTGCAGCTAGTGCCCCGCCGCAACTATCAATCGTGCTCTCGATTGGATTTTGACTATCTGTTCGCCTTGACCGCGGGCTTACAGAGCGATCCAAAAATAGCTTGGCAGCTTAAGTACTTGCGCAACTCCAGCTTATACAAGATCGCCGATTCCTGGCACTACGTGGAATCGAGAATAGCGGCCACGCAGCGCACCCACCATCTTGTACAGGTGGAATCGGATGAGTTCTTGGAGGCTGTGCTGGAGCGGGCTTGCCGCGAAGCCACGGTCGAAGAACTGACTGAGATTGTCGTTCGGCAGTCAGGTGAACCCGCGCTTTCATCTGACGAGGCAAAAGAGTTCATCCTGCAACTCATCAGTAACGGAGTATTGGTATCAACTTTATCTCCGCTTGTGACGGGCGATTCGCCGCTTGATGACCTGATCGGACAGACTGGCGCTATTCCAGAAGCTGCGAGCGCGACAGAAGCGCTACGCGTCGTTAGGAAAGGGCTAAACGCCCTTGATGAATACGGTTTGGGCGTCGCGTCCAATGGCTATCGCGAGTTGGCGGAAAAACTCCGCCCGCTGCCGGGGCAGTTCGATATCGCCCGGCTTTTCCAAGTCGATCTGATCAAGCCGGTGCACATCGCAAACCTCACCGAGCAGGTAGTCAATGAACTGTTTGAGGCGGCGAACGTCTTGTGCCGAGTGGCGGGTCCCGCCGATTCGGGAGCGCTCCGGCCTTTCCGGGAGGCCTTTACGGCCCGGTACGATCAAGCTTTGGTACCCCTGCTGGAAGCCCTCGATGACGAACATGGGATCGGATTTGGAAATCCCGCAGCGGAGTCAGCGCCTCTAATACGTGGTTTACAGTTTAATGCGACGGATGCAAGGGAGCAACCCGGTTCAATTCATATGTTGCTCAACAGGAGACTTTTCGACGCTCCCGCTGGCCCCATTCGGGAATTGCAGCTTAAGCCGGACGAGATTCCGGCCAACGATGCCAGGTTCCAGTCGCTTCCCGATTCCTTCGTCCTGGAAGCGGTTCTGGTAGCGCCGAGTCAGGAAGCGCTCGAACACGGAGATTTTCAGATCAAGATTGACGGTTCGGCCGGTCCTAACGGGATGCGATTTTTCGGGCGTTTCTGTCATGCCGACCCGCGATTGAAGGAATTCGTGATGCAGCACCTCCGCCAAGAAGAGGCGGCGGTTGGGGATGCTGTATTTGCAGAGATCGTGCATTTGCCGGAAGGTCGGCTGGGGAATGTGCTTTGCCGCCCGGTGTTGCGCGACCTCGAAATCGTCTACCTGGGCAGGTCCGGGGCTGCCGTGGAAAGGCAGATCCTTGCATCGGACCTTTTGGTCGGCGTCGAAGGTGACGAAGTGCGCCTCTACTCGCGGCAGTTGGGAAAGCGAGTTATACCTCGGCTGACAAACGCCCACGGATTTACTAATTCGCGCTTGTCTTCGGTTTATCGCTTTCTCTGCCAATTGCAACATGATCGTGGAATCGCGGCACCCTGGTTCTCCTGGGGGGACCTGGATAAGCTGGACTACCTGCCCAGGCTCAGGGTAGGGCGCGTGATTCTCGCGTTGGCTCGTTGGCTGCTGAACCCAAAGGAAATCAAGGAACTGGGCAAGCATGAAGGACGGCTCCGGTTCTGGTCCGTTCAGGAATGGCGCGATCGCTGTAAGTTGCCGCGATGGATTACGTTGCAGGAAGCGGACAATGCCTTGCTGGTTGACTTGGACAACCCGCTCAGCGTCGATGCGTTTGTTCACGTGCTGAAAAGGCGGACTGACGGGGCGGCGGTTGTGCGAGAAGTGTTCCCGGGTCCGGATGAGCTTTGTGTTACCGGTCCGGAGGGGCATTTCTACCATGAGCTTCATGTTCCTTTCGTGCGGCGCGCAAAACAGACGGAGAGTTCTTCTCCTCAAAAAGACGCAGTTGCTAGCCTGAAGATGGGCTTGCAGGCCTTGTCCGGAAAATCAGACCGGACGCTGCCGCCGGGAAGCGACTGGCTGTACCTGAAAGTGTATTGTGGATTCGCGACGCAGGACGAGGTCATCGACCGCATTTCTGACAGGGTCGTTCGCGCGGCGATCGACATGCGATTGATCGACCGGTGGTTTTTCATTCGATACGCCGACCCGCAACACCACCTGCGAATCCGGTTTCGCTCCGCGGGCGCCGCCGAACTGCATCAACTGATTCCGAGGGTCACGAGCGCGGTAAATCCATTTCTCCAAAGCGGGAAGGCCTGGAAGATCCAGTTCGACACCTACGAGCGCGAGATTGAGCGCTATGGCGGGCTAGAAGGGACGGTTGCCGCCGAAGAGTTGTTTCATGCTGACAGCGACGCCGTAGTCGAGGTCATGAAAAGCTTTGGAAGCGACGGGGATTCGGATCGCCGGTGGCGAGTGGCGCTCCTGGGGATTGACGTGCTTCTATCCGACTGTCGTTTGGAACTGCCGGACAAGCGCGATCTCGTGAAGCGGGTTCGGGACTCTTTGCACTCCAGGCTCCGCCTAGGAACAGGCATTCAACATCAACTGGGCGATCGTTTTCGCACCGAAAGGAAGAAATTGGAAGCTTTGTTGCAGGCCGCCGACGGACACGACGGGCCGATTGCTCTGGCAGCGCAAGCCTTTGCGCGGCGTTCGGAACGCCTCGCGCCGGTGGTCGCCAAACTCCAGTTACTGAGCCAAAAGGGACTGCTGACTACCGGAATCAACGATTTGGCTTCGAGTTATGTTCACATGTTTGTCAATCGCCTGATCAGGTCTTCAGCCAACGCTCACGAATTCGTTCTGCACGATTTCTTGTTCCGTCTCTACGACGGACAGATGGCCCGCGCCAAGAGCCATCTTAAGGAACGAAATGACAGCGCCGAAGCAGTGCCGTGCAATGAGTAGTTTTGACACGGACGTAATGACGCACAGCACCGAATGGGAAGCAATTCTGCCGCTAGAATTGCGACTTCCAGCTTTGGAGACGATCGCAAGCATTGTATCCCAAGCGTTGCGGCTGGCGCCAGGGATCACGGACCCAGCCCGTTTGTGCGATATGGCGTTGCTGTCCGCCTATGTATCCGCAGCGGAGGATCGGGAACAATATCGTGTAAGCTCCGTCGCGCTGTTGAACCAAGCGATTGAGAGAGTATCGCTGGAAAAACTTCATGATTTGGGACTCTTCGGTGGATTGAGTGGGATCGGATGGTCTATCGAGCACATTAGCAGACTGCTTTCGGGCGAAGACGGCTCATCGAATGAAGCTGGCGAGCCTAGCGAAGATCCCGTGGCCGATGTGGATCGGGCGATCCTCATGCAGCTCGAACGCCCGCAGTGGCCAGGCACGCACGATTTGTTGACCGGATTGGTGGGGATCGGCGTGTACTTTCTGGAAAGGTTACCGCGACCATCCTCGCGCCGCGGCCTTGACTTGGTCTTGAATCATCTTGCTGACCTGGCGGAGCAGTCTTGGGGCGGAACAACTTGGCGCACTCATAGCCAATTTGTGCGCACTGAGTGGCGAAGGGCCTTTCCTGCCGGATACTATGACGTGGGCGTAGCCCTCGGGGTACCCGGCGTAGTGTTATTCCTGGCAATGGTTTCAACCGCAGGAATGCCTACAATAGCCACTGGCGTACTTCTCAACGGGGCCGTTAAGTGGATGCTGGCTCAGGAAAGACCGCCAGACGCCCTTTCACGGTTCCCCTCCCTCTTCGCACCAGGGCTGGAACCTACCGACGCAGGCCTGAGCTGGTGGTATGGGGACCTCGGAGTCTCCGTGGCGCTCTATACAGCCGCAAGGGTAACCGGGAGGCGCGATTGGCATCGATATGCGATCTCCCTGTTCGAACGTTGTCTCGCCTGGCCAGTGGAAAAGGATGGCGTGGCGGATGCGGGGCTCTGCCGTGGCGCGTTGGGGATCGCCCATGTCTGCAACCGTTTTTATCACGCCGAGCGTAATCCGCGCCATCGGGATGCCGCCAATTTGTGGTTTCATCGAGGTTTGGACCTTTGGAAAACCGGCAGTGGCCTGACCGAAAGCTCCTCGTCATTGTTGGACGGCGGCGTCGGGGTGGCGCTTGCCCTCATTTCGGCGGCTCATCCAATTGCTCCGGAGTGGGACCGGCTGCTATTGCTATCTGGCAGGGCTTCGAGCACCTGACTGATTATGCCATCTCGAGCATCCAGAATCGATTTGCTGTACTTCTCCCGAGGGCGGGGGAAAGGCCATGCGTTGCCGGATATCACCGTGGTGCGACGACTGCGCGAGCTTTGCCCCGACGTCAACCTCATGTTCGTGTCATACGCGCAAGGGGCGGGGGTGTTTAGGTCTTTTGGGGAGCCTTTGATCGATCTGGAGTTGCCGGAAGCGAATCCTTTTGCCGACACGTTGGTTCGCGCGGCTGGCCTGATCCGGGATCTCGACCCCGGTCTCGTAGTTGGCCACGAGGAGCCCTCGGCAATGCCGGCCGCAGCGATTTTCGCAACCCCGACGGTGTTCATGACCCACTGGTTCCATCCCCCCCAGGATTCTTACGCTCACTCTCTTCGCTTTGCCGACGAGATCATGTTCCTTGAGCGCGAAGGGCTCTTTCCCGAGCCGGAGTGTGTAAACGGCAGGGTCCGTTACATGGGACCGCTCATCCGCCACCTCAACTGCCGGCCCGCCGACCGGGACCGGGTCCGAGCGGAACTGGGATTCGAAACGACCGACCATGTTGTGCTCATGATTGCGGGGACCCCTTCCGAGGAGCGCGAGCCAACGCGCGGTCTCGTGTTGAGCGCGTTCGATCTGTGGAACGATCCCAACAAACGGCTCATCTGGATGGCGGGGAAAGACCGGAATCAAATAGCAGAAGTCGTGGGAGATAGGCAGGGGATCCTGGTCATCGACACCGATTGGGGAATCGACCGTCTCATGGTGGCCAGCGATGCCGCCATCACCAAGGGCACTTACAACACCGGCAAGGAGTTGAACATTTTGGGCGTTCCCTCCATTTCCCTTTCCCATGGGAAGAACCACATCGACGACCTGTTTGCCAAGAACCTGGAAACGAATGTATTCCTCTGGGCTAAAGAAACCAGCCCGGAATTACTGGCCCAAAAGATAGAACAAGCCCTTGCGGTGCCGCGATCGGTGCCGGATTTCAGCAATGCGGAAGTGAGCTGTGCGGCCGCCGTTGCCGGCCGCTTGGCAAAAAAGATCGCGGGCGCTCGCGAAATCGCATCTTGAGATTATTCCTATGAGGCCTCCGGTTCGAGTAGTCACAACCGTTGCAGCCCCCAGCGCCGACTCGGAGCAATTGGGTCCTGGGCAAACTTTGGCCGGCCGAATTCGTGAGCGCATCGAATATCATCGGCAGAAGCTCGATGAAGCTTCCACGGCACTGGCCCGGGAAGTTGCCGGCGCGGTTTCCCACCGTGACATGAGGGTCATGCTGGTGCTTCGCCGGGAACAGGACCGGCATCGGTCGATGATTGTGGAACTCGAGTCCTTGTTGCGGTGGGACAAGGCATGACGCCAGCAGGACTGCTAATCAGGACGTGGGGAAACATTGGAGATGCCATTCTTCTAACACCTTGCCTGCCGGCCCTGAAAGCGGCGGCGCCCGACCGTCCCATCGCCCTTCTCTGCAAGAGCGACGACCACCGCAACGTATTTCTGCACAATCCGTACATTGACCTTCTTGCCTTGAAAGAAAGCGACTGGTCGCGGGATTCAGGGCCGGTATTTGAACCTGCTGTGCACTGGCCGAACACACTGTTCGAAATTGGTGTGTCGAACGCCATCGCGGAACGCCTCGGCCTAACGATAGAGGACGACCAGCCCCAGTTGTTCCTAACCGCCGATGAGACGCAGAGCGCTCGCCGGACCCTCGCGCCCTATGCGAGGCCAATCGTCGCAATACATAAATCCAGCACCTTTTCCTACAAGCAGTGGTTCGACCAACGCTGGCTGCAACTGATCTCGCTTAACCCGGCTTGCACGTTTATCGAACTCGGGCGGGGTGACGACACAGCGTTACCCGGCGTCATCAACCTCCGCAACCGTCCGCTTCGCGAGAGCTTCGCACTCCTGGGCGAATGTGACGCTCTGCTAGCAGTAGACTCCAGTATGGCGCACGCCGCAGCCGCGCTTCACGTCCCTTCAGTGGTGCTGTTCGGTGCTTCCAACCCACTCGTTTTTGGCCATAGCGGGAACATCAACTTGTATGGAAAGGTCGAATGTTCTCCTTGCTTGGACCTCCTGCATTACGCCTCATGCCCGTTCAAGCAAAGATGCATGCGTGCCATCTCCGTGGAGGCCGTACACAACAGCCTTTCTGAAATCCTAAAGTGTGGGACGGTTTCGCTTCCGGAAGTTCGGCCCGATGACAGTCCGGAAGAATCGGAACTCCTGAAAAGAGAGCTGCTCCTGGCGGATAATATCGCGCTTACGTTCGATTGGGATAAGAATCCGCTACTCTATGCATTCGAGACGCCGGAAGCGCACGTGCCAGTATCGGAAAACGTCCTCCGGCTCTTGTCATGCTTCAGCGTGAGCCAACCTGTGCCTCTCGCGGATGCAATCCGCCGTTTTTCGCATGGCGAGGCGTCCCTGTCCGCCAGTCGCCTGACGTCTGCCTTACTGAGCACGATTGCGGAGCTGATGGATGCCGTAGTTCTCGTTCCCCCACAAGGCAGGGCACCCTTATATCCCGACTCGATGGTGGAAGCATATGTGCACGCGAGAGAGATTCCGCACGAAATCTCGGATGTGATCGCCAGGGTCGCCGACGTGAAGAAGACCACCCGCGTCCTGGACGCGTGCACTGGGACCGGAAGTATTGCGCGCGCTATCGCGGACTACTCGGATCATGTAGTGGGAATTGATGTAAACCATTCTTTCCTAAAGGCGGCCGCCAAGCTCGCCGCCGACAAAGGCGTCAGCGTCCAATTTCGGCAGGCGTGTGCGAACAAACTGGCGCTTCAGGATGGCAGATTCGACGTCATCGTCATTTCTCAGGCGCTCCATTGGCTTGACATCTATTCCGCAACCCGCGGGATTGATCATGCGTTGCCACCAGATGGCCTTCTCTACGTACTGGAGTCGAAGCCGTTCCTCGCTGACGATCACCCGCTCCGGTCCATCTTCAGGTATGGACTGGGCAGCAAAGAGGCGGTCGAGAAAGAGTGTAATCGCCACGCAAGGTGGTGCGCTTCCTTGTTTGAAGCACTCGCGCAGCGAGAGCATAGAATCCAGTTCACGCGCTGTTGGGTGTTCCACCAGCGCAGACCTTTCGACCTGCAATATGCCAGTGCCTTTTTTCTCCCATCTGCTCCAGCCACTACGGGCGATCAGGAACAGTTGTGGAAAAGGCTGGAGCGGGAATATCGGAATGGAAGCAGTCCGGATCGCTACCTCGGAGACATGTACTGGCTGTTGCTTGAGTATCGAAAGATGTCCGTCGCCGTAAGCCCCTTTGAATCGTTTCAGAATATCGATATCAGCCTGATTGGCACAATCGAAATTCCGCAATGAACAAGAATCTCCATTACGACCGTTACTACGGATGTTGCCGTTAGTTTTATACGTTCGGGTATCAAAATATGATATCGTTTGGATTCGAGCCGGTGGCTTCCACGAGGAGACATTGGAGATGGTCGCATGCCCTGGTGGTGTTCAAGTTCAAGGTGAGGTCAGGAGCTTAGCAATCTCATCGATTCGAACGGATGGGCGAACACAACAGCGACACACCCTCGATCCATCAGTAGTTTCGCGGTACGCCGAGATGATGGGTGAAGGCGTTGTCTTTCCGCCTGTCAGAGTTTGGTGGGATAGCGCCGAATATTGGCTTTCGGACGGGTTTCACCGCCTGGCCGCCGCGATAGAGGCGCACCGGACACACTTCGATGCGGACATACGGCCAGGCTCCTTATCCGACGCACAGTGGGACAGTTTTTCAGCCAACTCCCTACATGGTCTGCAATTGTCAGCCCAGGAGCGTCAAGAGGTCATCCAGCGCGCGCTCCAGCACCCGAAAGCCGCCAATCTCAGTAATGTCGAGCTGGCAAAGCAGTTGCATGTCTCGGAAAAAACAATTCGACGACGACGGAAACCGGCTGGTGACCAGGGGCGGCGCAACCTATCCAATGGTCACCGGAGGAATCGGCCAGACGGCGCCCCTCAGGCGGAGAAAGGCTCGACGAGAATTGCAGTCCGAACTCGCCAACATGAAGGAGCAGGCTTCGCCAAGAGTTCGTCGGCTACTGATTGTCCTTGGAAATTGGGCATTCGGATCGGCCACAATGGAGGAGTGCCTGCAGGCTATCGAGCGCGTTGTTGCAGAGGACAAGGCGGGCATTGACTTTCTGGAACACCAGCGTCTTGGCGTCTTGTAAAACGGCTTGACAACAGCAACATGCGATCCCACTGAGGTTCGACCGGATAGACTGCGGAAATTAAACCGAGTGCCGCACCGATCGACCCCGATATCAGTGACCGATCTTCGGAATAGGGTTGGTCTTTGTCGGGTCTTGATGAATAGAATCCACCAGGTCCGCAGCCCGGCCGCCGCAACTCCAGTCCCCTCCGATACCAACGATTCGCTTCTTGTCTATAACGTTCGTCATCTGTCGCCTGCCACATCCGATTATGGATATGGGCGACTCCTATCGCGCCGTGGCAAAGTCCCGCGTCGAAGATCAGGTTCTTCTCCTCCGGCCATGCGAATGTACCTCCGACAAGGTCCCCCGCGAAGGCCTGCCAGTCCTTGCGCCCGACGGTCCGAGCCACCTCATGGAGGCTGGCGCCGATTCCCAGATCCCCGTAGCACCACCCTAAGCGCGAGTCGAGTTGTCCGCCGCCAGGCACAATCCAGCAACCGAATCGCTGCACATGGTGTAGCGACCGGTCCTGGGCCTGGAGCCATGCGACTGTTCCCTCCAGGAGCCGCCCGGCTGTGTCCGACTCAATGCCGACGTGTACAGCCTGAGCAAGCAGGTAGGCAATGCCCGGAATTCCGTGGGCAACACCTAGGTTGTAGTATCCTTTTAAATGGTTGTTGACCTGAGGAGGAGGTGTGTACCAATAGATTCCGTCTGCGTCCCGTAAGGCTGTGGCCTTCAGGATAAGAACGATCCGCTCCAAGCCACGCGGCGCGTGCCGAGCCGGTAGCCTCTCCAGTAAATAAGTGCCAATCCCGACAAGCCCGCCGATCAAGTCGTATCCTTCGCGCCACGCGGGCTCGCCAAGACGGTTCAAAAGCACCCGATCCAGGTCGTCGAGGAGATCGTCAACGTCTGCGACTTCCGCCCCCAGCACGTCCCTAAATAGACCATTCACATGCTGCACGATCCATCCGATGCCGCTGAGGCCGCCAACGAGACCGCTCGGTACCGAGCTCCCTTCGTGCGATACCCGGTCGATGGCCAAATTAAGGCATTCTGTGGCGGCATGTTCTAGCCCCGACAAGGAACCGCTAGGGAATGCCCGGAGTTCCGTTGAAAGTAGCGGCTCCCCACCCAACCCCACTTTACGACGCCTTTCTCCGTTTGACAACAGCCGACTTCGACGGAGTTAGCGTCTTCAACTCCTGCATGAGAATCGGAATTAGTTTATAGCCCGTGATGCGGCGGAACTGATTCTCCGCAACCAAGAGGCCGGATCCCACCCATCGCTCTCGCTGGTCGCCGCCGTGCCAGCGTTTCACGTTCTTACAAACCTTCTCCACAATCGAGAACGCCGATTCGATAACGTTGGTGCTCGCCATGGTCTTGCGCAGTTGCGCCGGCAAGTGTAGGCGATGAACGGTTAGCGTCTCCTCCATCCCTTCTCCCAAACTCCGCGCTGCACTCGGATTGAGATCCATCAGTTCGCGATGCAGCTTGTTCAA